>Ga0247738_10000763_pt1 | contig 11724 bp, 11 predicted proteins | sample UWRJL013104B2_FD_180936 | JGI IMG/M metagenome (GOLD analysis project Ga0247738, IMG submission 180936) | Plant litter microbial communities from Arlington Agricultural Research Station in Wisconsin, United States - UWRJ-L013-104B-2 | ecosystem: Environmental > Terrestrial > Plant litter >...
CTGCTGGTCGGCGGCGGCGATGATCTCCTCGGCCAATATCGCGAAGTACGGGTTCGTGAGTTCGGGTACGACGATGCCGACGAGGGTTCGCCGGACCGGCGCCGAGCGCTTGGCCCTCGGCCGGTGCACGTAGCCGGTCTTCTTCAGGGCGTCGTCCACGCGCTCCTTGGTGGAGCCGGTCAAGGAGAGGCTTCCGTTGAGGTAGCGGGAGATAGTGGACGGAGACACTGCCGCGAGTTCCGCCACCTGCTGGATATTCACATCCGTACCCTACAACGCATCTTGTTGCGCACGCAATAAACTAAATACAAACGCAATGATGGAATTTGTGTTGACTAAATACCGGTACCGGTGTGAGCATTACCCCCATGCTCACCTCGTCCACCTCAGAATCCCCCGCTCCGCTCGCGGAGCGTCCGACGATTCCCGACCACGAGTTCGACGCTCGCCTGGTTCGGGTCGAACAACTCGCCGAGTCCCTCCAGCTGGACGCGGTTGTCGTCTACGGCGACGACCGCGCCACCATGGGTGCCGGCCATGTCCGCTGGCTCGCCGACTACTTTCCCCACTTCGAGCCGATCGCGGTGATCGTCGCCCCGGGCCGCGAGCCCATAGCGGTCACGGGCCCCGAGTCGGGCTCATACATCGAGTCGACATCGCGCTTCCGGGGCGAGATCGTCGTCACCGACGAGTTCGTGCATCCCGACGAGGAGTACGCGTTCACGACCGTCGTCTCGCTCGAATCCGTGATCACCCGGCTCCTCGCGAAGGCGCCCGGCGCCCCGCGTCGCCTGGGCATCGTCGGGTCCGACATGATCTCGCCCGCGCTCAACGCCGCGTTGCGATCGATCGCGGACGTCGTGGTCGCCGACAAGCAGTACTCGCTGCTGCGCGCCGTCAAAACCGAGTCCGAACTCGCCGTGATCCGCTACGCCTACCGCATTGCCGAGCAGGGAGTCCTGGCGGCGATCAGCGCGATGTCGTCGGGCACCGCCACCGAGCGCGAGGTGGGCGCCGAGATCGACTACACGCTGCGCCGATGGGGAGCCGAGGGCACGGGCATCGACACCATCGTCGCGGCCGGCCAGGAGCACACCTACCCGATCCTGCACCGCACGAGCAACCGTGTCATCCAGTCGGGTGACGGCGTCATTCTCACCGTCGCTCCGCGTTATGAGGGGTATCACGGCGCGATCGGTCGCACGGTGCTCGTCGACGGTGGAGACCCCCGCATGCGCGAGGCCCGCGACGTCGCTGTGGCTGCCCAGCAGCTCACGCGCGACAACCTCCGCCCCGGTGTGACCGCCGCAGAGCTCGACAGCATCGCGCGAGGCCCAGTCCGCGATGCGGGCTACGGCGACTACTTCCTCTACTCGGGCATCCACAGCATCGGCGTCATGGAGTTCGAGCCGCCCATCCTGTCCGGCTTCGGCGACACCATCCTCGAGGCCGACATGGTGTTCTCGATCGACATCCCGATGTTCCACACCCCGTGGGGCGGGCTGCGCGCCGAAGACGGCTTCCACGTCACGCCCGAGGGCGCCGTTCCGCTCCAGTCGCTCCCGTCGATCCTGGACATCCGATGAGCCCCCTGGCGCGCGCGCAGCGCGACGAGGAAGCCCTGCGAGTCACGAAGAACCTGCTCGCGGTGATGCCGAAGATCGACCTGCACAACCACCTCGCCGGCAACGTCCCGGAGTGGTTGTTCGCCGAGACCGCGCGGCGCTACGGCATCAAGCTCGCCAACCCCGAGCACCCCTTCAGCTTCATCGCCGGCATGCCGGACTTCCTGCGGCTCTTCGAGCAGATCGCCGACTCGTTCCGCACCCCGGAGGACCTCTATCGGGCGAGCTACGAGTCGATCGTCGACGAGTACAAGAAAAGCAACCTGCGCTACCGCGAAGTGCACTACAGCCCGACGATCAACTCGCACCTCGACTACGCCGACTCCATGGCGGCGATCGCCGAGGGCATCGAGCACGCCAAGCGCGACTATGGCGTGGATGGCCGGATCATCGTGGCCATCTATCGCAGCCAAGGGCCGGATGTCGCCGAGAAGCTCGTTGCCGAGATGGCGGCGCACCCCAACCCTGCCGTCGTCGGCCTCGGTATCGAGGCGGACGAGATCGTGGGGCCGCTCCCGCTGTTCGATCGTGCCTACGCAATGGCGCGCGGATCCGGCTACCGGCTCACGGCGCACGTGGGGGAGCGCGACAACCTCGCGGAGGTCCTCTACGCCGTTGACACTCTGAAGGTCGACCGGCTCGACCATGCGTACGTGCTTGCGACCGACGCTGCGGCGACGCAGCACGTCATCGACTCCGGCCTGCACATCGCGTCTGCATGGGTGTCGGTGATCGCCCACCACGGTCGCGGCCCCGGCAGTCCGTTCCGCACGATGCTCGACTCGGGTCTCGACGCGTCGATCTCGAGCGACGACCCGGGCATCAACAACGTGTCGCTGAACGACAGCCTGCTGGATGCCGCACTCGACATCGAGCTGCCCGACTCCTACCTGGTCAGTCAGAACTACTCGCAGCTCGACGCGGCATGGATCGACGAGCCGACTCGATCGTCGATCCGCGCGGACATCGACGACGCGCTACTCACCCTCGCCCCATCCATCGCACCAACTCACAAGGAGGAATAAATGAACATCACAGCACGCCCACCACGGCGCATCGCCGCCGTCACTGGCCTCGCGCTCTTCGCGGCACTCTCACTCGCAGCTTGTGCGCAGGACGACGGCGGCTCCTCCAACGAGCTGGCCCCCCTCACACTGCAGACGTCCTGGCTGCCCTCCGTTCAGTTCAGCGGCAGCTACATCGCCGATGATGCGGGGTACTACGAGGACGAGGGGCTCGACGTCACGATCCTTCCCGGGGGCCCCGACGTCGCGAACGACGCGGTCATCGCCGCCGGAAAGGCCGACATCGGGCTGACCAATGCCGACAACGTCGCCAAGGCCAATGCAGAGGGTGCCGACCTCGTGATCGTCGCCGCGGGGTTCCAGAAGCAGCCCTTCTCCATCCTGTCCTCGCCGGACGCCCCGCTCACCACCCCAGAGGACCTCGTCGGAGCACGCATCGGTGTTCCCTCGGCCGACACGGCCATCTTCGACACGTTCCTGTCGATTAACGACATCGATCCCGCCTCGGTGGACATCGTGCCGATCGGATTCGACGTGGCCCCCCTCGTGTCGGGCGAGGTGGACGGCCTGGTCGCGTTCTACACGGAGCAGCCGACCGCCTATGAGGAAGCAACCGGAACCGAAGGGGTGAACATGCTCATCGGCGACTACGGCCTCGACGTGTACGCCCAGGTCTATGTCGTCCAGCGGGCGACACTCGAAGACGACGGGGCGCGCAACCGCGTCGCGAGCTTCCTCCGGGCCGAGATCAAGGGATGGACCGACTTCGTCGACGACGTCCCGCACGCTGTCGACCTGACCGTCAACACCTACGCGGTTGACGGCGGCCTCTCGGCCACCCAGCAGCTCGCGCAGGCCACCCTTCAGCTCGATCTCCTGAACTCTCCCGACACCGACGCGCACGGCCTGCTCTGGATCTCGCAGGACGGCGTCGACCGTAACCTCGCCACCCTCAAGGCGCTCGGCATCGAGGGCGTGGACGCGTCGCTGTTCGACACGTCGATCCTCGAGAGCCTGGCCCAGTAGAACGTGCTGCGGCCGCCGCTCCCTGTCGGCGGTCGCAGCATCCACCCCAACCGGAAGGACAACATCGTGGTTACCTCTGGCATCACGCTCACCAACCTGACCAAGGTATTCTCCGCGGGAGCACACGACGTCCTCGCACTGGACAACGTGTCGCTCGACGTGCCGCGCGGCTCGCTCACCGCTCTGCTCGGCCCGTCTGGATGCGGCAAGTCCACGATCCTGCGCATCCTCGCCGACCTGGAGGAACAGTCCGCCGGCACGGTGACCATCCACGGCGAGAGCCCGCGGCACATCCGCAAGGACCACCGGCTCGGCCTGGCGCTCCAGGACCCGTCACTACTGCCGTGGCGCAGCGTTCGCGACAACATCCGCCTCCCGGGGCAGGTAATGAAGCTGCCGATCACGAGCGACCGCATCGCGCACCTCATCCGACTCGTCGGACTCGAAGGCTTCGAGAAGTCCCGGCCGTCGCAGCTCTCGGGAGGAATGCGCCAGCGCGTGGCCATCGCACGGGCCATCGTCGCCAACCCCGAGGTGCTGCTGCTCGATGAGCCGTTCGGTGCCCTTGACGAGATCACCCGCCAGCGGATGAACGAGGAACTGCAACTCGCGTGGAGCGAGTCCGGCGCCACCGCCGTGCTCGTGACCCACTCCGTCTCCGAGGCAGCCTTCCTCGCCGACCGTGTCGTCGTCATGTCGCCGCGGCCCGGCCGAATCGTGGGCGAGGTCGCGATCGACTTCCCGCGGCCGCGAAACTCCGAACTCCTCAGGACCCCCGAGTTCCACGCGGTGTGCGATCGGCTCAGTGCCATGCTGCACGGCGGAATGGAGGCCACGGCATGAGGTCGACGACTATCACCCAGTCGGTGACCGCACTGAGCTCGAGCCAGATCGTCGCGGACCAACGTCTTCGGTCGCGGGCGCTGGCCCGGCGCACCGCCCTCAACCGCGCCCTGCTCTCGGCGGGTATCGTCGCCCTGCTCCTCATCGCCTGGCAGATCGCCGCCGACCTCGCGTTGACGCGCCTGGGCGTCGCGGCCTCTCCGCTCGCCATCGTGCAGAGCCTCGCCGCCGATGCGTCCCTCTACGTCAACGCCGCAGCCGTAACGGGATGGGTGGCCGTTCGCGGCTGGTTCTTCGGAAACCTCGTGGCCGTCGTCGTCGCGGTGCTCTTCGTGCAGATCCCGTTCCTCGAGTCGCTGTTCCTCCGCCTCGCGCTCGTGCTGTTCTGCCTGCCCCTCGTGGCGGTGAACCCCATCCTCCAGTTGACATTCGAGGCCGACACCGCGCGGGTGGTGTTGGCGAGCCTGAGCGTCTTCTTCACCACGCTGGTGGCGACGATCCTCGGTCTCCGATCGGCCGACGGCGGCCCGCTCACCATGGTCCACGCGTGGGGCGGTCGCGGGATGTCGGGCCTGCGTTTCGTGCGGATCCCCTCGGCGATCCCGTCGGTCATGACCGGCTTGCAGGTCGGTGCTGCGGCGGCGGTGCTGGGCGCGATCTTCGGTGAGTTCATCGGGGCGACCAAGGGCATCGGCGTGCTGCTCATCAACGGGCTCATGGGGCTGCAGCTCGACCGCATCTGGTCGATCGCCGTGATCGCGACTCTCATGGCCGCTGTGCCCTACGCTCTCTTCGCCGTGCTCCGCGACAGGCTCGCGCCGTGGGGCTCGACGATCTCTTCGGCCAACCCGCTCGGCAGGAAGACGTCCACGCGGTGGGGCCGCTTCGGGATGCCCGTCGCGTGGGCCCTCGGATCGATCCTTATCGTCATCGTCGCGTGGTTCGGATACCTCGCGATCTTCGACGTATCGCCTTTCGTGGGCAAGTCGCCGGCGGACGTGCTGGTGTATCTGACCACGGTCGACGACGCTGCGGCGAACCGTGAGGCGATCGCCTCGGCGCTGGCCATCACCCTGCTGCACGGGGGAGTGGGCTATATCGCGGGCCTCGCGGTCGGCGTCGCAGCGGCTGTGCTCTTCGTGCAGTTCCCGGTGGTGGAGAGAATCGTCACTCCCATCGCGGTGGCGTTCCGCACTGTGCCGATCATTGTGATCATTCCGATCCTGATCCTCTCCCTGGGGCGCGGGCTCGGTGCCGTCGTGGCGATCACCGCGATCGTCACGTTCTTCCCCACGCTCGCGAACACCCAGACCGGCCTCGCACGCGTCCCGGCCGACGGGTTCAGTGTCATGCGCAGCTACGACGCCTCCCGATGGACGACGCTGTGGCGGTTGCAGCTGCCGTACACCCTGCCGGCGATCTTCGCCTCGGCACGGATCGCGGTGCCGTCGGCACTCCTTGCCGCGACTCTCGCCGAATGGCTGGCAACAGGAGACGGCCTCGGTCACTACATCGTGGCGTCGCGATCGATGTCGGACTACACGGGCCTCTGGGCGGGGGCGGCGGTGCTCACCGTCGTGTCGCTGATCGTGTACTCCGTCGTGACGGCGATCGAGCGCCGGGTGCTGGCCAAGTACAGCCCGACACACGTTTCATGAGTGCCGGATCTGTGGTGATCGAGGTGTTGGGGTGGCTCGGCAGCGGCCTGCTCATCGTGTCGATCCTCCAGAAGCGCCTGGTCGCACTGCGCGTGATGTCGTTGATCGCATCGGCGATCCTCGCCGGATACAACCTCGTTCACGGCGTGCTCCCGATGGTCGTCGTGAACACCGCCATCGTGGTGGTGAACGCGGTCTACCTCCTGTGGCCGCGCGCGGCTTCGCGCACTACGGTCGAGCACGCAGAGCGCCCGGCGGCCTCCTAAGTGTCCGCCGCCTACACGATCGGCTCATCGCGGAAGTGGCCGCCGACCTCCTCGGAGTCGAACTCGGGACCGCGGTTCTCTAACGCTCGGAGCGGCTCACCGCGGCGGAGACGACCGAGGTGAACGCGTCCCCGAGCCAACCGGAGAGCTCGGTGGCGTCGTTGAGGTATCCGCTGACCATCGCGCCGTCTCGCAGGATGACCAACTGCCTGCCCACCGACTGTGGATCGCTCACGCCGGCTTCCGCGGCGATCGCCGCGAACTCGCGGTAGATCCAGTCTCGATGGGCGTCGACCGCGGCTCGCACGGGGTCGTCGGCATCGGCGAATTCGGCCGCCGCGTTGATGAACGCGCAACCACGGAAGCCGGGCTGGCATCCCGCCGTGCCGATCCCCGCCGCGAGCGCGCGTAACGACCCCAGCGGGTCGCCGACCGTGTGCGTGCTCGCCACCCACGCCTGCTCGGCGCGCGACTGGGCCTGCAGGTACGCGACGACGAGGTCGCCCTTCGTGCGGAAGTGGCGGTAGAAGGTGACCTTCGTGATGCCGACCTCCTCGATGATGCGGTCGGCACTCGTGGCCCGGATTCCGTGGGTGTAGAAGAGCTCGTTGGCCACGGCGAGGATGCGTTCGCGGGTGGCGGCGCCCGAGCGTGCCGGCGCGCTCGGCGCGGTCGTGTCGGTGGGCATGGCGGGTTCCGATCTGGCGGGGACGATTTGCGCTCGGGTGTCAACCCAGCTTAGAGTCAGCGATGTAGACGTACTAGTAACTCTACATCGAACCGTCCCCAGTGACACGACCGAAGGACCCACCATGACCACCACAAGCATCCCCGGCACGGCGCCGACATTCAGCGCCTCGCTGCGCAAGCTCTACTTCATCCGATTCGCGTTCGCCATCGTCTGGGCGGTCATCCTGTTCGCCGTGGGCGGCGCCGGGGGCGCACTGCTGACGGTGCTCCTCGTCGTGTACCCGCTCGTCGACGCCGCCGCTGTGCTGTGGCAGGTTCGCTCCGAGGGCTCGTCGCAAGCCTCCCGCGTTCCCGAGGTGATCAACATCGTGGTGAGCATCGCCGCCGCGATCGCGCTCGGCCTGGTCTCGACGGTGTCGGTATCCAGCGTGCTGCTCGCGTGGGGTGTCTGGGCGGTTGTCGCCGGCGCCGTGCAACTCATCAGCGCGCTCCTGCGCCGCAGCCTCGGTGGCCAGGTCCCGCAGATCGTGAGCGGAGCCGTCTCGATTCTCGCCGGAATCGGGTTTGCTGCAAGCTCCGCGAGTGCCGTGAGCCCGACGGGTATCGGCGGGTACGCCGCCTTCGGGGGCATCCTCTTCCTGATCTCGGCGATCCGTCTCACCGTCCTGCTGCGCAGGGCCTCATGAGCGGCGAATTCGACTACGACCTCATCGTCGTCGGTGGCGGGCCTGTCGGCGAGAACGTGGCCGACTACGCGACCAAGCGCGGAATCCGCGTCGCCATCGTGGAGGCGGAGCTCGTCGGTGGAGAGTGCTCCTACTGGGCGTGCATGCCCTCCAAGGCCCTGCTTCGCAGCGGCCATGCCGTGCGCGCCGCTCGCCGGGTGGCGGGGGCGCGCGAGGCGGTGACCGGTCCTCTGGATGCCGCCGCAGTGTTCGCACGACGATCGTCGTTCACCGACAACTGGAGCGATGAGGGCCAGGTCGCCTGGCTCGAATCCGCGGGAATCGACCTGATTCGCGGTCGCGGTCGTGTCGTCGCCCGCCAGCAGGTCGAGGTCGACGGCCGGGTGTACTCGGCTCGCGCCGTCGCCCTCGCGACGGGATCAGTGCCGGTCGTCCCGGCGATCCCCGGCCTCGACGGCGCCCGCGCCTGGGGCACCCGTGAGGCGACGGCCGCCACCTCGGTGCCCCCGCGTCTGACGGTCATCGGGGGAGGGGTCGCCGGCACCGAGCTGGCCCTTGCCTATGCGTCGTTGGGCTCGCGAGTGGTGCTGATCTCGCTGACGTCGTTGCTCGAGCGTGAGGAGCCCTTCGTCGGCGAGGCGATCGCCGACTCGCTGGCCGCCGAAGGCATCGACATCCGCATCGGCGTCCCGCCCCGGCGCATCGATCGAGGCCCCGACGGCGAGGTCACCGTCGAACTCGAAGACGGGTCGTCCGTGCTGTCTGACGAGATACTGGTCGCCATCGGGCGCCGCCCGAACACGGCGGATCTCGGGCTGGACGCCGTCGGAGTGAGCGCGCCTCGCGGGCTCGAGGTCGACGAGACGATGCTCGTGGTGGGCACCGACTGGCTCTACGGTGTCGGTGACGTCAACGGCCGCGCGCTCGTCACACACCAGGGCAAGTACCAGGCGCGAGCTGCGGGCGAGGCCATCGCGGCGCGCCTTCGCGGTCTGCCGGTGCGTGATGAGCGGTGGGGCGATCACGTCGCCACCGCCGATCACGTCGCCGTCCCCAGCGTGGTCTTCACCGATCCGGAGGTTGCGAGCGTGGGCTTCACCGAGGCCAGGGCCGTCGCATCGGGACTGCGTGTACGAGCGGTCGAGTACGACCTCGGGTGGGTCGCCGGTGCGAAGCTTCACGCCGACGGCTACGCGGGCCGGGCCAAGCTCGTCGTGGACGAGAACCGCGGAGTCATCGTCGGTGCCACGTTCCTCGGCCCCGATGTGGGCGAGCTGCTGCACGCGGCCACGATCGCGATCGTGGGCGAAGTGCCCATCGAGCGGCTCTGGCACGCGGTACCCGCCTACCCGACCATCAGCGAGATCTGGCTCCGGCTGCTCGAAACCTACGGCAGGCCGAACCCGGTCTCGGCCTAACACCCGCATCACTCGACAAGGAAGAAGGACAACGCAATGCCTACCAAGATCACGTTCATCATCGACAACCCCGAGAACCCCGAGGAGTTCGAGCTCGCGTTCGCGCAGGTTCGCGCGGCGGTCGAGGAGTTCCCCGGCCTCGTGCGGGTGGAGTCCGCCAAGGTCTGGCCCAAGGAGGATGGCACGGCCACCCCCGCGTACCGCACCCTGGACCTCTACTTCGCCAGCTACGACGATGCCACCGCGGCGGTCGCCACGCCGACCGCCGGCACGGTGTTCGGCGGACTGATCCAGACCGGCGTGACCTTCACGGGCCTCTTCTCCGACGTCGAGTAGGGGGTGTGGTGCGGGGCTGCTGGGCCACCGACTATTCCACGAGCTTCCCCGCGACGCTCACCTCGGCGCCCATCAACTCCGCGATCTCCGCGGGGATGGACGGAATCGGCTCTCGTACGACTCCGGCGGGCGACCACACGAGGTTGACCTGCAGGCTGGGATCGAGGTCGGGGAAGTCACTGCGGTTGTGGCATCCACGGGTCTCCCGACGTTCGAGAGCGGCCTCGAGGGTCGCGCGCGCGGCGAGGGCGGCGGACTTCAGATCGAACGCGTGGGCGAGATCCTGGTAGCCCGCGATGTCGGGATGCACGCCCACGGCCGGGATGCGCGCCTCGATCGCGTCCAGCTCGGCCAGACCGGCGAGGAGCCCGGCCTCGTCGCGCACGACCCCGGCGTGCTCGGTCATGGTGTCGCGGATCGCCCGCTGCAGCACACGCACGTTCTCCGTGCCCGCGCTCGAGAGCAGGTCGTCGATCTCGAGCCGGGCGCGGTCGACGGCCGCCACCGAGCGGCTCTGCGCCGGGAGGCCGGCTGAGTAGTCTGCGGCCGCCTGGCCGACGATGCGGCCGAAGACCAGAAGCTCGATGAGCGAGTTGCCTCCCAGTCGGTTCGCGCCGTGCAGGCCTGACGACGCCTCGCCGATCGCGTACAGGCCGGGCACGTCGGTGCCGTGGTCCTCGGGGCGCACCCACACGCCGCCCATCGAGTAGTGCGCCGTCGGCGCGATCTCCATGGGTTCGACGGTGATGTCCTTCATTTGCAGCTCGAGCATCGTCTGGTACACCCGGGGGAGTCGGCTCATGATGGTCTCGCGGGGCAGGTGCGACACATCAAGCCACACTCCTCCGTTGGGAGTGCCACGACCTTCCTTGATCTCCGTGTAGCAGGCGAGGGCGACGCGGTCGCGCGTCGACAACTCCATGCGCTCGGGGTCGTACCTGGCCATGAAGCGCTCACCGAGGGCGTTGGTGAGGATGCCCCCCTCCCCGCGCGCCGCCTCTGAGATGAGGGTGCCCGCTGCGCTCTCGGGCTCGATGATGCCGCTCGGGTGGAACTGCACGAGCTCCGGGTCTCGCAGCCGTCCGCCGGCCTCGACGGCCAGTCGGAAGGAGTCTCCGGTGTTCTCGTCGCGTCGTGAGGAGGTGCGCCGCCAGATCCGGTTGTGTCCGCCCGCGGCGAGGATGACCGCGTCTGCGTGGATGAGGTACCGGGTTCCGGTCTCCTGGTCGAAACCGTAGGCGCCGAACACGGCTCCCTCGTCGTTGACGAGGATGCGGGTCACATAGACCGAGTCGAGGATGGGCACGCCCAGCTGCTCGGCGCGGTTCACGAGCGTGCGCTGGATCTCGAGACCGGTGTAATCGCCCGCGAAGGCGGTGCGACGGTAGGTGTGCGCACCGAAGAAGCGCTGCGAGATGCGGCCGTCGTCTTCGCGGGCGAACGGCATGCCGTAGCGCTCCAGGTCGGCGATCCCGCGCGCGGCGCCGGAGGTCACGATCTCGACGGTGTGCGGATTCGCGAGCAGGTAGCTCTCCTTGAGAGTGTCGGCGGCGTGCTGCTGCCAGCTGTCGTCCGTGTCCATCGTCGCGAGTGCCGCGTTGATGCCGCCCGCGGCCAGGGAGGTGTGGGCATCCGACTTCGCCCGCTTGCCGAGGGCGAGCACGTCGACGCCCCGCTCGGCGAGTTCGATAGCGGCCCGTAGCCCGGAGCCTCCCGTGCCGATGACGAGAACCGAGGTGGAGATCTGGCGTTCTGCTGAGGTCATGGGTCAACGGTAGGAAGGTCTGGTCAATTACTCCAATGCATATATTTGGTTATTATCATGTCGATAAGCTATCGTCATGAATCTCGAGCAACTGGGCAGCTTCGTCGAGGTGGCGCGCCTTGGCAACTTCACCAGGGCAGCCGACACCCTGCACCTCGCGCAGCCCTCCCTGAGCCGGCAGATCGCGGCGCTCGAGCATGACCTCGGCACGCAGCTGTTCCATCGGGCGCACGGGGGCAGCCGGCTCACTGCCGCGGGCGAGTCGCTGCTGCCGCTCGCGCGACGGATGCTCGCGGATGCCGACACCGCCCGCCGCGAGCTCGCCGAGCTCGCGGGTCTGCGACGGGGCAAGGTTCGCCTCGGCGCCACCCCGACGCTGTGCATCA
>Ga0247738_10000764_pt1 | contig 11720 bp, 9 predicted proteins | sample UWRJL013104B2_FD_180936 | JGI IMG/M metagenome (GOLD analysis project Ga0247738, IMG submission 180936) | Plant litter microbial communities from Arlington Agricultural Research Station in Wisconsin, United States - UWRJ-L013-104B-2 | ecosystem: Environmental > Terrestrial > Plant litter >...
TTTGGGGGGACCCATCATGAAAATGCGCCTTGTTCTTGCCGGTGGCCTGTTGTTGGCCCTGTCCGGCTGCGCGACGTACGACTATGTCGGCGGTGGCGGTGGCGGCAGTGGCTACTACCACGGCGCACCGTCGGTCGAGTACCGCTACCCGGCCGGCTATCCGTACGGCTACGGCAGCGGCTACTACGGCGGTGGCGGGTACTACGGTTATGGCGGCTATGGCGGGGGTTACGGCTACCCTGTGTATCGTCCCTACCCGAACTACCGTCCGCCGCACCATCATCGCCCGCCGCCGCGTCCCGGCAACGGCAATGGGGGTCATCCGACCCGTCCGCCGGACCGTCCGCGTCCCACCAACGGCGGCTCGCCGTGGCGGAACATGGATTCGGTGGGCGGCCCGCGCCGACCGCAGCAACAGCAGCAGCAGCGACCCTCGCGTCCGCCGCAGGCACGCCCGGCCCAGGCCCCGCGGCCCGCGACCCCGAGGATGAACGGCTCCCCGTGGCGGAATCTCAACAATGCGAACCAACGCACAGTTGAGCCCTGAGATGGCTTGATTTTCACCCGCCCGGCGGTTCACTCTAGCCGGGCGGTGACTGCCACGGTCACAAAGTGTCAAAAGCGACAAGTGGCGTCACATTCGGCTCTATGTCGATATCCGCCAGGAACATCTGGATCCCCCCTGTTCCGGCCCTGTCGGATGTCGGCACCTTAAACGCAGAAGGCCCCGCTACTGGCGGGGCCTTCTGTATGTGGGCCACCCGGCGCGGCCGGGAACGGCAAAAAAACAGGGCCGGCAGTCCCCCGACTGCCGGCCCCTCTGCTTCCCCACGATGCGCTTGGACCGGCCCCTGTTCCAATTCCGGTCCGTTGCGCACAAGGCGCATGCCATCCTGGGTGCTATTGGGTTATCTGCAGAAAACGTGCCAACTTGAGGGTGGATTTCATGGCCCCCGACGAATGGCGCTAAAATCGCCACCCGCGCCCTGTCGCCAGGGCTGATCCGGGCCTCCCGGCCCCGTCCCGAGCTCCTCCGCCATGACTGACTCCTTCTACCGCTACGACGTGATCGTCATCGGCGGCGGCCACGCCGGCACCGAGGCCGCGCTGGCGGCCGCGCGCAGCGGTGCGCGCACCCTGCTGCTGACCCACAACGTGGAAACGATCGGCGCGATGAGCTGCAACCCGGCCATCGGCGGGATCGGCAAGGGCCACCTGGTCAAGGAGATCGATGCCCTGGGCGGCGCGATGGCGCATGCCGCCGACCGCGCCGGCATCCAGTGGCGCACGCTCAATGCCTCCAAGGGCCCGGCCGTGCGCGCCACGCGCTGCCAGGCCGACCGCAATCTCTACCGCATGGCGATCCGCCAGATCGTCGAGGCCCAGCCCAACCTGACCGTGTTCCAGGCGGCGGTCGATGACCTGATCATCGACGGCGACGCCGTGCGCGGTGCGATCACCCAGACCGGCCTGCGCTTCAGCGCGGCCGCCGTGGTGCTCACCGCCGGTACCTTCCTGGCCGGCAAGATCCACGTCGGTGAAACCCAGTACGCCGCCGGCCGCATGGGCGACCCGCCGGCGACCACGCTGGCCGCGCGCCTGCGCGAGCGTCCGTTCGCGATCGACCGCCTCAAGACCGGCACGCCGCCGCGTATCGATGGCCGCTCGCTGGACTACAGCCTCATGGAAGAACAGCCCGGCGACGACCCGCGCCCGGTGATGTCCTTCCTGGGCAGCGTGGCCGAGCATCCGGCGCAGGTCAGCTGCTGGATCACCCACACCAGCGAGCGCACCCACGAGATCATCCGCAACGCGCTGCACCGTTCGCCGCTGTACAGCGGGCAGATCGAAGGCATCGGCCCGCGCTACTGCCCGTCCATCGAGGACAAGGTGGTGCGCTTCGCCGAGAAGGCCAGCCACCAGATCTTCGTCGAGCCCGAAGGGCTGGACGTGGTCGAGATCTACCCGAACGGCATCTCCACCTCGCTGCCCTTCGATGTGCAGCTGGAGCTGGTGCGCAGCATGCGCGGCTTCGAGAACGCGCATATCACCCGGCCGGGCTACGCGATCGAGTACGACTTCTTCGATCCGCGCGGGCTGAAGAACACGCTGGAGACCAAGACCGTCAGCGGCCTGTTCTTCGCCGGCCAGATCAACGGCACCACCGGCTATGAAGAGGCCGCCGCGCAGGGCCTGCTGGCCGGCCTCAACGCCGCCCGCTTCACCCGCGACGACGCCGGCTGGTGCCCGCGCCGCGACGAGGCGTACCTGGGCGTGCTGGTCGACGACCTGATCACCCACGGCACCACTGAGCCGTACCGCATGTTCACCAGCCGCGCCGAGTACCGGCTGCAGCTGCGCGAAGACAATGCCGACGTGCGCCTGACCGGCCTCGGCCGCGAACTGGGCCTGGTCGATGACCGTCGCTGGAGCGCGTTCCAGACCAAACAGGATGCCGTCGCACGGGAAACCGCGCGCCTGCGTGCACTGTGGGCGACGCCGGGCAATGCGCTCGGCCGCGAAGTGGAGGCCACCCTGGGCGTGGCGGTCAGCCGCGAAACCAACGTGCTGGACCTGATCAAGCGTCCCGAACTGGATTACGCCACGCTGATGCAGGTGCCCTCGCTCGGGCCGGCGGTGGCCGATGCCAAGGTCGCCGAGCAGGTCGAGATCGGGGTGAAGTACGCCGGTTACCTGGACCGCCAGCGCGATGAGATCGCGCGCCAGCAGCGCCACGAGAACACCGCCATCGCCGCGGCGTTCGATTATGCCGGCGTGCGCGGCCTCTCGGCCGAGGTGCAGCAGAAACTCGAACGGGTGCGGCCGCAGACCATCGGCCAGGCCCAGCGCATCCCCGGCATGACGCCGGCGGCGATCTCGCTGCTGCTGGTGCACCTGGAACGCGCGCGTCGCAGCAGCGTCGCGTAACAACAGCGCCCGGTATCATGACCGCGCGCCCAGCAGGGCGCGTCATTGCCTGGAGTCCGCATGTCCCCGATCCGCCCCTTCCTCGGCAAACTGCCCGCGCTCGGCGAACGCGTCTACATCGACCCGGCCTGCACGATCATCGGTGACGTGGTGCTGGGCGATGACGTCTCGGTGTGGCCGGGCACGGTGATCCGCGGCGATGTGAACCACGTGCGGATCGGCGCGCGCAGCAACATCCAGGACGGCACCATCATCCACGTCAGCCACCACAGCCCGTTCAACAAGGGCGGCTACCCGACCCTGATCGGTGAAGGCGTGACGGTCGGCCACGGCACCATCATCCATGCCTGCACCATCGGCGATTACTGCCTGATCGGCATGGGTGCCTGCATCCTCGATGGCGCCAAGGTGGGCACGCACGGTTTCCTCGGCGCGGGCGCGGTGCTCGGCCCCGGCAAGGTGGTCGGCGAAGGCGAGCTGTGGCTGGGCAACCCGGCACGGCTGGCACGCAGGCTCAGCGACAAGGAGATCGAGTCGCTGCACTACTCGGCCGACCACTATGTGCGCCTGAAGGATCAATACCGGGGTTGATTGCGGCCACCGTGCTGGGCATCGGGATCCGTGCGCGGTAAAGTCCTCAGCCGACCAGGAAGCAGTCGAGAACCGCATGCCCCCGCTGGCAGACCGGAGAGGACTCCGGCGTCCCCGGTGGCCTTCCGTACGATCCACCGTGATGTGCCGCCGATGAGCGTGCCCATGCTGGACACCTACCGGGAGGTCATCACCCCCGAAGGCGTGCCCCTGCACCTGCCCGTGGCCGGTCCGTTGCCGCGCGCGCTGGCCTGGGCGATCGACTTCGTGATCCGCATCGGCGCGCTGATGATCCTCAGCATTCCGCTGGCCTTCCTCGGGGGCTTCGGCCAAGGCCTCTACCTCGGCCTGATGTTCCTGTTGCTGTGGGCCTACACCATCGTGCAGGAAGCGTGCTGGGGCCGCACCCTGGGCAAACGCGCCATGGGCCTGCGCGTGGTCGCCCGCGATGGCGGACCGATCGGCTGGATGAGCGCGATCACCCGCAACCTGCTGCGCACCGTGGACATGCTGCCGTTCGGCTACGCGCTCGGCCTGCTGTCGAGTCTGTTCGATGCGCATGGCCGCCGCCTCGGCGACCTGGTCGCCGGCACCGTGGTGATCCACCAGGGTGCGCCGCCGCTGGGCGGCAGCGTGCCGGTCGGCAGCGTGCTGGTGCCACCACACCCTTTGCAGCCGGCCGAGCATGCGGCGGTGGTCGCCTTCGCCGAGCGTGCGCCGCGGCTGTCGAGCCCGCGCCAGCAGGAGCTGGCCGATATCGCCGCGCCACTTACCGGAAGCCGCGGCCAGGTCGGCGTGCTGCGCCTGTATGCGATGGCCAACTGGCTGTTGGGACGCCGATGAGACAGGAACAGTTCGTCGCCCGCTACCAGGCCGAATGGCAGGCGCTGGAACAGTGGCTGAGCCAGCGCGGCGAGCATCCACGGCAGGCACGCCGGCAAGCCGCCCACGACGGCCTGGACGACGGTGATTTCCCGCAGCGCTACCGCCGCCTGTGCCAGCAGCTGGCGCTGGCGCGCCGACGCGGTTACAGCCCGCAGCTGGTCGCGCGGTTGCAGCAGCTGATGCAGCAGGGCCACACCCTGCTCTACCGCACGCCGCGACCGCAGTGGCAGCGCGCGCTCGCCTTCCTGTTCGCCGATTTCCCGCAGCTGGTGCGCAGCCAGGCGCGCAGCATGTGGGTGGCCGCAGCCTTGTTCGTGGTGCCGCTGGTGGGCAGTTTCGCGCTGGTGCTGTGGCGCCCGGAGCTGATCCACCTGCTGCTGGACAACGCGCGCATCGCCGAATTCGAGCGCATGTACGATCCGGCCTCGCCGAACCTGGGCCGCGACAGCGGCACCAACTGGACGATGTTCGGCTACTACATCATGAACAACATCAGCATCGGCCTGCGCACGTTCGCCTTCGGGTTGATCGCCGGCGTCGGCACGGTGCTGGTGATGCTGTTCAACGGTGTTGGCATCGGCTCGGTCGCCGGCCATCTGCAGCACATCGGCCACGGCGATCCGTTCTGGCGCTTCGTGGCCGGCCATGGCGCGTTCGAGCTGACCGCGATCGTGATCGCCGGCGGCGCCGGCCTGCAGCTGGGCATGAAACTGCTCGCCCCCGGGCGGCGGCGGCGCATCGATGCGCTGGTCGAGGGCGGCGTGATCGGGGCCAAGCTGTGCGTGGGGGTCGCCGCGATGCTGCTGGTCGCCGCCTTCATCGAAGCCTTCTGGTCCTCGATCGCGGCGATCCCGGCCTGGGGGAAATACAGCGTGGCCGCCGTGCTGTGGACCACGGTATTCGTCTGGTTGTGGCGCGGTGGACGCGGGGCGGCCGATGCAGATTGATCGGCTCAACGTCGTGCTGCGCGCACGCTCGGGCTGGGAAGCCATGGAGCTGGGCATGGCCCTGGTGCGCCGCCATGCGGCCGCGGTCTGGGCGCCCTGGCTGGCCGTGTCGCTGCCGGTGTTCGTGCTGCTCAACGCCGTGGCGTGGTGGACCGACAGCTTCGGCTGGGCCTGGCTGGCGATGTGGTGGCTCAAGCCGCTGTTCGAGCGCATCGCGCTGTACGTGATCTCGCGCGGGGTGTTCGGCGATGCGTCGACGACCCGGCAGACCCTGCGCGCGCAGCGCTCCTGGGGCTGGCAGGGCTTCTGGGGCTATCTCGGCTGGCGACGCCTGAGCCCGCTGCGCTCGGTGCTGCTGCCGGTCAACCTGCTGGAAGGTGCCGATCCGGCGCATCGGCGCCAGCGGCGCCGTGCGATCGCCGGGGGCGCGATGGGCCATGCGCTGCTGCTCACGCTGGTGTGCATGGTGTTCGAGATCGTGCTGGTGGCCGGCGGCATCGCCGCGGTATTCCTGTTCATTCCGGTGGACCTGCTGTCCGACTCCTGGCGCGCGGCGTGGGAGCTGGCCAAGCAGGACATGCCGGCGTGGATGCAGCTGGGCGTGAACCTGCTGTTCTGGGGCGCGGCCACGGTGATCGGTCCGTTCTACGCCGGCGCGGGCTTCGGGCTGTACCTGGACCGGCGTACGCAGATGGAGGCGTGGGATCTGGAGATCGCCTTCCGGCGCCTGCGCGTACGGCTGCAGCAGGCGGCGCCGTTGCTGATGCTGGCCCTGGTGCTGATCTGGCCGGGCGCGGCGCTGCACGCCCAGCAGCGGCCGCCGTCGAACGCCAAGGGCGCGGTGGCGGCACCGGCCGAAGGCACGCCGTCGCTCGAGGACGGCCTGGCGCCGGGCTCCGATGCGGCGGACGCCGCTGACGAAGACGGGGAAGAAGCAGGCGAAGAAGACGATCCACCGCTGACCTACGACAACGATCCGGACAACACACCGGTCGGCATCTTCGGCGGCGAAGCAGTGGATACGGCCGGCTTCCGCCAGGCCGTGCAGCGCGCGTACGAAGACCCGCTGCAGAGCCCGACCCGCGAGGTGACCGAGTGGAAGCGCACGGACACCGACGCAGTCGATGTCGAGAAGGCCAAGCGCGAGGCCGCGGCCAAGGGCCCCTCCCAACGCGGTGCCAAGGGTCCGGTGTTGCCGGCACAGATCGCCGAGTGGACGCTGTGGGCGGTCGTGGGGCTGCTGGTGCTGCTGCTGCTGGCCACCGCGCCGCGCTGGCTGCCGTGGCTGCGCGGCTCCGGCCAGCGCCGTCGCGCAACGGCGACGGCGGTCGTGGAAGACGCGATCCGGATACCGGACGTGGCACCGCCCGATCCCGCCGCACGTGCGCGTGCGCTGTGGCAGGAGGGACGCCCCCGCCAGGCGCTGGCGCTGTTGTATCGCGCCAGTGTGGACACCATGAGCGAACGCGCGCAGGTCAGCCTGCCGCCGGGGGCCACCGAAGCGCAGTGCCTGCGCGCTTCGCGACGGATGCCGGTCGAGGCCGACCGCAGCCTGTTCGCGCGCATCGTGCGGGTCTGGCAGTACGCCGCCTATGCGGGCCAGCTGCCGACCGATGACGACTTCGACACGCTGGCCACCACCCTGCAGGCCCAGTTCGGGTGGCGCGCATGAGCACCCGCCTGCGCTGGCTGCTGGTTGGCCTCGTGCTGCTGGTGATCGCGGTGCCGCTGGCGATCCTGTTCCTGCGCACGCACGAGCGGGTGACCGAGGTGGAACGCCTGCCCCCGCAGGGCGAAGCGAGCTACAACCCGCTGTATGTGCTCGGCCAGGCACTGCGTGCGGACGGCCTCACGGTGCAGTCGCGGCCGCGCCTGGACCTGACCCGCATGCCGTTGGCGCGGGGCGATACCGTCGTGCTGCTGCAGGACAGTGCGGAGGTTCCGGCGCCCGCCGTCACCGCCCTGATGGCCTGGGTGGCACGTGGCGGGCATCTGATCGTGCGCACGCCACCGATCGGCAGGGACGACGCGCGCAACGGGCCGCTGCTGGACGCGCTAGGCGTGGACAGCGAAGGCCAGGAGAGCTACTGCCAGCCGTTCCACGTGCGCGATGACCCGCAGCATGTCGAGTTCTGCAATGGACGCCGCTTCGCGGTCGCGCCGCCCACCGGCATCACGCTCGAGCGGGGCTGGGGAGACGAGGAAAGCCGGGTCTTCGCCCGCCTGCGCCACGGCCATGGCCGCATCGATGTCCTGGCCGACATGGCCTTCATGCACGGCAAGGGCCGACCCAACCCGGCGGTTCCCCCGAACGCTGCCAACGCGATCATCGATGGCCTGCACGACAAGGCGCACCGCGATCTGACCCGTTACGTGCTGGCGCCGAACCATGGCAAGGGCACGATGTGGCTGGTCTACGGCTCCCGTCCGCCCTCGCTGTGGAACCGCGTGTTCTACCTCGGCTGGCCGGTGTGGGCGCCGTTGCTGCTGGCCCTGCTCGGCTGGCTGTGGCAGCGTGCGCAGCGGCTGGGCAGCGAACTGCCCTCGCCGCCGGCCGAACGCCGCTCCCTGCTGGAACACATCCGCGCCAGCGGCGAGCACCTGCTGCGCTTCGGCAAAGCGCCGCTGCTGTATGACGCGGTCCGCCGGGCCTTCCTTGCCCGCCTGCGACGCCGCTCACCGACGGCCGCCGCGCTGACCGGCGACGCGCGGGTGCACGCCGTCGCCACCCTGCTGCAGTGGTCGCACGCACGCGTGCAGACCGCCTTGACCCCACCCGCTGCCCACGACGTCGCCGGCCTGCGCGACCGCATCCGCCTGCTGATCCAGATGAGAAACCTGCTATGACCGAGCCGACGCTTCCGCCGCCGCTGTCCCCTCCTGCCGTGACCGCGCCGCCGTCGCCGTTGTCCGAGCGCGTCGATGCCGTGCGCGACGCCGTCGGCCGCGCCTTCATCGGCCAGCCCGAGGTGCTCGACCAGATCCTGATCGCCCTGCTGGCCGGTGGCCATGTGCTGATCGAAGGCGTTCCGGGGCTGGGCAAGACCCTGCTCGTGCGTGCCCTCGCCCAGGCGCTGGAGCTGGACTATGGGCGCGTGCAGTTCACCCCGGACCTGATGCCCAGCGATGTCAGCGGCCACGCGGTGTACGACCCGAAGACCGAGAGCTTCAAGATCCGTCGCGGCCCGGTGTTCACCAACCTGCTGCTCGCCGATGAAATCAACCGCGCCCCGGCCAAGACCCAGTCGGCCCTGCTGGAAGTGATGCAGGAAGGCCAGGTCACCATCGAGGGCAAGGCGTTCGCGCTGACCCCGCCGTTCCTGACCCTGGCCACGCAGAACCCGGTCGAGCAGGAAGGCACCTACCCGCTGCCCGAAGCGCAGCTGGACCGCTTCCTGCTCAAGGTGCTGATCGATTACCCGACGCTGGACGACGAGAAGCGCATGGTCGATGCGATCACCACCGGCCGCGCTGCGGCCGACTTCGATCTCTCGCAGGTGCCACGCGTGCTGAGCGGGGCCGAGGTGGTCGCGCTGCAGCAGGCGACCGCGGCGATCACGGTCGATCCGGAAGTGATCGACTACGCGGTGCGTATCGTCGCCGCCACGCGGCAGTGGCCGGGTATCGCGCTCGGTGCCGGCCCGCGCGGCAGCATCGCGCTGGTGCGGGCGGCGCGCGCGCAGGCGGTGCTGTCCGGCCGTGATTTCGTCACCCCCGACGACGTGCGCGACATCGCCAAGCCGGCATTGCGCCACCGCATCGCCCTGGCACCGGAACTGCAGATCGAAGGACAAAGCGCCGACGATGCATTGACCGCACTGCTGGCCAAGGTGGACGCACCACGCAAATGAGCACGCGCGCCGTCCATCGCGGGCGACCGGCATGAGGCCGGGCGCGCTGCTGCTGGCACTGCTGGCAGGCTGGGGCCTGCTCGGCGTGCCGGTGGTACTCGGTGCCTGGCCGCACGCGGCCTGGTGGGCGATCGGTGCCGGCGTGGGCCTGATCGCACTGGTGGACCTGCTGCGCCTGCGCCGCCAGCCCTCGCCCAGCGTGCACCGCGCGCTGCCGGAGTCGCTGGCGCTGAACGTCGAGCGCGAGGCCACGCTGCGGCTGGAATCGAGCCGGCACCAGCGCGTGGAGGTGTTCGATCTGGTGCCCGGTGGCTGGGCCCTGCAGGGCCTGCCGCGTGCGCTGGCACTCAAGCCGATGGTCAGCAGCAGCGTGGCGTATCGGCTGACGCCCACCGCGCGGGGCCGCTTCGTGTTCGAGGGCGTGCACCTGCGCGTGCACAGCGCCTGGCGGCTGTGGCATCAGCGGCGGCAGCTGCCGCCGGCGATGACGGTGCGTGTGTATCCCAACTTCGCACCACTGACCCGCTTTGCGTTGTTCAGTGCCGACCAGGCCTCACGCCTGGTCGGTGCCCACCTCAAGCGCCGTCGCGGTGAAGGCACCGATTTCCACCAGATGCGCGAGTACCGCATCGGCGACAGCCTGCGCCAGATCGACTGGAAGGCGACCGCGCGGGCGCGCAAGCTGATCTCCCGCGAATACCAGGACGAGAAGAACCAGCAGCTGGTGCTGATGATCGACACCGGCCGGCGCATGATGGCCAGCGAAGGCGGCCTGTCGCACTTCGATCATGTGCTCAACGCAGCGCTGGTGGTCTCCTACCTCGCGCTGCGCCAGGGCGACGGCGTGGGCCTGTTCGCCGCCGGCGGCGAAAGCCGCTGGGTCGCACCGAAACGCGGCATGGGCACCATCGATACCCTGCTGCGCGCCAGCTACGACCTGCAGGCGCAGCCGGTCGCCACTGATTACCTCGCCGCGGCCACCGAGCTCTCGCTGCGGCAACGCCGGCGTTCGCTGGTGATGCTGGTCACCAACGTGCGCGATGAAGACATCGAAGACCTGCTCGCGGCCGTGCGCCTGCTGCAGCGCCAGCACCTGGTGTGCGTGGCCAGCCTGCGCGAGCGCGCGCTGGACGATGCGCTGGCCCAGCCGGTGGAGACCCTGCAGGACGCCACCCAGGCCGGTGCGATCGCCCGCTACCTGCAGCAGCGCAGCGACGCGCATGACGCGCTGCGCAGCCATCGGGTGATGGTGCTGGATGTCACCGCCGAGGCACTGCCCGGGGCGCTGGTGGAGCGCTATCTGGCGGTCAAGCGGGACGGGTTGTTGTAACGCGTACCGGCCAACGGTCGGTAGCTACCGGATGGCCGAGGCCCTGGCGATCAGGCGGGCGGTGGCTTTCTGCAGCAGCACACGGTTGCGTGCCAGTTTCATCCACTGCGGCAGGCGCGAGAACATCGACCCATTGGCGATACCGGTGCTCTCGCGCAGCGACGCAGTAGCGTAGTCGTGCAGTGCCTGGAGGTGAGCCGCGTTGTAGGCCCACAGCAAGCCGGCGGCCGTTTTCTCAACCAACAGCAGCGACATGCCGAAATGCGGGTCGATCGCTTCGCTGCCGCGGACCTGCACCACGCTGACGGTGACATCGCTGCTGCGTCCACATTGGGCGCAGTTCGCCGCAAGGGATTTCATGGGCGGCGAGGCCACCTTGCGTGTCGCTGCGGCACTGACCCACTGATGGCCACAGTAGCCACAGGGACGCCGGCCGCTATAACGCAACGGCCCCACCCAGTCGCCAGGCCCGCAGCGGCTGCAACCGCAGCCACCGTCCAGCGCAACGCTGCAGTTCAGGCACCGAAAGCTGGCGGCTTTCTCCTGTCTGATCACCCATCCAGGCGATTGGCAGCGGTGGCAGCGTACCGCCACCCGATCCGCGTACCGCCATAGGCCGTGGCCGTCATCGAGATGCCGGCCAGACAATGGGCGGGCACGCAGATCGCGACGGTAGATCATGGCCATCAGACGAAGATACGCGTCGGCGCTTCGTCGATGATCGCGTGCGGTACGAAGCGGGCGCTGTCGCGGGTAATCCGGCTGTTGTCTTCGCGGATGCCCATGCCACAGGCCTGGTCGCCCACCATCCAGCTGCCGATCAGCGGATAGCCGCCATCGAATGCGGTGAGCGGATGCGCGGCCTGGCGGATCGCCGGGCCGGTGTAGGGGCCTTCGCTTTCCTGCCAGCTGCCGTCGGCCAGGTGCATGGCCACGTTGGCGCCCTCGCGCGAGAACAACGGCTTGCGCACCCAGCCGCGCGGCAGCTCGCTGCCGTCGTCGAACTCGGCGGCGAGCAGGTTCGGGTGGCCACGGTGACGCTGCCACAGCAGCGGCAGCACGCCCTTGTTGCTGAGGACCGCCTTCCAGGCCGGTTCCAGCAGCTGCACGCCCGAGGCGGGCAGCGCCTGGCCGAACGACTCGGTCATCAGGTCTTCCAGCGGGTACAGCTTGAACAGGCTGCCGATC
>Ga0247738_10000765_pt1 | contig 11716 bp, 8 predicted proteins | sample UWRJL013104B2_FD_180936 | JGI IMG/M metagenome (GOLD analysis project Ga0247738, IMG submission 180936) | Plant litter microbial communities from Arlington Agricultural Research Station in Wisconsin, United States - UWRJ-L013-104B-2 | ecosystem: Environmental > Terrestrial > Plant litter >...
ACTGGACAATTTCCTGAGCTGGTTCATCATTTCGCCGGACATGCACAAGGTGCACCATCACTACGTAATGCCTTATACTGACTCCAATTATGGTAACATATTTTCGTTCTGGGACAGGCTTTTCGGTACCTTCAGGACGCTGTCGCGGGATAAGATCATTTACGGGGTAGATACGCACATGGATTCGAAAGAGAATGACCAGCTGGGCAATCTGCTCAAAATCCCTTTCCAGCCTTACAGAAAGACAGAAAATACAGGGAATTAAAGCCTGGTGGTTTTCAGTTGTTCATTGATTTTGTTTTCCCACAGGATTTGCTGGTTGAGGTAGAGGCTGTGCCGGGTTTCGCTATCGTACCGCTCCTGTACTTTGTTCATTTTGCGGTAGTACTCCAGGTATTCAAAGTGGATCATGCTGCCAAGGTCATCTACTGTGTCTGCTTTAAAGTCTTTTATTTTGTTCAGAAACTCCATCATGACCAGGTAAGTGATGTCAAAGTGCAGCTGTTCATGCCGGAGTCCGTCAATGGTTTTTGCTGCTGTCCGGGCCCATGACATGTTCTTGTCCATCAGTACTTTCGGTCGCACATAGGCAGTTAAAACCCGGTCTTTGATCGTTATTTTTGTGTCGATCGCGAAGTTGGTAAAAATAGCTGCCCCATATTGACTTCCTGCCCGCGGTGCCGCCTTGAAATCATCCCAGGTTACTTTCCGGCTTTGATAGTAAAGGGTGTCTGCGTCCTCAGCCTGGTAAAAAGGAAGGATCTCCACATAAGATTCTTTGACAAAAGCTTCTATCACACCTTTATTCTTGTCAATGTTCCTGATCACAAAAACGAAAGCGGAATTGACGAGTTTAGACATTTCTGCAGACAACTGTGATTCTATTTCATTCTCAGGAGAACGTTCATAGGTGGTGTTAGAACGGGCTTCACATATTTTGATCAGTTTTTCCTGTTTGATGGAAAATACGGTGATCACCAGCTTCATTTCTCCTTTGATTTCCCTTGATCCCCGCAGGTTTTCGGTAATGGAGCATTCATCTATCCTGACCTGAACAGGTACGCCCTTGGTGTCCTGTCTGAAGCTTTTCCGGATGTAGTCGCCGATGCTTTTTTCGGGGCCGTCCTGGAATACCACTTTGGTTTTCTGCAGATTGGGTTTGTAGATAGACCCCAGGGCCGCTTCTTCAGACCGCCGGTCGTCAACGACTTCGGCCAGGTAAAAGTCCACGCATTTTTCACTGTTGTTTTTGGGTACTAAGTCCAAAACAAACTGTGCATTGGTTTTTATCAGAGTAAGTAATAAAAAAACGGTGAAAAGGGACCTGATCATTTCTGACAAACGTAAATTAAAAGGAAATAAATATAAGGTTAAATTTCTTTATCTTTCAAGTTTCCCGTCAAAAATCTGATTCCCTCCGCACATGCAACAGCCGGTCAAACCAGCTTTTCATCAGGGCCTTATCTTCTTCGTTCTCTTTTTCAGACGGCGTGAACTTTGGCAAAGCACCCAGGTCAGGCTGTCCGGCATCTACCCAGCAGGTGTACCAGAAATCACCGATCATTTTGACGGATGCCCGCATTTGTCGCTCTACCTGACTTTGCAATAGCCGGTGATAATCTCCCGAAAACTCCCTGGAGTAATTCCTGACCGTGATGCCGTTCCGTTCTTCAATAGTAAACTTCTTATCTTCAGGGATTTTGCTGCTCAGTTGTTTTTCAAACGTCAGCACAGAATCAAGACCAGCATTGGCTGTTAGAACCGCATTCCAGGCCCTTTTGGAGGGATTTTTAACATACTCAGCCGACCCAGTAAAGTAATCATAGTCTTCAGAGAAAAGCTCTGGAAGCCGCGATTCCCAGAAAGCATGAATGCCCACCTGGTTGGTCATCTGCCCGTTGTAATTATGGGTGGTGTGCAGCGGCACATTGGCATCTGCGATGTAATGGCTCAGGTCGGCCGAAATCCTGAGGATCTGCTTCAGGTCTTTTTTGGTAAACGCCTCTGTCAGCTGGAATTTCATTTTCTGGATCTGCCAGGGGACGATCCCGTAAGCCATCAGGGTGTCTTCGGTGTAGATTTTAACGGCCTCATTCCAGAACAAACCCGGCAGTTTTTTCCTGACCGAATCAGGATAAATGTCGAGGTCAATGTAATGCTTAGGAGCTTCGTCTTTGACAATGTACCTTCTTTTGTCGGGATTAACCGCATTTTCTGTCAGGTATTCAATGTTCTTTTTGTAGAAACCGACCAGTTCAGGAGGCAGGGTAAACACCGCCAGACGTGTGATTTTCTGATGGGCGTAGAACCCCCAGAAAGGCTTGAAGGCCGCCGAAACAATCAAAAATGCAAGTAAAGCTGTCAGAATAAGGAATTTTCCTTTCATATGGATTCAGAAAAGTTAATGTGTGAAAACTTATATACGCCGCAAAACTAATTATTTTAGCCTTCCATTCTTCTTCAGGATTTCTTTTATTTTTTCAACAGGCAGGGCTTCGATCTTTTTCCCGCCTTTCGCCGTTGTGGTTTCTGCCATAAAAAGCGAGTTGATGATGGCTTCTTCAGTGGCTTCGATGGCCGCCAGAAATAGGGGAGTCACGGCTTCATTATGAAGTACCTCACCCGATTGCAGCCTGGTGTCCGGGTTGTGTTTCACCCTGAGTTCAGGGGCAGTTGAAGCCGCAACTACGTAATCTCCGCTGCCGTTGGAAGCTATGCCGCCGGTTTTGGCCAGACCCATAAAGGCCCGCTTGGCCAGTCTTTCGAGGTTACGGTCTGAGAGCGGGGCATCGGTCAGCACGACGATCATGCAGGAGCCGTCGGCATCTTTCTGGATTTCCCTGTAAAAAGGATATTTGCCCAGCTCTTTGGCGAGGTTCACCCCATCAATGGTCAGCACACCGCCAAAATTGGTCTGGACAATCACCCCGACCGTATACCCGCCCAGCGACTTCGGCAGCACCCTGGATGAAGTGCCGATTCCTCCTTTGTAACCAAAGCATACGGTGCCTGTTCCAGCTCCCACGTTGCCTTCTTCAATATTATCTGTTTTAGCTTTGTTGATGGCTTCCAGCACATGCTCTTCTTTGATCGGAAAACTACGACTGTCATTCAGGAAACCGTCGTTGGTTTCGCCTATGACGGGGTTGACGGAAGCTACATTAGCGTTGTCAGGTAAACCCAGGGTATATTTAATGACAGCCTGTGCTGCCACAGGCACGGACAAAGTACTCGTCAATATAATAGGTGTCTCGATATTCCCGAGCTCCGCAATCTGGGTGGTGCCCATAAGTTTACCAAAACCGTTGCCTACATACACAGCCGCGGGGACTTTGTTCTGAAAGATATTGCCGTCATGCGGCAGTATGGCCGTGACACCTGTCCTGATGGTTTCGCCTTCCACCAGCGTTTTGTGGCCTACTTTCACGCCGGGTACATCGGTGATGGTATTTAACTTCCCCGTTTTGAATATCCCGGGCTCAATACCCAATGCCCTTGCCCGCACTTTCTGAGCATGAACAATGTGGACTGAAAAAACAAAAAACAAGACAGGTAATAATCTGTGCATCATGCTGTAATTTATTGTTATCTAAAGTAATCTCTATCCGCCGAGTTTCCTGAAAAAGTACATAAGACAAGAAGTCTCCTATCCTTTCTCCACGTCCGATCTGGTGGTCAGGCCGGGCAGGCTTTCCTTTCTCCCTTTTCCGTCCTCCTTTTTTCCAGTTTAAATATAATCATTTTTTATAAGCCTAAAACTCCTATTTTTGTAAAAAAACGTTCATCAATATAATTATGGAGTCAATCTTAAAACAACTTGGGCTCAAAGCCTCAAATCATGGAGTATCCACCGGGTTAAACAGCTGGGAAGGCAGCGGAAGCGAACTGACTTCCTGGTCGCCGGTAGACGGAAAAGTGATCGGAAAAGTAAAACAAGCTTCAGCCGACGACTACGAAAAAGTAGTACTTAAAGCACAGGAAGCCTTTAAAGTGTGGAGAACCAAGCCCGCTCCGCAAAGAGGGGAGATCGTCAGACAAATGGGCGATGCCTTCAGAACCAACAAAGAAGCCCTGGGTAAACTCGTCAGTTATGAAATGGGCAAAAGCCTTCAGGAAGGGCTGGGTGAGGTGCAGGAAATTATCGATATCTGCGATTTCGCGGTCGGCCTTTCAAGACAATTATATGGTCTGACGATGCACTCGGAAAGACCTGCACACAGGATGTATGAACAATGGCACCCCATTGGGATCGTAGGCGTTATTTCAGCCTTCAATTTTCCGGTGGCGGTCTGGTCATGGAACACCATGCTGGGCTGGGTTTGTGGCGATGTCTGCATCTGGAAACCTTCGGAAAAAACACCGCTGTCGGCTATAGCTTGTCAAAACATCATCACGGAAGTACTGCGTAAAAATAATGTGCCGGAAGGCGTTTCTTCAGTTATCATAGGTGACAGAACGATCGGGGAGTTGTTTTCAAATGACACCAGGATACCGCTCGTTTCTGCTACCGGAAGCACAAGGATGGGGAAAGCCGTCGGCAAGGCAGTGGGAGAGAGGCTGGGAAGAAGCCTCCTTGAACTGGGAGGAAACAACGCCATCATTGTCACGGAAAGTGCAGATTTGAAACTGGTTATCCCGGCAGTTGTTTTCGGAGCTGTGGGTACGGCCGGTCAGCGTTGCACCACCACCCGCAGGCTGATTGTGCAGGAAACCATTATAGAAGAAGTAAAACAAAAACTGGTTTCGGCCTACAGCCAGATCAAAATCGGTGATCCTTTGGATGTGAATATGCACGTAGGGCCATTGATTGATACCGATGCGGTAGATGCTTATAAAAAAGCGATTAAGGAAGCCATCAGTCAGGGCGGCGAAGTTTTGTCAGGCGGTAAAGTGATCAGTTCGGATGCCACGGCTTCCGGTTGTTATGTAGAGCCGACGCTGATAGCCGCTGCAGCACAAACCCCGGTGGTGTGTCATGAGACATTCGCCCCGATTCTGTATATCCTTTCATTCAAAACGTTGGATGAAGCCATTGAACTTCAGAACGGCGTTCCGCAGGGATTGTCATCGGCCATATTCTCGCTTAACATCAGGGAAACCGAGCAGTTCCTTTCTGTGGCTGGGTCTGACTGTGGCATAGCCAATGTCAACATCGGGACTTCCGGTGCGGAGATCGGCGGGGCCTTCGGTGGTGAAAAAGAAACCGGCGGTGGCCGCGAAAGTGGTTCTGATGCCTGGAAAGCTTACATGAGAAGACAAACCAATACCATCAACTACGGTAATAGCCTGCCGTTGGCACAGGGAATCAAATTTGATTTTTGATTTAAAAAAAATATGCGTTTAAAAGGGGTTTGAAGCACATCGCTTCAGACCCTTTTACTTTTTACGAAATCCTGTTTTATTTTTTAAAGATTGTTTTTTAACTTTAGATAAATTATTCAGAATAAGCCGTTTGCCGGAAAACTTTTAACCCAGACTTGAAGTCCATTGAAAACACCTGCAGAACGCCTCACTTTCTATAAAGAGTTGTATTACCGGGAAATTGACAGAAGAAAGGACTTTAACAATGCCATTTCTGTTCCTATTGCTTTACTTACCGGCGTGTTCTCCATTCTTTTTTATGTTGTTTCTGTCTATGATTTTTCTCGCTGGATTTTTCAGGATTTTTTATTTTTAGCATCGGTATTCATCAGCTTCGTTCTCTTCATCGTCAGCGGTTTTCATACGATTAAGTTTTACGCCAACATCGATGCAGGGTTTAAAACCATAGAAATTCCGGGCCCTTTGCAGATTGAGAAATACAGACTGGATTTGCTCGATTATCATAAGGATATTGAAGAAACAGACAAAAAACTGACGGATTGGCTGATTTCTGAATACCTGGCTTCTGCCGAAAATTATCAGATCAATAATGATTTAAAAGCCCGGCATTTTTTTAAATTTAAGAGATATTTCATTTACGGCATGACCATCCTGATCTTTTCGGGTTTTCTGTTTATGCTGAATTTTATCAGGGAAAAGGATCATAAGACAGAGAGGATCCATATCAGCCTGGAAATTCCTTATCTTAAGTTGAAGAGTGAGTTCGTTCTTTCCGGAGATTCATTGAAAAAAGACAGCGTGAAACTAACATTAAAAAAATGAGTAAAGACATTACCAACGGGAGTGAAGAAGCCGGGGAGCCTGTACCTCCGAAGAGTCGTTTGCTTGACGATGCGAGGGTACCGAAACCGGTTTCGGAGTATGAAAGCTATCCTAACAGCCCTGCTTCGCCATCATCTGCTCCATTGATCAACACACGGAAGACCAATTTCCTGGGGACTATCCTTTTGGTGGTTTTGGGGATCTTTATTGTTTTGGGGCTATACCTTATTTTTACTTCATAAATTCATTTTCTTCAACTCACTCACGGCAAAATCAGCTGCACGGGCTGTCAACGCCATGTAGGTGAGGGATGGATTGACGGCGGATCCGGAGGTCATACAGGCCCCGTCAGTCACAAAGACATTTTCGCAACCCCATACCTGGTTGTTTTTATTCAGGATAGAGTCTTTCGGAGAATGCCCCATCCTGGCGGTACCCATTTCGTGGATGCACAATCCGAAGCCCTTCCAGTCATTGAAGGTCGAAATGTTTTTAAAACCTCCTGCTTCCAGCATCTCCGAGGCATCGTTTTCAATATCGACTCTCATTTTTCTTTCATTCTCTTTATATTCGGCAGACATGATCATCTGCGGCAGGCCCCATTTGTCTTTCTCATCTGCAGAAAGCCTGACGTGGTTCTCCACATAAGGCAACGTTTCTGCGAACCCCGAAAGCTGTGTGGTCCATGGGCCCGGCTTGGCATGACTTTCTTTCAGCTCTTTTCCGAAACCTTCCGTTTCTGCTCCGAAACCTCTTTTGGTGTTGCCTTCATACGCAAAGCCTCTCAGGTAGTCTCTTTTTTCTGGTCCGATGTTTCTGAATCTCGGGATATAAAACCCGTTGGGTCTTCTGCCGTAATAGTAGCGATCTTCAAATCCCTCATAAGTTCCCTTGGCACCGACCCCGAAATGGTGGTCCATAAGGTATTTTCCCAACACCCCGCTGTCATTACCCAGCCCGTTCGGAAATCTGTCGGAGATCGAATTCATCATGATATAGGTAGAGCCCAAAGCAGAAGCGTTCAGAAAGATGATTTTAGCTGTAAATTCAATTGTCTCATGGGTCAGCTGATCAATCACCCTTACCCCGCTTGCCTTTTTCAGTTTGGAATCATAAATGACAGAATGTACGATAGAGTTTGTGCGTATAGTGACATTGTTAGTTTTCTTCGCGGCCGGCAGGGTAGCGGCCTGGCTGCTGAAATAGGCACCGAAAGGGCAGCCCCTGCTGCACATGTTCCTGTACTGGCATGAAGCCCTTCCCAGGTCGGTTTGTTCTTTGGTAGGTTGGGTAAGATGGGCCTGCCTGGCGTGGATCAGGTGCCTGTCCGGAAACTTCGTTTTCAGAGAAGACCGGAAAGCTTCTTCCACACAATTCAGCGGCATGGGTGGTTGGAAAATACCATCGGGTAAATGCCCGATACCGTCCCTGTTGCCTGATATACCTGCAAACTTTTCTACATAATCATACCAGGGCTGCAGGTCTTTATAACGGATAGGCCAGTCTATCGCGATGCCTTCCTTGGCGTTGGCCTCAAAATCCATATCACTCATCCGCAAGGCGATCCTTCCCCAGGTAATGGACTTGCCGCCTTCCTGCCAGCTTCTGATCCAGTCGAATCTTTTCTCTTCCACGTAGGGATAATCAATGTCCTTGACAAAGAAGTGGGCGGTGGCTTCTGTGATTTTATTATTGGCCCTTGAAAGTACAGGATAATCTTTGAGATCTTTGAGGGGCATGCGTCCCCGGTGCGGAAATTCCCAGGGTGCTTTGGTGGCCGTAGGGTAGTCTGTAATGTGCTCAACAGCCCTTCCTCTTTCAAGAACCAGGACCTTCAAACCCTTTTCGGACAGCTCTTTTGCCGCCCATCCACCGGAAATTCCGGAGCCAACGACAATCGCATCAAAATTATTTTTAGTCTCCCCGCTACCGTTTAAATACATGAATTTGCTTAGAGTTAGGTTATTTTGGACAAGATATCATGAATTCTGATCAAAAAAAAATCAGAAATTAAAATAATCATTTTCAGGCACTTACACATCATCTGGGTCATTGATTAAATGTCAGATATACAATTAATAAAATTTTATCTTATTTTAATTATATAAGATAATTTTTTTATTAATATTGCTTCCGATTCTTTTAACCTTTTAACAAAAAACTCATGAAAAAAAACTACCCATCAGGAATGATGGGGAAGGGAGTATTGCTACTCTCCCTGTTCCTCTGTTCATTTCTTTCTTTTGCACAGAAAACAGTTACCGGGAAAATCACTGATGGTGAAACCGGAACGGGTCTGCCAGGTGCAACAATTTTGATTAAAGGCAGCACAAAAGGTACCTCTGCCAATGCGGATGGTAATTACTCTATCGATGTACCGGCAGGTGCAACTTTGGTATTCTCTTCTATCGGTTATGTGAGCGTTGAAGAAGCTGTGGCTAACAAGACAGTAATCAACATCACCCTTACCCCTGATTCAAAAGCTTTAAGTGAAGTGGTTGTGACCGGTTATGGTACCCAAAGGAAAAAAGACATCACAGGTGCGGTTACAGTTGTAAGTCCCAAAGAACTTACAGCTACTCCGGCTGCCAGTGTTACTCAGATGCTTCAAGGTAGAGCATCAGGTGTTGTGGTTGGTAATGACAACTCTCCGGGTGGAGGAACCATGGTTCGTATCCGTGGATTTGGCTCAATTAACAACAACTCTCCTCTTTACGTTATTGACGGTGTGCCTACTCAGGGTACACTGAACCAGTTGAACCCGAATGATATTGAGTCGATGCAGGTATTGAAAGATGCTTCTGCTGCTTCTATCTATGGTGCAAGAGCAGCTAACGGTGTAGTCATCATCACCACTAAAAAAGGTAAAGCGGGCGAGCCTAACATTTCGTTCGACTTCTATACCGGTACTCAGACTCCGGGTAAAATGCTTGACCTGCTTAACACAAAAGAGTTAGGTCAGTATTTGTATGAAGCTGACCTTGGAGCTGGAAAAAACCCTTCGGTGACTTCTCCTTCAGTACAATACAAATTCGGAGCTAACGGTGAGCAAACCATCGCTGATTACATCTATCCTAACGTTTATGGTACTTTACCGACCAATTACACCTATACTAATGACATTGCTGACCCTAAACTGGGAACTACAGCTTTTAACATTACCAAGGCCAATAAGGAAGGTACTGACTGGCAGGATGCCATCTTCGATCCGGCTCCGATTTCCAACTATCAGATCGGTGCAACAGGTGGAACGAATTCAGGTAAATATGCGATCTCTGCCAACTATTTCAAGCAGGACGGTATCCTGAAATACACGAAGTATAACAGATACTCTTTAAGAGCGAATACCGACTTCAAAAAAGGCAGACTGACTATCGGAGAGAACTTTACTTTCGCGTATGATGAAAGACAAGGTATTACCAACAATGATGAGTCGAACCCGATCATGTTTGCGATTCGTGTTCACCCGATCATCCCTGTATTTGACATCACTGGAGGTCCTGTGGCCTTAGGTGGTACAAACACTTCTCCTTACAATGGTTTTGCCGGTAGTAAAGGTGTTAACTTAGGTAATGCTCCCAACCCGCTTGCCCGTTTGTATCGTGAAAAAGACAACATCACTAAAGGAACTCACGCTTTTGGTAATGCTTTTGCTGAGATTGATATCATCAAAGGTCTTAAAGCCAGAACAAGTTTCGGTTTGGAATATAACCAGTATAACAGATCTGAGTATTTTCACCGTGATATTGAAGCTGCTGAAGCAAGAAACGCCAACAGTTTGAACGTTATCAATAACTTTGATAAGTCGATCACCTGGTTCAATACATTGAATTATGATAAAACCATCGGTGATCATGCATTCAATATCCTTGTGGGAACTGAAGCGGTTAGTACTTACTCTGTAGCCTTCCAGGCCAGCAGAAGTGGTTTTGCTTTTGATGACCTTGATTACAGATATCTTGATGCAGGTTCTGCTTCCGGTTTGAGCAATGCCGGCGGTGGTGCGACTTTGAGCCGTTTGTTCTCTCAGTTTGGTAAAATCAACTATGGCTATAAAGACCTGTTACTTGCCGACTTTACTTTAAGACGTGATGGTTCTTCGCGTTTCTCTGAAGCCAACAGATACGGGGTGTTCCCTGCGTTCTCTGTAGGTTTACGTATGACTGAGCTTAGCTTCATGAAAGAGGTGAAGTTTGTGGATGATCTGAAAGTAAGAGTAGGTTGGGGTAAAACGGGTAACCAGCTGATCCCGAACGTTTACAACTCTTATACCCTGTATGCACCGGATCCTTCGAACAATGCCTATGACATCGGCGGTACAGGTTCTTCTATCACGGGTGGTTTTGACCTTGTTCAGTTTGGTAACAATAACGGTAAATGGGAAACCAATACCTCAACCAACATCGGTTTTGATGCTGTAATGTTCAAAAGCAGACTTGAATTCGTATTTGACTGGTATAACCGTGTTACTTCTGACATGTTGACCCAGATCGCGATTCCAAGAACAGCCGGAACAGGTACAATTCCTTATACCAACATCGGTGAAGTTCAGAACAAAGGTTTTGACATCGGTCTGAACTACAGAGATAAAATTTCTGATTTCCGCTATACTGTGGGTGTGAGTTTCGGACACTACAAAAACGAAGTATTGAAACTTAACAACGACCCTAATGCAACCATCTTTGGTTTTGCAACACGTCTTCCGGCTATCTCTGCTACAAAAGCAGGTTTGCCGATTGCAAGTTTCTACGGTTATTTTGTTGATGGTGTAATCAAAGATCAGGCAGAAGCTGATGCAGCCCCTAAATTCGGAACTTATACAAGAGAAGGTACTTTCAAATTCAGAGATATCAACGGAGACGGTATTATCACTGCGGCTGACAGAACCATCATCGGTAATCCGCATCCTGATTTTACTTATGGTATCAACCTGAACTTCGGATATAAAAACTGGGATCTGACCATGTTTGCTCAAGGTTCACAAGGAAACGAGATCTTCAACTACGTAAGATACTGGACAGATTTCAACACTTTCCAGGGTAACAGATCTAAAGACATGTTGTATAACTCATGGAAGAAATCGGGAGATGTGGCTAAACTACCTCGTCTGAATTCAGGTGATGCTACCAGCCAGCAGATCTCAAGCTACTTTATCGAAGACGGATCGTACATGAGAATCAAGAACATCCAGTTGACTTACACCGTTCCTAACAAATGGGTATCTAAAATCGGACTTTCTTCTTCTCAGATTTATGTTCAGGGACAAAACCTGTTCACATTCACGAAATACACCGGACTTGATCCTGATATTAACCTGAGAAGATCGGGTAATGATAACCAGGATATTCACATGGGTATAGATGAAGGAGCATACCCAGTAGCAAAATCATACCTTGTCGGAGTACGTCTTGGATTCTAATCTCAAAAAAAAATATTTATTTATAATGAAAAAAATACTCATAATAATAGTCTTAATCGGATTCAGCTTTTCCTGCTCCGATGATTTCTTTGACGTGAAGCCACAGGGAAGGGCTTCTATTGAACAGCTGAGCAATAAGAATGGTGTAAATGC
>Ga0247738_10000766_pt1 | contig 11708 bp, 10 predicted proteins | sample UWRJL013104B2_FD_180936 | JGI IMG/M metagenome (GOLD analysis project Ga0247738, IMG submission 180936) | Plant litter microbial communities from Arlington Agricultural Research Station in Wisconsin, United States - UWRJ-L013-104B-2 | ecosystem: Environmental > Terrestrial > Plant litter >...
ACCGCCGACGTCATCGAGGCCGAGCAGTCGGCGCTGGCCGCGCAAGCGGAACTGGTGGTTGCCCAGTATGGCCTGCTGGCGGCTGTGGGGCGGCTGGATATGGGCGACGACCAAGACACGCCGGACGCGGCGCCGGCCGAATTGCTGCCGGTTTCGGAGGATGTGGGGCCCGCCGACCCATGGACCGACTTGCGCGGCTAGGGCATGCAATCAGGTCATTGGTGCTATTCCCGGCCCCGTAAAGCATGTCGGTGAAGTCGTATTGACACGTGACGCGTGGTAGAAACCTATAGCGCGTGTAATCGCGGCGGCCTGTTTGGCGGCTTTTATTTCAGCTTTCAGTACGGAAAATTCAATGCAGCTGCGTTCACTGACTATTGGGGGTCTTTACGAGATCGTTCCCAAGCGTTTCGAGGATTCGCGCGGCTACTTCTCCGAAATCTTCCGTCAGGGCTGGTTCAAGGACAGCGTCGCCGATGTCGACCTGGTGCAGGAAAACCAGTCGCTGAGCGTTGCCAAGGGTGTCATCCGCGGGCTGCATTACCAGCGCGCGCCGATGGGGCAGGGCAAACTGGTACGCTGCCTGTCCGGCTCGATTTTCGACGTTGCGGTGGATATTCGTGCCGGCTCGCCGACCTACGGCACGTGGGAGGCGGTGACGCTATCGGCCGAGGCGGGCAATCAGCTCTGGATCCCCGAAGGGTTCCTGCATGGCTTCTGCACGCTCGAAGCCAACAGTGTGGTCTGCTACAAGGTGACCAATTACTACAGCGGCGAGCATGACGCGGGAGTCGCCTGGAACGACCCCGATATCGGTATTGCCTGGCCGGCGGCGGCGGATGCATCGAGCCTGTCCAAGAAGGATACCGAGCAGCCACGCCTGGCGGACCTGCCCGCCCAGTTCCACTATACGGAGTAGCACTGCACCATGCGGGTTCTCGTTACCGGCGGCGCCGGCTTCATCGGTTCGGCTGTGGTTCGCCATCTGGTGCTCGAACGCGGCTATGACGTGCTGACGGTCGACAAGCTGACCTATGCCGGCAATATGGAATCGCTCAAGCATGTGGGCAATCAGCCCAATCACCTGTTTCTCAAGGCGGATATTACCGATCGCGCGGCGATGGATGCGGCGTTTGCCGAGTTCCGGCCCGACCGGGTGATGCATCTGGCGGCGGAAAGCCATGTGGATCGGTCGATCACCGGTTCGCGGGATTTCGTCGATACCAATGTGATGGGCACCTACACCATGCTCGAGGCGGCGCGCAGCCACTGGGAGAGCCTGGCCCCTGATGACAAGGCCGCATTCCGGTTCCTGCATGTCTCGACCGACGAGGTCTATGGTTCGCTGGGCGAGACCGGGCTGTTCACCGAGGAAACGCCTTACGATCCGAGCTCGCCCTATTCGGCGACCAAGGCGGCCTCGGACCATCTGGCCAAGGCCTGGGCGCGTACCTATGGGTTGCCCGTGGTGGTGTCGAACTGCTCCAACAATTACGGGCCGTATCACTTCCCGGAAAAGCTGATCCCGCTGACCATTCTCAATGCTCTCGAGGGCAAGCCGCTGCCGATTTATGGCAAGGGCGAGAATGTGCGCGACTGGCTCTATGTCGAAGACCACGCAAGGGCGCTCGACCTGATCGCCGAGCGTGGGCGGATCGGGGAGACCTACAATGTCGGCGGCCGCAACGAGCGGCGCAATATCGATGTGGTCAAGCGCATCTGCGAGGTGCTCGATGCGCAGCATCCCGAAGGCGCGCCGCATGACCGGCTGATCACCTTCGTGACGGACCGGCCGGGGCACGATGCGCGCTATGCCATCGATGCCGACAAGCTCGAGACCGAGCTGGGCTGGCGGGCACAGGAGAGCTTCGACACCGGCATCGAGAAGACGGTGACCTGGTATCTCGAGAATAGCTGGTGGTGGCAGCCATTGCAGCAGCGCTATGGGCGCGAGCGGCTTGGCGTGCTGCCGGATGCGGCAAAGGCAGCCGACTGATGCGGCTGGCAGTTACGGGCAAGAGCGGGCAGGTGGTGACGGCGCTGATCGAGCGCGGTGCCGCCATGGGCGTCGAGATCGTTCCGGTGGGACGACCGGAGCTGGATCTGCTGTCGCTCGCCACCATCGGCCCGGCGCTGGAAGCGAGCCGCCCCGACGCGATCATTTCGGCTGCGGCGCATACGGCGGTGGACAAGGCGGAAAGCGAGCCCGAGCTTGCCTTTGCCATCAACGGGGACGCGGCTGGCGAGATTGCCCGCACCGCCGCACGGCTCGGGGTGCCGCTTATTCATCTGTCGACGGACTACGTGTTCGATGGGGGCAAGAGTGTGCCCTATGGCGAGGATGACGCGACCGGGCCGCTGGGTGTCTATGGCAAATCCAAGCTGGCCGGTGAGGTGGCGGTGCGCGCAGCGGGCGCCAATCACGCCATCCTGCGCACGGCCTGGGTCTATTCGCCATTCGGCAACAATTTCCTCAAGACCATGCTGCGGCTGGCCGAAACCCGTCCCGCGCTGCGCGTGGTGGCTGACCAGCGTGGCGCGCCGACCTCGGCGCTCGATATTGCCGACGCGGTGATCGCGGTGGCCCAGGCACTGATTGCGGCGCCCGAGCGGGCGGACCTGCGCGGCACGTTTCACCTGACGGGATCGGGCGAGGCGAGCTGGGCGGAGTTCGCGGCCGAGATATTCCGGGTGTCGGCCGCACTGGGCGGCCCTGCCGCGACGGTGGAACCGATTCCAGGCAGCGAATATCCGACGCCTGCGCCACGGCCGGCCAATTCGCGGCTATCGACGCAGAAGCTGGCCTCGGCCTATGGCATTGTCCTGCCGGAGTGGCGGGTTTCGACAGAAGCGGTGGTTGGGCGAGTGCTCGCCGCCACGCGCGCATCATAGTTTTACGCAGATTGGACGGCAGATGAAGGGCATCATTCTCGCAGGCGGCAGCGGCACGCGGCTGTTCCCGATCACCAAGGCGGTGTCGAAGCAACTGATGCCGATCTACGACAAGCCGATGATCTACTATCCGCTGAGCACACTGATGCTGGCGGGAATCCGGGAAATCCTGATCATCACGACGCCAGCCGATCTCGAGAGTTTCCAGCGCCTGCTGGGGGACGGATCGCAGTGGGGGCTGTCGCTCTCCTATGCGGCGCAGCCGCAGCCCAACGGGCTGGCCGAGGCGTTCATAATCGGCGCCGATTTCGTGGCGGGCAATCGCTCGGCGCTGGTGCTGGGCGACAATATCTTCTACGGCCACGGCCTGCCCGAGCTGCTGCGCGGCAATGAGGCGAGCCCCGCCGCAGCGCGGGTGTTCGCCTATCACGTCAGCGACCCGGAGCGGTATGGCGTGGTGGATTTCGACAAGTCCATGCGGGCGCTGTCCATCGAGGAAAAGCCGGAAAAGCCGCGTTCGAACTGGGCCGTGACGGGGCTCTATTTCTATGACGAGCAGGTGGTCGATATCGCGGCCAATCTCAAGCCGTCGCCGCGGGGCGAGCTTGAGATCACTGACGTCAATCGGGCCTATCTCGAGAAGGGCGAACTCTCGGTCGAGCTGATGGGACGCGGCTACGCCTGGCTCGACACCGGTACGCCGGACAGCCTGACGGAAGCCTCGCAATTCGTGGCGACGCTGGAAAAGCGGCAGGGCTTCAAGGTCAGTTGCCCCGAGGAAATCGCCTATCGCGCCGGCTTCATCGACGCCGTGCAACTGGAGCGGCTGGCGCAGGAACTGCGCAAGTCGAGCTATGGCCAATATCTGTTCGCAGTGCTGGGAGGCACGGCGTGACAGGGCGCAATGTTGCGGTCGTCATTCTCAACTGGAAGGGCTGGGAAGACACCATTGCCTGCATCGAAAGCATGCTGCGGACCCAATATGAGGCGCTGAGCCTGTTCGTCTGCGACAATGCTTCGCCCAATGACTCGGTGGCCCGACTGCGCGGCTGGGTCAGCGAGAAGCTGCCCGGCCTGAACGCCGAGCGCGTCGCGGCCGGCAAGGTCGCCATGACAGTCAGGGACCTGGCGGACACGCCATCGCTCGGGCCCGACGGGGCAGTGAGCGGCGGCGGAACCGGCGTCATCACCCTGATCCAGACCGGGGCGAACCTGGGCTATGCCGGCGGCAACAATGTCGGCATGCGCTACGCGCTGGCCGAAGCCTTCGACTATTTCTGGGTAATCAACAACGACACCGAAGTAGAACCGGACGCCATCGGCGCGATTGTGGACCGCATGGAGAAAGACCCATCCATCGGCCTGTGCGGTTCGACACTGATCTATTCGGGGCAGCGGGATCTGGTGCAGAATCTGGGAGGCGGCGGGTTCAGCAGGTTCAAGGGCAGGGGGCTGCCGTTGGGATTTCAGCAGGCTGTGACCAAGCCGGTTGATCAGGACAGCGTCGAAGCACAACTGGAGTACATTAGCGGTGCTGCGGCAATGGCTAGCAGACCCTTCCTCGAGCAGGTCGGGCTGATGCAGGACGACTATTTCCTCTATTGGGAAGAGCTGGACTGGTCGATGCGCGCAGCCGGCAGGTTCAAGCTGGGCTACGCAGCGGAATCGGTAGTCTATCACAAGGTTGGCGCTTCGATTGGCACGAGCGACTTCGGCGACAGCACCGCATTCTCAGACTACTACATGGTTCGCAATCGTGTTCGTGTCTGCTGGCGGTTCTCCAAGGTATCCTTGCCCTTCATCTATGGCGATACCGCGCGAGACGTCCTGCGCTGGTGCCGCCGAGGTAACTGGAGCCGTGCATGGCTCATTATGCGTGCCGCGCTCGGTATGTCCTACGTTTCGGCTGCACGGTGACCCATGACTACATTTGACGTGTCGCCGATGCATGCCCTGCTCGATCACCTGTATGTCGTCAGATCGGTCCATGATGCCGAACGCCTTCGGGCACAGCTTGCTGCTGTAGAGCGTCCAGTGGTTGTTTCCTTTCTCAATCAACACGGCCTCAACCTTGCAGCCGAAGATGCGGTGTTTCGGCAGGACCTGCTGAAGTCGGACATATTGCTCCGGGATGGAGTAGGCATGGAAATTTGCCTCAAACTTCTTGGGCGCGCGGCGGGCATGAATACCAATGGAACGGACTTCATTCCCAGCCTGCTCGCCAAACTGGGCGGCAGACGCGTGGCAGTTTTCGGGACGCAGGATCCCTGGTTGTCAAAGGCGGCCTCGCGCATTTCCGAGCTAGGGGTCGAGATTGTAGCGCAATCCGATGGTTTCAATACGGACCAGCATTACGTCGATCTCGTCGCCGCAGCGCGGCCCCATGTTGTGTTGCTGGCGATGGGCATGCCGCGACAGGAGCGCTTGGCAACTCTGCTGACGACACAGGCAGACTGGCCGATGCTGATCCTCAATGGCGGAGCGATACTGGACTTTTACGCCGAGCGCTTTGCCCGGGCGCCACGCCTCGTGCAGGCACTGCGACTGGAATGGCTATTCCGACTGGCCCAGGAACCAAAGCGACTGGCCAACCGATACATCGTTGGTGGCGGGACATTTGTGTGGCGGGTCGCGCAGCTCCGGGCCAGTAACAACGCGGGACAGCGGTCATGACACGGCAAGATATCGAGGCAGCGTCTGATCCGGCACCTTCTGCGCGAGCCGTGCGGAGCGTCGTTGTCGTGTCGCCCGGGGGCACGGTGGGCGGAGGCGGAACAGGGTCGGTCAGCCGCGAGATACAGCAATGGCTGGTCATCAACAGGCAGGATATCGATGTCGCGGTGCTTGATCCGCGCGGCGTGGGATCGGCGTTTTTGTGGCCGCTTTATCTTGCCCGCGCGCTGGTGCAACTGATTGGCCTGCGCTTAGGTGGTGCGGACCTTCTGCATATCCAAGTGACCGAGCGCAGCAGTTTCATTCGCAAGGGCATTGCGCTCCATGTTGGCAGGTTGCTCGGTATGCGCACAATGCTGCACCATCATGGCGCCAGCCTCGACGTCGACTTTGCCGGCTACTCGCGGCTTGCCCGCCGCTGGTTGATTGGGACGGCCCGCGCGGCGCACCTTAATGTAGCGCTAGGCGAGCGCGGCAAACAGTTCTTGATGCGGGATGTGGGTGTCCCGGAAGACCGGATAGTCATCTTGCCCAACGCCATCAATGACGTGGGCGGAGAGGAACGGCCCGCTCGCGTGGCGGGACAGACCATTCACTATCTGCTTATGGCAAACCTTTCGCCGCGCAAGGGAGTCAGCGAGTTTTTGCAGGCAATGCGGCGCCTTAAGGACGAAGGACGCGCCGTCCACGCAACGCTGGCGGGGGGCGAGGAAGTCGCGCGCTATCAGAAGGAAGCTGTCGATCTGGGCATGGAGAGGGAATGCACCTTCACCGGCTGGGTGAAGCGGGACCGTGTCGCTGAGCTCCTCCGCGACGCCGATGTGCTGGTGCTGCCCTCTTACCACGAGGTGTTACCCATGGTGATTCTGGAGGCGCTAAGCGCGCGCATTCCGGTTATCACAACCCCAGTGGGCTCAATCCCCGAGGTGCTCACAAACGAGCGGGATTGTCTGCTCGTCCAGCCTGGTTCCGTCGATGAACTCGCGGTTGCCATGCGTCGCGTGGCGGACGACGAGGCGCTGTATCGGCAACTCGCTGACAATGGCCGCGCGCTCTACGAGGAGCGTTTTGAGATGAGCGCGTATATGACGCGGCTGTTGGCCATCTATGAGCGGGTGCTTAACGAGTAGTGTTGTCTCTCATCGCCACCGAGCTTTGAGGACCGATTGGCGATCTGGCCAACCCATATGGCAACAAGAACGTTTGAGATGATGGTGCCGGTTCCTGCCCAGGCGCTTGGCGATTGGACGCCATAGAGACCAATCGCGAACCCGGCGAGCAGCAATGCCTCGTGATTCATAGGAGTCAGGTCTGTTCGTCGAAGGCCCATCAGACAGAGGCAACCGATGAGCACAGAGGCCGACAGGCCCACGAGGCCAAAGGTGACCCAGATGCCAAAGGGGCCAAGGTCCTCCCAGAAGACGTAGTATCCGCCCACCAGGCTTACGAACGTTTCGCGGTCTGGCGCCAGGCCCAGCCCGAAGAGCGGGGACTCCCCAATGTAGCGTTGAAGTACCAAGTATGATCTCGCCCGCGCCTCGCCGGAAAGATCGGACGAGAATATGAGGAAGGGGTTCCAATCGAGGACTAGTACGCCCGCCAGGTTAAATGCTACAAATCCAAGAAATCCGACAAGGAAAAAGGTTCTGATCTTCCTCCCGGTAAGATTGAACAGAAACATTACGGCGGTTAGGATCACAATTACCGAGATGCTGCGCGACAGCGACAGATATAGGGAGACGCCCGCGAGCAGCACGGCCAGCAGCCACAGGAGCTTTTTCGGGCTTCGCCGCAAACGGACCAGTGCGTAGAAAAAGCCGAAAACCACGTGCCCAATCGCGAGCGCGAGGCGTGCTCCCCGGTCATCGCCGGCCAAGATTTTGGCACCTTCCGCGCCCGGCAGGGCATCGGCTCCTGCTGTCGCGATGGAGGTCGAGAACAGGCAGTAGATGGCGCAATATGCCATGGCCGTCCAAAAGATGAATTCCATGACAGCGTTCAAATGCCTACGCGCATTATAGTAGACGATGAATCCGGCAATCGGCGTGTAGCTGAAGGCCGTGTTCAGGCTGGCCGGCGAGTAGGCGAAGGTCGAAAATTGGAAAATCTGGACGGCCAGCAACAGTAAGGCCGCCAGACTCAGCAGCGCGGCCGTATACTGTCCCTTCAAAAACACCAACGCCGACGCCGCGACAGTAATACCTGCCATCAGGACCAGCGGCATTCGTATCAGTGCAGGCGCGTAGGCGCCTAGTAGCGACGAGAAGAGGGCGAGGTGGCATGCTGCGTAAACAACCGCCAGCAGAAAATCGATGTCACGCCAAGGGTTTTGGCCTTTGTTCGTTTCTGCCGGCGAGTGGACGTCGAACACAAGCGGGGTAGGACTCATCGCTTCGGCGCCACCTAACCTTCGATTCAAGCCGTCAGATTAGCAGCTTTGGTCTTTGGGTGCATTTCCTCGATGCGCCGGAACTCGGCAAGTGCCTGACCGACCACCTGGTCCATGTTGTAGTATCGGTAGGTCGCCAGGCGTCCGATAAAATGGGTGTCGGGCGTGTCATCTGCCAAGTGCTTGTAACGCTTGTAAAGTTCCTGGTTCTCGTCGCGCGGCACCGGATAGTAGGGGTCGCCTTCGTCGGAGGGAATCTCGTGGGTGAGACTGGTCTTGGGATGCTCCTGGCCCGTGAGGTATTTGTACTCCGTGATGCGGGTGTACTCCTCATCCTGTGGGTAGTTCACCACCGCCACCGGCTGGAAAACCTCCTGGTCTACGGTCGAGTGCTTAAACTGTAAGGACCGGTAGGGAAGCTTGCCGAACTGGAAATCGAAAAACTCATCGATCGGCCCGGTAAAGACCATCCGCTTGAAGGGAATGATGTCCCGGATATCCTTGTAGTCGGTCTGGAGCATCACCTTGATATTGGGATGCTGCACCATCTTTTCGAACATGCGCGTGTAGCCGCCAGCTGGCATGGCCTGGAAAGTGTCAGCAAAGTAGCGGTCGTCTTCGTTCGTCCGGGTGGGAACACGGGCGGTAACGGACTTGTCCAGTTGTGACGGATCAAGGCCCCACTGCTTGGTCGTGTAGCCGCGGAAGAACTTTTCGTAGAGATCGCGCCCGACGCGGCTGAGCACCACGTCTGCCGATGTCTTGATCTCGTCGATCTTTTCGCCGCGCTCGGCCAGAAAGGCTTCTACAGCTTCGTCGGTATCAAGCGACAATCCGTAGAGCTTGTTGATGGTCGTGCGGTTGATCGGAACCGGCAGCAATTGGCCATCGACCCGCGCCAGCACCCGGTGTTCGTAGGGGCGCCACTCGGTGAACCGAGAGAGATAGTCGACGATCTGCTGTGCGTTCGTATGGAAGATGTGCGGGCCGTACTGGTGAATCAACAACCCGGCGTCGTTGTAACGATCATAGGCATTGCCTGCGATGTGATTGCGCCGGTCAATAAGCAGGACCTTCTCGTTGCGCTGCGACGCCAAACGCTCGGCAATGACGCTGCCGGCAAAGCCAGCACCAACAACCAACCAATCAAACACGGGGAGTTACCTCAATCTAGGGATATGGTAATCGTTTAGCTTGCCGCGGCGAGCTGTATATTCTGCGAGGCGGCGAGCAACTCGGCCATCCGTTCGATGAACCAACGAGAAGTCAGGCTCTCGGTGACGGCGGCCTGCGCTTGCGAAATTATCCGCTGACGTTCAGTGGTGTTCGCCAGATACTCCCGGCAGACTTCGCGCAGGTTCGAGTAGTCCCAGGCTACCGGGACATAGGTAACATATGGAATAAAGATGTCGGGTGCGGTTCTGACATGGGACATATCTGCCTTGACGAGCAGGCAGCCCGACATGATCGCCTCGAAGTCGCGCCAGCAAAGCTCGCCGTAGCCGAAAGGGCTTACGCAGATCTTGCTGCTCCGCATTTCCTCGTAATATTCTTTGGGGGCCACCCTGGCGCGGGGCACCGACACATTAAATTCGTCAGCCATGCTTTCCAGTTGCTGCGCGACCGGATTGCGCAACGAGTAAATCCAGTTGTCGGGCGCGACGATAGCGCGGCTGGATACATCGACCGGACGTTCGGCAGTCGTGGTGCCCATCGACGCGCGACCGAGCTCTGCGATTTTGTCATCGAGGCCGATGTTCCAGGCCACGTGGAGTTTTTTGAGTAGATGCGCGGGGACGGCGCCTGTCGTGGCAATGGCGTTATCCGCAAAGGATCGCCCGGAGACCTTGGCCACATAGTCGGTAAGGTTATTCTTGCCGATATACTCCCGCTGATACGCCAGCGGGTCTACAAAAGCGTGCTTTTTGACGTAGAGGTCGACCTCATCGAGGACCGCTGGCCACTGGATGTTGCTGTCGTCGTCGCCGTCGAAATAAATGTACGTCGTCGCTGGGCCGCAAAGGGCTCGAAAATGTCTGGCGCGACTGAGGGCTTCGCCGCCCGACAGCCGGAATGAGAGCTTAAGGCCGATGATCTCGAAATTTGCGAAGAAAGACGGCGTCTTTTTCAGCGCGACTTCAAGCGGGACGTACACAAAATCCAGCCCGAGCTCCTGGCGCAGAAGCGCGGCATGGCGGACAATCGGGGCGAACTGCTGCTCGCTGGTATATTCCCTGCCATCGCTGATTAGAAGCATACGGGTCTTTGAGCCGGGCTTGCTCGCGCGAGAAGAGACGAGCTGGCGCCCCTCGTATTTCAGATGCTCAATATTGCGAAGAATTGTTCGTGCGGTGCCAGCAAGGGCCTTCATTCGAGTCATGCGTGAGTACCGTCTTGGATGAGCAACTCTGAATAGTCCCGTAAGAAGCATCAATTGTTTGCTCAATCAATTGGATAGAGCGGGATTGTGTCAACATCCTTAAGCACGGGGATGCCGCGTAGCGGCTATGCAGTTTGGGTGTGTGTCACACTGATCTACCCGCTGGTCACAAACTAACCCCCGGATGGCGCATGCCAAGCCATCCGGGGGTGATGCGATCACGTCAAAAGATCATAGCTGACATGGGCAGGGGCGTGGGGATCGTCCTGAGTGAGGTAGGGTGATGTGTGGCTCGAGGCCACGTCGAGGTTCCCGCTGTCAAAGTTTGCCGCAAACTGGAAGCTGTCGTCGTTGGTGGCGAAGAGGATGTCCTCTGCGGGATAACTGACATGGGTAACGTGCCCGGTGTTGTCGTAGGCAACCAGCTTGGTCGCGTAGGCGCTGCCGGGGATGTCGTAGGTCGCGATGGTCTTACTCCCGTCGGCGTTGTTCACCTGGACCATATTGATGTTGCCCTGGGCATCATAGGTTGTGCGGTCGAGCAGCACCTTCCAACCGGGAGTAAATGTCTCAAGTGATGCCAGCTTAGTCGTGCCCGAAACATATGTCTGCAGGGTGACGGTGCCAGCGCCAGCATTGACCTGAATGTATTGTGCCAAGTGCCCACCCGCGTCGTAAACCGAGCGGTTGACCACATTCCAGGCGATGTCGTAGACGACCTCACCCGAAGGATGCTGCTGATTTCCTGGCGAGTAATTTACCACCGTGTGGGTGCCGTTGGCATGGTCAGTCTGGATCGAGGTGATATTGCCCTGCGCGTCAAATTTGGTGCGGTCGAGCAAGGTCTTCCATCCAGCCGTGTAAGTCTCCACCGAAGTGAGCTTGGTGGTGCCCGGGAGATAGTTCTCGGCTGTGATATTGCCGTTGGTGGCGTTGACCTTAATAAATGCAGTCAGGTGGCCGCTGGCGTCATAGACCGACCGGTTGACCACGTTCCAGGCAACGTCATAGACGACTTCACCGGAGGGATGCTGCTGATTGCTGGGGGCGTAGTTCACGACGGTGTGAGTGCCGTTGGCATGGTCGGTCTGGATCGACGTGATATGGCCATCCGCATCGTATTTGGTGCGGTCGAGCAAGGTCTTGTAGCCGGCGGTATAGGTCTCGACCGAGGCAAGCCTGGTGGTGCCCGAGACATAATTGTCGATGGTTAGGTTGCCATTGCTGGCGTTGACCTGAATGAACTGGGTCAGCCGGCCGCTGGCGTCATAGGCCGAACGATCAACCACATTCCAGGCGACGTCATAGGTGACGATGCTGCTGGGGTGCCCCTGGTTAGTGGCGGTAAAGGTCTCCGTCCGATGCTGTCCATTT
>Ga0247738_10000768_pt1 | contig 11693 bp, 12 predicted proteins | sample UWRJL013104B2_FD_180936 | JGI IMG/M metagenome (GOLD analysis project Ga0247738, IMG submission 180936) | Plant litter microbial communities from Arlington Agricultural Research Station in Wisconsin, United States - UWRJ-L013-104B-2 | ecosystem: Environmental > Terrestrial > Plant litter >...
CCTTAACCGAGCTATGTCCGATAACGGCCTTTAGGTTCATCGCTGGCAGGCCCGCCTCAATGAACAGGCTTGCAGCGGCATGACGCATGCCGTGAATGGTGAATTTGGGTTTGCTGCGCTTCGTGGCCGTCGCCTCCACCATCAGTCCTGCCTTTTTCATCAACGGCCGCCAAAATTCCTGTGTGGAATGCGCCTGCAATGGCCGATCATTGCGCGTCTTCAGAACAAGCCCATCAGGAACGGCCCCAAGGTCCGCTTCGAAGCGATCATCCTGCCAGCGTGTCAGCAGCATTCTGGATCGATAGCTCGGCTTGTACCGATCGAGTTCACCCGGTGCGAAGCTCGACTTTGCTTGCCAATAGCGCAGCACTTCGATCAGTGCGGCGCGAATCGGGGGAGACATCGGTACGTCGCGCATGCCCGCGACAGTTTTTGGCTCTTTGATGCCGTCGAAGACTGAATAGCTGTGACGAATTCGAAGCACACCTGCATCGAAGTCGACGTCTTGCCAATGTAGTCCGCACATTTCTCCGATGCGCAGACCGCCGAAGAGACCTAGCATGACCACGGCGATGCGGTTCACATAGGTGAGTGGCCTTTCGTCGTAGCTGCGCTGCCAAGCTGCCTCAATAAGCGCCTTAATGTCGGCTTTCGAGGGTACGGCCACACGGGCCCTCTTATGAGCCGGCATTCTAACTGGCTCATCTCGGAGGATATTCCTCTTCAGGAATTTACGTCGGACCGCCAGATCCAGCACCAACACCATCACGTCGTGGGCCATCTTAGCAGTGCGATACGCATACCGCGTGAGCAGAGCCTCCACCATCAACTGGACATCGACGCTCTGCAATTCCGTGAGCAGTTTTCTCTGGCCGAAGTGTTCAAGAATTAGGCTGTGAAGCGCGTAGCGGTAATTGTGGAGGGTATGCCCCGCCATACGATCACCTAAGCGGTGCCGCCGTTCGCATTCACGCTCAAATTCATCACAGGCATCTTTGATCGAACGGGTAGCACGTTCGGGCGTGTGCACTCCCCCTCCAATCTCCACCTCGACCTGCGTTCTGAACGCATCGGCCGCCTTTTTGAGAGGGAAAGTTTTGAGGCGCCGACGTCCATCTAGATCGGTATATGCAACCACCCAGGCTGACTTCTCTTCGCCGTTCGATTTCCAGGTGCGCTTCCTGACACTCGCCATTGCGTTTTTCTCCTTGGTGTCGTGGCCCGGTCGGACCGTCCGGCCGGGCCGTCTGCACTAGCTGCGCGCCGAGACGACGCGCAGGACGCCGCTAACGGGGTATCGATCCAGACCCGTTACCCGCACGATCTCAAGTCCGGGCTCTTCGCGAGTGATAGTTCCCAGCAGCCGTTTGGCCTGCTGGCGCGCGGCTTGCCCCGCTTCAAAGCTGCCGGACGATCGCTCGTCGAAAAAGGTAGGCCCACCGTTGAGGTTGAAACCTTGGCGCTCTGCTTCTGGCCAGCTGAGGAACGGTTCGAGGTCGCCGTTTTCCTCGTCATCCTCGCCGGCACTGTCGTGAGCCTCGTCTAGGATGTTGCCGCCGTCCTCGTTCACAAGCTCGCAGTCGTCGGCACGAAATCGATTGTCTCCATCGGTCCAATGCGCCTGCGAGCCCCCAGGAACGCGGACGCAATGGCGATCCGCCAGCCGTGCCAACCACTGCGAGCGGTCCAACCAGTGTGGTTTGACATGCCAGAAGCCCAGAGCGGCGACAAATAGCCCATGGCTCTCTGGTGCGCCCAATGTCGGCTCTTCCGTGCCTTCGTCCTCGTCGTCGGCTTCGTCCAGCTCACAATCGCTGGTGTCGGGCATGCGCGGGTTTGCATGCTCCCAACCGAGCCATGGCTCGTCGTCGCCATTGTCTTCTAGATCGTGATCGCCCTCGACTTCATCGAGGAAGGCAATAAGCCCCTCGACGGCGCGCTCTGCAGCCTCGACGCGCTGCGGCAATGGGCAATTGGCATCATTCAGCGCCAGGGCGAGCGCCATGGCGGTTTCTGCTGATAGGTGGAGTGTCATTGTCTGACTTTCGCGAAAACCGGCTTTCGAAGGCCGGGGGCATCACGCTTTCGAAGGCGCTCAACCCATGCCAGTGGACGTCACTGGCACCGGGAGCTTCGAAACATGTCGCGAAACATGCGCCACAGCCTTTCCCTTACGGGTATTGCATAACCGTGGCACTCCCGGCATAGTGAGCCGGTCGCAGCCCAACGGTATCGGGCGCGTCAGTTTTCGATGAGTTTCGGGCCGGCAAGCCCTATCCCTCATCTATCGCGATTGCTGCGCTATCCCCGGCAAGGGACCGCAGCGAGAGTTTCGAAGCTCTGCGATTACCCTACCCTGATTTTCCTTAACGCTTCAAGCACCGTCCCCTAACCGGGCGGACGCTTGCGTTTGGCCGGCGCTAGCTGCCAAAGTCCCGCCGTCCAGGAGGGATCATGAGAAGTTTGTTGTTTCTGCCAATTCTGCTGATCACAGCGACCGCTGCCGCGACAGCGCAAACCGCAACGGTTGACCCCAGAGCCTTGGAGGCCTGCCAGATCGAGAGCAGCAATTTTGTGGACATACGAAGCTGCTTGCCGGATGCGCACGTTGCGGTGAAAGCACTCGACGCTTTCTCGACAATTTACCCTTCCGAAGCTCAGCAGATTCGGGAGCGATGCCTTGAACTAAACGACCAGGTTGCCGGCGCGATGACCTGCACGGTTCAAGCGGTGAAGTCTGCTGTTGAACTAGCCGCGTTGCTCCCAGAAGGAAGCGCGCTGAACGACGCAGTGTTTGAGGGAGCTCGAGACCCAGACCATCTGGTTAAGCTTGAGGCCGTGATTGACGAAGCAAGAGCGCTCTTCCCGGAGAAGCGAATGTGGGGAGGCGGAATTTACAGGCAATATCGCTAGACGATCGATCTCGCTTTGAACACGGCCAGCCACGAGCAAAGCCCGCGGAGAGCCACGGCACTGCCTAGATATCGGTAGCAGCCGTTACACATTGCCTCTGCAAGGAATGGATCGATATTTGAACCTACGTCCGGCCGGCCGCTGATGTCCTCAGGAGTTGGCGGCCACGCGATGTCGCAGCAGCCGCAATGCCGGCACCGGCATTCGGCTTCCCACGCGCCAACTCCTGTCCCGGGATCGATCGAGTGTCCGACGACTGTGATGTCTAGGGCATCAGCGAGAGCTACCAGCCTAGAACCCAGCTTATTGAGCTTGGTAGCCTGCTGATCTTGCGGCGTAGGTGAATAGGGTCGGGAGAACGTCTCTTCCGCCTCAATCCAGCTAATAGCCGCTGACAAAGTTGAGCGCGGGTTCCTAGGTAGCATCAGGACGCTCTGGCCATCTTTCGGGCCATTGCCCGCCGCTGTTGACGGCTCTGTGCTTGTGGGCTGGAGGATCCTCTTATAACTGCCGCGCCCTTATTGTAAGCCACCCAGCTGGGCTTATGGGATTGAGAGGGGCGATTTACCAAAGCCTCACCGATGCGGTCAGGCCAGGTATGTAGGGTGCGGACAGAAACGTCAGTTGGGGTGAGGGTCGCCAAGTCGATGCCACCACCCACGACTACATGATCCGCACCGCCTTCCCAGGTAATCGATTTTCCGGGCGAGCTTCGCAGCTCTTCCATCAGAAACACTGCCTTGTCGGCCAGCGTCCCGCTTCCACATATCCGCGAATGCGCGTCCGGCGGCATCAGCTTGAAATCCATCGTGCCGAGGCGAGTTGAACGGATTGACCAGGATGCAAAGTCCATCACTGGTGCGGTCAGAAAATGCAGCACGATTGGCCCAGCAGCGTCGAATCCGCAGATCGTTGCTTCTATTGGCTCGTCCCAAGAGGCTTCCGTTTCGAACCGCCGCTCTAGCTGGTGCACTGCCTCATCAAAGCTGCGAGCGGCCGAGAAAAGGCTCGACACCTCCTGCTCCAGCTCTTCGGCCCAGGCCACGAGCCCCCGCGTCATCATTACGCCTGCGTGTGGCAGCCGCCTAATCTTGCACCCGAAAGATAGAACGATGCCGTCACTGTCATAGGTAGCCCGGTCCGCGAGCACCTCAATTTTGTTGCCGATCACGGCGGTCATAAACCCGGTCATCGTAAACTCCTTATGCCGCCAACGCTGGCGAAAGCATTCTGTCGAGAAGCGCGTCGGCCTCCTCGTCGGTGCGAGAATTTAGGGATGCGCCCCCACTGCTAGCTGCACTTCCGACCTCCTCGAGGCCAGCAGCTGCGTTGGCGAGGGCACGCTGTTGAATGTCGCCAAACCACTCGCCCATGATGTCCCGGCTAGAGAGGGCAGACATCGTGTTCGCATAGTCCCGCCACACGCCGACGTATTCCTTCGCCGCCGCCGTTCCGCCGATATCGATCTTTGGCGGTTGTAGGCGCTCAATCATTCCCAGCACTTCCGTACCGGCTATCTGATTGATGCCGGCGGATATGGAATTGATGTTGTCGATTGCAGAATTCGCACCCGAGGCTATCGCATTCGCTAGACCTTGAGCGGCCGCTTCACCTGCTGCAATAAAAGCGGCAGGAAGCGAAGCGACGGAAGCCTTTACGTATTCAATCGCCCCCACAACAGACCGAATGATCCAGTTGGCCGCGTCTTTCGTCTTCTCAGACACCCAATCCCACGCCGTGCCGAACCATTGCGCAATTTGGTCAGTGACCGGTGCGATGAAGTTGGAAATGCCCGCCGCTATTGATTGCCAGACCGCCAATGCAACATCCCCGAACGACACTTGAACGTCCGAAGTCTCATTGATTTCATTGCGGATGTTGGCGATAGCCGCCGCGCCAACACCGATCGCAGCGCCAATCAGGCCAAAGCGCTGGACGGCCATTGTGGCGAGGTTGCCAGTCTCCTTTAGTGCGGCGTTTAGCCCCCCCGGCCCCCCGATAATCTGCGACCCTTGTTGCATCGCGACCATATGCGCAGGCATTCCACCGGCCAATGAGACAGCCACGTCGTTGTATTGGTACATCAGGTTCTGCCGAACCTGTCTCGACATGTTGTCGTTGGCGGCGGCTAGTCGATGGGTGGCGGCAGTCTGTTGATTTAGCTCCGCCGTTGTCGCGGCGATTTTCGCCCGCCGCGCCTCCTCCAAGGTCACTTGCTGACCGTAATGCGCGTCAATACGGCCCATGGCGCGCGTGTATTCTTCGGTGGAAATGGCAGCTTCCCGAAGTTGCTGCGCTGCAAGGGCGGCGTCACGTGCGTGCTGCCGCTCGATCATCGCGAGCCGATCAACTCGCTCGATCATCTTGTTGTAACTACCGGCCGAGGATATCCGGCGCTTGTCTGCCGCCTCGGTTGCAACCGCCATGCCGTTGGCGGTCTGCGCTACCTTTGCCTGGGCACCGCTCAATTCTTCAAGCTTGGCTTTCGTCTGCTCAACCCCCTCGGAGCTGGCCGAGACGACAACCTTGCGAACCACGTTTAGCTTCATTTTCAGTCTCCGACAGAGGAGGAATGGCGGCAGCAAGACCCTTCAAAACTCGCTGCCGCCGTCGGTGGCGGGCCGGGCACCACGCCACCGAGACGCCGAGGCCTCACCCGGCCTCAGCGAACCTGCTCAGCTCGCCGCCATCTTGATTACGCGGATAGCCTTCGGATCGCGAACGCCACCTCCGACACGTTTGGTGGCGTAGAAATTCACGTAGGGCTTGTTCGTGTACGGATCGCGCAGGATACGGACCCCGGTGCGGTCGTTGATCACATAGCCGCGTTTGAAGTCGCCGAACGCGATCGGTAGTGCGCCAGCGGCCAGATCCGGCATGTTCTCGTCAATCTCTACCGGATATCCCATCAGGGTCGAGGGCTGGCCGGCTGCGAGATTGCGCTGCCAGACATAGTTTCCATCGCCGTCCTTGAGCTTCATGATTTTGCCAGCGGTTGCGCTGTTCATGACCCAGGAGGCGTTTTGCCGGTAAGGGGCTGGCAAAGCATAGACGAAGTCAACCAGTTCATCGGTGGTCACAGCCGCCACGGCTGCCACCGTGGTGAGAGCAATTGCGCCACCTGGGTGGAGTGCTGCATTTGCGCCTCCCGTCACATAAGTGAGGAAGCCGTTCGGCTTGTTGGTCCCGTTACCGGCGATGAATGCGGGGCCCTCCTGGAAGGTGAATTCATCCGCCAATTCAGCTGCCAGCCACTGCTCCATCGGGAAGTCTGCGTCGTCGAGCAGCTGCTGCGTCACCGCCGGATTGGCGTAGATTTCGCCATGGCCGAACGGCACCGCCGCAAGTCCGGTCGATGCAGTTTCCGGGCGGGAGGCCGTTTCGCCAACCCAGCCCGACCCCCAACCTTTGGTGTTCCAAACGGTTGTATAGGCGCGCACCGTTGTCACCACGACTGTCGCCAGGCGGCGCATCGGGCTAACATTACGCAGAGCCGCGATCACTTGCCGATCCCATTCAATAGGGGCGAGATAGCCACCTGCGGAATCGGTGCCAACGCTCATGCTGGCCTGGATATTCGCGCGGAGGCCTTCGGCGTTCAGCTGGCGCAGCCCTTGCTCTTCGTTCCCGTTTCGCGCCCAGGCCGCGAACAGCCGGCTATATTCCGGATCGGATGGTGCAACGCCGCCCCGCCCGTTCATATCGCCAGCGGCGATGCGGGAGCTCAGGTCATCCAAGGCGGCCTGCATATTGTCGGCCTGCCCATCATACTTGGCCTTGAACGCCTCAAAGGCGGCCTGGAGCCGGCTGGCGATATCGCCGCCATCGGCGCGCGGAGCGCCAATAACAGCGCGGGGGAGAGCAGTCGATGCGCGAAGAATCGCGCGAGTGGTGGAATGTGCGGACATGGCGCACGTCTCCTGTGATGAGTAACGAAATGGGAGGTGTGCGACAGCGCCTGGCGTGTCGTAGACGGTCCGCAGCGCCTGGCATGCGGTGTGTCCGTCGGGAGCATGGGCATTGGCAGAGTCCGTCATGCCAATCGGGGTATAGCCCCAAGCCCGCAAAGCACTCTCGCGAACAACGCCATAGAGCCTCACAACGTGGGGGCCTTGCAAGAGACTTAATTTAAATCGTCGTATTTTTGCGGCGGCAGCTCTCGGATCACCATAGAGAAGGCCTGGAACATATCAGCCACACTGGCAGTGCTCCCGAGCTTATCCAGCGCGTAGACGGCCGCCGCCTTTACCAACCCATCAATTGCCACTTCCGGCGAGATGCCATGCACTGCCTCCATCTTCGCAAGGCTATTGACGATCGCGCGAGTAACAGACTTTGCTTGCTCGTCTGGATTGTCGTTCGAGGCCGTGAGTTTCATTCGCCTTCTCCTTTTTCAGTTTGAGAGAGATCCAGAGGCAATAAATTGCCCCGCTTTCGATCGCGGATTTCTAGTCGCGCAGCGCGCACCCCGTATCGATCTTCCGCCCGATACTGGCGAAGCTTCAGCTTGTGCTGGACTTGTTTGCAGACCGGCGAGCAGAAGCGCCGCCGCCTCCCCACCCCCTTCCCCTCATAGGAGAATGCGGCTCCGCACACGATGCACTCGCAACGGAAAATAATAGGCGCGCCTAGCACCGGCCTTTCCTCGTCCACGATGACACCTCCTAATTCATCAATGTTTTCAGGTGCTTGCATCATAACAAAACTCGCCACTGTCTAAAGATTTCGAACAGCCTCCTGAAATTATGCCTCTGGGGAAATAAAATCCCTGCGTGACCCCCAAGCCGGTTCGCAAGGGGTAGGCCTCCCAGACTTTCACCCACCCCCCTCCCCTCGCTTTCGCCCTGAAACCGGTTCCGTATGCCCACCGGTTTCGCGCCATGGGATGGGGTGCGCAGCTGGTCCTGTCGCCTCATGCTCGACCATCTCGGAATTCACCATCGGCACCAGGTCGCACATCGCGATGTGCCAGAGCCCATATGCAGCCCGGTCCGCCTCGACCATTGTCGGCTCAATCCCGACCAGCACAGCGGGCGCCGGGCCTAGATCGCCAAGCCTCCGTGACGGATCACGCCAGAGCCGCTTGGGGCGCCCCTGTTTGTCCAGCGGTACAACCCACTCTCCGGGGCCCTCTGGCCACCACTCAGGCCGTGTCCCGCTTCGGGCATGCTTGACGAGCAAGAGCCATGCATCAGGCGGAAGCTGCATGACAGCGTCGAAGATCACCGCCGCATCCTCGTGGCAGTGAGTGCCAGCCTGCCGAGCTGCGGCCGAGGACGTATCGACCCTCGTGCCCAGGCCCAGCACATCGCCCAGCGACGACACTGCCGATTGCCGAGGCGGTGCGGGCCGCAGCATTCGTGCGACTTGCTCGACCTTCTGATCTCGAAACGCCCAGACCAGCAGCGTTTCTATGTCCCTGCTTTTGCGGGCCATCTTCTTTCCTTAGAGGTTCAAGAGGTTTGTTAGAGGGTCACAAAGTGACCCTCCCGCCGAAAATCGGAACATGTTCAGCTGTTTAGAGATTATTGGGAGGTTCAAGAGGTTCAGAACGCGCCCCGTATGGGTTCAGCAACGACAGCCCTCGACCAGGCTTGCTGCTAAGGCCGCTCATATGAATAGGGCCAGAGGAAACCTCTAAACCTCTATCCCACTCCTATTTTATCTTTGTTTTCAGTGGTTTGAAACAAATAGAGGTTCATTTAGGAACCTCCCAAACCTCTATCTTTCGATAGTAGAGATAGTTTTGCGATAGTTTTGGCGATGGTTTTGAGGGGAAAAAGTGAGGCAGGCCCAATGGTTAGGACCAAATGCGACCCTTTCGACCCCTTGCACTATGCGCTTATGGCTTTTCGATAGCGGGCCAGCCGCTCAACCAATTTCGCAGTCAACGCGCATAGCAGAAAACCGTCGCAACGGTCGCCATATCCGTTAATGCTCTGACAGCATTACAATTTCGAGAAAGAATGGGCCGCCTCTAGGGTCGCAAAAGGATCGCGACCATCGCTTGGTGAGGGTAGGCCTGTGGCCGACCTATGGCCCGAGGGGGTGGGGGGTAATCACCTCCCTGCCTAAGTAGTAATATCGGCTTCCACGCTCCTTTGCCACCCCACATGCGGCCATAGCGCGACCGAAGCGCACGTTGTTGAGCCTGGGGCGCCCGCTGGCGGCAAGAAACGCGTTACAGGCGGAGAACATATCACTCGCCTGCACGCGGGCACCCATCGCCGCGCGCGTGCAATTGGCGAGGAAAAGACGGACCCGCTCCGCTGCCTCCCGGTCAATTTCGCTACTCGTAACCTCAGGGCGGCCGCCAGGTGGCAATCCCAAGCCCAGACGCTCTAACCATGAGGCCGCTGCCTGCCGCCCGCCGGCGAGACGGATCTCGCGCAGCAGGCGCGCCTTCTCCATGAGTGGAAGGGAGGTCGGATCGACATCATAGCGGCGCTCGAAGAAATGGCGGTAGAGGACGCCGTGGCATTCGCGCTTGTAATCGATCACTCGGGCTCGAGCCGCCGGATTGCTGATGCGGTCCGCAGAAACGCCAAAAAGGAAGCCTGGCAACAGTTGCAGCGGGAGGCAGATGGTTTCCTGTTGACCTGAAGGTGTAGGGGTTGCCATTACGACAACACCTTCCGACAATATTTCGTCGCGTTTGATCCGCCGAAATTGCGCCGACCAGTCGAGCCCGAGGTTTCCACAGAGGGCCTTGACTGCGACGAGTATTCTGCCGTCAACTTCGCCAGCCCAAACGGCATCACCGTGGAATTCGACGAGCTGCAGCGCAGCCGAAGAACTCACCCCCCCTCCCCCCTCTTCATGCGAAGGGCCATCTGCAACCCTCACTGTCCCGGACTTATCGAGTGGGTGGGTCATTGTTGGCTCCCGAGTGAAACTGGCCGACCTTCCACGCTCGCCGCTGCTTCCTGGTCTTTAAGCCAATGGTCGAGCGAGCTGCGACGGGCGCAAACTTTGCCCCCAATCTTGAAGCTGGGAAGATTTCCCTTCGAAATGAGGTGGTAAACCTGTCTCTCCCGAAGTCGCAGATGGCTAGCGATGGCAGGGACGCCGTAGAGCAGGTCCGCTTCAGCTGCTGGTTCCATTTTCTACACCTTTATGTTGCGCGCTTGTCGCGCGTAAATGCGGGATGCCTGCGGCACACGCTGTTAAACCGTTGATTTTGCTGAACCGAGAAAAACGCGACACGCAACGTAAGTCGCGTGTCGGAGTGCAGTATAAGCAATTGTTTTTGCTTCGCTTTTATTGTGTTCTCGCTCGCGCACTGACTTGCACGCCTCGAACCACGGGTTGAGCCCGTAGCCAACGAAGAACTGCCCAAGCGCCTGGATGCCTGAGCCCCAGCTGGTCTCGTCCACCATCATCAGCGGCCGAGGCACGCCTGATACTCGGCTGATTTCTTCGATCTGTAGCGCGCGCAGTGCGGTCATCTCCGCGTCTTTGGCGTTCAGCCCGATCGGCTTGTATTCGGTGTCACCCTCAAGCAGGGGCGTCTTGCCCGCGTTGTCAGCGCCCTGGTAACGCTCTGCCCAGGATGCTTTCAGCCGGTTATAGGCCTCGTCGCTGAGTTCGGTTTTGGATACCAGGACGCCGTCGACGAAGGACCCATTCTTGAAGATGCGCCCTGCCGCCAGCTCGGCACTGAGCGCCAGGCCGATGGCTTCCCTTGCCTGTTCAACGAGGGAAAATCCGTGGATGCCATCAAGTGAGAACCCGCGAAGATGAAAGATATCCCGAGCCGTATAGGAGACTTTGCCTCCCTCTTTGGCCTGGTAGTCATATCGCATGGTCCAGTCTGGCTGGAGCTTTGGGTCCATACGCTTCGAATCGAGCGGAATAAGCCGCGCCACGCGATCCTTGCCGGTGCGGATATCCTTCGACCAGACGATGCGGGCATAGGCATCGCGGTGAACCAATGCCAGCAATTGCATATGCGCGCGGAAATCGAAGGCGGTCTGCCAGTCGTTTGGACGCCTGTGCAGGATCCTGTGCAGCGGATGCTTGACCGCCTTTTCCTTGGTCTCGCGCTCGATTAGCCCGAAAGGCAGCATGCCGATCGAGTTCGAAATCAGGCTGACGGCCCTGAACATGGCGGGGTTCCGTAATGCGGTTTCCACGTTCACGGTGAACCCGGAAGCCGACATCAACCCGTCGCGCATGAAATCGAGCAAGCGAGGATCCTGCAGAGACGAGAAACTGCCGCTTTGTCCCACCGAAGCCTGGGGCAGCGAGATTGCAGCCGCATCCTTCCGGGCCAGCCCGAACATGCTCAAAATGCCCATGGCTAGACCATCCTTATTCCGCGGACTTCATATGGCGAGTGGCGCGATCCTTCGGGATTTCGGCTCATCAGCTGGGCCGCGTTAAACACCGCGATCAGCGGGTCGATCTTCGCCTTGCCGGCCATTTGCTTGGTAATCAGAACGGCATTGCCACGCTGTTCCACCTTCGCATTGCCAACGGCCCAAGCCATCAGCTTTTGGCCACAATGCCAGAGCGTCCCGTCCTTGAGCTTCCGCTCTACGCCCCACACTGCTCCCGAGAGCTTGTAGCCCTGCGAGACTGCAGCCATCTGTTCATCACTGATGCCGCGGCCCGAGAGTTCATCGACGAGGGCGGTAACGCCCATCGGATCGAGCCCGATCGCGCCTTTGTCCGGCAGCAGCCCGGCATCTTTGAGACGCTCGGCAATGTCGGCCACCTCTTCGAGGTCCTGTGTGGCGTAATCACAGATCGTCAGTTCGCCGGCTGCCTCGAAATCG
>Ga0247738_10000771_pt1 | contig 11678 bp, 9 predicted proteins | sample UWRJL013104B2_FD_180936 | JGI IMG/M metagenome (GOLD analysis project Ga0247738, IMG submission 180936) | Plant litter microbial communities from Arlington Agricultural Research Station in Wisconsin, United States - UWRJ-L013-104B-2 | ecosystem: Environmental > Terrestrial > Plant litter >...
CGAGCTGCGCAACACCGCGCGGCCGTCGCCCATGCGCGAATAGGGCGTGAGGCCCGCGCCCTTGAGCTGCACTTCCTGAGGGCCCGAGGGCGCGTCCACTTCGCCGAGCAGGATGGCGCGGCCATCCCCCAATTGGCCGGCCCAGTGACCGAACTGATGGCCGCTGTACACGCTCGCCAGCGGCTGCGTGCCGGCGATGAACAGGTTGCCGGTGAAGGCATCAAGCGCGGCCGGGGAGGACAGCCAGGCCCGGTCCAGGCCCAGCAGATCGGCCACCGCCGGGCTGGTGCCCACCCAATGGGGCGAGGGCAGGGGGGTGGGCGCTCTGAAGGTGTAGAAGGCCTCGCCCAGGCTGGCGAAGCGGTTGTGCCAGGCCAGGCCAAGCTCCAGGCTGGCGGCCATGTCGACGGGTCGGTTCATGCCCGCCATTGTCTCCATCGAAGGCGACATGGCGGGGTGCAGGGTCAATGCGGCTTGGTGTGCGCTTCGATCACGGCCGGTGGGCCGAAAGTCTGCAGCCAGCCCCCGTCTTCAACTCCTTTTTGCTGAAGAAATCAATCCACATTTACTACTGATTGGGTGGTATGGCTTTTGATAAATAATTCAAAAGCAGTATTTATTCACGTAAAACCGCAGGGGAGGCAGAGATGGAAAGCAACTTCATCGAGAGTTTGCGCGCATCCGTAGACGCCCAGTGGATCGAGATCAAGCGGGGTGCGTTCTGGTGTCGGGTGATGGAGCGCCCGGTCACCCTCGGGTTCTACCGGGACCTGATGCTTCAGATGTGGCACTACTCGCGACACAACGCGATGAACCAGGCCGTGGCCACTTTTGTGCCGGCGCCAGAGGCCCTGCTCAAGTTCGTCTACCGCCATGCCTCGGAAGAACTCGGCCACGAGCGCATGGTGGTGCATGACCTGAAGAGCGTCGGCATCTACGACGAAACCGACCTGAACCGCCCACCCCTGCCGGCCACCGAGGCGCTGATCGGCTATCTCTACTACGTGGCGCTGCGCTACGGCGCAGTGGCGCGCCTGGGGTACAACTTCTGGGCCGAGAGGTCACACGATCACGTGAAGGAACTGCTGGCCAAGATCAGCGATGACCTGAACCTGGCGCGCCAGAACGTGACGTTCTTCAGCAAGCACGCGGAGACGGATTGGGCGCATGCAACGCAGGTTGAACAAGCCTTGGAGCGTTTTGCGACCAGTGCGCGGGACCAGGCACTCGCCCGGCAAGTGGCTACCACGAGCCTGTTCCTGACCGGGCAACTGCTGAATCAGGCGGCGAGTCTGCACCGCTGAACACCCAGCGCGCTGAGCGCGCGAGCCACACCCCGTGCGGAAGGGTCAGTCCGGCTCGGCGACGAGCAGCCGCGCACGGTATTGCCCGGGCGACACACCAAACCAGCGCTTGTTGGCGCGGAAGAAGTTGCTCTGGTCGGCAAAGCCCAGCAGGTCGGCCACCTGGCCCAGCGTGTAGCGGTCCTCGGCCAGGTACTTCTGCGCCAGGTCGCGCCGGGCATCGTCGAGCAACTGCTGGAAGTTCGTGTCTTCTTCGCGCAGCCGACGCTGCAGGGTGCGGTCGGCCATGGCGAGGCTGCTGGCAATGTCTTCGCGGCGCGGTTCACCGAGGTGCAGGCGGTGGATGATTTCCTCGGTCACGCGTTGGCCGGTGCTGGCATGGCCCAGCCGAACCAGGCGCGACTCGATCACGCGCTGGTGCATGTCGAACAGCACCGGGTCGCTCGACAACAGGGGCATCTCGAGGTCCGTGTTGGTCAGCAGCAGCCGGTTGCGGGGCTGGCCGAAGCGCACGGGGCAGCCGAACGCCTCCACGTAGGGACGGGCATCCGCCGGCTCGGGGTAGACGAACTCGACAGCCTGCGCCTGCACATCGCGCCGCGTGATCCAGCGGCAGAGCGTGGCGACGGTCAGCAGGCTGTATTCGAGCCGCTGGCGCGGCAGCGGCCGGGTGTTGCCGATGAGGCCGAGCACCATCCAGTGGTTGGCGCCGTCGGGTTCCAGATCAAGTGTGATCGCGTCCGAGATGACGGCGTAGTACCGCGACAGGTTGATGAGCCCAGCCTTGAGGGTCGGGCTGGCCAGCATCACATAGCCCACGGTGTCGAAGTTGACGTGGCGAGCTGGCAGATCGCGGTCCATGCCCAGCGCGGGATTGCCCGACGAGGCGACGGCGAGTTCCCACAGCCGGGTGATGTCATCGACCTCGACACGCCCGTCCGGGTCTTGCAGCAGGGCGCAATCGATTCGCGCGCCTGCCAGCAGGCGCGGTGCGTCCAGGCCTCGTGAGGCAAACATGTCGGCGAGGCATTTGACCCAAAGGGCAGAACTGCTTCTTCGGGCAGGGTTGTGGCGTCGTGAAGTCACTCGATTGGTCGTGTTGCGATAGCGGCGTATCAGCCACCCATTCCTAGAATTTCCGTGGACAGTGGGCGTCGGCGGGAAGCTGGAATTCAACGGGATTTCAGGCGCTGGCGCAAGCGGGTTATCGCTTCAAAGAATCACAGGAGACAAGACATGAGCAGCAGCACACGGTGGTGGGTGGCAGGCACAGCCTTCCTGGCTTTGGCGGCCTGTGGTGGAGGCGGGTCCAGCGAGACACCGCCCGTCCCGGGACCGGAGATCCGGCAGATCGCGCAAGGCACGGTCAAGGGCCGCAACGACGCGGCCACCAATGGCACCTACGCCTGGAAGGGCATTCCATTCGCCCAGCCGCCGGTGGGTGCGCGGCGCTGGAAGGCACCCGCAACGCCTGTCGCCTGGAGCGGCACGCGCGACGCCACGCAGTTCGGCGCGGCCTGCCTGCAGAACGGGCGCCTCTACGGGCCGGGCGCCAACAACCGCTTTGACGCCACCATTGGCACCACGCTGAACACGCCTGTGGGCAGCGAGGACTGTCTGTTTCTCAATATCTGGCGGCCGGCGAACGGCACCACCGGGTTGCCCGTGATCGTGTTCGTGCATGGTGGCAGCAACATCACGGGCTACACCGCCGATCCCATCTACGACGGGGCGGCCCTGGCGCGCAGCGCCAATGCGGTGGTGGTCACGCTGAACTACCGCCTGGGCGTGCTCGGCTTCATGAACCTGCCGCAGCTCAAGAGCGGGCTCGACAGCGCGGAAGATTCGGGCAACTTCGCCTTGCTCGACATCGTGCAAGGCCTCAAATTCGTTCAGCAGAATGCCGCCGTTTTTGGTGGCAACGCAGCCAACGTGACCCTGATGGGGCAGTCGGCGGGGGCGACCAATGTCTGGTCTCTGGTGGCGTCGCCCCTGGGCGCCGGCCTGTTCCACAAGGCCGTGCCGATCTCGGGCGGCATTTCGCTCGCGGGCAACCTGCCACCGGGCACCATTCCATCGCTCAACCCCGCGTCAACCTCTCTGACGCAGGGCAACACCTTGCTGGCCCGCCTGCTGATCGCCGACGGCCTGGCGACCGACCTCGTGACGGCGCAGGCCTACATCGCCACGCAATCGGCGCAGCAGGTGGCGGACTACCTGCGCGGCAAGCCGGGCACCGCCGTGCTCACCACCTTGCTGGTCAACGGCCTCACCGGCTCCGGTCCGATTCCCGACGGCGCGGTGTTGCCGCTGGACCCGATCGCCGCGTTCGCGGCCGGTACCTACAACAAGGTGCCGGTGCTGGCAGGCACCACGAAGGAAGAGGGCAAGCTGTTCCCCAGCTTCCTCACCCTGTTGGGCGGTCCTGCCGGCTTCACCGTGACCGACACGCAGCTCTTCAACTTGCTGTTCGGCTTCAATCCCGACGCACCGACGCTGCTGACCGAGGGCGACATCCTGAACGCCACTTATGTGCCCTCGAACACGGCAGTGACGGGCTGGACGGCGCGGGCCGCGCAACTCACGGCGGCGTCTTTCGGTGTCGGCCGGGACAACGTGCTCAACACCCTCAAGACCCAACAGGCCGACATCTGGCACTACCAGTTTGACTGGGCGCAGCAACCCGCGCCCTGGAACACGGTGTACGGCGCCGCGCACGCCTTCGACCTGCCGTTCGTGTTCGGCAATTTCGGTCCCTCGCTGTTTGCCAACGCCATCGGCGGGAACGCCAACCGGGCAGGGCGCGTGGCGCTGTCGAATCACATGATGGCCAGCGTCGCCCAGTTCGCGCGCACCGGCAATCCGAACCACAGCACGCTCGGCGCCACCTGGCAGCCCTGGCCTGGCCAGTTGCATTTCGATGCCTCGCTCACCACCGCGCAAATCAGCGCCGTGCCTTGAGGCAGATCAAGCCACCGTCATTCACCGCATTCGACTTAACACCATGTTGATGAAGGCAGAGGAACCGTGTCCCGCAACGGACACCGAGGGTATCTCCCATGGATATCCCAGGGGCTGCCGTGCGGGGCAACCCGCTACGATGAACGCCGATTCCAACCCCCTCATCGACAGGAGACTCCCCATGCTGGGCCAGATGCAGAGCCAACCCCTTTTGATTTCCTCGCTGATCGTGCATGCCGAACGGCATCACGCGAGTGGTGAAATCGTGTCCCGCCGCGTGGAAGGCGACCTCCACCGCAGCACCTGGGGCCAGATCGCGAGCCGCTCGCGCCAGGTGGCCAATGCCCTGGACGGCCTGGGCCTGCCTCAGGGCGACCGCGTGGCCACGCTGGCCTGGAACGGTTACCGCCATCTGGAACTCTATTTCGGCGTGAGCGGCACCGGCCGCGTGCTGCACACCCTCAACCCACGCCTGCACCCCGAGCAGTTGGTCTGGATCGTCAACCACGCGGAAGACAAGGCGGTCTGTTTCGACATGACCTTCCTGCCGCTGGTCAAGGCAGTCGCCGCCAAATGCCCGACGGTGAAGCATTGGATTGCGCTGTGCGATGCGGACAAGCTGCCGGCCGACAGCGGCATTCCCGGCCTGCTGAGCTATGAGGCCTGGATAGACCACCAGCCCACGACGTACGCGTGGCCGACCTTCGACGAGAACTCGGCGTCGAGCATGTGCTACACGAGCGGCACCACCGGCAACCCCAAGGCCGCGCTGTACTCGCACCGCTCCACCATCCTGCACGCGTTTGGTGCGGCGCTGCCCGACGCCATGTGCCTCTCGGCGCGCGACAGCGTGTTGCCCGTCGTGCCCATGTTCCACGTCAACGCCTGGGGCCTGCCGTACGCAGCGGCCGCCATCGGCTGCAAGCTGGTGTTCCCCGGCCCGGCGCTGGACGGCAAGTCGGTCTATGAGCTCATCGAGGCCGAGAAAGTGACCATGGCCGCAGGCGTGCCCACCGTCTGGCAGATGCTGCTGGGCCACCTGCAGGCCAACCACCTGAAGTTCAGCACGCTCAAGCGCACCGTCATCGGCGGCTCGGCTTGCCCGCCCGCCATGATCAGCGCTTTCAACGACGTGTACGGCGTGGAAGTGCTGCACGCCTGGGGCATGACCGAGATGTCGCCGCTGGGCACGGTCTGCACGCTGAAAAACGCGCAGCTCGAGCTTTCGCCGGCGGAGCAGCTCAAGGTCCGCCTGAAACAAGGGCGCGCCATCTTTGGCGCCGACATGAAGATCGTCAACGAGGCCGGCGAGGAACTGCCCTGGGATGGCAAGGCCTATGGCGATCTGCTGGTGCGCGGCCCCTGGATCATCGCGAGCTACTTCAAGGGCGAGGGCGGCGACCCGCTGCGTTACGACGCGCAGGGGCATGGCTGGTTCCCCACCGGCGACGTGGCCACCATCGACGCCGACGGCTTCATGCAGATCACCGATCGCAGCAAGGATGTGATCAAGTCCGGCGGCGAATGGATCAGCTCGATCGACGTGGAAAACATCGCCATGGCGCATCCGTCCGTGGCCATGGCGGCCTGCGTGGGCATGAAGCATCCCAAGTGGGACGAACGCCCCATCGTCGTGGTGGTGAAAAAGCCCGGCACCGAACTGACCCGCGAGGAATTGCTGGCCTTCTACGACGGCAAGATCGCCAAGTGGCAGATCCCGGACGACGTGGTGTTCGTCGAGGCGATCCCGCTGGGCGCCACCGGCAAGATGCAGAAGATGACCCTGCGCGAGCAGCTCAAGGACTACGTGCTGCCGGGCGTGTGAAAAGGGACCCGGGTGCACCATCGCGCGGCGTCTTGTCGCCTGCGTGATAGAAGCCCGGGCAATCCCCTACGCTGCACCGCACCAGATACCTTTACGCTGCGTTATTCGATTCGTCAACAACAAGGAGACATAGGTATGAAACTGACCGTGAAGATGATTGCAGGCGCTGCCATGTTGGTGGCCGCCGGTGCATCGTTTGCCCAGGCGGGTGAAACCGTCAAGATGATCCGGATCGACCCCCTGACCGGCCTGCTTGGTCCTGTGGGCGTGAGCCAGATCAAGGGCTACCAGTTCTTCGCTGAAAAGTTCAGCGGCAAAGGCAACCCGGCCGGCGTGAAGTTCGAAGTCACCCCGATCGACAACAAACTGAGCCCGGCCGAAAGCCTGAACGCGCTCAAGGCCGCGATCGACCAGGGCGCGCGCTACATCATCCAGGGCAACGGCTCCTCCGTGGCACTGGCGCTGGCCGACGCGGTCGAGAAGCACAACGCCCGCAACCCCGGCAAGGAAGTGCTGTACCTCAACGACTCCGCCGTGGACCCTGACCTGACCAACAGCAAGTGCAGCTACTGGCACTTCCGCTTCGATGCCGACACCTCCATGAAGATGGAAGCCATGGCCAGCTTCATCGCCAAGCAGCCCGACATCAAGAAGGTGTATTTCCTCAACCAGAACTACTCGCATGGCCACCAGGTCGTGAAGTTCGGCAAGGACGCCCTCACGCGCAAGCGCCCCGATATCCAGTTCGTCGGCGAAGACCTGCACCCGCTGGCCCAGACGCGCGACTTCGCTCCCTACATCGCCAAGATCAAGGCCTCGGGCGCCGACACCGTGATCACTGGCAACTGGGGTTCCGACCTCTCGCTTCTGATCAAGGCCGCCAACGAGAACGGCTATACCGGCAAGTTCTTCACCTACTACGCTGGCGTCACCGGCACGCCCACCGCGCTGGGCACCAACGGCGCCGGCCGCGTTTACCAGATCGCCTACAACCACTACAACATGGGTGGGCAGATGGACGCGTGGATGAAGGAGTTCAACCAGAAGTACAACGACGACTTCTACACCGGCTCCACCATCCGCATCTTCGAATTCCTCGGCGCGGCCATGGCCAAGGCCAAGTCGACCGACCCGGTGAAAGTGGCGGCCGCCATGGAAGGCCTCACGGTCAAGAGCTTCAACGGCGAAGTGCAGATGCGCAAGAACGACCACCAGCTGCAGCAGCCGCTGTACATGTCGGTGTGGCAGAAGGCCGATGCCAAGTACCCCTACAGCCCCGAAAAGACCGGCATGACGCTGGCACCGGTGGCGGAGTACCCGAACTATGTGTCGAGCACGCCCACCAGCTGCGACATGAAGCGGCCGGGGTAAGAGAGCACCCCCGCCGCGCTTCGCGCGACCCCCTCTAGGGGGCGACACTGGCGGCCCGGCAGAGCCGGTTCCGCGGTGTCTCTTGATGGGGGCATCGCGGCGCGTCGAGAGAGCCCGAGCGGGTTGCCGTATCGGGCTCTTTTACTTTCAACGATGAGGAAGGTCTGAGGGAATGGAGTTTTTCATCATCTCGATGCTGAACGGGCTGAGCTACGGGCTCCTGCTGTTCATGCTGAGTTCAGGTCTCACGCTGATTTTCAGCATGATGGGGGTGCTCAACTTCGCGCACGCCAGCTTCTACATGCTGGGGGCCTACGTGGGCTACACCGTGGCGCAGTTCGTGGGCTTCTGGCCCGCGCTCCTGATCGCGCCGATCGTGGTGGGCCTGTTGGGCGCGGCGTTTGAACGCCAGTGCCTGCGCAAGGTGCACAAGTACGGCCACGTGCCCGAATTGCTGGTGACCTTCGGGCTGTCCTACGTCATCGTCGAGCTGGTGCAGCTCGTCTGGGGCCGCATTGCGGTCGAGTTCCGCCCACCCGAAGAACTGCGCGGCCCGGTCTTCACCCTCATCAACCATTCCGTCGAAGGCCTGCGCATGGTCTGGGGCGCCGCGCCGCCCGAGCTGTGCAGCGCCGCCGACGCAGCCGTGCGCGTGGTCTGCTCGCCGTTCCCCGCCACGCGTGGCTTCATGATGCTGGTGGCGGTGGTGATGCTGGCCTCGGTCTGGCTGCTGCTCACGCGCACCCGCATCGGCCTGGTGATCCAGGCCGCGCTCACGCACCCCGAAGCCGTCGAATCGCTGGGCCACAACGTGCCGCGCGTGTTCATGCTGGTGTTCGGCGCGGGCTCCGCGCTGGCTGGCCTGGCCGGCGTCATCGGTGGCAGCACCTTCCTCACCGAGCCGGCGATGGCCGCCACGGTGGGCTCGGTGATTTTCGTGGTGGTGGTGGTGGGTGGCATGGGTTCGCTCTCGGGCGCCTTTGTCGCCTCCATCCTCATTGGCGTCATCCAGACCTTTGCCGTGGCCTTCGAGTACTCGCTGGCCACGCTGGCCCAGCAGATCGGCTTGCCGCTGCCGGAGGCGGTGGCCAACAACTCGTACATCAAGCTCACGCTGTCCCAGGTCGCGCCCATCCTGCCGTACCTGTTCCTGGTGCTGATCCTGATCTTCCGGCCGCGTGGCCTGCTCGGCAAACGGGAGGGCTGAACAAATGACCTCCAAACACTACGAATTCAAGCCGCTCAACGTCGGGCGCTGGCTGACCTGGGGCCTCTTCGCGCTGCTGCTGATCGTGGCACCGAGGATATTCACCAGCGGGCTGGCCATGACGGTGCTCTCGCAGATGGGCATCGCCATCATTGCCTGCCTGTCCTACAACATCCTGCTGGGGCAGGGCGGCATGCTCAGCTTCGGGCACGCGGTCTACACCGGCCTGGGCTCCTTCCTGGCCATCCACGCGCTCAACAGCGTGACCGCCGGTTCGCTGCCTCTGCCGGTGTCGCTGGTTCCCATCGTGGGCGGCCTCGCGGGCGTGGGCTTCGCGGTGCTGTTCGGCTACGTGACCACCCGCAAGTCGGGCACCACCTTCGCCATGATCACGCTGGGCCTGGGCGAGCTTGTCTTCGCGCTCTCGCTGATGATCCCCGAGTTCTTCGGCGGCGAAGGCGGCGTCTCTGGCGACCGCATGGCCGGCAAGCCGTTCATGGGCATCACCTACGGGCCGCAGGTGCAGGTGTACTACCTCATTGCCGTCTACACCTTCATCTCGGTCGGGCTCATGTTCGCCTTCACCCGAACGCCGCTGGGCCGCATGCTCAACGCCGTGCGCGACAACCCCGAGCGCGTGGAGTTTGTCGGCTACGACACCCAGAAGGTGCGCTACATCGCCTTCATCATCGCCGGCTTCTTTGCCGGCATCTCGGGTGGCCTGGGCGCGTTGAACTTCGAGATCGTCACCGCCGAAGTGGTGGGTGCGGCGCGTTCCGGCGCCTACCTGCTGTTCACCTTCCTGGGCGGCGCCACGTTCTTCTTCGGGCCCATCATCGGCGGCATTCTCATGGTGCTGGCCTTCGTGCTGCTGTCGGAGTTCACCAAGGCCTGGCTCCTGTACCTGGGCCTGATCTTCCTGTTCATGGTGATGTATGCCCCGGGTGGCATTGCCAGCCTGATCATGATGAACCTGCGCGTGGCGGCCTTCGGGCGCCTGCGCGAGCTGTGGGTGAGCTACCTCGCTCTGGCAGGCACCGCGCTGGTGATGCTGGGGGGTGCGGCGGCCATGATCGAGATGGTCTACCACCTCCAGCTCAACACCACGCTGGGTTCCGAGCTGCGCTTCCTCGGCGTGCCTCTTGACGCCCATGGCGTCGACAGCTGGTTTGGCGCGGCCCTGGTCATGCTCACCGGCTTCGGCCTGTTCGAAATCACGCGGCGCGCGTTCCTGCGCGAGTGGGGCGAGATCCAGAGTTACATCGAAAAAGAAATCAAGCGAAGGGAAAGCCTGTGACCTACGCCCTCGAACTCAAAGACCTGCGCAAGAGCTTCGGCAAGACAGAAATCATCCGGGGCGTGAACCTGGCCGTGAAGGCCGGCGAGCGCGTGGGCATCATCGGCCCCAACGGCGCGGGCAAGTCCACGCTGTTCAACCTCATCAGTGGGCGTTTCGCGCCCAGCAGCGGCGAGGTGCTGCTCAACGGCCAGCGCATCGACGGCAAGAAGCCGTTCGAGATCAACCGCGCCGGGCTCTCGCGCAGCTTCCAGATCACCAACATCTTTCCCAAGCTCAGTGTGTTCGAGAACCTGCGCTGTGGTGTGCTCTGGAGCCTGGGCTACAAGTACACCTTCCTGAAATTCCTGGCCGATCTGGACGACGCCAACGAACGCGCCGAGCAGCTCATGGAGATGATCAAGCTCGACCGCAAGCGCGACGTGCTGGCCATGAACCTCACCTACGCCGAGCAGCGTGCACTGGAGATCGGCATCACCATCGCTGGTGGCGCCAACGTGATCCTGCTCGATGAGCCCACCGCCGGCATGAGCAAGAGCGAAACCAGCCGCTTCATCAGCCTCATCAAGGAAGTGACCGTGGGCAAGACCCTGCTCACGGTGGAACACGACATGGGCGTGGTGTTCGGCCTGGCTGACCGCATCGCCGTGGTCGTCTACGGTGAGGTGCTTGCCTTTGACGCGCCTGCGGCCGTCCGGGCCAACCAGCGCGTGCAGGAAGCCTATCTGGGCTCGCACGTGGCAGATGCACAGGGAGCGGCGCACTGATGCTCAAAATCGAAAACCTTCACGCCTACTATGGCAAGAGCCACGTCCTGCACGGCGTGAGCTTCGACGTGCAGCCCGGCGAGATCGTCGCGCTGCTGGGCCGCAACGGCTCAGGTCGCTCCACCACCGCCAAGGCCGTCATGGGCCTGGTGGAATGCCAGGGCAGCATCCACTGGAAGGGCCAGCAGATCATGGGCAAGAAGGCCTATGAGGTGGCTCACCTTGGCCTGGGCTACGTGCCCGAGAACCGCGACATCTTTCCCACGCTCACCGTGCACCAGAACCTGCTGCTGGGGCAGAAGGGCAGCGGCAAGGGTTCACGCTGGAGCTTCGAGGACATGTACGGCATGTTTCCGCGCCTGCGCGAGCGCCAGCACACGGAGGCGGGCGTGCTCTCCGGTGGCGAGCAGCAGATGCTCACGCTGTGCCGAACCCTCATGGGCGACCCCGATCTCATCATCATCGACGAACCCACCGAAGGCCTCGCGCCCAAGATCGTGGAGCTGGTGGGCCAGTACCTGCAGACCCTCAAGTCACGCGGGGTCTCGGTGCTGCTGATCGAGCAGAAGCTGACGATTGCCATGGCGATTTCCGACCGCGCGCTGGTCATGGGCCATGGCAGCATCGTGTTCCAGGGCACGCCCGAGAGCCTGCGCGCCGACCCTTACACCCGCAAGGAGTGGCTGGAGGTCTGAACGCCCCCCGCGCCGCCTGCGGCGGCACTCCCCACTGGGGGGCGATGCCTGTGGGCCGGCGGAGCCGGACCCACGGCATCCTGGGTCAAGGCACGCGCGCCGGCGAAGGGCAGGGATGGCGGGCTGGGGGAACATCCCGAGACAAGCCGGCGACACCCGGGTCTTGCGGCGCTGCACAATCTTTCTAGAATCGAACGATCGTTCTTTTTAACGAAGAGCGTCACAGTCAACGCCCTCGGGCACTGTCCGAC
>Ga0247738_10000772_pt1 | contig 11677 bp, 7 predicted proteins | sample UWRJL013104B2_FD_180936 | JGI IMG/M metagenome (GOLD analysis project Ga0247738, IMG submission 180936) | Plant litter microbial communities from Arlington Agricultural Research Station in Wisconsin, United States - UWRJ-L013-104B-2 | ecosystem: Environmental > Terrestrial > Plant litter >...
CGATGTGAGCGGGCTCGCGCCAGTGCCGCCGACATTGCCGGAGATCAGGATGACGTCGGCATGGGCCTTGGCCACGCCTGCGGCCACCGTGCCGATACCAGCCTGGCTGACCAGCTTGACGCAGACCCGCGCGATCGGATTGATCTGCTTGAGGTCATAGATGAGCTGGGCGAGATCCTCGATCGAGTAGATGTCGTGATGCGGCGGCGGCGAGATGAGCATCACGCCGGGCGTCGAGTGCCGCAGCTTGGCGATCATCTCTGTCACCTTGAAGCCGGGCAGCTGCCCGCCTTCACCGGGCTTGGCGCCCTGCGCGACCTTGATCTCGATTTCCTCGCACGCGCCGAGATATTCAGCCGTCACGCCGAAGCGTCCGCTCGCGATCTGCTTGATCGACGAGTTGGCATTGTCGCCATTCTCATAGGGCTTGAAGCGCGCCGAATCCTCGCCGCCTTCGCCGGAAACGGCCTTGGCGCCGATGCGGTTCATCGCGATGGCCAGCGTCTCATGCGCCTCGGGCGAGAGCGCGCCCAGCGACATGCCCGGCGTCACGAAGCGCTTGCGGATTTCGGTGATCGCCTCGACCTCGTCGATCGGCACGGCCTGGCTGGGATAGTTGAACTCCAGCAGATCGCGCAGATAGACCGGCGGCAGGTCGCGCACGCCGCGCGAGAACTGCAGGTAGGTCGAGAAGCTGTCGGTGTTCACCGATGTCTGCAGCAGGTGCATGAGCTGCGCCGAATAGGCATGCGTGTCACCGCCCGCGCGATGCCGGTAGAAGCCGCCGATCGGCAGCGTCACCACGGCCTTGCGGAACGCAGCCTCGTGGCGGAGCAGGGCGTTATACTGGAGCGAGGCATAGCCTTCGCCCGAGATCTTGCTCGGCATGCCGGGGAAGAGATCGTTGACCAGCGCGCGGCTGAGCCCGACGGCTTCGAAATTATAGCCGCCGCGGTAGGAGCTGATGACCGCAATGCCCATCTTGCTCATGATCTTGAGCAAGCCTTCGTTGATCGCCGTGCGATAGCGCTCGAGGCAATCGGGCAAGGGGCGATCGCCGAACAGGCCGCGCGCATGCCGGTCGGCAATGCACGCCTCGGACAGATAGGCGTTCACGGTGGTCGCGCCCACGCCGATCAGCACCGCGAAGTAATGCGGATCAAGGCATTCGGCGCTGCGCACGTTGATCGACGAGTAGGAGCGCAGCCCCTTGCGCACGAGATGCGTGTGCACGGCGGCGGCTGCCAGCACGCTGGCAATGCCGACCCGACCGGGGCCGATATTCTCGTCCGACAGGAACAGCTCGGTCTGCCCCGCGCGCACGGCGATTTCCGCCTCGTCGCGGATGCGGCCGATGGCGGCGCGCAGCGCGTCATTGGGGCCGTCAGCCGGGAAGGTGCAGTCGATCTCGGCCGTGTTCTTGCCGAAATACTTCTTCAGCCGCGTCCAGTCATCGCACAGCAAAACCGGGGAATCGAGCACCAGAACATCGCTGTTCTGCGATTCTTCTTCCAGGATGTTGGCCAGGTTCGAGAAGCGCGTCTTGAGGCTCATCACGTGGCGTTCGCGCAATGAGTCGATCGGCGGGTTGGTAACCTGACTGAAATTCTGCCGGAAGAAATGGCTGATCGTGCGCGGCCGGTCGGTGATGACGGCAAGCGGGCTGTCGTCGCCCATTGAGCCGACGGCTTCCTTGGCATCGTCGACCATCGGACCGAGCAACAGCTCCATATCCTCAAGCGTCAGGTTGGCAGCGACCTGACGACGCGTCAGCTCGGCCTTGTCCCAGAGCGGTCGCGCACCTTCGGCGGCCGGGGGCATATCCGCGGCGGTACGGAAGCCCTTCACATATTCGGCATAGGGACGCTCGGCGGCGATGCGGTCCTTGATGGCGCGGTCGTTATAAACCTTGCCGGCATAGAGATCGACGGCGATCATCTCGCCCGGGCCGAGGCGGCCCTTCTGGATGACCGTGGTTTCCGGCACGATGACCATGCCGGTTTCCGAGCCGACGATGAGCAGATTGTCGTTGGTGAGCGTATAGCGCAGCGGGCGCAGCGCGTTGCGGTCCATGCCCGCGACGGCCCAGCGACCATCGGTCATGGCGAGCGCTGCCGGTCCGTCCCAGGGCTCCATCACCGAGGCGAGATAGTTGTACATGTCGTGGTGCGTCTCTGGCACCTCGTCATTCTGCTGCCAGGCCTCGGGGACCAGCATCAGCTTGGCGGTCGGCGCATCGCGCCCGGCGCGGCACAGCGTCTCGAACACAGCGTCGAGCGCAGCAGTGTCGGATGCGCCAGCGGGGATCACCGGCTTGATGTCGCCCGACTGATCGCCAAAGGCCAATGCGGCCATCTTGATCTCGTGGCTCTTCATCCAGTTCTTGTTGCCGCGGATCGTGTTGATTTCGCCATTATGGGCAAGGGAACGGAACGGCTGGGCCAGCCACCATTGCGGGAAGGTATTGGTCGAGTAACGCTGGTGGAAGATCGCCACGCGGCTCTCGAAGCGCTCGTCGGTCAGATCTGGATAGAAGACCGAGAGCGATTCCGCGAGGAACAGGCCCTTGTAGACGATGGACTGGCAAGAGAGCGAGCAGACGTAGAAATCGTTGATCTGCGCCTCGACGACCTTCTTCTCGATGCGGCGGCGCACCAGATAAAGCTCGCGCTCGAATTCGCCGACATCCTGCTCTTCCGGCATCGGTCCGGCGATGAGGATCTGCTCGATCTCGGGGCGTGTGCGCTGGGCCTTTTCGCCGATGACGCTGACGTCGACAGGCACCTGGCGCCAGCCATAGATCGTGTAGCCAGCTTCGATGACTTCGCTCTCGACGATGCTGCGGCAGCTCTCCTGCGCGCTCAGGTCTGTGCGCGGCAGGAAGATCATGCCGACGGCGAGGCGGTTGGGCAGGGCCTTGTGACCCGACGCCGCAATGGCATCGTCAAAGAATCGCACGGGCAGGTCGACATGGAGGCCAGCGCCATCGCCGGTCTTGCCGTCGGCATCGACGGCACCGCGATGCCAGACTGCTTTCAGCGCATCGATCGCCGAGGCGACAACGCGGCGCGTCGGCTTGCCGTCGGTCGCGGCGACAAGGCCGACACCGCAGGCATCGCTCTCGAACTCGGGGCGATACATGCCATCACGGGCGATGCGGATGCGTTCGGCTTCGGTGGTCACTTCGATTCTCCCCTAGGAGCGGAGGGCGGCGGTGGCGCAATAGGTAGCGCTCGGCGCGGCAAGGATTTGGTTTCGTCGAAAAACTGCTCATTGAGGGCAGCCCTCGCCTTCGTTTCAGCCGCTGTGAAATCCTGACTCATCCGCTCCAATTGAGCGCGGAGGTCCGGTGACCAGGACTGCTGATCGCTCGCTGAGGCCAAGGACGATGCCAAGGCGGTGCCAGCCGGACTCTTTAAGAATTCAACGGCCCTTTTAATGTCATCCGGCTTCATCTTCGCATCCAAAATTATTGCGAAACTACTGACCGAGAAGCGGCGATGTTCTTCGATCTGGCGACGGGCCTCGGCAATGGCGAGGCGATCAGCAGTGTCCTTGCAAGCCGCCATCAGTGGATCACAGCCCCGTCCGCGAGCGACCAACGTGGTGCGCAGCATGTTTCCGGAGATCACGCCCTTGGCCCGATCCACATTGGAAGACACCTGCACATCGGAAATCGGGCGCAGCAGACCAGCAAGTTCACGCGCCTGAGCAGTCGCCATCGGCGAGGTGACATTCTCACCGAAAGCAGGCGACGTTATGATCGCGACAGCCAGCGCTAAACGAACAATCATACCGGTCGAAAAAGCTCTCATGCCGCGACTTTCGCCTTCTTCGCGGCCTTGGTCAGCAGATAGCTCTGCATATGGTCGGCCACGTCGCGTCCGTCGCGAATGCCCCAGACGACGAGGCTTGCGCCGCGCACGATGTCGCCCGCGCCAAAGACGCCCTCGAGGCTGGTCATCATCGACTTGGGGTCGATGCGCAGCGTGCCCCAGCGCGTCAGCGAGAGCGAGCTTTCGCCGAACATGCCGGGCAGGTCTTCAGGGTCGAAGCCCAGCGCCTTGATGACGAGATCGGCCGGGATGCTGGTCTCGCTGCCGGGCTCGGCTTCGGGCGCGCGGCGACCGGACGCATCGGGCTGGCCCAGGCGCATGCGGGTCATCTTGACGCCGGAGACATGCTCCGTGCCTTCGAATGCCACGGGGGCGGAGAGCCAGACGAACTCGACGCCTTCTTCCTCGGCATTCTGCACTTCGCGCTGCGAACCGGGCATGTTCTCCCGGTCGCGGCGATAGAGGCACTTCACCGATTTCGCGCCCTGGCGGATGGCCGTACGCACGCAATCCATGGCGGTGTCGCCGCCGCCGATGACGACCACGTCCTTGCCGGTAGCGAGGAGCGAGCCATCGTCATGCGCGGGGACTGCGTCGCCGAAGCCAGCCTTGTTGGAGGCCGTGAGATAATCGAGAGCGGGGACCACGCCGGTCGTGCCGACGCCGGGTGCCTTGATGTCGCGCGCCTTGTAGACGCCGGTGGCGATCAGGATCGCGTCATGCTTCTCGCGCAGATCAGGCAGGCTCGCGTCGCTGCCGATCTCGAAGCCGAGATGGAACAGGATGCCCGCGTCCTCGAGCCGCTTCACGCGGCGCATGACCACTTCCTTCTCCAGCTTGAAGCCGGGAATGCCATAGGTCAGCAGGCCGCCGGCGCGATCATGCCGGTCATAGACATGCACTTCATGACCCGCGACGCGCAGATATTCCGCTGCCGTGAGGCCAGCTGGACCCGCGCCAATAATGCCCACCGAGAGACCCGTTGCCGGACCGACCGCAACCGGCTCGACCCAGCCTTCTTTCCAGGCCGTGTCGGTGATGAACTTCTCGACCGAGCCGATGGTGACAGCGCCGTGGCCGGAAAATTCGATGACGCAATTGCCTTCGCACAGGCGATCCTGCGGGCAGATGCGGCCGCAAATCTCCGGCATGGTCGAGGTTGCATTGCTCAGCTCATAGGCTTCGCGCAGGCGCCCTTCGGCCGTGAGCTTGAGCCAGTCGGGAATGTGATTGTGCAGCGGGCAATGCACCGAGCAATAAGGCACGCCGCATTGCGAGCAGCGCGCCGACTGCGCTTCTGCATTGTCCGTCGCAAAGCTCTGCGAAATCTCGCCAAAATCACGCGCACGCTCGCCGACCGGCCGCTTGTCCGGATAGGACTGCTGCCGAATGACGAATTTGAGCATGGGATTATCGGCCATCACGTCTTCCTCTGAGTACTGGCTCGGGGAATTATGACGAAAATCTGGCAGAGTCACGCGCTTTTTGCAATTTAGGACAGCATCATTGTCCCATCAAAAGCAAAAATCGAGCAAAAAACTCGTGCTCGCGAAAGTAGCAGCCGGTAATAAAGGCCGATACGGACCTATCTGGCCATCAGCCACGCCAGAGCTGCGACGCCCGCAACGATTCGGTACCAGGCAAAAGGACCAAAGCCGCGCCGCGAAACGAGGCCGACAAACCATTTGATGACGACGATCGCGACGATGAACGAGACGACGAAGCCGATTGCGATATCGCCCCAGTTGACCGCGTCGGTCATCAGGACGTCGCGGTTCTTGACGACCTCCAGCGTGGTGGCGCCCACCATCGTGGGGATGGCCAGGAAGAAGCTGAACTCGGCCGCGGTCTTGCGCTCCACGCCCAGCGCCAGTGCACCCATGATCGTTGCGCCCGAGCGCGAGACGCCGGGGATCATCGCGAGACACTGGATGAAGCCGATGCCGAGCGCGCGCAGATAAGGGATTTGCGCAGTGCCCGCGATATTGCCCGGCTTGTGGAAGCGCTCGATCGCGAGAATGGCAATGCCGCCGAGGATCAAGGCCACGGCGACGATCTTGGGCGCTCCGAGCATCGCCTCGATATAGCTGTGCAGCGCCAGTCCAAGCACAGCAGAGGGCGTGAAAGCGAGGAGCAGATTGACCACGAACCGCCAGCTCCCCGCGTCCTTGCCGAACAGGCCGAGCGCCACATCCCAGAATGTGCGCCAGTAAAGCACGACCACGGCCATGATCGCGCCGAGCTGGATCACGACATTGAATGTCGCCCAGCGCGCCGCATCATAGCCGAGCAGTTCGCTGGCGAGGATCAGGTGGCCGGTCGAGGAGACAGGCAGGAATTCAGTCAGTCCCTCGACAATGCCGAGCAGGATGACGGTCAGGAGATGGCTGTCCATGGCGCGTCAGAAGGCCTCTGGAAGGAGGGGAGGGAGTTGCGGTCGAGGTAGGGCTTTGATCAGGCGCTGACGGTGCGGGCGAAGCGGCCATTCTTGCGGTAGCGCGTCAGCCAGGCAGGCGCGAGCGCGGCCATCGGCGCGGGCCGGATGCCAAATGCCTCGAAGCCCTTGGCGCCGTCGCTCACCACATTGTCGCCGAGCAGCATCTTATACTGGTCGAGGGTGATCGGTGCGCCGGGCGCCCAGCCGGTCGTCGCGGCGATCAGTCGCGCAATGCCATCGGGCAGGGGCAAGAAGCTTGGGTTGCGGCCGGTCTCCGTCGCGATCCAGCTCATGACCTCCTGCATCGACAGCACGTCCGGTCCGCCCAGTTCATAGGTCTGGCCGCCGAAGCTGTCGGGATCGGTCACAGCCATGGCAATGGCGCGGGCCACATCGGCAACGTCGACCGGCTGGAACTTCGCCGCGCCGCGGATGACCGGCACGACCTTGGCGCTGGTGACGAGGCCGGCGAAGCGATTGGTGAACTGGTCGTCGCGCCCGAAGATGATCGACGGGCGGACGATCGTCGCGGACGGGAAGGCTGCGCGCACGGCGGCCTCGCCTTCGCCCTTGGTGCGCCCATAAGCCGATGCGCTGGCGGTGTCTGCGCCGATCGCCGAGACCTGCACGAGCGCGCCGAGACCAGCATTGGCAGCAGCCTGTGCGATATTGCGCGCGCCCTCCACATGGGCGCCCTGCATGTCGCCCTTGAGCAACCCGACGAGATTGACCGCCGCGCTCGCGCCCTCAAGCACGCGCGCAACCTGCTGCGCATCGGAAATATCGCAGGCGGCAAACTGCGTGTAGCCCAGCCCGCCGAGCGCACGCACAGTAAAGGCGGCGCGCGGCGCACGCTGGGCGATGCGGACGCGGAAGCCCCGTGCAAACAGCTCCTGCGCAACGGCACGGCCCAGAAAGCCACCTCCGCCGAAAAGCACCACTGGTCCAGCGTCCTTGCTCATGCCCAAATCCTTAGCTCAGGCTCCCGGTGGAGCCCGTCGTTCCATTTTTCGCCGGGGATAGACGCGGGCATGTCGTAAGCCCGCATATATCCGCCGTCCTTCGCGCCATCCCTTGCATCAGCCGATGAACCAAGACAACCTTCGGCGGCGCGCGACACAGCTTTTTATAACTTCTTCGCGCTCATGCGATTGACAAGCCCTCAGCCCAAGGCTAGGCGGCGCCCCCTACCCAAATGGCAGTGCAAGCTGCCCCGTGCCCAGATGGCGGAATTGGTAGACGCACCAGCTTCAGGTGCTGGCGATCGCAAGGTCGTGGAGGTTCGAGTCCTCTTCTGGGCACCAGTTTTTTGTTCGGCGATGTCCGCCGATGGTTGAAAAAACCTCAGAAATCAGCGAAATATGCTCCGATCCGTTCGGAGATGATCGCTGATGTTCGCCGGTAACCGCACTCTTTTGGGGGCCTTAGTCGGGGCCTTTTCGCTGAAGCCCCCTGTTCCCTGCCCCTTCCTCGATTGGAAGGCCCCCAGATGGCGCTAACCGACACGCATATTCGTGCTGCTAAGTCACGGGAAAAAGACTGGAAACTGGCTGATGAGAAGGGCCTTTATCTTCTCGTCACTGCAACCGGCTCGAAGCTCTGGCGCCTCAAATTTCGACATTTTGGTAAGGAGAAGAAGCTTTCCTTGGGGGCCTATCCAGAGGTGGGCCTTAAAGAAGCGCGACGGCAACGCGACCTGGCTCGGGCCAGTCTTGAAGGTGGCGCCGACCCAGCGTTGGAGCGCAAAAAGGCGAAGCTGTCCGCCCGGCTCAGTGCCGCAACCAACTTTGGCGATGTCGCGCGCGAATACATCGGATCCAAGATGGCGGGTGACGGGCGGTCCCCAGCTACACTCACTAAGGCGAAATGGTTTCTCGAGCAGTTGGCACCTGCCATCGGTGCTATGCCGATTACGGAGGTAGACCCTCAGATGCTCCTTGCCGCTCTCAAGCGGTTGGAAGCTAAGGGCCGCCACGAGACAGCCAAGAAGTGCAGATCCTTCGCAAGTCGCGTATTTCGTTATGGCGTTGCCACCGGGCGCTGCTCGTCCGATCCGGCGTCTCTTCTCCAAGGCGCTCTCATCGCCCCGAAAGCTCGACACTATGCGGCGATCCTTGAGCCCAAGAAACTCGGAGAACTGCTGCGAGCGATCAATTCGTTCAGCGGGAGTCCGATCACGAAAGCGGCGCTGGAAATTGCGCCTCATGTGTTTGTGCGCCCGGGCGAGCTGCGTCACGCAGAATGGCAGGAATTCGATTTCGCGCAGGCAACATGGAATCTTCCGGCGGCCAAGATGAAGGCGCGTAGGGCACACTCTGTTCCCCTGTCACAACAAGTCTGCGAGTTGTTGAAAGATCAGCAAGCTCTTACAGGCGGGGGACGGTACGTGTTTCCATCAGCTTATGGAGGTAGCAGGCCCATGAGTGAGAACACACTTAATGCATCGTTTCGTCGGATGGGTTTCGATAAAAACGAGATTACGGCTCATGGGCTGCGCGCCACCGCGTCAACAATGCTCAACGAAAGCGGCCTCTGGAATCCCGACGCGATAGAACGGGCGCTCGCTCACGGTGAAAGCAATGCAACGCGAGGCGCTTACCATCGGGGCTTATATTGGGATGAGCGTGTCCGGATGGCTCAGTGGTGGAGCGACTACTTAGACAGTGTTCGTAGTGTTCGGTAATCTTCGCGCGATCCGGGTAGGCGCGTAAGATTCTGAAAATGCGTGCCTTTAAGACTAACGCAACCCTCGCTTCGATATTGCTAGAGAGCAATCTGGATATGGCGCGCATCGTGTGCGTTCGGCTTCCATTTTGCGCGGGCATGGCCCGCTCAACAAGCAGTTTGGAAGTGTATGGATCGTCGACTCGAATGGGCATCGGAAATTGCATGGCACAGTCGTAATCTGCGCTACGCTAGTGAAGGATCTGAGGAGGCACTGACCGAGATATATTTTATCCTCAGGCTTGTCGGAAAGCTGGGCGGGGTCACCCTGAATAAATTTTTTCCAGTCGATTGGGCAATTGAGGACATTGAAGGCCGAAGGAATTGGCTGACTGCGGTGTCATTCCTATCAATAACTGGCTTGATTGGTGGGCTGAATGAGCTGGAGTTGGCTATGTTCGAGCTCAACCGGGGCCGTCAGTTGGCAAGTATGGCTCCGCTTCTGACGGGCAAGGGAAGTGGCAAACGAACCTCTTACGGCGAAATATTCTTACGGAAAAAGGCGATTGAGTTTGCGGCGCGCGTCGCTTCGTTCTGCGTTAAAGATGCTGAGTTGGTCGCCAAGCTGAAGGAGTGCGGTCTAAGCCGGCGCACTCTTGAGCGTTTTAAAGAGGATTTTGTAGCGGCGCCCCCGCCTTTTCAAATTAGGGAGGGCGCGGCCGACTGTCTCTCACAAGCCCAGGCGGAGGCGGCGCTGAAAGAGACTATGACCTCCATCAAACAGTGTCGCGAACGCCGCCTGCACGCCAAATAGCGCGTTTTCTGCGTGCGCTCTTGTTTTGCAGCCATCAAATAAATGTGAACATTGGGAAGCGGTCTTGAACAGCCGCGAACGGGCGGCTTTCATTTAAGGAGCTGACCGATGGACACGATTTCGATCACCATAAAAGATGCGTGCAAGGCAACAGGGCTAGGTCGCACCAAGATCTATGAACTTATCAATGCCGGGAGGTTGCAGGCGGTCAAGATCGGGGGCCGGAGGCTCATTAAGACTGCCAGCATCCGCGCAATGTTGGAAGGTTGAAGCGTCATGCCTAATTCCACATATAGCGCGCACTTTCCCGAGATGCAGGAACGCGTCCCTTCAGATTCGGTCCATGTCAATCTGGAGCCCAATCGTCGCGAAATTGAACATTTCTTAGCCAGCACCGTTCGGGATAGCATCCATATCTGCTCGATCTCGCCGGATGGCTCGTCCCGGCCTACGGGCAAGCTGTTCGGTGACGACATCACTGCCGCGACCGCTTGGTCCGTTGAGCAAAATCGGGCCCGGCGTAACGTCTACTGGACGGTCAACATCGTGTGCTCAACCGTGCGTACTAAGCCGACAAAAAGTGAGGTTTCGGCCGCCCGATTTTGTCACGTCGATTTGGACCCGCCGAAGGATGGCACATTCTTTGATGTCACTTCAGCGCTGAAAACGCTCGACGATATGCGATATCAACCGTCGTTCGTTTTCAACAGTGGCGCAGGAATCCAAGCGTTCTGGCGTTTAGATGTCATGGTAAAGGACATCGAAGCGGTTGAAATCTGCAACGCGGGCCTCGCGACACTGCTCGGTGGCGACAAGTGCCACAACATCGATCGCCTGATGCGCATCCCGGGAACGGTGAATTTCCCTGATGCGCGAAAGCGAGCACGCGGACGCATTCCCGCGCTCGCCTCCATCCTGAGACCGGACGCTGGTGCCAGCAGCAATTTCCGGGAACTCAGCGCCGATATTTTGGCTTGGACGACCAGGAGGGACCAGCCGGTTGGCCTCCGCTTTCCTGTACAGCCAATAACGTTAGAGAGCCTTGCCATTGCGCGGGACGACGAAATCTACCTGCTCGTAAACAGTCCTGATCCATCGAGACGCTCCGAAATTCTTCTGAAGAGCGCGGGGAAGCTGGTTCGCCGGGGATACACGGATGATCAAATAACGAGGTTATTGCTGAATCGGGATTATGCCGTGAGCCGGCACTGCTACGATCAGTCCAATCCTTTGCGCGCAGTTCAGCGGGTGATCACTAAAGCGCGACTTGATCTGACCAAGTCTTCATCGCGCGGTCAACGGCAGATCCGTAAAACTGACACGCGATCCCCATCCGCAGTCGACATGTCGGAGGACGCGATCGCACTGGCGTTCACCGACACCTATAAAGATAGCTTGAGGTTTGACTCCGAAATTGGCTCCTGGTTCCATTGGGATGGGACAAGGTGGCGTCAAGAGAAGACGAATCTCGCTCTCGATTACGCGCGACAAACCGCCCGAGCGCAAGGAGGCGGAGAAAAGACGTGGGGGAAGGCCAGCGTTGCCGCAGGGGTAGAAAAGTTCGCGCGAGCTGATCGTGCCCATGCAGTAAAAAACGAGATTTGGGACGTAGACCCATTTCTGCTCGGAACTCCAGATGGTACGGTTGACCTACGTACTGGAAAATTGCGGCCGGCGGTTCGCGAAGATAATATTACTCGTCAAACCACCGTGGCGCCAAGGTTCGAGCAGCCCATTTTGTGGCTCGATTTTCTTAATCAGGCGATGGATGGCGACCAAGACCTTATCCGCTTTCTCCAAATCTGGACCGGCTATTGCCTTACCGGCGACACGCGCGAGCAAAGCCTGGTTTTTGCGCATGGGGACGGCGGAAACGGCAAGGGCGTCTTTCTCAATGCGATCAGCACAATCTTCGGCGATTATGCT
>Ga0247738_10000773_pt1 | contig 11670 bp, 13 predicted proteins | sample UWRJL013104B2_FD_180936 | JGI IMG/M metagenome (GOLD analysis project Ga0247738, IMG submission 180936) | Plant litter microbial communities from Arlington Agricultural Research Station in Wisconsin, United States - UWRJ-L013-104B-2 | ecosystem: Environmental > Terrestrial > Plant litter >...
CCCCCGCGGGCAGGTCGCGCACGCTCGCGAAGACGTGCTCCCCGTCCGACGCGAACTCCCTGCGGCCCGTGCCCCGCAGCACGTGGTGCTCGAACTGCGGGGTCGCGGCCGCGTAGCGGATCGTGGCCGCGCGCACCCCGGCACCCCAGCTCTCGACCACGTGCAGCACGACGAGGCCTCCACTGCGCTCGACCACGGGCGATCGGGCGGAGTCGAGGTCTGATGCGGTCGTCACGTCAGTAAGCCCCGTCGTGCGCGATGACCGCCTTCGCGGTGCGCAGCAGGATCACGAGGTCGCTCGTGACCGACCAGTTCTCCACGTAGTACAGGTCGAGGCGGATGCTGTCTTCCCACGACAGGTTCGACCGACCGCTCACCTGCCACAGCCCGCTCATGCCGGGCTTGACCACCAGTCGGCGGCTCGCCTTCGAGTCGTACAGGCGCACCTCGCCGTCGACCTGCGGGCGCGGGCCGACGAGGCTCATCTGGCCGATGAGCACGTTGAGCAGTTGCGGCAGCTCGTCGATCGAGTACCGGCGGATGAACCGGCCGATCGGGGTGATGCGCGGGTCGTGCTTGACCTTGAACAGCGGGGTGTCGCCCTCGCCCTGTGCGCTCAGCAGGGCGGCGAGGCGGGCATCCGCGTCGACGACCATGCTGCGGAACTTGAAGATGTGGAACGGCTCGCCGCTCAGCCCGATGCGCTCCTGGCGGTAGAACACGGGCCCGGGCGAGGCGAGCTTGATGAGCGCGGCGGTCACCACGAACAGCGGCAGCAGCAGCACGAGCAGCGTCGCCGAGCCGAAGATGTCGAGGGCGCGCTTGGTGAACCGCTTGGGGCCGTCGTACGACGGGGTCTCCACGTGGATGAGCGGCAGCCCGGCCACGGGACGGGTGTGGATGCGCGAGCCCACCACCCCGACGAGCTGCGGCGCCACCACGAGCTGCTGGCCCGCGTCGAGGCGCCAGCTGAGCTCGTTGATGCTCTGGCCGGAGAGTTCGTCCGAGCCCACGACTATCACCGTGTCCTGGGCGGACTCGGCCACCCGCGAGAACAGGGTCGAGCGCGTCACGCGGGTCATGGGCACGCCGTCGAGCGACCCGGACTCGCCGTCGGTGACGAGCACGCCGACCACGTGGTAGCCGGCATCCGGGCGCTCCCGCAGCGAGGCGGCGAGCTCGCGCACGTGCGCGGTGGGGCCGACGATGAGCACGCGGAAGGAGAACTCGCCGCGGCGGCGGCGCACGTGCAGCCAGCGGCGCCAGCTCCAGCGCGAGACGATGAGCGCGAGCAGCCCCAGCGGGAACGCCGTCAGGAGGTAGCCGCGGGCGAAGTCGGTCTGCGTCATCGCCGCGAAGACCCCGATCCCGCCGAACAGCAGAAGCGTCGAGTTGACCACTCGGCGGTACTCGGTGAAGTCGGTGCCGAGGATGCGCGTGTCACGCGTTCCCGCGGCCGTGAGGGCGATCATCCACGCGACAACGAGGGCCGGGGAGAATAGGAAGTAGTCGACCGTGAACGGGGCGTCCGAGCTCACCTCGACCTGCTCGAGGCCGAACCACAGCAGGTGGGTGCTCACGGTCGCGACGAGCACGACGAGGAAGTCACTCGCGGTGACGATCCGGGAGAACGTCAATGCCCACTCGCTCGGGCGCTGGCGCGCGCGCTGCAAGTGCTGTTCGGCGGAGCCTGCCAGTTGCCACGGGTAATCGCGGTCGACTGTGTGAGTCATGTCGGGTCACATTCCTCGTCCCGACCGGCACTCGGGAAGACTGCCGGTCGGGTCGTCGGGTTTTTCGGGTATGCCGACCGGTAGCACAACGGGGTAAGCGCTGCCGGCGGGTATCGGCAAAGATCACGCTAGAGGTCCCCCGAAGTGTGGACCCCCGCTCGGGGGAGTGCGAATGCGGGGTAATCGGTGCGGCCCCGGGAGGGTTAAGCCGAGGGTTAACCGTTCAGAAGGTCGTGGCGCACGATGATCGCCTCGCGGTCCGGGCCGACACCGATCGCGGAGATGCGCGAGCCGCTCATCCCCTCGATCGCGAGCACGTAGTCCTGGGCGTTCTTCGGCAGTTCCTCGAACGTGCGGGCGCCCGTGATGTCCTCGTCCCAGCCGGGGAACTCCTCGTAGATGGGCACGGCGTGGTGGAAGTCGGACTGCGACACGGGAACCTCGTCCACGCGCACGCCGTCGACGTCGTAGGCGACGCACACGGGGATCGTCTTCAGACCCGTGAGCACGTCGAGCTTCGTGATCACGAAGTCGGTGACGCCGTTGATGCGCGCCGAGTAGCGGGCGATGGGGGCGTCGTACCAGCCGGTGCGGCGCGGGCGGCCCGTGGTGGTGCCGAACTCGAAGCCGCGCGCGCGCAGCCACTCCCCCGACTCGTCCTCGAGCTCCGTGGGGAACGGGCCCGCGCCGACGCGCGTCGTGTACGCCTTGACGATGCCGATCACCCGGTCGAGACGGTTGGGCGCGACACCGGAACCGGTGGCGGCGCCGCCGCTCGTCGAGTTCGACGAGGTCACGAACGGGTAGGTGCCGTGGTCGACGTCGAGCATGGTCGCCTGGCCACCCTCGAACACGAGGGTCTTGCCGGCATCCAGCGCCTGATTGAGAACGAGGCCCGTGTCGGCGACCATGGGCCGCAGGCGCTCGGTGTAGCTCAGCAGGTCTTCGACGACCTCGTCCACGGAGATCGCGCGGCGGTTGTAGATCTTCACGAGCAGGTGGTTCTTCTGGTGCAGCGCACCCTCCACCTTCTGGCGGAGGATGTTCTCGTCGAACAGGTCCTGGATGCGGATGCCCACCCGGTTGATCTTGTCCGCGTAGGCGGGGCCGATGCCGCGGCCGGTGGTGCCGATCTGGCGCTTGCCGAGGAAGCGCTCGGTCACCTTGTCGAGGGTGCGGTGGTACTGGGTGATGACGTGCGCATTGGCGCTCACGAGCAGCTTCGACACGTCGACGCCGCGCGAGGAGAGCGCGGTGAGCTCGTGGAACAGCACCTCGATGTCAACCACGACGCCGTTGCCGATGACGGGGACGACGCCGGGGGTGAGGATGCCCGACGGCAGCAGGTGCAGTGCGTACTTCTGGTCGCCGACCACGACGGTGTGCCCGGCGTTGTTGCCGCCGTTGAACTTGACCACGTAGTCGATGCGGTCGCTCAGCAGGTCGGTGGCCTTGCCCTTGCCTTCGTCGCCCCACTGGGCGCCGATGATCACGATTGCGGGCATGGTGGGGATCCCTTTCGAAGTGGTGGGGTCTTGCAACTCATTCTAGAACGCGTGGTGCTGGGTGACCCACGCGTGCATGACGACGGCCGCCGCGGCGGAGGCGTTGAGGCTGCGGGTGGAGCCGAACTGGGTGATCTCGACGGTGAGGTCGGCCGCGGCGAGCGCCTCGCGCGACAGGCCCGGGCCCTCCTGCCCGAACAGCAGCACACACTCGCGCGGGATGGTGTGCGTCTCGATGGGCACGCTGCCCGGCACGTTGTCGACGGCGACGATCGTGAGCGCCTCGGCGCGGCACCACGCGACGAAGTCGGCGACGTCCGGGTGGTGCAGCACGTGCTGGTAGCGGTCGGTCACCATGGCGCCGCGCTTGTTCCAGCGCCGGCGGCCGATGATGTGCACGGTGCGGGCCCCGAAGGCGTTCGCGCTGCGCACGATGGAGCCGATGTTCATGTCGTGCTGCCAGTTCTCGATGGCCACGTGGAACGGGTGCCGCGACGCATCCAGGTGCGCGCGAATCGCCTCGACGCTCCAGTACCGGTACTCGTCGACCACGTTGCGCGAGTCGCCTCGCTCGAGCAGCTCGCGGTCGTACCGGGGGTCATCCGGCCACTCCCCGCGCCAGGGGCCCACCCCGTGGGTCGAGAGCTCGACGCTGGGGTTCGGGGTCTCGTCCACCCGACGAGGCTACCCGCCTGTTAATCTCGGCACATGCAGTGGACTCCGGATGGCCCCGACCTCGTCATCCACGGTGACAACCTGCTCGCCCTCGCGACGCTGCCCGACGAGTCATTCCGGCTCGTCTACCTCGACCCGCCGTTCAACACGGGCCGCACGCAGACGCGCCAGACGATCACAACCAAGCGCAACCCCGAGGGCAGCCGCACGGGCTTCCAGGGCCGCAGCTACGAGACCATCAAGGGCACACTCACCCGGTACGACGACACGTTCGCCGACTACTGGGAGTTTCTCGAACCGCGGCTCATGGAGGCCTGGCGCCTGCTGCACGACACCGGAACCCTCTACCTGCACCTCGACTTCCGCGAGTCGCACTACGCGAAGGTCGTTCTCGACGCCCTGTTCGGCCGCGACAACTTCCTCAACGAGATCATCTGGGCGTACGACTACGGCGCCCGCGCCTCGCGCAAGTGGCCGGCCAAGCACGACACGATCCTCGTCTACGTGAAGAACCCCAAGACGTACCACTTCGACAACGCGGCCGTCGACCGCGAGCCGTACATGGCACCCGGTCTCGTCACGCCCGAGAAGGTCGAGCGCGGCAAGCTCCCCACCGACGTGTGGTGGCACACGATCGTCTCGCCCACGGGCCGGGAGAAGACGGGCTACGCCACGCAGAAGCCGGAGGGCATCCTGCGCCGCATCGTGCAGGCGTCGAGCGCGCCGGGCGACTGGGTGCTCGACTTCTTCGCCGGCAGCGGCACGACGGGCGCCGTGGCGGCCGCCCTCGACCGGCGCTTCGTGCTCGTCGACCAGAACCCCGAGGCCATCGAGGTCATGAGGTCGCGGCTGCCTGCCGCCACCGCCTTCCTCCCGTAGCCGAGTTCGTTTCTCCGGAGTTTCTTCACGCCACGCCGCAGTGGGGCGCAACTGCTGTGACTTCGGGCGGGTTTCTCCGGAGAAGCGCACAAGGGCCGGGGCGGGCAACCCCGGTACGCTGGTGCCCATGAGCGAACGTGGCGAGATCGAGTGCTGGCTCACCGATATGGACGGCGTGCTCGTGCACGAGAACCATCCCGTTCCCGGTGCGGCCGAACTGCTGCAGCAGTGGCGCGATGAGGGCAAGCCCTACCTCGTGCTCACCAACAACTCGATCTTCACCCCGCGCGACCTGAGCGCTCGCCTGCGGGCCGCCGGCCTCACCGTGCCGGAGGAGTCGATCTGGACGAGCGCGCTGGCCACCGCCGACTTCCTGCAGTCGCAGATGCCCGGCGGCAGCGCGTTCGTGATCGGCGAGGCCGGCATCACCACGGCCCTGCACGAGGTCGGCTTCATCATGACCGAGAGCGACCCCGACTACGTGGTCGTCGGTGAGACCCGCAACTACTCGTTCGAAGCCATTACGAAGGCCATCCGGTTGATCGGCTCCGGCTCGCGCTTCATCGTCACCAACCCGGACGCCACGGGCCCGAGCGCGGACGGCCCGCTGCCCGCCACGGGCGCGGTGGCGGCCCTCATCACGAAGGCCACGGGCAAGGAGCCCTACGTCGTGGGCAAGCCGAACCCCATGATGTTCCGCTCCGCCATGAACAAGATCGGCGCGCACAGCGAGAACACCGGGATGATCGGCGACCGCATGGACACCGACATCGTCGCGGGCATCGAGGCCGGCCTGCACACGATCCTCGTACTCACGGGCATCAGCGACCAGGCCGAGATCGACCGCTACCCGTTCCGACCGGACGAGATCCTGAACAGCGTCGCCGACCTGCTGTCTGACGAGCCCATCGAGTCCGAGGTCTGAGCGACCCCGCGAGCGACGTCGAGATCAGGCTGCCGGCTGGATCGACGTCGTGAACGTCGCGCCACCGGCTCGGCTCGCGAAGCACGAGAACGAGCGGTCGCCGTCGAGCCACTGCTGCTCGTCTGCGGCGAAGCTCGCCAGCAGCTGCACGTCGGCGATGCCGCCCACGGCGGCGTAGTCGATCACGGTGGGCGCGGCGCACAGGGCCGCAACGCGGGCCTGCAGCGCGTCGACTCCCGGATACACGGAGTCGTCGACGGCGGGGTCTGCCGGCGCGGGCAGGGTGCCCGTGAGCACGAGCTGGGCCTGGTGCTCCTGCGTGCACGGCACGACCGTGAACGTGTCAGCCCACGGCGACGTGAACGGGGTGATGCACTCGCCGCCCAGCAGCTGGTCCCAGCGGTACTCCCCCGCGGGCAGCGGCCCGACCGTGGGAAGCGCGCTGGCCGACGGCGTCGGGTCGGCGACGGGGGGCGGGCTGTTCTGGGCGAGGCGCGAACCGGCCAGGAAGAGCACGACGAGCAGCAGCACCGCCACAATCCCGCCCGCGACGCCCATGAGGATCCTCTGGTTGCGCGTGATCGACGCTCGCTCGCTGGCGACGACGCGCGGGCGCTCGGTGACCACGAGTTCGCCGCCGGATGCCCGTGGCGGAAGCGCGGGGATGAGGGCGTCCTCGTACTCGACGAACTTGGTGTCGCCGAAGAGGGAGTCGAGGGCCGACACCTCCGGTCCCTCGTCATCGGGAGCGGCGAGCCCCACCGGGTGGGCGCCGAGGATCTCGGTCACGCCCTCGATCGACTCGTCGACGGGGGCGCCGAAGCCCGGAAACTCCTGGCGCGTGAGCTCTGTGCCCGTGAACGCGACGGTGGGGGCGGGGTCGGGCGGGATCACCGGCTCCGGATCGCGCTGCACGGGAGTCGCGACGGTGGGCACGTCCCACGCGGCCGGGGGCTGCTCGGCCGACGGCTCTGTCGGGGTGGGTTCCGGGGATGACGTGCTGGGCGTCAGCCCCCACGAGAATCCCGAACCGGAGGCCACGGGCGGGGCCGCGGGCGGGGGCTCTGCCGCGCTGCGGCCGCGACGGCGACGGGTGGGTTGTTCCGGCTCGTCCTCGCCGAACTGGCCGGTGAGCCAGTCGGAGGGGTCGACGTCGTCAGCCATCATTCAGGCCGAGGTCGTTCAGGTCGATGGCGGCGAGGTACGGGTATCCGGCGGCCTCGATGCGCTCGCGGGCGCCCGTGTTGCGGTCGACGACGACGGCGACCGCGGCGATCTCGGCGCCCACCTTGAGCAGCGCCTCGATGGCGGCCAGCGGCGAGCCGCCCGTCGTGGAGGTGTCTTCCAGCACGATGACGCGCTGGCCGGCGAGGTCGGGGCCCTCCACCTGGCGGCCGCGGCCGTGGTCCTTCGGCTCCTTGCGCACGACGAAGGCGTCATAGGCGAGGCCGCGCGCGGCGCCCTGGTGCAGGATCGCGGTCGCGATGGGGTCTGCGCCCATCGTGAGCCCGCCCACGGCGCGCACCTCGGGGATGTCGGCGATGAGGTCGAGCATGACCTGTCCGATAAGGGGGGCGACCCGGTGGTCGAGGCTCACCTTGCGCAGGTCGACGTAGTAGGTCGCCTTCTTGCCGCTCGTGAGCGTGAAGTCGCCGTGGAACACCGCGTCGGCGGAGATGAAGTCGATGAGCTGCTGTTTGGCGTCGGTCACGAGTAAAGACTACTGAACCGCACCGGGTGCTCTTCAGGTGGCGATTCCGCCCAAGGCCACGAGGGTGCTCGCGACCAGAACGGTGGCGAGCGAGACGACCGTGATGATCACCGCACTGCGGGTGTCGTTGCGATTCGCCGTGGCCGCGTCGTCATCGAGGAAGTCGTCGGGTTCGGCCACATGTGCACCCTAGGGCCGGGACGCCCCCGCTGTCCCCGCCCCATAAGGGGGGAGGGACGGGCGTGGTTCCGCCCTCTGCACGGGGGCGTCGGGGGCGTCTATTAGCCTTGAAACCATGCGCGTCGGCACTTGGAATGTGAATTCGATCAGATCCCGTGTGGGTCGGGTGGTCGATTGGCTGGTCCGCGAGGACATCGACGTGCTCGCGATGCAGGAGATCAAGTGCACGGAGGCGCAGTTCCCGTTCGACGCGTTCTCCGAGGCCGGCTACGACGTCGTGCTGCACGGGCTCAACCAGTGGAACGGTGTGGCGTTCGCGAGCCGCCTGCCCATCGAGGATGTCTCGGTCGGGTTCGAGAGCGCCCCCGGCTTCGGCAAGCCCCTCGACGATGGCACGGTGCCGAAGGAGGCGCGCGCGCTCGGCGTCACGGTGTCGGGTGCGCGGCTGTGGAGCCTCTATGTGCCCAACGGCCGCGAGCTCGAGAACGCGCACTACCCGTACAAGCTGCAGTGGCTCGCGAACCTCGCGGCCGAGACGAAGGCCTGGGTCGCCGCGCATCCCGACCAGCCGCTCGCCCTCATGGGCGACTTCAACATCGCACCCTTCGACCACGACGTGTGGGACATCGCCCTGTTCGCCGGCAAGACCCACGTGAGCCAGCCGGAGCGCGACGCGTTCGCGGCCTTCGAGAGCGCCGGCCTCATCGATGCGCTGCGCTCGCGCGGCATCGAGGGGTACACCTACTGGGACTACCAGCAGCTGCGCTTCCCGCGCAACGAGGGGATGCGCATCGACTTCATCCTCGGCTCGAAGCCGTTCGACGACCTCGTGACGGGCGCGAAGATCCACCGCGAGGAGCGCAAGGGCGACGCCCCGAGCGACCACGTGCCGGTGACCGTCGACCTGGACCTCGACGACGAGGACGACGACGACCGCCCGATGTTCCTGTGACGGACTACGCCAGCAGCAGCGCCACGACGAGCAGCACGGGCACCGAGAGCACGGTCGTGATGAGCACCACGTCGCGCGCGAGAATCTCTCCCCGTTCGTAGCGCTGCGCGTAGTTGAACACGTTCTGCCCCGTGGGCAGCGCGGCGAGCACGGTAACGACGAACAGTGCCTGACCGGTGAGGCCGAACACGAAGTGGCCCACGCTCCACGCCACGAGGGGCATCACCGCGAGTTTGAGCGCGGAGGCGAGCAGCACGTCGCGCCGGGCCGTGCCGGCGGCGAGGGGTCGCTGGCCGTGCAACGACATCCCGAACGTGATGAGCACGACCGGCACCATCGCGGCGCCGACCAGGCGGAACGGCTCCATGACCGCGGCGGGCGGGTTGATATCGAACACCGCGAACAGCACGCCCACGACCGAGGCGATGATGATCGGGTTGGTGAACGGCTGCGCGAGGATGCGCCGCAGCGACACCGCGCCCCTGTCTTGGATGTCGAGGATTGTGAGCGCGACGGGCGCGAAGACGAGCAGCTGCAGCAGGATGACCGGGGCCGAGAACGCCGGGTCGCCGAGCACGTACAGCGCAACGGGGATCCCGATGTTGTTGGCGTTCGTGTACCCGGCGGCGAGCGTGCCGACCACTGTCTCGGAGGTCTGCCGCTTCCACAGCACGCGCGCAACCACGGCGAACACGATGCCGACGCTCGCCGCGGCGATGAGCGACACGGGCAGGAGGGCGGAGAACAGCACGTGCACGTCGGAGTCGGCGAGCACCGTGAACAGCAGGGCGGGGGCGAGCACGAAGAAGGCGATGCGGCCGAGCACGAACCGCCCGTGCTCCCCGAGCACACCCGATCGACCGACCGCATAGCCGCCGAGGATGATCGCCCCGATGATGCCGAACCCCGTGAGCACCCCGACCATCCTCCCAGTCTGGCGCATCGACATAGGATCGTCGTGTGGCTGACTCTGGGGATGCGAAGCTGGCGACGAGCAAGGTCGTCACCACCGTGTTCGAGCAGATCCTCGCGGCGGTGCACGAGGGCAACCTCCTCCCCGGCCAGCGCATCAGCGACGGCGATCTCGCCGCGCAGTTCGGCGTCTCCCGCACGCCCGTGCGGGAGGCCCTGCAGCGGCTGCGCGAGATCGGCATCATCGAGGCATCCCCGAGCCGTTTCACGCGCGTCGCGGATGTCACGCCGGAGCAGACCGCGCAGGCCTACGTCGTGTGGCTGGCGCTGTACCGCGCCCTCGTCGAGGAGGTCGTGCCGCGCGTGTCGGAGGGCATTCTCGCTGTGCTCGAGGAGGACCACGCGCAGTACCTCGTGAGCCTCACCCAGTTCGACCTGCAGCGCGTAGCAACGACGAACTTCCTCTTCTTCAGCAGGCTTCCCGCGGAGTCGGGCAATCCCGCCCTGCAGCGCGCGATCACCTCGGTCGTGCACATCGTGCGCCTGGGCAGCCTGCACCTGCCGGCCGTCATCGACCTCGACGCCGTGGGGCGCGCGCAGGGGCTCATCATCGAGGCGGTGCGCCTGCGCGACGTCACGTTCGCGCGGCAGGCCATGAAGGTGCTCGCGCAGGTCGAGGTGCCGCAGGTCTGACCGGCGCCGCTAAGCTCCGGCTATGGCAGACGAAATTGTGGTCGAGGAGCCGGAGCGGCGCCAGCCCAGGGGCTGGGACTTCTTCCTCACGGTGTTCCTGCTGTTCGTGCTGCTGGTGCTGACGGCGATCTTCCTGTTCCTCGGGCTGGGCCTGAGCATCTCGTCGCTCGGCTGCGCCGACTCGACGGAGTCGTGCAACGACCTGGTCATCAGCATCGGCACGCTCCTGGCGACCCTCGGCACCGCGGTCGTCGCGCTCGCGGGCATCATCGTCTCGGTCGTGTTCATCGCCCGCCGGAAGGTCGCGTTCGTGGTGCCGCTCATCGCGAGCGTCGCCGTGGTGGGCCTGTTCCTGCTCGGGTCGTGGCTTGTGCGCCTTGCCGTGCCCTGAGTCGCCGGGCCTTGAGCCGCCGCTTTAGGGGCGCAGCAGCACCTTGATCGCGCGCCGCTCGTCCATCGCGGCGTACGCCTCAGCGACCTCGGCCAGCGGCAGTTGCAGGTCGAACACGCGACCCGGGTCGATGGCACCGGAGAGCACCTCGGGCAGCAGTTCGTCGATGTAGTTGCGCACGGGCGCGACGCCCCCGTTCACCCCGATGTTCGGGTAGAACAGGTCTCGGATGGGCAGCTCCGAACCCCCGTTGGGCACCCCCACGTAGCCGACAGTGCCGCCCGGTCGCGCCGACTTGATGGCCTGGTCCATCGACTCCTTGGTGCCGACGCACTCGAGCACGCAGTCGGGGCCGATCCCGTCGAACAGCTCCTTGATGCGCGCGATGCCCTCGGCACCGCGCTCCTGCACGATGTCGGTGGCGCCGAACTCGCGCGCGACGGCCTGGCGGTCGGCGTGCCGCGACATGGCGACGATGCGGGATGCGCCGAGCCGCTTCGCGGCCAGCACCGCGCACAGCCCGACCGCCCCATCCCCCACGACCACGACGGTGCTGCCCTCGGTCACGCCCGCGGAGAGCGCGGCGTGGTGCCCTGTGCCCATGACGTCGGCGAGGGTGAGCAGCCCGGGGATGAGCTCGTCGGCGGGCATACCGGGCGTCGCCACGAGGCTGCCGTCGGCGTGCGGCACGCGCACGTACTCGCCCTGGCCGCCGTCGGCGAACCCTCCGAGGCGGTCATCCGCGCCCCACCAGCCGCCGTGCAGGCAGCTCGTGCTCACGCCGTTGAGGCAGTTCACGCACGTCATGTCGCAGTCGTAGAACGGCGCGATCACGAAGTCGCCGACGGCGATCGTCGTCACCTCGGGCCCGACGGCCTCGACGATGCCCACGAACTCGTGGCCGATGCGCTTCGGGCTGCGGGTGGGCACAACGCCTCGGTACCCCCACAGGTCTGAGCCGCACACGCACGACGCGACGACCCGCACAATCGCGTCGCCGCCCGTCGAGAGCACCGGGTCGGGCACCTCTTCCAGCCGGATGTCGTGGTCGCCGTAGAGCAGGGTTGCGCGCATGCCTCCACCCTACGCTCGGCCCCGCGCCGCCCTCCCGCCC
>Ga0247738_10000775_pt1 | contig 11664 bp, 7 predicted proteins | sample UWRJL013104B2_FD_180936 | JGI IMG/M metagenome (GOLD analysis project Ga0247738, IMG submission 180936) | Plant litter microbial communities from Arlington Agricultural Research Station in Wisconsin, United States - UWRJ-L013-104B-2 | ecosystem: Environmental > Terrestrial > Plant litter >...
GACCTGCTATTAGAGATAGATGCACTTGATTCTGTATTGGGCAACAGCTGGCAGGCACTTACAAAAAGCGTATCAATTAAGCCTGATGACCTGTTTGCAGAAGCAACACCAAGCGAACATCAGGAAGTATTAAAAATATGGCAGGATGCCTTTGAATGGAGCTATTATGACCAGGTTTTTGCTGCTTTAAAATATACCAAGCAGCACCAAAAAGATGAAGAAGAGTTGAAAAATAAGAGTTTTCAGGCCATATTCTGTATTGATGAAAGAGAGGATTCACTACGCCGGCATCTGGAAAGCGTAGACCCCAACGCCGAAACGCTCGGTTGCCCGGGTTTCTTTGGGGTTGAGTTTTACTTCCAACCGCAAAACGGTAAATTCTACGAAAAACTATGTCCTGCACCGGTTACTCCAAAGTATCTGGTGAAAGAATATGATGTAAAAGAAAAAAAGAAGCATGAGTTGCTATACACCAAGCAGTCTCATAATTTCATTCAGGGGTTTTTCATTTCGTTGTCATTAGGTTTGATGGCCGCATGGAAACTGTTACAGGGTTTGTTCAATCCTAAATCGAGCCCGGCCTTTGCAAGTGCTTTTAGGCACATGAATATTGATGGGCAACTGCATTTTGAGAACAAAAGCCCTGATGACATTGAAAACGGTTTGCAGGTTGGTTTTACGATAGATGAAATGGCCAAACGTGTTGAAAACCTGCTAAGAGGCATAGGCATGGTGAAAGACTTTGCCCCTCTGGTATATGTGATAGGTCACGGGGCCAGCAGTGCCAATAACCCACATCATGGTGCATACGACTGCGGCGCCTGTAGCGGCAGACCCGGCTCTGTAAATGCCCGTGTGTTTTCGGCAATGGCCAACCACCCCAAAGTGCGTGCTATACTTAATAAAAACGGTTTACATATTCCGGATGATACCCAATTTGTTGGGGGCTTACACGATACATCGAGCGATGAAATAGCATTTTATGATGAAAACGCCATTTTAAGCAAAAATGCTGATGCACATATTGCCAACAAAGAGGCATTTGAAAATGCGCTGGATCTGAACGCCAAAGAACGCTCAAGAAGATTTGTATCTATCAACACCAGACAAGATATTAAAAAAGTAAGAGAGGCCATCAGAAAAAGAGCCGTTTCGTTTTTTGAGCCTCGTCCTGAGCTAGGCCATAGCACCAATGCGCTTTGTTTTGTTGGTCACCGCAGCCTGACTAAAAATCTGTTTTTAGACAGGCGCGCTTTCATGAACTCATACGACTACCGTACAGACATGGATGGGGAACGCCTGCTGGGTGTTATGCGCCCTCTCCCACCGGTTTGTGGAGGTATCAATCTTGAATACTTCTTTTCAAGAATGGACAACCCAAAAATGGGGGCAGGCACTAAGTTATCGCACAATATTGTGGGTCTTGTAGGTGTGGTAAGCAGTTGCGATGGCGACTTACGCCCCGGCTTGCCGCAGCAGATGATAGAGGTGCACGACCCTGTTCGGCTGGTGATTATGGTTGAACATTATCCTGACGTAATTCTGAAAACCATACAGTCGGAAGCTGCGGTTTATGAATGGTTTGCCAATGAGTGGGTGCATCTGGTATCCATCCATCCTGATACCAACGATTTCTACTTCTTTAAAAATGAGCAATTCGAGCGTTTCGTGCCGCTTTCTGATAAGGTTAACAAATTAGAAAACATCCATGAGTTTCTGGAGTCGGCCACTAAAATGCGTGTGAGCCACATCACTAACGCTACCAAAGAAAACCTTCCTGTTCATGTAATAGAAAAATCTTATGAATAATCAACTGCTGGTGTACTTTATATTGATTCCGCTCATGGGGTTTATCCTTAGTACTTTCTTTCCGAATAAGCAGGAGAAGGTTATATTCGGAGTAGCCATAACCACCATAGTAGGGCATCTGGTTTTAGGATGTGCCTTCACTATTATATGGTTAATGAATGGCGCCCCCGGTCTATTTTATAAAGGTATTGCCCTATATGAAACCCGCGACTCTCATTTTTCGATAAACTTTTACTTCGATAAAATCACCGTGGTTTATGGCATGGTGGCAAGCGCTGTTACTTTTTTGGTGAGCGTTTTTAGTCGCTACTACATGCATCGCGAAAAAGGATTCAAGCGGTTTTTCAATACCATTCTGTTCTTTTATCTGGGTATCAACTTTATAATTTTTGCCGGTAATTTCGAAACCCTGTTTATAGGTTGGGAAATAATAGGCATTGCTTCATTTTTGCTTATATCTTATTACCGTGACCGCTACCTACCCGTAAAAAATGCACTGAAAGTAGTATCATTCTATCGTCTGGCAGATATTTTCCTGCTGCTTGGCATTTGGTTTTGTCACCATGTTTTTGAAAGAAGCATCACTTTTCAGGAATTATATGATTTAGAAAGTCGTCATTTGGAGATTCTGCATGATAAATCATTCCAGATGATTATCCCGCTTGTATTTCTGGTTGTGGCTTTGGTTAAATCAGCTCAGTTTCCGTTTTCATCATGGCTGCCCCGTGCTATGGAAGGGCCAACGGCATCAAGTGCTATTTTCTACGGGTCATTATCTGTACATATCGGTGTTTTCTTGTTACTGAGAACATATCCTTTGTGGGAAGACAACCTCGCTTTCAAAATCATAGTCATTGCCTTTGGTTTATTTACCGCATTGATAGCCACAGGCATTGGCAGAGTGCAATCAACCGTGAAAACGCAGATTGCGTATTCATCCATAGCCCAGATAGGCATCATGTTTATTGAAGTAGCATTGGGTTGGCACTGGTTGGTATTGGTTCACTTTATTGGTAATACCTTCCTGCGCACCTATCAGTTGCTGGTTTCACCATCAGTACTTAGCTATCTGATACACGACCAGTTCTTCAATTTCATTAAACCACAAACCAACATACAAAATACATTCTGGGGTAAGGTAAAAATGAGTTTCTACATACTGTGTATCAAGGAATGGAATCTAGACCGCATCATGTTCGATTACCTCTGGAACCCACTGAAAAAACTGGGCAGACTGTTTTCAACCTTCGGTTTCAAAGACATCTTCTACTTTTTTATTCCGGTGTATCTCATTGGCCTATATCTGGTTTATCATGAAAACCTGATTTCTAAAGAATTAATGGGTGCATTGCCTATCCTGTTTGCGGTGCTTGGCTTGATTATGGCCTTAAGGGCATTTGCCAAAAGGTCTGATGCACGCATGGCATGGACACTTGTAATTGTAAACCAGTTGTTTACTTCCTTATCCATTGCTTTCAACGAACAGTTTGAGTTCAGCCAGATACACCTGTACCTGAGCGGTATTATTATTTCTGCCATAATCGGCTACGTGTGTATGCAGTTGCTAATCAGCAAAAAGGAGTCTGTTTCTTTAGACACCTTTCATGGGCATTCTTATAATCATCCGCTCATGGCCTTCATATTTTTATTGGGTTGCCTTGGCATATCGGGCTTCCCGATTACACCCACTTTTATTGGTGAAGACATCATTCTTGGGCACGTAGGCAAAAATCAATACCTGCTCATTACTCTTACAGCGCTTAGTCTGATTCTGGATGGGCTGGCCATTTTCCGTATTTACGCCCGACTGTTTATGGGGCCGCACTATAAAGTTAATCACGAAGTAGCCTATCGTTCATCATAAGTTAACCTGAAGTTCCTGTAAAAAAATCTTAAACAATGGCAGGTAGTAACCCGCCGGACAAATTCAAAATAATATGAGCAAAGTAAAAGAAAAACTCAGACTGCCTCTTGACGGCCTTGCCGGTTTAAAAGAAAACTGGTCGACCGACGCCATTTCAGGATTTATTGTGTTTTTATTGGCGCTCCCGCTCAGCTTAGGTATTGCCAAAGCTTCTGAGTTTCCCCCTATCATGGGTTTGGTAACGGCCATTATTGGCGGTGTAGTGGTAAGCTTTTTAATGGGTGCCCGATTAACCATTAAAGGGCCTGCCGCCGGCTTAATTGTAATTGTGGCCGGTGCCGTTGGCGAATTTGGCGGTGGGGAGCAAGGCTGGCACTTAGCACTAGGTGCTATGGTTGTGGCTGGTATTATTCAGATTCTGTTCGGTGTTTTTAAATTGGGTAAACTGGCCGACTTCTTTCCGCTTTCGGCTATTCACGGTATGCTGGCTGCCATTGGCCTGATTATCATTGCCAAGCAGATTCCGGTATTATTGGATGTTGACCCTGCCATGACCAAAGGCAAAGGCCCTTTTGCTTTGTTAGGTAACGTGCCGGATTTTCTGATGCACCTTGACCCCAAAGCAACACTTGTAGGTGCAGTAAGTTTATTTATTATGCTGATATGGCCTTTCATTAACCATCCAATCAAAAAAATACCTGCCCCTTTAATGGTATTATTGTTTTCTATACCAGCAGAGCTATTGCTTGATTTCCAACACACCGAGCCTGCTTATGCATTGGTGCACCTGGGCAATCTGATGGAAAGCATCAAAATAAATGTTGATTTTTCTGGCTTTGCTCAAACCTCTATCTTCATTAAATATGTGGTAATGTTTGCCCTGGTTGGCTCGCTAGAGTCGTTACTTACAGTTAAAGCCATTGATATTCTTGACCCATTCAAACGTAAATCGAACACCAATAAAGACCTGATTGCCGTAGGCATAGGTAATACGCTGGCAGCTGTGTTTGGTGGTTTGCCTATGATATCAGAAGTGGCACGTAGTTCTGCCAATGTAAACAATGGCGCTAAAACCCGTTGGGCTAACTTCTTCCACGGGTTCTTTATTCTGGCTTTTGTATTGCTGGCTTCTCACTTAATTGAGCTGATACCTAATACAGCTCTGGCAGCTATGCTGATTACCGTTGGTATCAGACTGGCGCATCCTAAAGAGTTTATTCAGACTTTCAAAATTGGTAAAGAGCAGCTGGCCATTTTTCTGGTTACTATTTTCTTTACGCTTTTTGAGGATCTGCTGGTGGGTATTGCAGCCGGTATTATTGTTGAAATTGTAAACCACATCATCAGCGGTGCGCCCGTTCGTTCGTTGTTTAAAGCCCCGGTGCAGGTTTCATTTACCGAAGACACCTACGTGGTTGAGATCGATAAGTCGGCCGTGTTTACCAATTATCTGGGCATCAAGAGTAAACTGGACGCGATTCCTCCGGGATTCAGGGTTTTTATTGACCTGAAAAACACGCATCTGATTGACCACTCGGTGATGGAAAATCTGGAGCATTTTCAACATGACTACGAAAACATGGGTGATGGCGGAAGCGTGGAAATTATTGGTATTACCGAACATAAGCCAGTATCTTCTCATAAACTGGCTGCACGCAAAAAGCCAAAGCTATCTACACTAGCATAATTTTCTTAACTTTGAACTTGTATCAGTTACAGGCTTTAAGAAACGCTTTTACAAAAAACACTTTGTATAAGCGTTGGTTCTTAAAGCCTGTACCTAAATCTCACAAATAATTCACTCCTATGAAATTATCTAAAATAGCCTTAATAGGGCTAATTGTTTTGTTATTGCCTTTATTTTTAAAGGCACAGGTATTGAAAGACGGTAAACTAAGCCTGAATGAAGATGGATCTCGTTATGTAAAATTTACGATAGTGAACCAAACCTGGTTGCGCAATACTAATTTCAATGAGGGTTCAACTGTTTTTGGTTACAGTAAAAAAAATGATTGGGATATTGGCATCCGCCGTTTCAGAATGCAGTTTTACGGGCAATTGACAGATAGGGTTTTTATCTATTCACAAATTGGCGAAAACAATTTCAATGGTATTCAGGATCGTAAATTTGGTTTCTTTGTTCATGATGCCCTGGGCGAATATGCAGTTGTAAAAAACAAGCTATCGTTAGGTGGTGGTCTGGCAGCCTGGAGTGGTCTGGCTCGGTTTGCCTCGCCATCAGTGGGTAGTATTTTGGGTGTAGATGCTCCTCTCTACCAACAATCAACTAATGACGTAACCGACCAGTTTTTAAGAAAACTATCAGTATATGCTAAAGGTAAACTGGGTAAATTTGATTACCGGGTGGCGTTGTCAGACCCAATGGCGTTTCAGAAAGCCGCTTCATATAGTGGGGTTATCAGTCCAGATATTGCGAACTTCTCTTCAAAACCGCCCAAATTACAATGGAACGGCTATTTTCAATGGCAGTTTCTGGAGCAGGAGTCGAACCTGACACCTTACATGACAGGCACTTACCTGGGCAAGAAAAAGGTTTTCAACATTGGTGCAGGTATTGTATATCAGCCAAAAGCTATGTGGACAATGGCTGCCAACAAGGTAGATACTGTTGAAACCAATATGCTCCAGTTGTCGGTTGATGCTTACTATGATGCCCCCATTAGTGAAGACGGCCAAGCCATCAGCGCCTATGCTTCTGTAGGTCATTTTGATTTCGGCAAAAACTATATCCGCAACATTGCAGCCATGAACCCTGCCAATGGCAGTACACGGAAAGACGTTATCAATGGTTCTGGCAATGGTTTTCCGGGCTATGGTACGGGTAATGTAATATACACACAAGTGGGCTATAAACTAAAAGATAACCTGATTGGTAAAACTACGTTGATGCCTTATGTGTCATTACAGCACGCCAATTATGAGCGCCTGAATCAGGGAATGAATTATTGGGACTTTGGTGTGAACTGGTTACTGAACGGCCATACATCTAAATTGACACTGGCCTATCAGAATCGTCCGGTATTTCTGACAGATGCTAACGGAAAGGGTGAATTCAGCAACAGAAAGGGTTCAACCATTATTCAGTATCAGGTATTCTTCAATTAATTTGCATTAAGATATTTAGCAAGAGCCTCTCAGATTTCTGAGGGGCTTTTGTTTTGGTTTATTGGTAAGTTTTCATCTACAATTATTTCTTTACTGAACTTTAACCGACCGCTGAATTGTACTATTCCGTAAAAAAATTATATTTGCTAAAAAACCCATAATACTATGGATTTGCCCCAATGCCCTCATTGCAATTCGGACAACATCTCAAGAAACGGGATTGTTAAAGAAAAACAACGCTATAAATGCAAAGAATGCGGTTATAACTTTACCGTCGACAAGTCGGGCAAGAATATAGAAAGCTACTTTGTTACGAAGGCATTACAATTGTATCTGGAAGGTATCAGTTTCAGAGAAATCGAGAGGCTTTTGGGCATAAGTCACGTTTCGGTAATGAACTGGGTAACTAAATATCATATAACGATTCCCGACCATCCCGGAAACTATAAACCCACTACTAAAATTATGACTCATGAAGAGCTGCAGGAGTATTATGCAAACCGAGAGAATCTGAAAGGAATGGGCGTGACTGTAACAGAAGTAGCCGACAAATACATGCTCATTATATGGAAGCGCATCAGAAAATAACTAATACAATCATTATACAATATCTATTCCCTTAACATCTAATCATTTAAAATGTCTGAAAAAAAACAAAACTTAGGCTACATCATCGGCGCCTCGTCGGTGGGTACGCTTATTGAGTGGTACGACTTTTACATTTTCGGTAGTCTGGCCACGGTTTTAGCTTCTAAGTTTTTTCCAACTGATAATCCTACAGCAGGTTTCCTTAATACACTTGCCACCTTTGCAGCAGGCTTTGTGGTAAGGCCATTCGGTGCGCTTGTCTTTGGCCGTTTAGGAGATTTAATCGGCCGAAAATATACTTTTATGGTTACGCTCATGCTGATGGGTGGGGCTACCTTTGCCATAGGCTTAATACCCAGCTATGAAACCATTGGTGCATTAGCGCCCATATTGGTTCTTGTATTAAGACTTTTACAAGGCCTTGCGCTGGGGGGCGAATACGGCGGTGCTGCAACTTATGTCGCTGAGCACTCCCCCGCCAGCCAACGCGGATACTGGACCTCATGGATACAGACAACAGCCACGGTGGGCTTATTTGTGTCGCTGGGAGTCATTATGATTACCCGTAGTTCTATGTCTAAAGAAGCGTTTGATGACTGGGGATGGCGTCTGCCTTTTCTGGTTTCTATTCTTATGGTGTTTGTGTCGTTTTTGATACGCCGTAATATGTCGGAGTCGCCCCTCTTTGCCAAAGCTAAGGCAGAAGGCAAAACCTCTGCCAATCCGCTCAAAGAATCGTTCGGCAACAGGCTGAACTTCAAGTTTGTATTGCTGGCGCTTTTTGGGGCTACTATGGGGCAGGGCGTTGTGTGGTACACCGGTCAGTTTTATGCACAGAACTTCCTGTTGAAGACCTGTAATATTGACGACGTACAGGCCAACAGTATTATGATGTGGGCTTTAATAATGGGCACGCCTTTCTTTATTATTTTCGGGGCTTTGTCTGATAAAATCGGGCGTAAAGGCATCATGCTGGCAGGTATGTTTCTGGCGGTATTGTTATACAGACCCATATTTGAAAAAATATACCAGACAGCAAACCTGGCTAATAAGACCGAAATTAATGCTACTGACAAAACTTCAATTAAAGTTGAGTTGATGGAAAAAACGGTGGCCGATTCGGTAATTACTACCACCACCATGCATGATTATGAAGACGGCACCATTATGAAGGAAGTAACTAAAAGAACAGTACTAGCCGATAAATCTCTTGATGCATCTAAAGCCGAAATAAAAAAGACTATTACCCTTAACAGTTCTGATAAATGGACACTTGTTTGGCTGGTATTCAGCCTGATCATATTTGTAACTATGGCTTATGGGCCTATTGCAGCATTTTTGGTAGAAATGTTCCCGACCAAAATCAGGTATTCGTCTATGTCATTGCCTTACCATATCGGTAATGGGGTGTTTGGCGGTTTAATGCCCGCCATTGCTACTTTTCTTGCCACGCAAGCCAATGATATAAACGCAGCAGCTCTTGGCGCAGGAAAAGCAGTGGTATTTGATAAACCTTATCTGCAAGGCCTTTACTACCCGATTATCATTGCAGGTGTCTGCTTCTTTATCGGTTTGTTTTACATTAACGGTAAGGACAAAAACATTCACGACTAACCCTTTGAAACAATACTATGAACGCCATAAAAAAATTTCTCGGTCTTCTTTGGATTCTGGTTGGCATAAGCGCCGGAATCTATCTCATTTATTTTCAGGCTTTGCCTTTATGGCAAACCGGGGGTAACGACCTCGTTCCGGCCATTATTTATACTTTTATATTAGCGCCCATTATTTCTTTAGGGATGTCTATATTCGGCTATTATGCATGGCAGGGTGACTATAGCACTAAGGACGGCGACAAACTATGAAAAAACACTGGGTAACCAACCTGAGGGTATTAGCCACGCTATCGGTTATTTTATTACATGCAGCGGGTTACGGCTCATTGCATGTAAAGAAAATACCGGTAACGGACTGGTGGATTTGCCACATCATTAATGTATTTGGCCGATTTGCCGTGCCTGTGTTTGTGATGCTTTCGGGTTACTTGCTCATTGGTAAATATGAAGAGCTAAGCAGTTTTATTAAAAAACGATTCAGCCGGATATTTGTCCCGTTTCTTATCTGGAGCCTGATATACATTATCTGGTCTAACTTTAAAGGGCTTCCCGGCGAACGAACGCCATGGACAGTCGGTGATTTTGTAAAGAAAATATTGATGGGTAACGGCGGTGGGTCAGGCCATCTATGGTTTGTGTATATGTTGCTGGGTATTTATGCCATTACACCCGTCATCAGCCGATGGATAAAAGGAACAGAGGCGAGCTCAAACCCTGCCACCAAACGGAATGAGATTGTTTACTTCATATCGTTGTGGGTAGTTGGCAACGTGGTTTATACACTGACAAACCAATGGTTCGGCTTTGAGATTAAATTCGAAATCAGATATTTTACCGGCTTCATCGGCTATTTTGTGCTAGGTTATTGGTTAGGGAATTCCGAAAAGAGATTTCCTTCAAGTTTGCTCCTCTTCTTGTTTTTAGCTTCATGGGCGCTCACTGCATACATTTGCTATGCGGTTTCATGGCAGGCAGGCAAATATGTGTATGACTACACCGATTACCTAAGCATAGTGGTTATGCTGATGTCTGTAACCCTGTTTTTGCTTTTCAAACAAGCTTGTGATGTACCATTTCTGCCTAAACTCATGACAGAGCTTGATATAACCAGTTATGGTGTGTATCTGGTGCATGCGCTTATTCTCAGAATACTATCAAGACAGTTTCATCTGAACTTTACATGGATACACCCATTGGTAGGAATAACCGTTCACTTTTTATTGGGATTCATAATCAGTTACTTGATTGTAAAAATTATCAGCAAAATTCCTAAAGCGGGAAGTTGGATTGTAGGCTGATAATCTGCGATATTTGCACAAGTATACGTCGGCACTCTGTTCGGCGTTCAACCCGAATTACTTTATTGTTTTTAAATACCCCCTTATTAAATTATGCTTATTCAAACCTTCGAAGAATACCAAACCGCCTATGAGGCCAGTGTGCAAGACCCCGAGGGATTCTGGGCTGAAATTGCGGCTAATAATTTTGAATGGAAAAAGCCGTGGAAAAAGGTATTAGATTGGAATTTTAAAGAACCAAAAATACAGTGGTTTGTTGGTGGCAAGCTGAATATTACAGAAAACTGCCTCGACCGCCACGTAAGAGAAAAACCTCAGCAACCGGCCATTATCTGGGAACCCAACGACCCGAATGAAGATAGTATAACGCTTACCTACCGCCAGTTGTATGACCGTGTATGTGCTTTTGCCAATGTATTGAAACGCAACGGTGTACAAAAAGGCGACAGAGTATGTATCTATATGCCCATGATACCCGAGCTCGCCATTGCAGTGCTGGCTTGTGCGCGCATTGGCGCTATACACTCGGTGGTGTTCGGAGGTTTCTCGGCTTCTTCTATTGCCGACCGTATCAATGACTCTCAATGTGTGGCTGTTATTACTACAGACGGAGCCGTGCGAGGCAATAAGGCTATACCTATGAAAGATACGGTTGATGATGCTTTGATTGGCTGCCCGTCAGTGAAAAAAGTAATTGTAGCTACCCGTACGCGCACACCTGTTAGTATGATTAAAGGCCGTGATGTGTGGTGGGAAGAAGAAGTGAAATATGTAAGCAATGAATGCCCTGCCGAAGAAATGGACTCTGAAGACCCATTATTTATTTTGTACACTTCCGGCTCTACAGGCAAACCCAAAGGTGTGGTACATACCTGTGGTGGTTATATGGTCTATTCGGCATACACGTTTATGAACGTGTTTCAGTATAAACCCGGCATGGTACACTTCTGTACAGCAGATATTGGCTGGATAACCGGACACTCATACATATTGTATGGTCCATTAGCTTGTGGTGCTATCTCTCTGATGTTTGAGGGTGTACCCACCTACCCTGATGCAGGTCGTATGTGGGATATTGTTGACAAGCACAGCGTAAATATTCTTTATACAGCACCTACAGCCATCCGCTCATTAATGGGCTTCGGCACCGAGTACGTTGATAACAAAGACCTGAGCTCATTGAAAGTGCTGGGTTCTGTTGGTGAGCCTATCAATGAAGAAGCCTGGCATTGGTATTCAAAAAATATAGGTAAAGACAAGTGCCCTGTGGTTGACACCTGGTGGCAAACCGAAACCGGTGGTATCATGATTTCTGCATTGGCAGGTCTAACCCCATTAAAACCGGCATGGGCATCGCTGCCAT
>Ga0247738_10000777_pt1 | contig 11651 bp, 9 predicted proteins | sample UWRJL013104B2_FD_180936 | JGI IMG/M metagenome (GOLD analysis project Ga0247738, IMG submission 180936) | Plant litter microbial communities from Arlington Agricultural Research Station in Wisconsin, United States - UWRJ-L013-104B-2 | ecosystem: Environmental > Terrestrial > Plant litter >...
GTCGCCCTCAAGCTCTATCCTGCGGGTGCTACCACCAACAGCGACGCGGGCGTGACCGACATCCGCAAGACTTACAAGACGCTCGAAGCCATGCAACGCGCTGGCCTGCTGCTGCTGGTGCATGGTGAAGTGACCTCGTCCGATATTGACCTGTTTGATCGCGAGGCCGTGTTCATCGACCAGCAGCTCATTCCTCTGCGGCGCGACTTTCCCGAGCTGAAGATCGTGATGGAGCACATCACCACGAAAGAGGCTGCGCAGTACGTGGGCGGGGCCGGCGCGTTCACCGCCGCCACGCTCACGGCCCACCATTTGCTCTACAACCGCAATGCCATCTTCACCGGCGGCATCCGCCCGCATTACTACTGCCTGCCGGTGCTCAAGCGCGAGACCCATCGCCAGGCGCTGATCGCTGCCGCCACCAGCGGCAGCGACCGCTTCTTCCTGGGCACCGACAGCGCGCCGCACCCGGCCCATTTGAAGGAACACGCCACCGGCTGCGCAGGCTGTTACACCGCGCATGCCGCGATCGAGATGTACGCCGAGGCGTTCGAGACTGTGGGCGCGCTCGACAAGCTCGAGGCTTTTGCCAGTTTCAATGGCCCTGCTTTCTACGGACTGCCGCGCAACAGCGGTACCGTCACGCTGAAACGCGAGAGCTGGACGACGCCGGAGAGCTTCCGTTTCGGCGAGGCCGATCTCAAGCCGCTGCGGGGCGGCGAGGCCTTGCCCTGGCGCTTGCAAACCTGAATCCCTTGGAACTGGTGCTCGACTGGACCGCGCCCTGGTTCGCGCCAGTGTCCGATGCGGGGAGGGCGGTGGCTGCGTCCGTGGCGGGCGGCGAGCCCTTGCCGCAGGCGCTCGGTGGCGGCCATGGTGCGATGCGCTTCGTGCCGCAGGCCGAGTTGCCGGCTGGCGTCGCCTACGAACAGTTCATTTTTGACACCGGCCGCGTGCCCACGCGGGAGAACCTGCACGACTTCTTCAATGGCCTGTGTTGGCGGCGGTTTCCGCTGACGAAGCAGCGCCTGAACCGGTTGCAGGCAGCCCAGATCGCGGCCGATGGCGTGCGCGAGGTGCGCGGGCCGGTGCGCGATGCGCTCACGCTGTTCGACGAAAACGCCGCCCTGCTGCAGGCGCCCCCACCGTTGTGGGAGGCCTTGATCGCGCGCGACTGGCATCGGCTGTTCGTGACGCTGCGCCCGCTCTGGGCCCAGGCGCGGTTGGTGCTGTTCGGCCACGCCCTGCTGGAAAAGCTGGTTTCGCCCTACAAGTCCATCACCGCTCACGTCTTTCGCGAGGCGGTGCCGGTGGCATTGGGTAACGACCTCACTGCGTGGGACCACTGGCTGGCACAGGGCCTCAGCGCTCGCGTGCTCGCGGCCAAGCCGTTCACGCCGCTGCCGGTGCTGGGCGTGCCGGGCTGGTGGCCGGCGAACGACGATCCCGCTTACTATGCCGACGCCGGGGTGTTTCGTCCCAGGCGCACCGATGTTCCAACGGACAACCCATGACCCAGCCCGCGACGCCCTCCTGGTCCCATCTGAACCTGGCGCTAGACGCTGACCGCGCCGAGCTTGCGGCGCATTTCCGCGCCACCGGCGTGCGCGATGTGGAGTGCCTGTTCGCCGATGTGACCGGCTACCCGCGCGGCAAGCTCATGCCAGCAGCCAGCTTCGCGGCGGGTGGTGAGCTGCGCATCTGCCAGGCCATCCCCATGCAGTGCGTGACAGGCGAGTATTCCTACGACAAGGTCTTCCCCGACAGCGACCCCGATGTGCGCCTCGTGCCCGACCTGGCCACACTCAAGCTCGCCCCCTGGGCCAGCGTGCCGCGTTACCTTGCGGTGCACGATTGCGTGGAGCTCGATGGCAGTCTGTGCGAATTCGCGCCGCGCTCGGTGCTCAAGAACGTGGTGGCGCGCTACCAGGCCCTTGGGCTCACGCCCGTTGTGGCGCCGGAGATCGAGTTCTACCTGACCGCCGCCATGACCGACCCGGCCCAGCCTCTGACGGCACCGGTGGGGCGGGGCGGCAGGCCTGAAGTCGGGCAGTCGGCGTTCAGCTTGAACGCGTTGAACGAACTCGCCCCCTTCTGGGATGCGTTCCACGCCGCCATTGATGCGCTCGACATCCGCGCGGACACCTGGTTGCACGAGGTCGGTCCCTGCCAGTACGAGATCAACCTGCTGCACGGTGACCCTGTGGCCGTGGCCGACCAGGCCTTCCTGTTCAAGACGGCGGCGCGCGAGATCGCGCTGCAGCACGGCCTGAATGCCGTGTTCATGGCCAAGCCCATGGCGGGCGAAGCGGGCAGCTCCATGCACCTGCACCAGAGCGTGGTGGATGCCGACGGCCGCAACATTTTCAGCCAGGCCGACGGGTCCGAGAGCGAGGCCTTCCTGCATTACATCGGCGGGCTGCAGGCATTTACACCCGATCTCACGCTCATCTACGCGCCGACCGTCAATTCCTACCGCCGCTACGTCGCCGGCAGCCAGGCGCCGATCAACGTGGAATGGGGTCGCGACAACCGCACCGCCGGCCTGCGCGTGCCGGTGAGCCCGCCGGCCGCGCGCCGGGTGGAAAACCGCCTCGCCGGCGCCGACGCCAACCCCTACCTGGCCATGGCTGCGACGCTGGCCGCCGGCCTGGAGGGCCTGCAGACGCGGCGCCTTCCGGGCGAACCCGTGCAGGACAACGGCTATGACCTGCCCCGGGGCTTGCCGCGAACTTTTTTCACCGCCCACGAACAAATGGCCCAGAGCGGACACGCGCCGCGCCTGCTGGGTGAGCGCTTCGTGCGCGCTTACCTTGCGGTCAAGGCGCTGGAACATGAGAGCTTCCTCAACGAAATCAGCGCCTGGGAGCGGCGGTTCCTGCTGCCCCAGGTGTGAGTCTGGCAGACGCTGAAAGGGCCGCGCCGCTTGAAGAACCGCGTGGATGGCCCCACTTATCATTCCGCAGTCGTCGATACCTATAACCCGGAGTCCCCATGAAACGCATCCTGTTGTTTGTCCTGACCAACTTCGCCGTGATGGCGGTGCTGTTGATCACCACCCGCATCCTGGGTGTGGATCGCTTCCTCACGGCCAACGGCCTGGACATGACGGCGTTGGCCGGGTTCTCGCTCGTGATCGGCTTTGGCGGCGCCATCATCTCGCTGCTGATCAGCAAGCCCATGGCCAAGTTCAGCACTGGCGTGCGCGTGATCAACCAGCCGCAGAACGCCGACGAGGCCTGGATCGTGGAGACCGTGCGCCGCTTCGCCGACAAGGCCAACATCGGCATGCCCGAGGTCGGCATCTTCGAGGGCGCGCCCAACGCCTTCGCCACCGGTGCATTCAAGAACTCGGCGCTGGTGGCCGTGTCCACCGGCCTGCTGCAGAACATGACCAAGGAAGAAGTCGAGGCCGTCATTGGCCACGAGGTTGCGCACGTGGCCAATGGTGACATGGTCACCATGACGCTGATCCAGGGCGTGATGAACACCTTCGTGGTGTTCCTCAGCCGCGTGATCGGCTACGCGGTGGATGCTTTCCTGCGCCGAGGCAGCGACAACAACTCCGGCCCCGGCATCGGCTACATGATCACCACCATCGTGATGGACATCGTGCTGGGTTTCCTGGCCGCCATCATCGTGGCCTGGTTCAGTCGCCAGCGCGAGTTCCGTGCCGACGCGGGCGCGGCCAACCTGATGGGCCGCAAGCAGCCGATGATCAATGCGCTGGCCCGCCTGGGCGGCCTGACGCCGGGCGAGCTGCCCAAGACCATGCAGGCGCTGGGCATCACAGGTGGTCTGGGCAAACTGTTCTCCACCCACCCGCCGATCGAGGAGCGCATCGCCGCCCTCCAGCAACGGCAGCAGGCCTGATCGGAAAGGCCCAACAAAAAAGCGACCCTCGGGTCGCTTTTTTGTTGGGCTGAACCGCGCTCAGCGGTTGCGTTCCCAGCGGTCGTTGCCGCGGCGGTCGTAGTAGCCGTCGTGGCGCGGGTGCTGCGGATAGCCTGGGCCCCACCGGTTGCCCGGGTAGCTGGGGTAATACGTGGTGCCGATCGTGATGCGGGTGGAGGGCTCCACGTACTGGGTCTGCGGTTGGTAGGAGGGGTAGACCACGGGCGGCGGAGGCATGGCATCGGCCGGCGTGACGTTCAGGCGCACGAAACGACCCGGGTCCTGCGGCATCTGCGTGCGGTACTGGCGGCCTGCGTACTCGTAGACCACGTCGTAGGCCACGGTGCGGTTTTCGTAGAAGGTCTGCGCACCGCACTGGCGGTAGGTTTCGGTGTAGGGCTGGCTCGGGCCTTCGATGCGGTTGCCCAGCATGGCGCCGCCGATGAGGCCGATGACCGTGGCGGCGGCACGGCCGCCGCCGTCGCCGATCGCATTGCCCATGGCACCACCGGCGATGCCGCCGATCAGCGCGCCGGCGCCCGATTTCTGGCCCTGGTAGGTCACTTGCTGGTCGCTGCAGACCTCGCGCGGCACGGCCACCTGCTGGATGACGGGGGTGCTGCTGATCACGCGGCCTTGTTCATCCTGCGCATGCGCGACGCCGCTGCCGGCCAGGGCAAGCAAACCGGTCATCACGGGAATCAGAATGGGGGTTTTCATGGAGAACTCCTTGTAGGGGTAGCCTGAAGCATGCACCGCTTGTGTCAATCCGGCATGCCTGTGGTGTAAAGATTCGTGTCGTCTTGCAGGGTTCCAGGTATTTTTGCCGCCGTGCACGCGGCCCCCGGAAAAATCGTACGTGCGCATTCAGGCGGGCGCCGCAGCCGACGACGCCAGGAAGTTGATCAGCTGCGCCAGCGCGCCCGTGGCATCGCCGGCGCGGTACAGCATGCCCAGCGGTTCGATCGGGGCATGCAGGTCCAGCGCCAGCTCGACCACGTCGCTGCGCTCGATGCGGTCCAGCACGGTCTGCGGCACGGGCGCGACCACGCCAGGCTCGGCCAGGACCACGGGCAGCAGCTGCGCCGACAGCACCTGCACGGCGTGAGCGCGCGGCGTCGCCCCTTCCTGCGCCCAGGCTGCATCCAGCGCCTGGCGAACTGCGTAGTGCGGCGGCGGCAGCACCCACAGCGAATCGGCCAGATCGCGCAACTGCAGCCGCTTGCGCCCGGCGGCGGGGTGCATGCGCCCGGCGATGACCACCATGCGGTCGCTGCGCAACGGCTGGAACTGGTAGCCCTGCGCCACTTGGGCCGGCTGGCGCAGCAGTGCGAGGTCCAGTGCGCCGCCGTGCAGTCCCGCGGTCAGCTGATCGATGCTGCCTTCGTCAATGGCAAGCCGAAGACGCGGGTATTGCACGCGCAGCCCGGGCAGCGCCGGGCGCAGAACACTGGCCATCGCAGCCACGATGGCGCCTACGCGCAGTGGCCGTGCCTCTTGCTCGCCCAGCGCGCCCAGGGCGTCGGCCGTGCCGCGCAGTGCGTCGATCGCAATGCGCGCATCGCGGGCCAGCAGGCGCCCGGCGTCGGTGATGCGCATGCCGCGTGCATGCCGTTCAAACAGTGGCTGGCCCAGCAAGTCCTCCAGCTCGCGCAACAGCTGCGTGGCGGCCGGCTGGCTGATGTGCACGGCCTCGGCCGCCCGGCGCAGGTTTGAATGTGCCGCCAGTGCATCCACCAGCCGCAGATGGCGCAGGCGCAGGCGCGCCAACAGACGTTCGTGCAGCACGGCGGGGGGCGTGGGCGGGAGGTTGACCATTGATCAGGAATGCTTATCGCTAGATGCACATGTGATTGGACGCAAATCGTACCGCGACCTACTCTTGCCGTTGTATCTCCCTGCCCATGCGCCTTCAAGGACCTTCATGACCCACCGCTTCCTCCAACTGCTGCCCGTCTCGTTCGCCGTGCTCTCCTTCTGCGCCGCGGCTCAGACCGCGTCCGCACCACCGCCGCCCCCGGCCGCACAGGCGCTCTACCCCCTGATCGCGCAAAGCTCCAAGGCCATCGAGCAGAAGGTCATCGACTGGCGCCGCGACATCCACCAGCATCCGGAGCTGGGCAACCAGGAAAAGCGCACAGCGGCGTTGGTGGCGGCGCACCTGAAGAAGCTGGGCTTCGAGGTCCGTGAAGGCGTCGCCGTGACCGGCGTCGTCGCCACGCTCAAGGGCGGCAAACCCGGCCCCGTGGTGGCGCTGCGCGCGGACATGGATGCGCTGCCGGTCAAGGAACAGGTCGACGTGCCATTCGCCTCCAAGGCCAGGGCGGTCTGGGATGGCAAGGACGTGGACGTCATGCACGCCTGCGGCCACGACGGCCATGTCGCCATCCTGATGGGCGTGGCCGAGGTGCTTGCCTCGATGAAAGACCGGTTGCCCGGCACCGTGAAGCTGCTGTTCCAGCCGGCCGAAGAGAAGCTGCCGAACGGCGAGATCGGAGGCTCGCGCCGCATGCTGTCCGAGGGCGCATTCGATGCGCCCAAGCCCGACGTGGTGTTCGGCCTGCACCTCATGTCGGGCGGCAACACCGGCATGATCGGCTACAAGGCCGGCCCCATTACAGCCAGCTCCGACGCTTTCAAGGTGGACGTCAAGGGCCGCCAGACCCACGGCTCGCAGCCCTGGTCCGGCGTGGATCCAATTGTGCTGGCCTCGCAGATCGTGCTGGGATTTCAAACCATCGAGAGCCGCCAGGTCAACGTGACCAAGGAGCCCTCGGTGCTGAGCGTGGGCACGTTCAACGCCGGCAGCCGCTACAACATCATTCCCGACGAGGCGAAGATGAGTGGCACCTTGCGCACCTATGACGAGGGCATGCGGCAGTTCATCATGAAGCGCATGGGCGAGACCGCATCGCTGATCGCCCAGAGCGGCGGCGGCACGGCGCACGTGCATTTCGAGGCCGACGGCTATGCGGCCACCGTGAACGACCCGGCCCTGACCGAGAAGATGGCGCCCAGTCTGCGGCGCGTGCCGGGTGCGCGGCCCGAGCTCATCCAGAAGGGCACTGGTGGCGAAGACTTCTCGTTCTTCTCGCAGGCCGTGCCGGGTCTGTTCTTGTTCATCGGCGCCACGCCACCGGGCCAGGACGCATCCAAGGCCGAGCCCAACCACTCGCCGCGCTTCTTCATGGATGAGGCCAGCCTGCTGATCGGCGTGCGCACGCTGTCGCACCTCACGGTGGACTACATGGCATTGGCGGGCAAGTAAGTCGACCAGGGCCGGCGGCTAAACCGCCTTGAGCAGGTCGCGCGCCAGCGCCTCGGCCACCTTGAGGCCGTCCACGCCGGCCGAGAGAATGCCGCCGGCATAGCCCGCGCCCTCGCCGGCCGGGTACAGGCCGCGTGTGTTGAGGCTCTGGCAATCGTCGCCGCGCGTGAGGCGCAGCGGCGACGAGGTGCGCGTCTCCACGCCGGTGAGCACCGCGTCGGGCATGTCGTAGCCCTTGATCTTGCGGCCAAACACCGGCAGTGCTTCGCGCATCGCCTCGATCGCGTAGGCGGGCAGGGCCGGGGCCAGGTCGCCGAGCTTCACGCCGGGTTGGTACGACGGTTCCACCTCGCCCAGCGCGCCCGAGGGCTGCTGCTTCAGGAAGTCGCCCACCAGTTGGCCAGGGGCCTCGTAGGTACCGCCGCCAAGTTCAAAGGCACGCGCCTCCAGCTGGCGCTGCAGCACCACGCCGGCCAGCGGGTGGGTCTGGCCTTGCTGTGCAAGCATGCTGGCCTGCCCGGCGTAGCGCGCGCCATCGTCCTCGCCAAAGGCGGCGGTCCACAGCGGCATGTCCTGCGGGAAGGCTTGAGGGAAATCGGCCGGTTCGATGCCGACCACGATGCCGGCGTTGGCGTTGCGCTCGTTGCGCGAGTACTGGCTCATGCCGTTGGTGACCACGCGGCCGGGCTCGGAGGTGGCTGCCACCACCATGCCGCCCGGGCACATGCAGAAGCTGTAGACCGCGCGGCCATTCTTCGCGTGGTGCACCAGCTTGTAGTCGGCCGCGCCGAGCAAGGGGTGGCCGGCGTGGCGGCCCCAGCGCGCGCGGTCGATCACGCCTTGCGGGTGTTCGATGCGAAAGCCGATGGAGAACGGCTTGGCCTCCATGAACACACCCGCGTCCCACAGCAGGGCGAAGGTATCGCGCGAACTGTGGCCCAGTGCGAGCACCACGCGCTGCACCGGCATGTCGATGGTGTCGCCGTTGCTCAGGTTGTGCACCCGAAGGCGGTCGATGCGCTGGCCTTTTTCGCCCTCACGCGCCAGGTCGACGCCGCAGACGTGATGCTGGAAGCGGATCTCGCCACCGAGCGCGACGATCTTCTCGCGCATGGCCTCGACCACACGCACCAGCTTGAAGGTGCCGATGTGCGGGTGCGCGGTGTAGAGGACCTCGGGCGGCGCGCCGGCCTCGACGAACTCGTGCATGACCTTGCGGCCGAGGAAGCGGGGGTCCTTGATCTGGCTGTAGAGCTTGCCGTCGGAGAACAGGCCAGCGCCCCCTTCGCCGTATTGCACATTGCTCTCGGGGTTGAGCACGTGCTTGCGCCACAGGCCCCAGGTGTCCTTGGTGCGCTCGCGCACCGGTTTGCCGCGCTCCAGCACGATGGGCTTGAGCCCCATCTGCGCCAGTGCCAGTGCCGCGAACAGGCCGCAGGGCCCAAGCCCCACCACCACCGGTCGCTCGCGCTCTTCGGTGGGCCAGTGGGCGGGCGCGTGGCCGGGAGGGTGCCAGGCCATGTCAGGCGTGGGCTGAATGTGGGGCTTGCCCGCGTGCGTCGCGAGCAGGGTGGTTTCCAGCCCCGGGTCGGCCAGCGTCACGTCGACGATGTAAACGGCAAGCAGGTCGACCTTGCGCGCATCGAAGCTGCGTTTGAAAACGGCCAGGTGGGCGATCTGCGCGGGCTCGATGCCGAGCGCTGTGGCGGCCAGGCCGCTCAGGGCGTCCAGCGGATGCGGTGGGGGCTGCCGGTCGACCTCGGTCTCGGTCGCGGCGTCTGCGGCGCGGCGGTGTTCGGCTGGCACGGCGGCCAGTGGCAGTTTGAGTTCGGAGAGGCGGATCATGTGTCGTGGGGCTTGTGTTGATCAAGCAGAAGACGGAGCCCGCGTATTGTCGTCAATGTGCGGCAGTGACGCGGAAGGCTCTTTAAATAATCCGGGTGAAATTATTAAACCCGGGTACAATTCGGCAGCATGAAAGACATGACCCTTCCCACTTGCACGGCCTTCCTCGGCGAGAGGCGGGTGGCCTTCGGCACCTACGACGAGGTCGCGAGGTCCCTCGACGCACTTGACCTCGCGGTGGGTGGCCTGCTGGTGTTCGACGATGCCACCGGCGCCCAGGTCGACCACCCCTGGCCGCCCGGTCACCCGGCCTTGCCCCCTGGCGACACTCACCGGGCGGCACCGGCCGCCGCGCCTCAGGTGGGCCGGCCGCGCATGGGCGTGGTGGCGCGCGAGGTGACGCTGTTGCCGCGCCACTGGGAGTGGCTGGCGCAGCAGCCCGGTGGTGCGTCGGCGGCCCTGCGGCGCTTGGTCGAAGAGGCGCGCCGCAGCCACGCCGGCCGTGACGGCTGGCGCCAGGCCAAGGAGCGCGCCTACCGCTTCATGAGCGCCATCGCGGGTGGATACGCGGGCTTCGAGGAAGCCTCGCGCGCGCTGTTCGCCCACGACGCCGAGGCCTTTGCGGGCTGCATTGCCGGCTGGCCGCCGGACGTGCAGGCGCACCTGGCCTGGCTCGCGCGCGACGCCTTCTCACCCGAAACGGCGGCACCATCCGCCTGATCCCTTTTCAACAAGACAACAAGAAGCCTTCCATGCCCAACGCTCCCCAAGGCCCGCTCTGGCGCGTCTACCTCGTTTTTCTTGTGCCCATGGTGCTGTCCAACATCCTGCAAGGACTGTCGGGCACGCTCAACGGCATCTTCATCGGCCAGATGCTCGGCACGCACGCGCTGGCGGCGGTCTCCGGCATGTTCCCGATCGTGTTCTTCTTCATCTCGCTGGTGATCGGCATTGGTGCCGGCGCCTCGGTGCTGATCGGCCAGGCCTGGGGCGCGCGCGAGCCGCACAAGGTCAAGGCCATCGCGGGCACGGCCTTGGTGCTGGGCGCCTTGATCGGCCTGGTGGCGGCGGTGCTGGGCGTGGTGTTCGCGCGGCCGGCACTGCAGGCCCTGGGCACGCCTGTGGACGTGCTCGACGACGCGGTGGCCTACGCGCGGGTGATGCTGCTCATCATGCCGCTGCTGCTGGTGTTCATCCTGTTCACGCAACTGTTGCGCGGCGTGAGCGATACCGTCTCGCCGCTGATTGCCCTGCTGTTGTCGACGGTGCTGGGCCTGTTGCTCACGCCAGCGCTGATTCAGGGCTGGCTGGGCCTGCCGCGCCTGGGCATCCAGAGCGCTGCCTACGCGGGGCTGGTGTCCTACGCGGCGGCGCTGGGTTTCCTGGCGTGGCGGCTGGGCCGCAAACACCACGTGCTGGCGGTGGACCGCGAGCTGATCGGCGCGCTGCGGCTGGACCGCGACATCCTTGCCAAGGTGATGCGCATCGGCATACCGACCGGGCTGCAGATGGTGGTGATCTCGGTCTCCGAGCTCGTGATCCTGGCGCTGGTGAACGGCCATGGCTCGCAGGCCACGGCCGCGTACGGCGCCGTCACGCAGGTGGTGAATTACGTGCAATTTCCTGCGCTGTCCATCGCGATCACCGCATCCATCCTCGCGGCACAGTCCATCGGCGCGGGCCGGGTCGACCGCCTGGGCGCCATCCTGCGCACCGGCCTGTGGCTCAACGCCGTGCTCACGGGCGCGCTGGTGCTGCTGGGCTATGCGCTCTCGCACAAGCTGATGGGCCTGTTCCTCACGCAGCCCGAGGTGCGCGCGCAGGCCGAGCACCTGCTGCACATCATGTTGTGGAGCATCCTGGTGTTCGGCTTCCAGGCGGTGGTGGGGGGTCTCATGCGCGCCAGTGGCGTGGTGCTGGTGCCCATGGCCATCTCGGTCTTCTGCATCCTGGCCATTCAGCTGCCGGCGGCCTATTTGCTCGACGCAAAGATGGGTCTGCCGGGTGTGTGGATGGCGTTTCCGGTGGCCTACGTGGCCATGCTGTTGATGCAGACGGCCTACTACCGGCTGGTGTGGCGCCACCGCAAGATCGAGCGCCTCGTTTGAGCAGGCGATAATCGACGCGTGAAGCGCACCAGACCGCCGCTGGCACGACATCCCGAAAGGGTGTGCTGGAGGAACGTCCGGACTGCACAGGACAGCGCAGGAGGTAACACCTCTCCACCGACAAGCCCGGCGGGTTCGCCCGCGGGGTCCTAAGGTGAGGATCAGAGCAACAGAGACGAGCCGATTCAGTTCGGGTGAAACGGGCAATCTCTGCGCGCAGCAACACCAAATAGGCCAGCGTTGACGTGGTTCCGCGGAGCTGGCGGGTAGGTGGCACCGAGCCGGGGGGCGACCCCCGGCCCAGATGAATGGCGGTCACGGTGGGGGCAACCCCGCCGCACAGAATCCGGCTTATCGGTGCGCTTCACACTTTTATGCCCCCACGCTTCGCCGCTGCGCGGGTCGCTGCCCCCCAAGGGGGCTGATCCGGCTTGGGGCGGCCCGGCGCCGGATCGTTTATGCCCCCGCGCTCCGCCGCTGCGCGGGTCGCTGCCCCCCAGGGGGGCTGATCCGGCTTGGGGCGGCCCGGCGCCGGA
>Ga0247738_10000778_pt1 | contig 11639 bp, 8 predicted proteins | sample UWRJL013104B2_FD_180936 | JGI IMG/M metagenome (GOLD analysis project Ga0247738, IMG submission 180936) | Plant litter microbial communities from Arlington Agricultural Research Station in Wisconsin, United States - UWRJ-L013-104B-2 | ecosystem: Environmental > Terrestrial > Plant litter >...
TAACCGTGCTCCGTTGATAGATTTTAAAAAAACGCTGTTATTTCTCCGAATCCACAATTCCCTTCGTATTTTTGAGCATTATTAAACAGGCTTAAATCTAATTATAACTATGCGGCAGGACTATTTAAAAGGAGATGACGAGGGCATGGATTCTTCTGAAAAAGATGTTGAAAGAGCCTTAAGGCCTGTCTCATTTGATGATTTTGCCGGGCAGGATAAAATACTTGAAAACCTGAAGGTTTTTGTTCAGGCAGCCAAGCAGAGAAATGAAGCTTTGGACCACATCCTGTTGCACGGCCCTCCGGGTCTGGGAAAGACCACCCTATCGCACATTGTTGCCAATGAACTGGGAGCAAGCCTCAAAATAACTTCCGGTCCGGTACTTGACAAGCCCAGTGACCTTGCCGGCCTGCTCACCAGCCTTGAACAAAATGACGTTTTATTCATAGATGAAATCCACAGGCTCAATCCTATCGTGGAAGAGTACCTTTATTCAGCCATGGAAGATTACAAAATCGACATCATGCTGGATTCGGGACCGAACGCCAGGAGTGTGCAGATAGGCCTTAACCCGTTTACCCTGATCGGGGCTACAACTCGTTCAGGATTGCTGACCTCACCTCTCAGAGCCAGGTTCGGGATCAATTCAAGACTGGAATATTATGACGCCAACTTATTGTGCTCTATCATCAGAAGATCGTCTATGATCCTGAACACACCTATAGACATTGAAGGGGCATTTGAGATTGCCAGGAGGAGCCGCGGTACTCCGCGTATTGCCAATAATTTATTAAGACGTACCCGCGATTTTGCCCAGGTAAAAGGTAACGGGACGATCACTGTTGAGATAGCCAAAATGGCCCTGACAGCCCTTGAGGTGGATGAAGACGGCCTTGATGAAATGGATAACCGCATACTCCTTACGATTGTAGATAAATTCAAAGGCGGGCCGGTTGGTTTGAGTACTATTGCCACTGCAGTGGGGGAAGAAGCGGAAACCATTGAGGAAGTCTATGAGCCATTCCTGATCAAGGAAGGCTTTTTGAAAAGAACGGCCAGAGGAAGGGAGGCTACAGAAAAAGCGTACAAACACCTCAATATTATACCTAAATACAGACTGGGGGAATTATTTTAACGAAAATGGTTAACATAAAATTAATAAAATTTTTTATTCAAATAATTATATTATATAATTGTTTCAATAATCAAAGAAAATCAATTTCAGTCAAACATTAATTTTAAAATCTAACCCGACATGTCAATTAAGAAATTAAAGAGAGAATCAGAGGAGACCATCAAAATTGAACCCAAGCAAAGTGCTAAACCGATCCTTTTTGAAGTTGCCTGGGAAGTATGTAATCAGGTTGGAGGTATATATACGGTAATCAGATCTAAAGTCCCTGCCATGGTTGAAGAGTGGGGGGATAACTACTGTCTTATTGGTCCATACTTTACACAGACAGCTTCTATTGAATTTGAAAGGCAGGATGACGACGATTCTGTTTTTTCAAAAACAGCCCAGAATCTCAGGTCTCAGGGCCTGGATGTTTTTTACGGAAGATGGTTGGTCACAGGACGCCCGAGAATCATCTTGGTTGACTTTTCTTCTGCCCTTAACCATATCGACAAACTGAAGTTTGATCTGTGGAACAACCACAAGATATCGACGATAAATTGTGAGGAGCTTGTCAATAAAGTGATTGCTTTCGGTGATCTGATTTATCAGTATCTGAAAGAGTTTACTGAAAACTGTGGCAAAAAGAATGATTGTATTGCCCATTTTCATGAATGGATGGCTTCCACTGCTTTGCTTGATCTCAGAAAAGAAAACGTTCCGCTGGCTACTGTTTTTACTACCCACGCTACGATGCTGGGCAGGTACATTGCCGGTAATGTGAGCGATTTTTATGAGAATCTTCACAGATATGACTGGGAGCAGGAAGCAAAATACTACGGGATTGAAGCCCAGGCAGGCATCGAAAGACTATCGGCTCAGAAATGTCATGTATTGACCACAGTCAGTGATGTGACTTCTAAAGAATGCGAAGTGTTTTTTGGCAGAACCTGTGATCTTATTTTGCCGAATGGCCTCAACATTACGAGGTTTGCGGCTACCCACGAGTTCCAGAATCTCCATTTGAAATACAAACAGAAAATACATCAGTTTGTGATGGGACATTTCTTCCAGAGTTATTCATGGGACCTTGATAACACCCTTTTCTTCTTTACTTCCGGGAGATATGAGTTCAAGAATAAAGGCTATGACCTGACTTTGGAAGCCCTTAAACGACTTAATTTCAAGATTGTTCAGGCCGGGCTGGATACCACCGTCGTGATGTTTATCATTACCAGGAATCCGGTTCATTCGATTAATCCTGAGGTTTTGCAATCAAGGGCCGTTATGGAGGAAATCCGTCAGACCTGTGAATCTATTGAGCAGCAGGTGGGAGAGCACCTTTTCCATGCTTCAGCATCCAATGATGATACGACCCTCCCTGATCTGAACGAGTTTGTGGACGAGTACTGGAGGCTTAGACTGAGAAGGACAATACAAACCTGGAAAACCAAGAAATTGCCTCATACGGTTACTCACCTTCTGAAGGAAGAAGACGGTATTACCGATTTCTTTAAGAAGACCAACCTGATGAACCATGAGCAGGACCGGGTGAAATTTGTTTACCATCCTGATTTTATTTCTCCGACCAACCCGCTTTTCGGATTGGAGTACAGCCAGTTTGTAAGGGGTTGCCATTTGGGTGTTTTCCCGAGTTACTATGAACCATGGGGCTATACACCTTTGGAATGTGTTGTCAGGGGTATTCCGACAGTAACCAGTGATTTGTCAGGCTTCGGTGATTTTATGATGCAACTGATGCGTGATTATGACAATGTGGGTGTGTATGTAGTGAATCGTAAGGACAAGAGCTTTGATCAGGCCGCTGATCAGCTGGCCAATATATTGTTCAAATTTGTAACAATGAACAGAAGAGATAGAATTATGCAGAGAAACCGCGTGGAAAATATCTCAGATGTGTTTGACTGGACTAATCTCAGATCATACTATGACACAGCACATGATCTGGCACTGAAGAAAAAAGGATTAAACAGAAATTAAAATATTTAAATAATATATAATCAAGAATTAGTTGTAAATACTTAATATTCAGCTATCTATAATAATTTATTGCAATAGGTGTCTTTAAATCAGACAATTTTAGTATTTTTGCAATTCCATATATTATTTATTTAATCTGAATGATACTTGAAGTAGGTTTCGCTGTTCTTGCATATTTGGCAGGCTCAATTCCCACAGCAGTTTGGTATGCTAAGTTATTTCACGGAATAGATATCCGTGAACATGGCAGTGGAAATGCAGGAGCAACGAATTCACTCAGAATATTAGGTAAAAAGGCCGGCATTACCGTTTTGGTGATCGATATGATAAAAGGCTTCTTACCTGTTTTCCTGGCTTCATTGTATATTGACGAAATTCATATCCGGTTTCTGATCGGCATCGCAGCGGTCGTAGGCCATATATTACCGGTATTTTCAGGATTCAGAGGTGGTAAGGGTATTGCCACCTCTCTTGGTGTTATCTTAGCCATCTACCCTCTGGGGGCTTTGATCAGTGTCATAGTATTTGCCATTACAGTCGGAATTTCTAGATATGTTTCTCTGGGGTCACTACTGGCTTCTCTGGCTTTCTTCATAATCCTTATTGTCAGGTTTCCTGAAAATTTATTCCTTATTCTTGTAGGTCTCGGTTTGTTTTTACTGTTGGTTTTTATGCACAGGGAAAATGTAAAGAGGCTGATCAATGGAAATGAAAACAAATTCGCATCCAAAAAACCTTGATACAGAATATTGATTCCAAGGGGTCTGAGCCGTGTTTTAAGTAAAATAATCCACATAATTATAATTCTTCCTTGCTCTTCTTTCACTTTTTTAAGTCCTAATTTCAAATCAACTGTTTATTATTCAGGAATAAATAAAATCAATGTATTATTTTTGAATCATAAACAACACTTTTTTTAATGAAAGATTACATTGAGTCAAATAAACAAAGGTTTTTAGATGAGCTTTTCGAGTTTTTAAGGATACCATCGGTTAGTGCCGATTCACGCTTTAAAGGCGATATGCTGAAAGCCGCAGAATATATAAAACGCAGACTTCTGGAAGCTGGTCTCGACTCCGCACAAATTTGTCCTACTGAGGGTCATCCCATAGTATATGCTGAAAAAATAACTGATCTGGCTTTGCCGACTATATTGGTTTACGGACATTATGATGTGCAACCTGCGGACCCTCTTGAGCTTTGGGATACACCACCTTTCGAGCCTACCGTAAAAGAAACACCTGCTCATCCGCAGGGAGCTATTTTCGCCAGGGGAGCTTGTGATGATAAAGGACAGATTTATATGCATGTCAAGGCCATTGAAACGATGATGGCTAACAATACCCTTTGTTGTAATGTTAAAATCATGTTTGAAGGGGAGGAAGAGGTAGGATCTGAGCACTTAGCTACTTTTGTTAAAGAGAACAGGGAAAAACTGAAAGCCGACATTATCCTTATATCAGATACCTCTATCATTGCCAATGATATTCCTTCCGTTGAAACCGGTCTTCGCGGGCTGGCTTACATGGAAGTGGAAGTAACCGGACCCAACCGTGATTTGCACTCTGGGGTGTACGGAGGGGCGGTTGCCAACCCCGTCAATGTGCTTTCGAAAATGATAGCCTCTCTTCATGATGCCTATGGCAAAGTGACTGTCAAAGGGTTTTATGATAAAGTAAAAGAGTTGACCGTTGAAGAAAGAGATTCACTTGAAGCTGCTCCTTTCGATGAAGAAATATATAAAAAAGACCTTGATGTAGACGCTGTTTCAGGAGAAGCCGGCTATACTACCCGTGAAAGAGCTTCTATCAGACCTACATTAGATGTAAACGGAATCTGGGGCGGTTATATCGGGGAAGGTTCAAAAACCGTATTGCCGTCTAAAGCATTTGCCAAGATTTCAATGAGATTGGTACCTGACCAGGACTGGGAAGAAATCTCAGATTTATTTACCGAACATTTTAAGGCCATTGCTCCGCCAACTGTGAAGGTAAAAGTGAGCCGTCATCATGGAGGCCAGCCTTACGTCACCCCGATGGACTCTATCGGTTACCAGGCTGCTTATAAAGCTATGGAGGAAGCATTCGGACAAAAACCTGTACCTACCCGGGGAGGAGGAAGTATCCCTATTGTGGCTTTATTTGAGCAGGAACTGGGCTTAAAATCGATATTGTTTGGTTTTGGATTGGATTCCGATGCACTTCACTCTCCCAATGAACATTACGGTATTTTTAACTTTTTCAAAGGAATAGAAACCATTCCGCTCTTCTATAAACATTTTAATCAATTGTATAATGGCTGAATTAATGAATCTGGAGGAACTCTCGACCGAAGCCGCGTCACATCATCAGGATCTTGACAGGAAATCTGTAACGGAGTTATTACAAGGTATTAATGATGAAGATAAAACAGTGCCTTTTGCAGTAGAGAAGGCCATTCCTCAGATTGAAGCATTGGTTAATCAGATTGTACCAAGGATGAAAGCCGGAGGCCGGTTGTTTTATATCGGGGCAGGAACCAGCGGAAGACTCGGTGTTGTAGATGCTTCAGAATGCCCTCCGACATACGGAGTTCCATTCGATATGGTGGTGGGATTGATCGCCGGAGGAGACGGGGCCATCAGAAAAGCGATTGAAAATGCCGAAGATGATGAGCAACAAGCCTGGATTGACCTCTTGAAAAATGGAATCGGAAAAAAAGATTCATTGATCGGCATTGCCGCTTCAGGCAGAACACCCTATGTGATCGGGGGCTTAAAAGAAGCAAGAAAGAAAGGAATATTGACCGGTTGTGTGGTTTGTAATTCAGGAAGTCCTGTGGCTGAGGAAGCAGAGTTTCCTGTGGAGATTGTGGTAGGGCCTGAGTTTGTGACCGGCAGCACCCGGATGAAATCAGGAACGGCCCAAAAGCTGGCTTTGAATATGATTTCAACCACGGTGATGATTCAGCTTGGCAAGGTGAAAGGCAATAAAATGGTGGATATGCAGCTTAGCAATGAAAAGCTGGTGGAAAGAGGCACCCTGATGGTGATGAAAGAACTTGGCATCGGCCATGAGGAAGCTCATGAACTGTTGCTCAAATACGGAAGTGTAAGAAAAGCCGTGGAAAATTTCTAAAAAGTAAAACATTAATTTATGCCCGCATGGTATTCACTGGAATGGTTTAAACTATCAACCCTCAAAGGGTTTGTCTGGGCTAATCCATGGTACCTGTACAGCTTGCTTGCCATTCCTCTTCTCTTCCTGTTCAGATGGATATTTTATACCCAGTCCAAACAAAAGCTTGAATTATCTGTAAGTCATACTTCTGTTCAGAATTCCTGGCTGATCTGGCTCAGGTTTACCATACCAGGCTTTTTTATTTTGGGAATGGTAGGGATTTTAATGGCTTTGGCCAGACCGCAGCGATTTAACCAAAGTAAAGAACAATACGGAGAGGGGATAGACATAGTATTAGGCATTGACATTTCAGAATCGATGCTTTATAATGATCTGCAACCCAACAGGCTTGAAGCGGCCAAACAGGTGGCTTCAAAGTTTATTTCAGGTCGTAAAAACGACAGGATCGGTCTGGTGGTTTTTGCGGGAGAATCGTTCTCGCTGAGCCCCCTGACTACCGATTATGACATGCTGAAACAATACCTGAAAGAATTGAACAGTGATCTCATTAAAACTTCAGGAACAGCCATTGGAAATGCACTGGCTTCATGTATCAACCGCCTGAGGGATGTGCCGGGAAATTCAAAGGTAGCCATTATCATCAGTGATGGTGACAATACTGCAGGTAGCCTTGATCCGCTGACGGCTGTTGAACTGGCCAAAACCTTCGGAATAAGGGTTTACACGATCGCAATCGGTAAAAGTAACCAGAAAGAAGTGGTAGATGAGAGAACACTCAGACAGTTGGCCAAAGAAGGGAAAGGGCAGTTTTTCAGGGCTACAGATGAACAAACTCTGGAGAAGATTTTCGAGCAGATCAACATGTTTGAGAAAAATCAGATCAAAAGCAACGTTCATAAAGACGTTAGTGATTACTACTATGTTTATCTCAACTGGGGTGTCAGCTTTTTTTTAATGTCATTTTTGTTGAAAAATACATTTCTGGGCAACATTATGGAGGACTAATCTTGCAATAATACAAATTCATTACACTAAACGCTTGGAATACTCTGTGCTTTGTATGTAATTTTGCTCTCTGAATTTACAGTCAACTCAAAATAGTATGTTAGGAACCAAATACAACTTCGGATTTCTTCTTCTTCTTTTTATATTCATATTCAATGTTTCCTTTGCACAAAAGCCGGAAAATATAGAGGCTTTGACCGACAAACAAATTGAGGAGTATTACAAAGCTGCTTTGGAAAAAGGACTGACCGAAGAGCAAATGGAAAAACTGGCTTTGGCTAATGGCTACAAAGCTGAGGATATCGTTAAAATGCGTGAACGGTATAATAAAATAAAATCCAAGAGCCGTACTGCTGTTTCAACCGCTAAAAAGTCTTCCAGAGAGCAATTGGGAGATCTTTCCAAGAGAGCGTTCATTGATGATCTTGATAGTTTGGGAAGAAGGCAAAGTAAATCAGATTCCTTACCGGATAAAAAAGAGAAAACCAATCTGAATAAAAAGGAAATTTTTGGAGCCTATCTGTTTCAGAATAAGCGACTTTCCTTTGAACCCAACCTTAGGTTAGCTACCCCATCCAATTATATTCTCGGGCCTGATGATGAATTAAGTGTGGATATCTCAGGCTATGCCTTTCAGCATTATTCTTTGGTAATTTCACCGGAAGGGACAGTCAAAATAGAAAACCTGGCCCCTATTTACGTCAATGGTTTATCTGTTCAGAAAGCCAAAGAAAAAATAGAACAACGCTTACGTCCTTTGTTTGCCGGTCTGAGAAATGGGACATTGAATCTGGATGTTACGTTAGGAGATGTCCGTTCAATAAAAGTGACCCTGATTGGTGAAATAAAGAATCCGGGTACTTACACGGTTTCATCTCTTTCAACACTCTTTAATGCTTTGTATTTATCCGGAGGGCCTTCTGAAAACGGATCTTTCAGGTCGATTCAGCTTTTGAGAGGCAACAAGATTGTTCAGAAACTGGATTTGTATGATTTTCTGATGAAAGGAAGTGCACAGGGGAATGTAAGTTTACAGGACCAGGATGTTATTTTTATTCCTGTGGCTGAAAGAAAAGTTGTTTTGGATGGTGAGATCAAACGTAAAATGATATTTGAACTTAAGCCGGAAGAAACCGTTGAAGATGTTTTGAAATTTGCAGGTGGATTTACTGAAAAAGCATACGTTTCTAACCTGAATGTAAACAGGAAGACGGCAAAGGAGAAAAAGTTGATAACTGTGGATCAGTCTCAGTTTGAGCACTTTGCTCTTAATAATGGTGACTCATTGAGTATCGGGGCTATTATTGACAGGTTTGAAAATAAAGTAAGTGTTGAGGGGGCTATTTTCAGGCCGGGAGATTACGCGATTTCGGGAGAACTATCGACAGTCTCTCAATTGATTAAAAAGGCGGAAGGACTTCGGGAAGATGCCTTTTTGAACAGGGCTATTCTAAGAAGATTAAGAGAAAATCTTGATCCGGAATTTATTGGAATAGACTTGGGAAAACTCATGAAAGGTGAAATACCTGATATTGCTCTTAAGAGAGAAGACGCTCTGATTGTTAAATCCATTCTTGAAATCAGAGAACTAAGGAATGTAACCATTCACGGAGCTGTTACAGAACCCGGAGATTATCGCTTCGTAGAGAACATGACGGTGAATGACCTGATTATTTTGTCGGGGGGATTCAGAGAAGGTGCTACAGGTAAAAGGATTGAAATAGCCAGAAGGCTGTTTAATGACGAATTGGTAGATAAAACCGTGGAAGTCATCAACCTTGAGATTACAAAGGATCTATTAACAAATGCGAAGTTGACTGTTTTGAGACCGTTTGACCAGGTTTTCGTTCGTGAACTACCCAATTATCAAACCCAAAAGATAGTAAGTATCGGAGGAGAAGTTAACTATCCGGGCAAATACACGATTCAAAACAGGAATGAAAGAATTTATGATCTGATTGTGCGTGCTGGCGGACTGCGACCGGAAGCTTATCTGAGTGGGGCCCAATTTTATAGAGATAAAAAAATCGTAGCCGTAAACCTCAAGGAAGTAGTTGAACATCCAAAGAGTATCAATAACCTTTTCCTGGAAGAGGCGGACAGCCTGGTAATCCCGAAGGATGTAGAAATAATAAGAATAAGCGGAGAGGTTTTGAATCCGACTTCCGTGGCTTATCAGCCTGATTTCTCTTTTAAAAATTATATCGCTCAGGCCGGGGGGTTCAGCGACAGTGCGTTTGTTAAAAAGACTTATGTAAGATACGCCAATGGTTTGACAGACCGTACAAGTTCATTTCTTGGAATAAAGAATTTTCCTAAAATAGAAAGAGGGATGGAAATCATTGTTCCGGTAAAACGAAGGCAAAAAATGAGCAAAGCTGAGATTATTTCCATGAGTACAGGATTTGTTTCTTTGTCGGCGGTATTGTTAACCTTGTTTAATTTGTTAAAGTAGATGATAGAGAGTAGAACTGGCAAAAGTAATAATGGGGTGATGTTTAACGTCGGAGCTCTGTTTACAATAATTTGGAAAGAGATATTGCTTATCCTTTTTGTAATGGGACTGTTTATTTTGGGAGGCCTGTATTATTCATTCACAGCCCGTGAAGAGTTTGTGTCTTCAGGAAAGATATTGCCGGAAATACAAGGCAAGGGTATGGGAGGATTGGGGCAGTTTGCGGGACTTGCCAGCCTAGCCGGGGTAGACATTGGGGGTGTTGGAAATAGTACAGATGCAATCAGGCCAGATTTATATCCCGATGTAATTAAGAGTACACCATTCTTCCTTGAATTGTTTAAAATAAAAGTTAGAACTAAAGCTAACAAGGAAATAATGTTTGAACAGTTTTATCAGGAAGTAATTGAAGAAAACGCTCCGATAAAAAGTAGATTGCGTGAAAAACCTCCCGTTAAAGAAGATGGGATTTTAGTTCTAAGTGCTCTGAATGAAAAGCGAATAAAGAAATTAAGAACAAGAATATTAGCCTCAATTGACAAAAAGTCAGGACTTATTACAATTGAGACAAAAATGCCTGATCCTGTTGTTGCGGCTGATGTAACAAAGTTTGCTATGCGGTATTTAACGGATTATGTTACAGCTTATAGGATAGGGAAATTAAAAAGAGAGGTTGATTTTCTATCAGAAAGGGTAGCTATTTCAAGAGGTAAGTTTTATTCCAATCAGGAAAGAAAAGCACAGTATTCTGATCAGTTTCAGGCTCCAACCATTAAATTGCAATCCGCAGATGTTCAGAGAGAACGTCTTGAATCGGAATATAGACTTTCTTCTTCTTTTTATAATGAATTGTTGAAGAAACTTGAAGAAGCTAAAATAAGACTTCGTCAGGAAACACCTGTTTTTAAAATACTTGAACCTCCTTCTGTACCAAATTTGAAAAGTGAACCTAAGAGGTTTATAGTTTTGCTGTTTTCTTCCATAGTCGGTGCTTTTGTTGGTTTCATAGTGATTTTATTTAAAAAAGGGAATTTTAGGAAAATATTAGTTTTAAATTGAAAGTAACACTATGCTAGCAAGATTAATACAGTAACTTATTTTTTAGAAGATATTCTTTAATCAATCTGATTGGGTATAGTATTTTATTACTCATCTTTTAAGTGTTAATGGTCATATGCAGATAATGGTAATTGGGTTAGGATATGTTGGATTACCTCTAGCTGTAGAGTTTGGAAAGAAATATCCTACATTTGGGATTGATACTTGTCTCGACAGGATTGAACAGCTTAAAATAGGATATGACTTTAATAACGAACTTTCGGCACAGGAAATTTCAGAAGCATCATTGCTGAATTTCAGTTCTATGAATTTTAAGAGAACTGAAGTTCTCATCGATAATCAAAAAGTTGTCTATATCATTACAGTTCCAACTCCTTTAGATAAATATAAAAAGCCAGACTTGTCTATGCTTTTAAAAGCAACTAAAGACGTTGGCATGATACTTAAAAAGGGAGACGTTGTTATCTTTGAAAGTACCGTTTATCCCGGATGTACAGAAGGTGAATGTGTACCCGTTTTAGAGTTACATAGCGGGCTTATATTTAATGAAGATTTTTTTTGTGGGTATTCACCCGAGAGAATTAATACGGGGGACAAAGTTCATTCTTTATCTAATATTATTAAAATCACATCTGGTTCGACTCCCGATACTGCAGATTTTATTGATGATTTATATAAATCGATCGTATTGGCAGGAACATTTAAGGCTCCTTCTATTAAAGTGGCTGAGGCTGCTAAATTGATAGAAAATTGTCAGCGGGATGTAAATATCTCCTTCGTAAATGAACTGGCTTTGATTTTTGATAGGCTAGGAATTGATACCAACGATGTATTGGAGGCTGCGGAGACAAAGTGGAATTTTGCAAAATATAAGCCGGGATTGGTT
>Ga0247738_10000779_pt1 | contig 11636 bp, 12 predicted proteins | sample UWRJL013104B2_FD_180936 | JGI IMG/M metagenome (GOLD analysis project Ga0247738, IMG submission 180936) | Plant litter microbial communities from Arlington Agricultural Research Station in Wisconsin, United States - UWRJ-L013-104B-2 | ecosystem: Environmental > Terrestrial > Plant litter >...
CCACCCACGAGAGCTCGTCGTCAAGTCCCGCTTGTCAAGTAGTCGGCCTTTGCCCGGCGCCAGGAGCAGACTCGACGCAAGGCGGTCGCCGCATCTCCCCCAGAGAGACGGCGGCCGCCGCTCGAAAGGTCGGGTTTCAAGTGGTAGCTGAGGCGGGGCACGATCCCGCGACCTCACGATTATGAGTCGTGCGCTCTAACCAACTGAGCTACTCAGCCATGAGCTTCAGGGAAGCTCGGAGCCCCCTGTGGGAATCGGACCCACTACCTCTTCCTTACCAAGGAAGTGCTCTACCAATGAGCTAAGGGGGCGCGCAAACTGCTCAATCGCCGTTTGGCACCGTAAGAGACTAGCATCCCGCGTTTCGACTGGATGACGGCCTCGTTAACCTTCGGCATGCAAGCGCTTACAGGTTTGGCCAAATGCCGTATCGTGTTCGCATGACCCTCGAGAGTGCCCCTGAGTCCGTCGTGCCCGCAGAGCTGCCGGAGGCCTCGACGGTCGTCACGGCCACGGGCGACGAGTGGTGGCGCAGCGCCGTCATCTACCAGATCTACCCGCGCTCGTTCGCGGACTCCGACGGCGACGGCATCGGCGATCTGCCCGGCATCACCACGCGGCTGTCCGCCCTGGCCGACCTCGGCATCGACGCCGTGTGGCTCTCCCCCTTCTTCAGCTCCCCCCAGAACGACGCGGGCTACGACGTCTCCGACTACTGCGACGTCGACCCGCTGTTCGGCACGCTCGCCGACTTCGACGAGCTGCTGGCGACCGCCCATGACCTCGGCCTGCGCGTGATCGCCGACATGGTTCCCAACCACACCTCCGACCAGCACGCGTGGTTCCAGGAGGCGCTGAACTCGCCGGAGGGCTCCCCCGAGCGCGACCGCTACATCTTCCGCGACGGCACCGGCCCGAACGGCGACACCATGCCGAACAACTGGGAGTCGGTCTTCGGCGGCCCCATGTGGGAGCGTGTCACCAACCCCGACGGCACCCCGGGGCAGTGGTACCTGCACATCTTCGACAAGACGCAGCCCGACCTCAACTGGGAGAACCCGTGGGTGCGCGAGAAGTTCGCGGACATCCTGCGCTTCTGGCTCGACCGGGGTGTTGACGGTTTCCGCGTCGACGTGGCCCACGGCATGATCAAGGAAGCCGGCCTGCCGGACTACACCCCGCCCGTCGAGGGTGCCAGCATGGGCGGCGTCGTGGCCGAGGCCGACAGCGTGCTCGCCCCCGGCATCACCGACCCCACCCCCGACCCGCCCTACTGGGGCCAGCCGGGTGTGCACGAGATCTGGCGCGGCTGGCACGACGTGCTCGCCGAGTACGAGGGCGACCGCGTGCTCGCCGCCGAGGCCTGGCTCGACACGCTCGAGAAGACCGCGCTGTGGGTGCGCCCCGACGAGTTCAGCCAGGCGTTCAACTTCGCCTACATGTTCACCGCGTGGAAGGCCAAGCCCCTGCGCCGGGTCATCCAGGAGTCCATCGACGCGTTCTCCGGGGTCGGCGCGCCGAGCACGTGGGTGCTCTCCAATCACGACGTCGTGCGGCACGCCTCGCGCCTCGCGCTCACGGCCGACAGCCCCCAGGGCGCCGGCATCGGCCCGCTCTCGCCCGGCAAGCCCGACCCGGTCATCGGCCTTCGCCGCGCCCGCGCCGCCACGGCGCTCATGCTCTCGCTGCCCGGCAGCGCCTACCTCTACCAGGGCGAGGAGCTCGGCCTCCCCGAAGACATGGAGCTGCCCGACGCCGCCCGCCAAGACCCGACGTGGTTCCGTACCAACGGCGAGAAGTACGGCCGTGACGGATGCCGTGTGCCCCTGCCCTGGGAGGCCGACAGCCCCGCCTACGGCTTCAACCGGTCGGGCAAGAGCTGGCTGCCGCAGCCGGACGACTGGGCGCCCTTCGCCCGCGACGTCCAGGACGGCGTTCCCGGCAGCACCCTCGAGCTCTACAAGCTCGCCCTCGCCCTCCGCTCGCAGAACGGGCTCGGCACGGGGTCGATCGAGTGGATCACCGACTACGGCAAGAAGGTCGTGGCGCTGCGCAACGGCGACGTGACCGTCATCACCAACCTCGGCAAGATCGCCGTGGAGCTGCCCGTGGGCGAGATCCTGCTGGCGAGCGAGGAGATCGTGGGCGGCGCACTGCCGGCCGACACGACCGTCTGGATCCGCGGCTAGTTGACGGCGTTCGCCTGAAGCCAGGCGAAGGGATCCACGGGCACCTTGTCGATGTGGATCTCGAAGTGCAGGTGCGCGCCGTAGGCGATGCCGGTGTCGCCGACGAGCCCGATGAAGTCGCCCACCTTCACCGGCTGGCCCGCCACGATGGGGCTCGAGCCCTCGATCATGTGGCCGTAGAGGCTCGAGACGTCCACGCCGCCCAGGTTGTGGCTGATCACGACGTGCTGCCCGTAGCCCGAGTTGTCGAACGTCGCCGTGGTCGCGACACCGTCGGCGATCGCGTAGATGGGCGTGCCCTCGCCGGGAACGAAGTCGACTCCCTTGTGGAAGCCCCCGTCGCGCGGGCCGAAGCCGTCGGTGATCGGCACGGCGTAGGGGAAGGGCCAGCGCACCGCGCCGGAGGTCACGGCGTAGCTGTAGTCGATTCCCGCGTACTTGAGCGCGAGCGTCTCCGCATAGGAGATCGCCTCGAAGCTGTCCCGCGCGGGGGTGGCGTCCTGGGCATCCGCCGACACCTTGAGGCTCTGCCCGGCGATGTCGGCAACAGGGGCGGCGTCACCGGTGGCGCTCGCGGTGGGGGCAAACAGGTTCGCGGGCACCGACACGGCCACGGTGAGCACCACCGCGAAGAGCAGGGCGACGACCGAGAGCAGCTTGGATGCCGGGCTCGTGCGGGGCTTGGTCTCCGGCTTGAGGGAGCTCGCGACCGCCCTGCGGGCGGAGCGGGGCATCCTGCGGGCGCGGGTCGGACGCGCCGTGCGCTTCGGGAAATCGGCGGCGCGCACAGGCCGGGAGGCTTCCACCGCGGGGCGCACCTGCGTGGCCTGCTCGCGCTCGCGAAGCTCACGTCGGGTCAGCGCGGGCGGGTGCTGGTCGACAGTCATGCAGCCACCCGAGACACCGTCACTGGAGTCAGCACCGTCACTGGAGTCAGCACCGTCACTGGAGTCAGCACTGCGGCACACAACTCACGCAGGGACAAAATGATCTCCTTCAATACGCAGCGCAAAAGGTCGCGGGCGTACGGCAACGGGTAACACTAGGGTAACGGGTCGTTTCACGCTTGACCAGTTTCGGACTAGATCCCTAGCGCGACAAGCTCCCGTTCGAGGCGCACCGCGAGATCCGGGTGGGCGGCGAGGATGAACTCGCGGCTCGGGGCGGCGTCGCCGAGGCCCTTGACGGTCGCGCCGGCCTCCGCGGCGATGAGCGCGCCGGCCGCGTGATCCCACGGGCTCAGCGTGCGCTCGTAGTAGGCGTCGAGGCGCCCGCACGCGACGAAGCACAGGTCGAGCGAGGCCGTGCCCATGCGCCGGATGTCGCGCACCCGGGGCAGCAGCTGCGCGATGACCGCGCCCTGCCGGCCGCGCATCTCCGAGGCGTAGGCGAAGCCCGTGCCCACGAGTGCCTGCGAGAGGTCGACGGACTCGGCGACGCGGATGGGCTGGCCGTCGAGGAAGGCGCCCCCGCCCGCGGTGGCGGTGAACAGCTCGCCGCTGGCCGGGTTCACGACCGCGGCGGCGAGCGCCGTCCACGTGAGCGGGTCGGGTTCGCCCTCCACCAGGCCGATGCTCACCGCGTAGTGCGGGATGCCGTAGAGGAAGTTGACCGTGCCGTCGATCGGATCGACCACCCAGGTGAGGCCCGACGTGCCGCGCTCGGCACCGCTCTCTTCGCCGAGGAACCCGTCGGCCGGTCGGGCCGCGGCGAGGGCATCCCTGATGAACGTCTCCGTCTCGCGGTCGGCGTAGGTGACGATGTCGACCGAGGACGACTTGGATGCCGCGACCTCGACCCCCTCGGAGCGGCGCAGCTTCGCGAGCGCCCCGGCCTCGAGGGCGATGCTGCGGGCGAGGCCGAGGAGTTCGTCGTGGGGCACGGACCAAGCCTAGGCGCGGGGCCGCGACGCGCGCGGGCGAATCCCCTCCACGGCGAACAGCACGACGAGTACCGCAGCGACGCTGCCCAGCGCGACGAGGGGCGCCGCGACGGCGAGCGCGGGCACGGCGAGCACCAGGATGCCCGCGAACGCGAGCCGCGGGACACGCCACGAACCGAGCAGGCGCCGGGCGAAAACCGCGGTGCCCGCGAGGTAGCAGGCCACACCACCGGCGAGCGCGGCTGCGCCGAACAGCCCGTACGCCCCCGTCTCGTCGATGTGGCCCATGGCGACCTCCAGACCGAGCGCGGCGAGCACGATGCCGCCCACCAGCGCGAGGTGCAGGTACGTGTAGGCGCCGGTTGCGGCATGCCCCCGAACCCCCGCTGGCAGCGCTCCGAGCGCGTGCTCGGCGCCGCGGGCGAGGTCGGTGAAGTACGCCCACCAGAGGCCGATGCAGATGAGCATGGAGATGACGGCGCCCGAGAGGATGTCCGTGTCGATCGGCTGGGTCGCGACCCCGGCACCGATGCCCAGGATGGACTCGCCGAGCGCGAGGATCACGATCAGCCCGTGCCGCTCGGTGAAGTGCGTCACGGAGCGCACCGGCCATTCCACGCCGATGCTCGTGCGGTACGAGACGATCGGCTCGACCGCCACGGCCGCGAGGGTGAACCACAGCTGCCAGGGGGCGCCGAGAAGGGCACCGGCGATCAGCAGCGCCGCCGACGGGATCACCGAGAACGCGACCGTGATCACGGTGCGCCGCCGAAGCCCGGGCTCGGAGAGCAGCACGAACACCACCGCATGGGTGACCCGCGCGACGAGGTAGGCACCGACGAAGACGATGGGCCCGAACAGCCCTCCCGGCAGGTCGTCGTACGCCTCGAGCACGACGAGGCCGGCGACGAACATGGCTGTCATCCCGACGATCATCGCGATCCGCACCACCCCTCGATCGGCGTGGGCGAGGTTGGAGAGCCAGCCGTACGCGGTCCACGACCACCACAGCAGGGCGAGGATGACGAGGGCCTGCAGAATCCCGAGCGCATCGTGCTCCTGCGCCATAAGACGGCTGAGTTGTGTGAACGCGAATACGAACGCGAGGTCGAAGAACAGCTCGAGGGTGGTGACGCGGTCACCCTCGCGGCTGGGCACCACCCTCGAGCGGTTGTTCACAGCGCGTACCCGCCGGACACGTGCAGGTCTTCACCGGTGATCCAGGCCGCCTCGTCGGAGATGAGGAAGGCGATGACCCTGCCGATGTCGGCGGGCTCGCCGATGCGGCCGAGCGCCGTGCGCGCGGCCAAGTCGCCGATGATCTCCGGGTACTTCTCGAAGGCGTCGTCGCCCAGACGCGTGCGCGTCGGGCCCGGCGAGACGGTGTTGACCCGGATGCCCCGGGGCGCGAGCTCCTTGGCCAGGTACCTGCTCGCCGTGATGAGGCCCGCCTTCATCGCCGCATAGCCGGAGTACCCTTCCTGGGTGTCGCCGGGGCGCGCCGAGCTGCTGGCGACGCTCACGATCGAGCCACCGTCGGCGAGGAGCGGCAGCAGCGACTGGGTCAGAAAGTACGGTCCGCGCAGGAGCACGCGGTAGTACTGGTCGAAGGCATCCTCGCTCATCTCCTCGAACGTGCGGCCGCCGCCGAATCCGGCATTGTTCACGAGGCCCCGGATGCTCGCGGTGCGCCACTGGCTCTGCAGCGCGTCGGTCAGCCGGCTCGTGAACTCGGGGAAGGTGTCGCTGCGCCCGAGGTCGAGCGGCAGGGCGATGGCGGTTCCGCCCTGGTCGCGGATCATCGCGACGGTCTCCTCAGCCCCCTCGGGGTGGGAGTGGTAGGTGGCCACGATCCCCATCCCGCCCCGGGCGAGTTCGAGGGCTGCGCCCTGTCCGATTCCGGCGCTCGCGCCCGTGATCACTGTTACTGGTGTCGTCGTTTCATTCATGAGTCCAGACAATCGCCGACGACGTGTCGATGGTTATGGCAATGCTCCCGACTTCTTGCCTAAAACTGCTTTTCGCGCCAGAACCGTGTGCGCCAGGGCGCCCCCGGTGCTTGAATCGAGCCATGGCAATGGAAGAATTCCGCGAGCTGGTCGATCGGCACGCCCGGGCAGGCATCACGTCGCTGGGCATCCCCGGGGTCGTCGTCTCGCGCATGACCGGCGACGGCTCGCCGGACGAATCCACGACCGGCACGATCCTCGCGGTCGTCGCGCAGGGCACCAAGCGCCTGTCGGTCGGCGGGACGATCCACGACTACGGACCGGGGCAGTTCCTGATCGCCTCGGTCGACCTGCCCGTCTCCGGCCAGTTTGTGGATGCCACCCCCGAGGCGCCCGCCCTGGGTTTCGGGCTCGAGCTGCGGGCCGAGGTCATCGCCGAACTCATGCTCAATCCGGCCTCCGCCGAGTTCATGCGGCCCGCCAGGGGCGAAACCTCCCCGCCGGCGATCGCCGTGGGCGACGCGTCCGACCGCCTGCTGGATGCGGTGACTCGAATGCTCCGCCTGCTGGACAGCCCGCGAGACATCTCGGTGCTCGCGCCGCTCATCGAGCGCGAGATCCTGTGGCTCGTGATGTCGAGCGAGCAGGGGGCGACGGTGAGGCAGCTCGGCCTCGCCGACAGCAGCCTGAGTCGCGTGCGGCACGTCGTGCGGTGGATGCGCGATCACTTCGACGAGTCACTGCGTGTCGACGATCTCGCCTCCCTCGCCCGGATGAGCCCCTCCGCGTTCCACCGTGCGTTCCACTCGGTGACGGCGATGAGCCCCATCCAGTACCAGAAGAGCATCCGACTGCAGGAGGCGCGCCTACGGCTGCTGGCTCGCCCCGGCGACGTCTCAGCGACCGCCTACGCGGTCGGGTACGAGAGCCTCTCGCAGTTCAGCCGCGAGTACCGCCGGGAGTTCGGTGCCCCGCCGAGCCGCGACACGGCGGCGCTGCGCGGACCGGGCGACCGACGACCGTAGTCGGGCCAGGACGCTGCCGCCCCCGCTCTGCACGGGGGCGTCGGGGAGAGCGCTCCACACGAGGTCTCCGGGGCGGGGAGCGCCGGCGCGTGGGTCGAGTGCGACGTAGTTCATGATGTCTCCTTTGCTCTATCTGCAACTCCAGAGTTGCATTAAGTGTCGACGAGTGCAACCATTGAGTTGCACACCGGACCGAAAGGAACCATCATGGGAAACATGACCATCAACCAGCCCGCCACGATCGACGGGGCGGCGTTCACCGTGCGGCGCACCATCGACATCGCCGCGCCCGTCGACAAGGTGTGGGTGGCGATCACCGACCCCGCACACATCTCGCGGTGGTTCGGCCGCGCCGAGTTCGACCGCTCCGGCGCGGGCGCCCTGGGCACGCTCTCGTGGGACGACCACGGCTCCATCCCGGTGCGCGTCGAAGAGGTGGATGAGCCGCGGATGATCGCCTACCGGTGGAGCAACGACCACGCCCTCGGCACGCCTCCGGAGGCGCTCGATGTCGACCACTCCACGGTGTTCACCTTCACCCTCGAGTCGACGGCGACGGGCACCCAGCTCACCGTCGTGGAGACGGGCTTCGAGAACATCTCCGACCCGCAGGCCGAACTCGAGTCGCACCGCGGAGGCTGGGACTTCGAGCTGGATGAACTTGTCGCGCTCCTCGAGGGTGACGCGTGACCGGCACCCTCGTTCCGGTGTTCGCGGCCCTCGGCGATGAGACCCGGTGGAGCATCCTCGCCGCCCTGGGCGAGGGGGATGCCTCGGCTTCTGCCCTGGCGAACCGCCTGCCGGTCACCCGGCAGGCGATCGCCAAGCACCTCGCCGTGCTTCAGGAAGTCGGTCTCGTCGAGCCCCTTCGCGTCGGACGGGAGCTGCAGTACCGCGTTATGGGCGCGGAGCTCGCCGCCACGGCGCAGCGCCTCGACGCCCTAGGCGCCGTGTGGGACCGCCGCCTCGCCGCCATCCGGGAGATCGCGGAAGGGCTGTGACTACGCCGCGCGGTTTCCCAACCGCAGCGTGGTCGCACCGATGCACGTGTCTTCCACGTACTGCAGGCCGGCGCCCTCGGCGAGCTCGCGCGCCTGCGCCGAGCTGATCCCGAGCTGCAGCCACAGCGTCTTCGCGCCGATCTCGACGGCCTGCCGAGCGATGCCCTCGGCTTCCTCGGCGGGCCTGAACACGTCGACGATGTCGACAGGAACGGGGATGTCGGCGAGCGTCGCGTAGGCCGTCCTTCCGAGAATCTCGGTCGCTTTCGGATGCACGGGGATCACGTCGTACCCGGCCTCGATCAGGATCTCGGCGATCTTGCTCGACGTCTTCTCCGGGTCAGTGGAGAGGCCGACGATGGCCACGGTGCGGGAGGAGTCGAGCAGGGACTTGAGCGCGGTGTCATCCATGTCAGGGCAAACCACTCCGAATGGCGAGGCATTCCGCCGGTGCTTCCCCGCCGACCCCCGCGACGGCCGGACGGGGGCGTTGCTCCCGGGAAGGTAGGCAGAAGTGCATACCTTCACAGAGAAGGACCCCCGGGACGGCGGCCGGAGAAAGAGAGAAAGACCCCCGCGAAAATCGTGCGGGGGTCTTTCTCTATTCCGTGGCAAGTGAGGGATTCGAACCCCCGAAGTTGAAAACGTCTGATTTACAGACAGATGATGCACTGAGCTGCATGTGAGTGCATGTGCCTGCATGCGTCTAGAAACTCCCGTCATTGCTGGGATCTTGGCACTTGGCGGCCATCCTCATTTCTTGCGAAAGCGCGCATGACTTGGCATCGTTGATTGCACATAGATTGCACACCACCAAGAAGAGAAGACACGCAGCAGTTGACATCGAGCACCGTCCCCACCCGAAAGTACAAACGATCCGAGACCTGGGGTGCGATTCGACAGCTGAAGAGCCGCCGCTATCAAGCGAGTTACACGCACAACGGCAATCGCTTCAACGCGCCCCACACCTTCGATTCCAAGCAAGACGCACGCGGTTGGCTGGCAGGGGTTCGATCGGACATCCAGCGCGGCAAGTGGCGCGATCCTCGCACGATCCAAGCCCGCGACTTCTCGGCGTACTCGGGCGCGTGGCTCGCAGAGCGGCTCTCGAGCAAAGGGGAGCCGCTTCGACCCCGCACTCGCACGGAGTACCGACGTCAGCTGGACCGTGGGCTGAGTGAGTTTCAAGACGACCTCCTCGATCAGATCACTGGAGCTCGTGTCCGAGCGTGGCACAGCAAGCGAGTGAAGGAGGGAGGCAAGACTGCTGCTGCACGAGAGGCCGCCCTGCTACGGGCGATCCTCACGTCTGCCGTCGTGGATGAGCTCATCGAACGCAACCCCGTCGACAGCAAGTTCACGCGTTCAAGTACCGGACAAGCCCACCGACCCCCGACGCTCGACGAGCTCGCGGTAATTCTGGACGAGATGGAGCGATTGGCTCCGCGACTAAAGCTGGCGGTGTTGCTCGCCGCATACGGTGGATTGCGAATGTCGGAGTGGCGAGCCCTGCGACGCTCGGACCTGCAGATCGGCGAAGAACGCGTTTCGGTGTCGGTTGTCCGGCAAGCTCAACGAATCGCGAAGGAGGGGTGGATCGTCGGTGCCCCGAAGTCAGCAGAGGGCGTGCGGGTCGTGCCATTGCCGACTTCGCTCACGGGTGATGTGATGGCTCATCTCGACGAATTCGTCGGCGCCTTCCCCGAATCTCTGGTATTCGAACCGCTCGGCCGTTCCGAGTTTCTTCACGACACCCAGTTCAATCAGCCCTGGAACCGAGCGCGAGACATAGCTGGCGTTCGGATCAAACAGGACGGGGCGTTCGTCAGCGTTGTCCGAGAGCACGACCTGCGGCACTTCCATCTGTCCTACTATGCGGCCTCGGGGGCTACTCTCGCCGAGTTAAAGGCACGGGCCGGCCACTCGACGACTCAGGCCGCAATGGTCTACCAGCACGCCGTTCTCGACCGCGGGGCCGAACTTGCGGACGCCATGCCGGGGCTGCCGACTGTCCGCATTCGCGATCTCGACACCGCATAGCGAACATGTCGCGTCGAAAGGGTCACACCCTAGAACGGGCGCCTAGAAGGGTCATCCAGATCCCTCAAATTGCTGGGCATGAGCAGCTTGTGAGCGGGCCTAACGTTGTACTTCTCTCATTTCTGGGAATTGGCTGAACGTCAAGGTAGGTTTCCTGTGAAGCGCTGATAACGGATCGGTGCCCAATCACAGCAAGGAAACACACAAAATGCAACAGCCCATCCGGGACAGCCCCTCCGAGTACACGACCGTGAAGGAGGCCGCGGCGATCTTCAAGGTTAACCAGTCGACGGTCAGAAGGTGGATTTCCTCCGGCGTCCTCCGGGCCGTGCGCATCGGGAAGACCACCCTGCGGGTCGACCTCTCCTCGCTGCGCTACGAGACGATCGGAGCCGCCGCGTGAGCTGTTCTATCGACACCTCGACTGGCAAGGCCGACAGCCTCCAGGCCTACTGCCTCAGGCACGCCATGATGCTCGTGGCCGCCCTCCCGCGTGACGACGCCTACTCGGCCCCCTGGCGCCGGTCCGGCCGGCGGAAGGATGGCGATCCCGCGAACGACGAGTTCATCGCGACCATCGACCTGATCCACTCCTCGGGGCGCTGCGAGGAATGCCCGACCTTCCCGCGGAGCGGCGACTGGGCGATCGGACCCAACGTCAAGGCACAGCGCTTGCTCGGCGCTGGGTGCAATGCGGACGCCCGAGAGGCCGCCGACGAGAAGTTCGGAATGTACGGCTTGCCCCTCCACATCAGCGTGTTCGACGATCCGCGGGACTTCGATGCTTCCCGAATCCTGTTCAGTGCAGTGCACACGATCGACGACGCCAGGAACACCTTCATGAACGCTTGGCCGCGGTGTGGGGATTGCCCCGTGCCGGCGGCCCCGCCCAAGTCAAAGCTGGACGATTCGGTCGATTCCGCGGTCATGGCGGCCCTCGCTGCGCACGGCGTCCCCATGAGCGTCGGTGACCTCATCGCGCTCAAGATCAAGGGGTTCACGAAGAACACCAGCAGTAAGACGATGGAGCGCCTGGTTGCCTCTGGAGCGGTGACGTTCACCACTAGGGGCCCGTCCAGGTTCTATGAGCTCCCGTAGCCAACAAAGAGCAGCGGTCCCGGCATTCAGGGGTCGCTGCTTTTCGTTTACCTCTTCCTCCGCGAGCCCGCACACCCGCTTCGCTTCTCTCTTTCCTCTTCCGCCCTTTAAGGGCGGAGGAGGAATGAGGAAGGGAAGTAGATCAAATAGAACTGCTTCCTCCCTACTTCCTCCTCCTCAACTACTTGGTCAGTTTCTCTCGCCATACTGCGCGCTCAGAGCGCTGGTCAGCCATCTCCGCCGCCCACACCTTCTTCTCCGCATTCGGATACGCAACACGATGCATTTCCCAGGCGGCGACCTCTTCGCCTGCATCAGCCAGCAGCGCGACTGCTCCCGCAAAGAAGGCCTCGAACCGACCCACGTCGCTGCGCAGCTTTCGGATCTCGTCATGCGCGTCTGCAGTGGCCTTACCGCACCAAATGCGAATGAGGTTGAACATAGGACGCAGG
>Ga0247738_10000781_pt1 | contig 11634 bp, 13 predicted proteins | sample UWRJL013104B2_FD_180936 | JGI IMG/M metagenome (GOLD analysis project Ga0247738, IMG submission 180936) | Plant litter microbial communities from Arlington Agricultural Research Station in Wisconsin, United States - UWRJ-L013-104B-2 | ecosystem: Environmental > Terrestrial > Plant litter >...
GGGTGGCGGGCTAGCCCCCATCCGGCGCTGCGCGCCACCTTCTCCCACAATGGAGAAGAGAAGCGACCGAGAATTTTCGGCTCCATCTCCTTCTTCCCTCGGGGGAGAAGGTGCCCGAAGGGCGGATGAGGGGCCTCAGGGAGACGACCGATGGACCTCAATCTGCGCGACAAGGTCGCTGTCATCACCGGCGGTACAGTGGGTATCGGGCTGGCGATTGCCGAGGGGCTGGCGGCCGAGGGCGCCAACCTGGTGCTGGTCGGGCGCAACAAGGACCGCGCCGAGGACGCTGCCGTACAGGTGGCGCAGAAGTTTGGCATCATCGCCACAGCCATCGCGGCGGATGTCGCTACCGCCGAGGGTTGCGCCGCGATTGTCGCAGGCACCACGAAGGCGTTTGGTGGCGCCGATATCCTGATCAACAATGCCGGCACCGGCTCGAACGAGACCATTGCCGAGGCCGACGATGCCCGCTGGCAGTACTACTGGGACCTCCATGTCATGGCGGCCGTGCGTCTCGCACGCGGCCTCGTGCCGTCCATGAAAAAGCGCGGCGGCGGCGTGGTGCTCCACAATGCCTCGATCTGCGCCGTGCAGCCGCTGTGGTATGAGCCGATCTACAATACCACCAAGGCGGCGTTGATGATGTTTTCCAAGACCCTGGCCAATGAAGTCGTGGGCGACAATATCCGCGTCAACACCATCAATCCGGGGCTTATCCTGACCGGGGACTGGATCAAGACCGCCAAGCAGATTGCCGGCGAAGCGGGGTGGCAGGCCCATCTTCAGGCGGTGGCCGACGAGGCCGGCGGGATGAAGCGCTTTGCCACGCCGGAGGAGTTGGCAAACTTCTTTGTCTTCATGTGTTCCGACAAGGCCAGCTATTCCACCGGCAGCACCTATTTCGTCGATGGCGGCTGGCTCAAGACGGTCTAGCAGACGTCGTCCCTGTGTCCGCTGGACCGCATGCATCGAATCGGGCGATCCAATCGCAGTCCGATTGCGCGTGGGGGATCGTCGTGCAGCGTTTTTATCTCGCCGTGGCCGTTGTCGGCGCCATCATTGCCTGGCTGTTCTTCGGTTCATATTTTGCATCCCACGGCCCCGATATTGTCGGCTTCGTCGCTGCGTTGTTCGTCAACGGCCCTGGATCCGGTTTTGCCTCCGACCTGTTGATGTCGATCGGCCTGTTCTGGATCTGGTCATTCGTTGACGCCCGCAGGCACGGGGTGCCGCATTGGTGGATCGTGTTGCCGACAGCGTCCTTCGTCGGGCTGATCCTGGCCATGCCGCTCTACTTCTTCCTCCGCGAGAGGTATGTCCGCGACGCCTGAGCGTGCCTGCTGGAACCAACGAAGACCCTTTGGGTTGTGAGCCTAGCGTCACACTCCGAGAGCTTTCCAATGGATGTCGGCAACGAATTCGGCTTCGTCCAGACTTATCTGCCCCAGCATATCATTGCCATCCGCCTGCTGATCGCCGCCGCCCTGGGCGCCATGATCGGCTTCGAGCGGGAATGGAGCACGGCTGAGGCAGGGTTGCGCACGCATATCCTGATCGCCGTGGCGGCCGCGCTCTTCACGATCCTGGCCTTCGAGATATTCCACACCATCCAGGGCAGTGGCGAAGGGCCGCCGGCCGATCCGATCCGTGCGGTCGAGGCGGTTACCGCAGGTATCGCCTTCCTCGGCGCCGGCGCCATCTTCAAGAGCGGCGGCACCGTCCAGGGTATTACTACCGGCGCGGGCATGTGGCTGGCCGGTGCGGTCGGGGTGGCGACGGCGCTGGGTTATTACATCGTGGCCTTTGGCGTGTCGCTGCTGGCCGTGCTGGTCCTGGCAGCGCTGCGGGCATTCGCCCACAAAGTCGTCGGCACCGACAATCGCAAGGCCCCGACCAGGAAAGCGAGTTGATCCGAGCGAGAGCTCATCGCTCTCGTCATCCTGTCGGCCGACGGAGCGGGACAGCGTCAAACACATTCGACGGGCAACGGGCCGCGGGGAGAAGCTGGTAACGTTGGCAGCGGCGCTGAGGGACTAGCGCGCTACCGATTGCTTCTCCCCCCGTGCGGACTCGACCGGGAGGTGTCGTGTCCGCGCCCACGCGCTAGCCCCCTTGGAGTAGGGCTGTCGCCCCCTTCAACCCCGGTGCAAGCGGATTGAAAGGGTATGGAAGTGGCCGGAGGGGCACTTGGGAATGCAGTTCGGTCCGCAAACCGTCGTGCAGCGCCCCTCCCGGCCTAGGCATGCAACCTGTGGACGCAGGAGTTACATGCCAACCGCATCCAGGCGCTGACAGCGCGCCCAGAAACTGACTATGCCAGCCGCCTCGCGCCGATAGGCGTCGAGTTCGGAATGGCGAAAAAACACGGCCGATGCGCCGGCCTCGTGCAGGGCGTCGCGGCCCTGCCGATCGAGCGGCTGTGACATCACGGCAACCGGGACGCCCTTCTGGCGCGCCAGCGACTGGATGGCTGTGAGGAATTCCAGGTTGGCGCCGCTATGCGCCTTGAGATCGACGATCAGCAGGCTGGGCCAGTTCGCCATCGGGTTGGCCAACACGCTGGCCAGCATGGTGCGGCCGTCGCTCGAGCCGCCGTATAGCTGGATATCGGGCGCGCCATGGGCGAGCAGCATGCGTGTCAGCAGGTGTGCCGAGTGCTGGTCGTCATCCACAAGCGCCACGAATGGCATGTTTTCCACATAATCGTTCAATGCACACCCCGTTGCTCCACGACCAGTGGAGCAATGCCGAATAAGGAAACACTCGCCTGCTCACCGCGAAGGGCGGCGGGCGTTACTGTCCGAAACTAGGTGGTCAAAACGTTTCGGTCGGGGCCTAGCCAACCGGAAACTGCGGCGTCATGGACGTCGATAACCCGGCGTATGATCCAATCGCCGCGTGTGGAAAAGGCAAACTCAGGTAAAGTCGATGTAACACGCGCTTGCGTTTTACATGTAAAGCGTCACAATTACGGCATTATCGGAGGTGTGGTTGACCGATCCTGCGCCGCAGCGCGAAGCGATCCTGACTGCACTCGAGCGACTGCTCGCGTGGTCAGAAATCACGCGCTCTCCACAGCTCGGCCGCTTCCTCGATTACATTGTCAGACGTACGCTTGATGGCGATGAGCAGAGCATCAAGGCCTATTCCATCGCGGTGGATGTGTTTGGCCGTGCTGCCGATTTCGATCCGCAGGCCGATCCCATCGTTCGGGTGCAAGCCCGGCGCCTGCGCAGCCTGCTCGACCAGTATTACCGGGGCGAGGGCATCGGCGAGGTGATGCAGATTCACCTGCCGGTCGGCCGCTACATTCCAGATTTCGCCGCGGTGCCGGACCCGGGGCAGATTGATGCCGGGAGCGAGGCCGAGCCGCCGCCGCCTCCGGAGCGACCACGGTCGGGCAATCTGCCCCTCTCGTGGTTTCTCCTTGCGGTCATCGCGCTGGGGCTGGCCATGTCGGCGTATGCGCTCAATGCCTGGGTGCCCAGCGCCAGCCAGCCGACCGCCGATCGCGGTGTGCTGCAGCGCCCATCCATTGCCATCGTCGAGTTCCAGAATCTGGCTGCCGGTGGCGACACCCCGCCGCAGGTCGCCGGTCTCGCCATCGAACTGGTGACCGATCTCGAGCAGTTCGAGGAACTCAGCGTTCGCTATGGCGGGGGTGGCGAGGCCAATATTGTGGTGGCCAACGGCACGCCCAGCGATTTCGTGCTGACCGGCATCGTCCGGCCCGATGGCGACGTCATGCAATATAGCGCCATCCTGACGGACAGCCGCACCGGCATCGTGGTGTGGAACCAGACACTGGCCGTGTCGCTGGACGAGGCGGTACTGCCGAATGTCCTCGACACGGTGTCCCGTTCGTTCGCGCTGGTGCTGGGTAGCCCGCGCGGCCCACTGCATGTGGCGGCGCGGCAGTTTCTGGCGGCGGGAGCGCCGCTCGACGGAAAGGTCAATCTCTACCTCTGCCGGGTTTTGTTCGATCTCTACCGCGAAACCGGCAATGCGGCCGATGGGGAGCGGGCCAGCGCATGCTTCTTCGCCTTGCCCGAGGCCGACCAGCGCAGCGCGGTCGCTCTGGCCGCCATGGCGTCACTGACCGCCGAATCTGCGCGGCCGGGGAACAGCGCCGCTGGTGGCCCGGTTGACCGCCAGCGTATCGCCGGTATGACGCTGGAGCAGGCGATTGGCCTTGATCCGATCAGCAGCTTCGTTTGGGAGCAACAGGCCCGCCTGCATGAGGGGCGGCGCGAGCTCACCATGGCACGTTCCGATTTCAGTTCGGCGATCCAGCTCAACCAGGCCAATGTGGACGCGCTGGCGGCCTATGCGCGGCTATTGGCCTTTGGTGGCAATCTCGCCGGTGCCGAGGTCATGGCGATGAATGCGGCAGCGTCGCCCAACCCGCCCGCCTGGTATCTCGGCGTGCCGGCGCTGCTGGCCCTGCGCAATGGCGAGTTTCCCGCCGCTATCGCATCTGCCGAGCTTTATGCCCAGGCCGATCGCGAGCTGGGGCCGATTCTGGCTATCATGGCGGCGCAGGGAAGCGGCGACAGCGCCGTCGTCAATCGTTACCTGCCGCAAGTGCTCGACGTGGCGGCTTTTCGCGCCCAGGGGGTGTTGCCGCGACTGCGCGAGCGCATCACCGACAACCAGTTGATGGATGCGATCCGCTCGGCGCTGGTACAGGCCGGCGTGCCACCAACGGCGTTGATCCGCGCCTTCTAGTGCGTCGACGACTGCGAAAAGAGGTTGATCACCAGCACGCCGCTGAGGATCAGTCCGATGCCGATCAGCGCCGGCAGGTCCAATGTCTGGCCATAGACAAAATAGGCGATGATCGACACCAGAATGATGCCGACGCCTGACCAGATGGCATAGCCGATACCGACCGGGATGGTCTGCAGCGCCAGCGAGAAGAAGTAGAAGGTCACGCAATAGCCCACCACCACGACCACGGAGGGGACCAGTTGGGTGAACCCGGCCGAGGCGCGCAGGAACGAGGTGGCAATGACTTCGCCGACAATCGCGATAGCAAGATAAACAGCGCCGTTCATGATGCACTCCTTGGTGGATGCGGTCATCTAATCGGCCCGTGAGGCGTCGGGAAGCCAGGATATTCAGTCAGTCGCGACCGAAGATGGCTTGCGCCAGCGCGACAAATCGGAGCCCACGCTCCTCAAAATTCTTGAACTGGTTGTAGCTCGGCGCGCCGGGCGACAGGATCAGGGCATCGAACTGGTGGCGGTGCTGGTGCAGCGCATGCATCGCCGCCTCGAGGTCGGGTTCAACCACAACGCTGATCTGTGGCGCGGCCGTGTGTGCTGCCGTTGCCAGCCGCCCACCGGTGACCGGCAGGCAGGCAAGCGTGGTGACGCCATAGCCAGCCAGCAGCCCCGCCAGTTCGCCATAGTCCTGCTGCCGCTCGTGCCCCCCGGCAATCAGGGCGAGCCGATAGCCGCGATACGCTGCCAGCGCAGCCTTGGTGGCCTCGGGCGTGGTGGAGATGGAGTCGTTGACGAAGAGGGTGCCGCCGATGCGGTGCTCTTCCAGCCGGTGTGGCAGCGGCATAAAGGCGGCGATGCCGCGCACTATGCCCTCGAGCGTGCCACCGGCCGCCAGCGCGATCTGCGCGGCAAGCCGGGCATTGTCCAGATTATGCGCGCCCTTGAGCCGGGAGGCGGCCACGGCCTTGTCGATAATGGTCAGTTCGTCCGGCGCCAGGTCGCGGATCAGCCGGCGATGATCGCGCACCGCCATGGCCACCAGCGCATTGCTTCGGGCTGCGGCGCCCAGCGCGACCGGAAAGCCGCCATCGCGGTCGATCAGGTGCAGCTTGTCCTTGAAGTAGCGCTCGACCGAGCCATGCCAGTCGACATGCTCGGGATAGAGATTGGTCACAGCGGCGATATCGGGCAGGAAGTTCATGTCCGATGTCTGGTAGCTGGAGAGCTCGAACACCACCACGGGATGCCGATTTGCGATATCGAGCGGGGCCAGCCCGACATTGCCGGCGAGCCCGGCATCGATCCCCGATCTGGTCAGCATCAGGTGGACCAGCGTCGCAGTCGTCGATTTGCCCTTGGTACCGGTAATGGCGATGACGGTCGTGTCGGCCCGGTAGGCCGCGCCCCACAGGTTGAGGTTGGAGGTGACCGGGATGCCGGCATCGCGGGCGATGTCGAACACGTCCTTGTAGCGCGAGACGCCCGGGCTCTTGATGATGTGGCCAAACCGATGCGCCCTGATGGCGGCGGGCAGGTCGGCGGGCGTGATGACCTCGGTATCGGGAATGTCGGCGTCGCCGCTGTCGACGGTGACGAAGACTTTCAACTCGGGCTGGCGGGCCTTGAGAAAGGCGCGGGCCGACAGGGCCTCGCGACCTGCGCCATAAAGCAGGACCGGTTCCTCAAACCGCATAGGCAGCCACCTTCGCGGCCAGCGCCGGCGGAATATGGTGGTCGTGGCTATCGGTCAGGCACTCGGCCATGGCCAGTTGCAGCTTTGGCTCGCCATATTGTGCCAGCAGGTCTGCTTTGACCGCCTTGACGACTGCCGCGTCATGCCAGTCGGCGTGGCGGGTCAACGTATAAAGGCAGGCCGCCGCTTCGAGAATTTCGCCGACGCATTCCCATGGTTTCTGCCCGGCCAGCCCGGCCAATTCGCGGAACGAGCCCTCATTGGCCTCGATATCGAGCAGGTTCTTGCCGAAAATCGACAGCAGCCGATCCTTGGCCATGAATGGTGCGAAGATCAGGAAGACGAAATGGCATTTCGGGCATTCGCCACACCAGAGATCGCCCTGATGTCCGGCCAGCCGGAAATTGCGGTTGCAACTGGAAAATACCCGGTCGAACCTGGTCTCGTGGGTGAACAGCGAGGCGATGCGGGCTTCCGAATAGGGGCGAAGCAGCGAGAAATATTTCAGCGCGCCACCGGTGGCATCACCCAGGATCGAGGCAATCAGCAGTTCGAAGCCGAGCGACTTGGAATATTGGTGATTGGTCTCGCGGCCGTCGAAGGTGACATTGCCCTCGCTGGCCGAGCGCTCGTTGCTGAGCACGATCTGGTTGTAGCCATAGAGCAGGGCGCAAAGCGCGGCGATCATCGAGTTGATCGCCGTCGAGGGCACATGGCCGTTGTAGTAGCCCGGCTCCTTGCCCAGCCGGATCATCTCGGCGTCGAGCGTGCGGCTCACATAGACCGGTGCCGTTCCGATCTTGTCGACCGACGTGATGATGGGCCCCTTGGGATTGACCGCAAAGGGGGAGAAGTCGACCCCGGTATGGGTCAACAGATCGACGCTGACCAGCGAATCCTTGCCGCCGCCGATGGGGAGCAGCGTGCGATTAGGCAGGGCGATGGCCGCCAACGTGCCGGTGTCGTCCGGCGCGTGTATGGACAGCCTGCCGAAGCGCATCAGGTTGTTGCGGGCATAGAACTCGCCAAGGCCGTTTTCATAGACATCGATGGCGAAGGCCCGTTCGGCCTCGCTCAGCGGAATGGTCGGCGCCGCTATCTCGAAGGGTGCCTTGAGCTTGAAATAGCTCACGCCCAGCACAATCGCTGTCAGGTCGAGCAGCTTGCGAAATGACGGGCTGCCGGCTGCCGCAGGGTCGGCGCCGGCGGGCAGGCCGAGCGTTTCGGTGAAATGCAGTCCGTCCAGGTCATAGCCGAAGCTGGCCTTGCCCGTGGCCGGGTCGAAGGTGGGACGCTCGATGAGGAATTGTTCGGTCAAGGCTGGGATCACTCGCTAGACATGACCCATATAGGTGATTTGCGGCCGTGGCGGGAGTGGGGCACTTTTTCTGTCGAAATCGGCCCGGCCTGTTCGTCGTATTGGCATAGGGCGATATCATCCGGCCCGGACAGAGGAGATTGAGCCATGCGTGTCGTTGTTTTTGTGAAGGCAACCGCCGATAGCGAAGCCGGTGTGATGGGGTCCAGCGAACTACTGGAGGCCATGGGTCGCTACAATGAAGAACTGGTCGATGCCGGCATCATGCTGGGCGGCGATGGCCTCAAGCCGTCCAACCAGGGCAAGCGCATCGGCTTTGACGGAACCAGCCGCATCGTCATGGATGGGCCGTTTGCCGAGACCAAGGAACTGGTTGCCGGTTACTGGATCTGGGAGGTGCGCGACATGGATGAGGCCGTGGCTTGGGTCAAACGCTGCCCCAACCCCATGTTTGGTTATAGCGAGATCGAAATCCGCCCGGTCTACGAGATGAGCGATTTCGCCGAGATCATGACGCCGGAAGCCGAAGAGGTGCACGGCCGCGTGTCGGACAAGATCGAAGGGCGGTAGCCTTCGTCCCCTTCTCCCCTCGTGGGAAAAGGTGCCCGAAGGGCCGATGAGGGGGATCGATCCGCGCGCCGCTGGCTAGCAGATCCGCATCTGCAGCCGCATGACGATGTCGTTGCCCAGCCGCTGGAAGCCATATTCGCGCATCGTGCAGGTCCAGCCATCGCCGGCGCGTTCGATGCGGAACAGGTTGTAGCGCGCCGGATCGTCCAGTGTGCCGCCCTGCGCGGCGCTGGCGGCGGCGACGCCGACCACCGGCACTTCCTTGCCCTTGCCCGGAATCGAGTGGATCGAGGAGCGATGGGTGTGTCCATGCAGGATCAGCTCGGCGCCGTGCTCGGCGATGACCTGGCGGAACAACTTGTGTCCCTTGAGCCCGAAGGACGGATGCTGCAGCTCGGGATTGGGCGGGTGATGGATCAGCACTGTGCGGAAATAGCCGCTCTCGCCCATGATCTTGAGAATGCGGCCAAGCCGGTCGGCCTGCTTTTCGTCGAACCGGCCGACGGCAAGGAATGGCCGCGTCGGGACGGCGCTCGAACACGAAATGATCGCCAGCTCGCCGATGCGGCGCACGAAGGGGAATGCCGCGTTGTCGAGCGTTTCGCCCTGCATGTATTCGCCCCAGACCTCCTGGGCGGATTCGAGTGCGCCGGGGACATAGGCATCGTGATTGCCAGGGCAGACGGCCACCTTTTCGGAGGAGCCAAGCGCCTGCAGCCACTGGCCGGCGCGATCCACTTCGAAGCGCAGCGCCAGATTGACCAGATCGCCGGTGACCGCCGTGAAATCGGCGTTCTGGGCCTGCATATGGGCCACCAGCGTTGCCAGGGTTTCGCTGTTCAGCTCACCGTGGCGGCGCAGCTTCCAGTTCATGTAACCGGTCATGCGCTTGCCAATCAGGTCCCGCCAGCCGACTGCTGGCATGGGGGACAGGTGGATGTCGGAAATGTGGGCGAGAGTGATCATCGGGGCCGTAATGCCAGAAGGGGGCGGGCAAGAAAACGGTCAATCGGCCCCAGGGTCAATTTTGTCGCCATCAAGTCTCTGCTACCGGTAACGTCGCAAGGAGTGTTTCGATGCAGATGAATCGCAGGCAGCGGCTGACGGCCAAGGTGTTCCTGACCCTGAAGGGCCTGTGGCATCGCATGACGCTGGGGTCCCGGGTCATGGTCGTCGATGGCGACAAGGTGCTGCTCATCCGCCACACCTATGTGCCCGGCTGGCAGTTTCCCGGCGGCGGTGTCAGCCCCGGCGAGACCATGGAACATGCCGGCGCCCGCGAAACGCTCGAGGAAACCGGCCATCGCATCACCGGCCCGATGCAGCTTTTCGGCATCTATCACAATTCCAGCCCGGTTACCGACCGCGACCATGTGGCCTTCTATGTGGCGACCAGCTTCGAAAAGGCGTTCGACCGCAAATCCGACCACGAGATCGCCGAAGTGGGCTGGTTCGACCGCCACGCGCTGCCGGAGAAGGTGACCCCAGCCACCAGCCAGCGCATCGACGAATATTTCGACGGAGCAACGAAGCGGGATGTGTGGGGATATTGAGGTTCTCGACGAAGAGATCGGTACGCAGCGCCGGTAAGCGGACTTTTCCCGACACCCCTCCCATCCACAGCGTCATTCCCGCGAAAGCGGGAATCTGCCTTTCGGTATCAAGTGAGATTCCCGCTTTCGCGGGAATGACGGCGTGAGTTGCTCTACCTTCGGAAGGCCCTACCGCAAGAATTCCAGCTCCGGCCCCATCGGGACAATCCGGGTGGGATTGATGGTGATGTGGCTCCAGTAATAGTGCGTCTTGATCTGGCCGATATCGACTGTCTCCTTGACGCCCGGCACCTCATACAGAGCCTTGAGGTAATGCGAGATGTTCTTGTAGTCGGCGATGCGCTGCCGGTTGCACTTGAAGTGCCCGACATAGACCGCGTCGAACCGCACCAGCGTGGTGAACAGCCGCCAGTCAGCCTCGGTGATGCCGTCGCCTGTCAGATAGCTGGTCTCGCCAAGCTTTTCTTCGACCCAGTCCAGCGCGTCGAACAGCTTTGCCACTGCGCCGTCATAGGCTTCCTGCGTCGTGGCGAAGCCAGCCTTGTAGACGCCGTTGTTGACGTCGTCATAGACGCGGGCATTGATCGGGTCGATCACCGGGCGTAGCGCCTCGGGATAGTAATCATCGGTGTTGCCGGTCAGCTCGTCGAAGGCCGAATTGAACATGCGGATGATTTCCGAGCTCTCGTTGGAGACGATGGTCCCGGTCTGCTTGTCCCACAGCACCGGCACGGTGACGCGGCCGGTATATTCGGGCTGGGCCTGCGTATAGACCTGCCATAGAAAATCCTTGCCCAGCAGGCTGTCGCCGGTCGAGCCAGTCGCGGTGTCGAAGCTCCAGCCGGTTTCGTCCGGCATCTTGGGCGAAACGACGGAGACCGAGATCAGGCCTTCAAGCTCCTTGAGCTTGCGGAAAATCAGCGTGCGGTGCGCCCAGGGGCAGGCCAGTGACACATAGAGGTGGTAGCGGCCCGCTTCGGCCTTGAAGCCGCCAGTGCCCGAAGATCCGGCGCTGCCGTCAGCAGTGACCCAGTTGCGGAAGCCGGCCTGGCTCCGCTTGAATTCGCCGCCCGTCTTCTTGGTGTCGTACCATTGGGTGGACCACTTGCCGTCGATCAATTGTCCCAAGATCGAACCCTTTCCGTCATGTTATCGACTCGTTGTCAGGGTCAAATCCCGACTGTCGGTTGCGTTGCCTGACACATAGGACAGGGTGGCGCGAGCGATAAGGCGGTTCTGCCGTAACGAACCGTTGTGCATTTCGGACACAGAAGCCCTGCGCATCTTGTATTTTGGCCGGTGATCCATGATTTTCGTTTTACGCGAGGCCCCCATGGTGCTAATGCGGATTTCAGGCGTGGAGGCGCCCAGGATGGTGAAGGTTTTGCTGGTGACACGACGACCGTAAACGGTCTCTCGAGCGGTGCTCTTTTCGAGCGCCTGGCTTGTCCTGCGCATCCCCATTCCGGATCATTGTCATGACCTTTTCGCCTGTGCCTTCGGCCGCGACTGCTGCTGCTTCCGCCGCTCCCCTGCCTGCGCCCACCGTTCGCCCGGCGACACAGGCCGATGATGCGTTCATCGAGGATTTGCAGGCCATTGCCTTCGGCCCCGGCCGCTTCTCCAAGACCGCCTATCGCATCCGCGAGCGTTTCCCCATCGATACCAGCCTTAGCCTTGTCGCCGAAGTCGATGGCACGGCCTGCGGTTCGGTGTGGATGACCCCGATCAGCATTGGCGGCATCAATGGCTGGATGCTGGGCCCGCTCG
>Ga0247738_10000782_pt1 | contig 11633 bp, 13 predicted proteins | sample UWRJL013104B2_FD_180936 | JGI IMG/M metagenome (GOLD analysis project Ga0247738, IMG submission 180936) | Plant litter microbial communities from Arlington Agricultural Research Station in Wisconsin, United States - UWRJ-L013-104B-2 | ecosystem: Environmental > Terrestrial > Plant litter >...
TCTGGGTGGCCGAACCGTCGCAGAACAGCTGTCCCAACGTCTTTTCATGGTAGGAGATGCCGCGTCTTTTCACCCGTTCAATGAACATTTCGGGGGTGAAGCGCGACAGCGCCGAGAGCGCAAAGCGCGGGTTCTGAGACAGGAAGCGCTCGCGCCCCAGCACATGGGTGGCATTCACATTGGTGAAATTGCAGCGCCCGCCGCCGGAAATGCGGATCTTTTCGCCGGGATCGCGGGCGTGATCGACGACGAGGACGCGCCGCCCGCGCTGGCCGGCCTCGATGCCCGCCATCAGCCCGGCCGCACCGGCCCCCAGAATTACTACGTCAAAATCGGTCATTTTCGGTCCTGGAGGCATTCTCTTTGGCCTTCCCTATCTCCCTCTGGCCCCGTGCCACAAGGGGCAGGGCCCGATTCGTCCCGAGATGGCGTAAAAGTGTCGCCTTGTTGCCGGCCGGCGCAAATCATTTGACTCTTTCCTATTTGAGAGTATGAAAAGTCCTGCTTTCCAATAGGGAATTAAGTCATGGGCTGCACAGGCCGCTTCGCGACACCGAAAATAACCGGCACTTTTGCCGGCGGTGGCGTCGTCATGACAAAAACCAGCAAAACCGCCTGACGCTTTTCCCCGGGTCGTCTCCCGACGGGGAGAGGCGCCAAACCAGCAACCGCATCGCCAGGGCGATGCGCGGGGGCGGAAATGGTCAGGAACCGGAGTTCCAAGAATGGGTTATCGCGTCGCTGTCGTCGGAGCCACAGGCAATGTGGGCCGCGAAGTTCTCAATATTCTCGCCGAGCGTAATTTTCCGGCTGATGAAGTGTTTGCCCTTGCCTCGTCCAAGTCGATCGGCCGGGAAATTTCCTTTGGCGACAAGATCCTCAAGGCCAGGGACCTCCAGCACTTCGATTTTTCCACTGTCGATTTCGCCATCATGTCGGCAGGCGGTTCCATCTCCAAGGAATGGGCGCAGAAGATCGCGGCGGCCGGCGCCATTGTCATCGATAATTCCTCGTTCTGGCGCTACCATTCCGACGTGCCCCTGATCGTGCCGGAAGTGAACGGCCATGTGCTCGATCGGTGGCTGGCCGATGCCAACCGCATCAACATCATTGCCAATCCCAATTGCTCGACCGCCCAGCTGGTCGTGGCGCTGAAGCCCCTCCATGACGCTGCCATTATCAAGCGCGTCGTCGTCTCGACCTACCAGTCCGTCTCCGGCGCCGGCAAGGAAGGCGTCGACGAGCTGTGGAACCAGACCAAGGGCATTTTCGTCAACGACAGCCCGACCCCGGGAAAGTTCCCCAAGCAGATCGCCTTCAACGTCATCCCGCACATCGATGTGTTCATGGAAGACGGCTACACCAAGGAAGAGTGGAAGGTCCTGGCCGAGACCAAGAAGATCCTCGATCCCAAGATCAAGGTCACCTGCACCGCCGTGCGCGTGCCGGTCTTTGTGGGCCATTCCGAAGCGGTCAATCTCGAATTCGTCAATCCGATCAGCGCTGACGAAGCCCGCGATATCCTGCGCGAGGCGCCCGGCATTTCCGTGGTCGACAAGCGCGAGCCCGGTGGCTATGCGACCCCGGTCGAGGCGGTGGGCGATTACGACACCTATGTCAGCCGCATCCGCGAAGACGTGACCGTCGAAAATGGCCTCGCCATGTGGATCGTCTCGGACAATCTGCGCAAGGGCGCGGCGCTCAACACCATCCAGATCGCCGAAACGCTGATCGAAAAGGGTTACAAGCCCCGCGCTTAAGCGCTAAAGCATTGAACTCCGGGGCCCGGCCCCGGAGTTTTTTTGTCCGTCCTGAGTCTCTTCATGACCGTCCGCGATATCGGCCTGGCGCTCCTCGTCATCGTGATCTGGGGGCTCAATTTCGTTGCCATCAAATGGGGCGTGGCCGAAGTGCCGCCCTTCCTGCTGACCGCGCTGCGCTATATCGGCTGCGTGCTGCCGGCCATATTCTTCGTGCGCCGCCCCAATGTCTCCTGGCGCATCCTCATCGCCTATGGGCTGACCGTGGGCGTGCTGCAGTTCAGCTTCCTGTTCACCGCCATACGCCTCGGCATGCCGGCGGGCCTCGCCAGCCTCGTCATGCAGATGCAGGTCTTCTTCACCATGGGGCTGGCGGTGTTCTTCCTTGGCGAACGGCCCCTGCCGGTGCAATTGGGTGGTGCCGGGCTGGCGCTTGTCGGCCTGGCTGCCATCGGCAGCGAACATCTGGGCGCGGCGACCATCATCCCCCTGCTCATGACCCTCGGCGCGGCGTTTTTCTGGGCCAGCTCCAATATCGTCAACAAGCAGGCCGGACGGGTCGACATGTTCGCCTTCGTCGTCTGGGGGAGCCTCGTGCCGCCCCTGCCGATGCTGGCCCTGTCGCTGGTCTTTGAAGGGCCGGAGGCGATTGTGGGGCTCCTCGGCATCAGCCCGCTCGCCATCGGCGCGGTCCTCTTTATCGCCTATGGCTCGACCTTGATCGGCTATGGCCTCTGGGCGGTGCTGATGGGGCGCTATCCGGCCAGCGTCGTGGCGCCCTTTTCCATGCTGGTGCCGTTGGTCGGCTTTGCCGCGGCGGCGCTGATCCTCGGCGAAGTCGTCACCCCGCTCGAAATCGCAGGCAGCGCGCTGATCTTTGTCGGCATCGCGCTCAATGTCTTCGGCCCGCGTCTGCTTCGTCGGGAAAGGCCGGCCTGATGCCGATCCGTCATTTGCTTCTTGCCCTGGTGGTCGTCGCCATCTGGGGCTTCAATTTCGTCATCATCAAATGGAGCGTCGAGGCCCTGCCGCCGATCCTGGCCGCGGCCCTGCGCTTTGCCGCCGCCGCCTTTCCGGCGATCCTCTTCGTCAAGCCGCCCAAGGCGCCGTTCTGGATCGTGGTGAGCTATGGGCTATGCCTGGGGTTCCTGCTCTACGCCTTCCTCAACCTGGCCCTGGCCTGGGGCATGCCGGCCGGCCTCGCCTCGCTCGTGCTCCAGACCCAGGCCTTTTTCACCATGGCCCTGGCTTTTCCCCTACTGGGCGACCGCCCGGGCAAGTTCCAGCTCATGGGCGCGGCCATCGCCTTTGCCGGTATCGCCGTCATCGCCTTCGAGCGTCTCGAGGGGGCGAGCCTCCTGCCGCTGGCCTTCACCATTTTTGGCGCCGCCAGCTGGGGCATGGCCAATGTCCTCACCAAGAAGGCGGGCAAGGTCGATGCGCTCTCGTTCAATGTGTGGGGTGCGCTGGCCGCGCCCGTGCCGCTGCTGGGCCTGTCGCTGCTGACCGAGGGCTGGCCGGCCATCGTCGAGGCGATGACCCATTTCACCTGGGCCGATGCGGGGATCATCGCCTTCCTCGCCTATGTCTCGACGCTGCTGGCCGGCGCGATCTGGAGCTGGCTCCTCGGCCGGCATCCGACCTCGGTTGTCGCGCCCTTCACCCTGCTCGTGCCGATAACGGGCCTGCTGTCGGGCTATCTGATCCTGGGCGAAACCATCACGCTGGTCGAAATTCTGGGCGCAGCCATCGTCATCTCCGGCCTGGGGGTGACCATTGCCGGAAGCCGGAAGAGCCTGCCGCTCGCCACGGTGGACTAGAGCGTTTCCAGCAAAGGTGGAAACGGAGAGGCGCTTCGGAGACGGCAAAAGGGCCGCTGGAGCGGCCCTTGCTGGATCAGTCCTTCTTGGTGTTCGACAGTGTTTCGGGCACTGGAACAGCCGTTGAAGCGGCCGGTGCGGCCGGCGCCGGGATCGCCATATTGGCGGGCTGCAGGCTGTTCAGCTCATTGGCCGACAGGCCACCGCTGAGATCGACGTCGGCGACATCGAATTCGCTCTGGGTGATGTCGGGCCAGGCAACCAGCAGCTCGGTATAGCTCAGCTCCCCGTTCCCGTCCGTGTCCACATCGGCAAAGCTCATCGGGGTCTGGGCGAGGGCAGGGGCGGCCAATAGGCCGAGGGCGACGAGGGAAAATGCAAGTCTAGGCATCTTGGTTCTCCGTTTTGGTCCGGGAGCGGCCGGGACACGACCGACTGGAAGATCCCCGCACCCGGTTCGACGCAAAAGAAGCCACCCCGAAACAGCGGGGTGGCTCTGGGCCTGCCTGAAACAGGCGGCAGGATTAGTTGGCCGGGGCGGCGCTCGCTGCCACCAGGGCGTCATATTCTGCAACGCTCAGCTCGCCATTGCCGTCAGTATCGGCGGCGGTGAACGCCTCTTCGGTGAGGTCGGGCCAGGCGACCTGCGCTTCGGCCAGGGAAATGCCACCGCTGGTGTCCGTGTCGACCGATGCGAAATCGGTTGCGGCCTGCGCAAATGCAGCGGTCGAGAGACCGAGGACGACGAGCGAGGAAAGAATGATCTTCTTCATGGCATTTAGCTCCATGTGATTGGGAATTGCGGGAGCGGATTTGTCCGCTTCCGACGGATGCTCTCCGGCGATCCGTGAGACAGAGACTGACCCCCCAATGTGGTGATCATCAGCCCACACAAAGGCGTGAAAGGACCCTTGTCGGGGCAAAATCCGGGCATCTGAAAAAGCCCGGAGGCGCTGGCGCGGCAAGTCAATCGGGCGGGCAATTTCCCCGGTCATCAACGATTAGGCATGCCCGTTTACGTTCTATTGATCACGATTGCGGCGGAGCAGGATCAATTTCGTGGCGGGTCTGGGATGACTGGTCGGGCAAAAGTCCAGAGGCGCGAAAACAGCGCCCGAATACAGAAGAACGGCGCCCATGGTTCCATGCGCGCCGCCCTGCGATCGATCTGGGACAGTCTTCCGGCGGGCCGGAACTCGGTTTGACTAGAGGATGGGGCGGATAAAGTCGCCGGCCTCGTTCATGACCCACAATTCGCCGGTCGAAATATCGAACCAGGCGCCGTGAACCGCCAGTTTTCCTTCCGCCTCGAGCGAAGCCACATAGGGAAAGGTGCGCAGGTTGAAGATGGAATTGCGGATGGAGATCCGTTCCATTGCGGTTTGCCGCTCGGCCGGGGTCATCAGGCTGTTCTGCCCGACCTGGCTGGGCAGGTCGCCCAGCATGGTCAGCCATTTGCCGATGAAATCGCCGCTGTCGAGCGGCTTGGAAGAGGGATTGAGCGCGGCTTGGATGCCGCCGCAGCGGCCATGGCCCATGACCACGATATTGGCGATGCCGAGGGCCTTGACCGCATATTCGATGCCGGCCGAAGTGCCGTGCTGGCCGCCATCGGGCTGGTAGGTGGGCACGAGGTTGCCGACATTGCGCAGCACGAAAAGCTCGCCGGGCCCGGAGTCGAAGATCATCTCGGGCGCCGCGCGGCTGTCGCAGCAGGCAATGATCATCGTGGTGGGCTTCTGGCCTTCTGTGGCCAGGTCGCGAATACGCTCCTTCTCTCGGGCATAGCGCCCAGCCATGAAGTTCGCGTGTCCGTCGAGCAGGTATTGTGGAAAGGAATGCATAGGCATGGAAATATCTGCTAGAGCCAGCAAGATCAATAATGATCGTATGTGTGGGGGCACGAGCAGTTATGCTCATCTACCGATTTTTGAGTGGGGAGGACGATGCAGCGTTCTGCCACAAGGTCACCAAGGCGCTGAGCGAAGGCTGGGAACTGCACGGCAGTCCAACCTATGCCTATGACGCTGTCAGCAAGAAGATGCGGTGCGGTCAGGCCGTCACCAGGGTCGTCACCAACCAGCCTTACGACCCGGAAAAGAAGCTCGTCGATTATTAGCGTCCCGGCCTGAAACTCTGTCTCCCGGCACAGGCTTTCGCCTTTGTGCCGGGAGACAGGCCCCGGGGGGCGGGGCTTTTTTCACCATTGGGCCCATCGGACCACGCCGGTGAATTGGATCAGAATTCGCTCCAGTCTTCGGCTGTCGCTGCCGCGCCACCGAAATAGGTCTTGGCCGCTTTCTGTACCGATTTGATCAGTCCGCGCGCGCCGCCCGCCCGTTCGGACCGCGCCAGCTCGGCCATGTCCATGACCGGGCTTCGCGCCGCCGCCGACGGGTCGCGCAGGGTAAACGTCTCGACGATGCCGTCGACGCGGCTGGCCTGGCCCTCGGTCTGTTCGATCGAGGCGTTCATTTCCTCGACGAGCGCCGCATTGTGCTGGGTCATTTCATCCATCTGCCGCACCGCGACATTGATCTGGCTGATGCCGGCGGCCTGGGCCTGGCTGTCATTGGCGATATTGCTCATCAGTGCGGCCGAGTTGCGCACGCCCTCGATAATCTCGCTGAGGCGGCCGGCCACGTCGGCAACGAGCCGCGAGCCATTGCGCACCTCGCCCCCGCTCTGCTCGATCAGATGCTTGATATCGGCCGATGCCTGGGCCGCACTCTGGGCCAGGCGCCTGACCTCGACCGCCACCACGGCAAAGCCCTTGCCCGACTCGCCGGCGCGCGCGGCCTCGACCGACGCGTTGAGAGCCAGGAGATTGGTCTGGAAGGCAATGTCGTCGATCAGCCCGATAATGTTGGAAATCTTGGTGGCCGAGGTCGAGATGCGCTCCATGGCCTGGGTGGCCTGCTGCATCACCGCGTTCGAGGCTTCCGCCACATGGGTCATGCGGCCGGCGCCGTCGCTGGCCTGGCGGGCCTGTTCGGCATTGCTGGTCACCGTGGTGGCCAATTGATCCATGGCCGCCGAGGTTTCCTCGATCGTGGCGGCCTGGCGTGTGGTGCGTTCGGACAAATCGTTGGCCCCGGCCAGGATTTCTCCGGTCGCCTGCTTGAGATTGCGCGACGTGTCGCGCAATTGCAGGGTGATTTCCTCGATCTTGTCGGCGACGCTATTGGTGCTCTGCCTGAGCTGGGCGAAGGCGCCGCGATATTCGCCGCGCATGCGGTCGCGCAGATCGGCGCGGGCCATGGCGCCGAGGACCCGGTCGGCCTCGTCGAGCGCGGTCTCGATCGCGGCCATCATCCCGTCGAGATTGCCGGCGATGCGGTCGATCTCGCGCTCCCCGAACTGATTGGCGATGCGGGCGCTGAAATCCCCGTTCATGGCGCTTTCGATCACCCGGTCGAAGGCGGCCTGGAAGCGGGCCATCATTTCGGCGCGCGCCGCCATCTCGCCGGCGCGACGCTGCTTTTCCGTCTCGGCGGCGCGCACTTCGAGCCCGTTGACGCGGAAGGTTTCGAGCGCCCGGGCCATTTCGCCGAGCTCGTTCTGCGCCTCGGTTCCGGCGATATTGGTGTCGTACTGGCCCTCGACCAGCCGGCCCATGGTCTGGGTCAGGCGGGTAAAGGTGCCGGTCAGCCAGCGCCCGGTGAGCACGGCCAATGTCACGCCGATGATCAGCCCGATCAGGCTGATGGCCGCGACGATCATCAATTGCAGCGTTTCCTGCTGGGCGATGACTGGGCCAAGGGCGTTCTGGCGCGCATGCGCCTTGCTGGACAGGTCTGAAAACAGCGCGAACATGGCCGGCCCCTTGGAGGTCAGGAGCGCGGTCTGGCTGTGCGTGCGGGGATCGGCGCCACTGCCCACGGCGGCGACAAGGGTTTCAAAGCCGGCCGAATACTGGGTCAGCAGCTCCGAGGCATCGGCCACGACATCCATTGCCGCGCGGTCATCGCCAAAATAAGTCGGGGCGGATTGCTTGGCCTCGGCCAGTGCCTTGGCCTGTGCGCGCACTGCATCGGCCCATTGGCTGGTCGGGGTCAGCAGATAGTTGAGAAAGTCGATCCTGAGCAGGGATATGTCGCGCAGATATTCGTCGAGGATAAGGGATTGGCGTGCCACTTTGCGATAGTCGGCAAAGAGATGTTCTGCATTGGACATCAAATATATTGAAGCGCCCCCTATGACCATCAGCACTATACTGAGCGCGGCGAATGCTCCGTAGATGCGCGCCTTGACGCTGCGAAACATAGTCATGAGAATGCCCCCTGTTGCTGGTAGAAAGCTTCTCATGGTGTCGTTACTTTTTTATTGTCTGTCCCCCAATCGTAAAATCACGTAAGACTTAGAAGTGATTTGACTTTTTCCCTGACTTGATCGTGCTTCCATCTACTTGAATTTTGCTTGGCGATTGTCGTTCCGGCCACCTCTTCTCCTCCTCTCCGCCATTCGAACAGGCTGTGCGCTCTGCGAACAAAGTGCGTGATGCGCCAAAAGTTGGAGCTCGTGACCGTCCGGGGGCTTGGATTTCTTAGGGTTTGGGCGTTAAAACGCGAACCATTCCAAACTGGAGGCGGCATGTGCCGACTCCGTAAGGCCCCGGATTAGAGCCCATGTCGGTCAGAGCCCGCCCCATCTCCCCGCATTTGCAGATCTATCGGTGGACCGTCACCATGACGATGTCCATCCTTCACCGCGCCACCGGTATCGCCAATTACGCGGGCATGGCGCTGTTCGTGATCTGGCTGGTCGCCGCCGCGTTCGGGCAGGACGCGCTGATGTCGGTCAATTTCATCTTCGGCAGCTGGTTCGGCCAGATCGTGCTGTTCGGCTTCACCTGGAGCCTTGTGCACCACATGCTTGGGGGCCTGCGCCACTGGGTCTGGGATTTCGCCGCCATGATGGAGCCGGGCCAGCGCGAAGCCATGGCCTGGGCGACGATCATCGGCTCGGTGCTCATCACCCTTATCATCTGGACAGTCTTTGTGTGGGCCGCCTGACATGCGCGAACAAATCATCACCACGGACGTGATCGCCAATCCGCGCAGCCATTATGGTGACGCCAAGGCCTCCACCCGCCATTTCATTACCCAGCGCGTCACCGGGCTGGTCAATGTCCTCTTTATCGGCCTCTTGCTCTACATCGTGGTGCGTGTGGCCGGACAGGACCGCACCGATCTCGTCGCCGTCATCGGCAATGGCTGGATCGGCATTCCGCTGGCCGTCCTCATCGGCATCGTCGCCATTCATATGCGCAACGGCATGCGCGATACGCTCGAGGATTATCTCCACGACGCCATGTATCGCCTGGCCACGATGCTCAATACGCTTTTCTGCCTGATTATCGCGCTGGCCGGCATCGGCTCGGTGCTCAAGATCGTCTTCTGGGGTTGATCACAATGGCCAATTACGAACTGATCGACCACGAATTTGACGTGGTGGTGGTCGGCGCCGGCGGCGCGGGCCTGCGCGCCACACTCGGCATGGCCGAGCAGGGTTTCAATACCGCCTGCATCACCAAGGTGTTTCCCACCCGCTCGCACACTGTGGCGGCCCAGGGGGGCATTGCCGCTTCGCTCCAGAATATGGGGCCCGATAGCTGGCAGTGGCACATGTACGACACCGTCAAGGGGTCGGACTGGCTCGGCGACAACGACGCCATGGAATATCTGGCGCGCGAGGCCCCGGCCGCCATCTACGAGCTCGAGCACTATGGCGTGCCGTTCAGCCGGACCCAGGACGGCAAAATCTATCAGCGTCCGTTCGGCGGTCACATGACCGAATTCGGTGATGGCCCGCCGGTGCAGCGCACCTGTGCCGCCGCTGACCGGACCGGCCACGCAATCCTCCACACGCTCTATGGCCAGTCGGTCAAGAACGACGCGCAGTTCTTCATCGAGTATTTCGCGCTCGACCTCATCATGGGCGAGAATGGCGAATGCCAGGGCGTCATCGCCTGGAAGCTCGACGACGGCACGCTGCACCGTTTTCGCGCGAAAATGGTCGTGCTGGCGACCGGCGGTTATGGCCGCTCTTACTTCTCCGCCACTTCGGCCCATACCTGCACCGGCGACGGCAATGGCATGGTGGCCCGCGCCGGCCTGCCGCTGCAGGACATGGAATTCGTGCAGTTCCACCCCACCGGCATTTATGGTGCCGGCGTTCTCATCACCGAGGGCGCACGCGGCGAGGGCGGTTATCTCACCAATTCGGAAGGCGAGCGCTTCATGGAGCGCTATGCGCCCAACGCGAAAGACCTCGCCAGCCGTGACGTCGTCAGCCGCTGCATGACGCTCGAAATCCGCGAGGGTCGTGGTGTCGGTCCCAACAAGGACCACATCTATCTCCACCTCGATCACCTTGACCCCAAGGTGCTGCATGAGCGCCTGCCGGGCATTACCGAATCGGCAAAAATCTTTGCCGGCGTCGACCTCACCCGCGAGCCGATCCCGGTGCTGCCGACGGTGCACTACAATATGGGCGGCATTCCCGCGAACTATCACGGCGAAGTCCTCAACCCGACGGCCGACGATCCGACCCGCATCGTGCCGGGCCTGATGGCCGTGGGCGAAGCCGCCTGCGCCTCGGTGCATGGCGCCAATCGCCTGGGCTCCAATTCGCTCACCGATCTCGTGGTCTTCGGCCGCGCCGCCGCCTTGCGTGCCGGCAAGGTGCTCGACAAGAGCGCCCCTGTCCCCGGCATCAACAAGGCCCAGGATGACAAGATCCTCGCCCGCTTCGATCGCCTGCGTAATGCCAATGGGTGCCAGCCCACCGCAAAACTGCGGGACGAAATGCAGCGCACCATGCAGGCCGATGCGGCGGTGTTCCGCACCGATGCCTCGCTCAAGCAGGGCGTCAAGGCAATGAGCGAAATCTACTCGCGCCTCCATGACGTTAGGGTCACCGACCGCTCGCTGATCTGGAATTCGGATCTCGTGGAAACCCTCGAGCTCGAAAACCTCATGGCCTGCGCCATGACCACTGTGGTCTCGGCCGAAGCCCGCCAGGAAAGCCGCGGCGCCCATGCGCATGAGGATTTCCCCAATCGCGACGACGCCAATTGGCGCAAGCACACGCTGAGCCATCTCGACGTCGCCACCGGCGCCGTGCGCCTCGATTATCGCCCGGTCATTACCGATCCGCTGACCCCTGAAGACCAGGGCGGCATCGATCTCAAGAAGATCGCCCCCAAGGCGCGAGTGTACTGATGCGCAGGTTTTTCATCGCCCTCACCGCGCTGGCCTTCGTCAGCCCCGCCTTTGCCGCCGCCCCGACGGCGTCGCAAAAGCAGGAATTCTTCGAGGTCTGCGTGGGCATTTCGCAAAATCAGGAATTGTGCGCCTGCAAGGCCGATGCCGCCATGACGCTGATCGACGAGCGCTTCATGGGCGTCGTCATCGCCTCGATGAAGGGTGGCGCGCCCGCTGCGGCCGATTACAATTCCTACAATACCTACGTCGCCAAATCGAACCAGGTGTGCAAGCCCAACTATTGAGGCCGCCGCCCATCGACCCCTATCGCGCCGGTTGAGAGGCGCAACATGAGGATAAAATGGCCGAACTGACATTGCGCAAGGCCGATCAGCCGCACAAGGGCAAGACCTGGCCCAAGCCGGAAGGCGCAACGCGCCTGCGCGAATACCACATCTATCGCTACGACCCGGACAAGAACGAAAACCCGCGCATCGACACCTATTTCGTCGATCTCGACAATTGCGGGCCGATGGTTCTCGATGCGCTCCTCTACATCAAGAACAATATCGATCCGACCCTGACCCTGCGCCGCTCCTGCCGCGAGGGCATCTGCGGCTCGTGCTCGATGAACATCAACGGGCTCAACACGCTGGCCTGCACCAAGGGCATGGACGATTCGACCGGCCCGGTAAAAATCTATCCGCTGCCGCATATGCCGGTGGTCAAGGACCTCGTCCCCGACCTCACCAATTTCTACGCCCAGCATCGCGCCATCGAGCCCTGGCTCAAGACCACCTCGCCCACGCCGCAAAAGGAATGGACGCAGTCGGTGGAAAGCCGCG
>Ga0247738_10000783_pt1 | contig 11633 bp, 10 predicted proteins | sample UWRJL013104B2_FD_180936 | JGI IMG/M metagenome (GOLD analysis project Ga0247738, IMG submission 180936) | Plant litter microbial communities from Arlington Agricultural Research Station in Wisconsin, United States - UWRJ-L013-104B-2 | ecosystem: Environmental > Terrestrial > Plant litter >...
GGCATACGGCTTACAGCTTATTGCCTATGATTTATGAAGAAGTCAGAAATATGAATGGGGCTTCGATGGGCAATGGCTTCAGATTTTGTAAGGAATAATTTGCCTCATGGAAGAATGCTGATTGTTTTTATTATTAAGTGCGCTTTCTATTTATAATCAATTTAAATAAGGTTACTTCCGTATCATAGTATTTGGTTTTTTGTCATAACGTCTTTGCATTTGCCATAATTTATTTAATATTGCGCTACTTATGCAGCCATTAACCAACAGATCGAAGAAAGTCAGCAACAAGACGATGACTTTAATGGAAAAGGCCTATTTGCCTGCCATTGTCAGCGGAATGGGTATTACACTTGGCCACTTTTTTAAAAAGCCGGTGACCGTTCAATGGCCTGAACAGCAAAGACCATTCGCACCGGTATACCGCGGTCTCCACGTACTCAAGCGTGATGAGGAAGGTCGTGAGAATTGCACTGCATGCGGACTATGCGCAGTAGCATGTCCGGCAGAAGCCATTACTATGGTTGCAGCAGAAAGAAAAAAAGACGAAAAACATTTATACCGCGAAGAAAAATATGCAGCTACATATGAGATCAATATGTTGCGTTGCATTTTCTGCGGATTGTGTGAAGAAGCTTGTCCGAAAGAAGCAATCTTCCTTACTGACAGGTTGGTCGATACGGAATATGAACGCGATAGTTTTATCTACGGTAAGGACAAGTTAGTTGAAAAGGTAGATCAGCGCATCGACGTTTCTGTTCGTCAAAAACACAAAAATTTTGACAAGTAAACATGGGTGAAATTCTATTTTATGTATTAGGTGTCATGTCCATCCTTTCTGCCATCGTGGTAGTTGGTTCCAATAATCCTATTCATAGCGTTCTGGCACTTATTTTTACAATGTTTTGCCTTGCCGGAGAATACATCCTGCTCAACGCGCAGTTTCTTGCAGTCGTGCACATCATTGTTTACGCCGGTGCCATCATGGTGCTTTTCCTGTTTGTACTGATGTTACTCAATCTCAATAAAGATACTGAACCACAGAAATCCACCAGATTTAAATTCATTGGCATCATCGCAGGTGGTCTTTTACTGGTAACCTTTGTGGGAGCTATGAAAGGTGTGGCTGTAATAGCAGCGCCCGGAACGCCTGATGCTTCGATCGGACTTACAAAAAATCTTGGTAAGATTCTGTTTACAGATTTTGTGGTTCCATTTGAAATAGCTTCTATCCTCTTCCTGGCAGCAATGGTAGGAGCTGTGATGGTAGGAAAAAAAGATCAAAAAGATAACAACATACATATATGAATCAAGTAACAGCCCTCATCAATGGTGTTCCGGTAGATCATTATGTATACCTCAGCCTTATTCTTTTCAGCATCGGTATAGTAGGCGTTTTAATACGTCGCAATATGATTGTGGTGCTAATGTGTATAGAATTAATGCTCAATGCGGTCAATCTTCTGATGGCGGCTTTCTCTACCTATCTGAATGATGCTGCAGGGCAGATATTCGTATTTTTCATCATGGTGGTTGCAGCTGCTGAGGCTGCTGTGGGACTTGCTGTCCTGATCATGATCTATCGCAATACCAAGTCGGTGGATATCAGTAACCTTGATAAACTGAAAGGATAAGCATGGCACAAACAATACCCTATATTGTACTTCTTCCGCTCATTGGTTTTGTGATCAATGGATTGTTTGGCAGCAAATTGCCTAAAAATTTCATTGGCATCCTGGGGACCCTGATGGTACTCATTCCCTTCTTTCTTACGATAGGTCTGTTCATGGAGATCCATTCCACCGGACAACCGATCCAATATACCTGGTTTAACTGGCTTACAATAAGTGAGATCACCCTTAATATAGGATTCTACATTGATCAGCTTTCTGTCTGGATGATGATGATCATCACAGGTATCGGAAGTGTGATCCACATATATTCTGCAGGATACATGCACGATGATGAGGGTCTTCATAAGTTTTTTGCTTACCTCAATCTCTTCATATTCTCCATGTTGATTCTGATCATGGGATCTTCTTACCTGATGATGTTCTTTGGTTGGGAAGGAGTGGGACTTTGTTCTTACCTGTTGATCGGATTCTGGTACAAAAATAAAGAATATGGTTATGCTGCACGCAAGGCTTTTGTAATGAACAGAATAGGGGACCTTGGATTTTTGCTCGCCATGTTTATGATCTGGAATCAATTCAAATCACTGGACTTTGTGCAGATCCTCCCTAATATCAGCAATATTGATAATTCTACCATTACTGTTATCGCATTGTTACTTTTTGTAGGTGCAGTGGGAAAGAGCGCACAACTTCCTCTATTTACATGGCTTCCGGATGCGATGGCAGGTCCTACACCTGTTTCTGCATTGATCCATGCTGCGACGATGGTAACGGCAGGTATCTACCTTATCATCAGATCCAATGCTATATTCTTAAGTAGTGAACTTGCACAGGAAGTAATTCTGGTCATAGCACTGGTCACTTCATTGATGTCAGCGCTGATAGCCTTGCAACAGAACGATATAAAAAAGGTACTGGCTTATTCTACAGTTTCCCAGCTAGGACTAATGTTTGTGGCACTGGGAGTTGGAGCTTACGATACAGCATTGTTCCATTTGACTACACACGCATTCTTCAAGGCATTGTTATTCCTGGGTGCAGGAAGTGTGATCCATGCGATGGGCGGTGAACAAGACCTTAGGAGCATGGGTGGATTAAAGAAATATCTTCCATCTACCTACTGGACATTTTTGATAGGAACATTGGCCATCATAGGCTTCCCGTTAATGTCCGGATTTTTCTCTAAAGATGAAATTCTTGCCAAGTCTTTTGCATATGCTCCGGTAGTTTGGGGACTTGTGATGGCGATTTCTATATTGACTGCATTTTATATGTTGCGATTGTTCTATCTCACTTTTTTTGGAGATTTCAAAGGAACTCATCATCAGAAAGATCATTTGCACGAATCACCTGCATCTATGACGATCCCGTTGTGGATCCTTGCAATACTATCACTTGCGGGCGGATTATTGAATATACCTGAATTATTCCATGGCAATCATTTCCTTGCGACCTGGTTGAGCCCGGTCATCACTGGAAAGGTAGAGGCACATCATATCTCCCATGCTACAGAATGGATCCTGATGGGAGTGACTACAATCATCATTTTAAGTATATTATTTTATTCATATAAAAAATATGCAGTCAATAAAGCCATTGCACCATCTGATGATCAGGTACGTGGCCTTAATAAGACATTTGCAAATAAATTTTACATAGATGATTTCTATGACAATGTCATCGTAGAACCTGTACAATTCAGCAGCAGGATAGCGCATGATTACATGGAAAAAAGCCTGATAGACAGAATAGTGGAAGGCACCGGATCGTTGGTGAAGGGCATTGCGAATCTATTGAGAAAAACTCAGAATGGTAATCTCGAAGTATACCTACTTGGTATGGTCGTGGGTGCTATCCTCATATTTTTGTATAACTATTGGATGTAAATATTGAATAGCCAAGTGTCTTAGATCAATTAAAAATTGAACTAAGTCAGGTTGACCCGGTATTTCACCAAAATTTTATATTTATTTTAAAACCAATTTGGTATCATATGTCATTGTGGCTAGTACTTTTACCGTTTGCATTTAGCTTGATCTTCTTTTTTTACAAAGGGAGCGGGGCTAAATTATTGGCGCTGTGTGCTTCATTGGTCATGATGGGCATCACCGGTTATCTGGCTACATCTATGTCGGGTGATGGTTCTATGCAATTTGCAGTGAACTATCCGTGGATCTCTGACCCGATGATCTCTTTCAGCCTGGGCATCGATGGTATGAGTATAATTCTGCTGATGCTGTCAGCAATAGTGTTGCCGGTCATCATTCTCAGTACATTTGATAAACCATTCTCCACAGGAACCAACCTCTACGGACTTATCTTCCTGATGATCGGATCCATGAATGGTGTCTTCATGGCACTTGACGGTCTTGTCTTCTACATCCTCTGGGAGATGGCACTTATTCCGATCTACTTCATATGCGCGTTGTGGGGCGGTCAGAACAAAATCAATATCACGATCAAATTTTTCATATACACCTTTGTAGGATCACTGTTCATGCTGGTCTCTTTGATATATCTGTATTTGCAGACTCCTGTACCTCACAGTTTTTCTATCGAAGCGCTGATGAGTGTTGCCTTGAGTGGCGGTGAAGCGAGTTTGGTGTTTTTAGGTTTATTCCTTGCATTTGCAGTGAAGATGCCCATCTTCCCATTTCATTCATGGCAACCTGATACTTACACCGTTTCTCCGGTAGTAGGGTCGATGTTGTTGAGTGGTATCATGTTGAAAATGGGTACATTCGGAGCTGTAAGATGGATGATGGGTCTGGCTCCTGAAGGTATGTTGCAATGGCAGATGACGTTGGTCGTACTTGCTTCCATTGGCATTGTGTACGGAGCGGTGATCGCCATCCGTCAGAATGATATTAAAAGAATTATTGCCTGGAGTTCCATGTCACACGTCGGTTTGATCGGAGCCGGTTTGTTTACGATGTCTGAGGCCGGGTTGCAGGGCGGATTTGTACAGATGTTCAATCACGGTATCAATGTGGTTGGCTTATTTTTAGTAGCAGATATTTTAGAGAAAAGATTAAAAACACGAGATATCAATACCATGGGAGGCATAGCGAGCAAAGCTCCTGTTTTTGCCATCCTTTCTTTCATCATCGTGTGCGGAGCGATGGCAGTTCCGTTGACCAATGGTTTCCCTGGAGAATTATTATTACTCAAAAGTGTATTCACTTACAATGCATGGTTGGGCGCATTTGCCGGATTGACGATCATCTTCTGTGCTGTGTATATGTTGCGCATCTTTCAATTGGTCATGTTTGGCAACACTAAACCGAGCACAGAGCACTTTGAAGATGTCAACAGTCTGGAAGGAGTTGCACTGGGCCTGATCGCCTTTTTCGTAATCGTACTTGGTATTTTCCCTCAGTCGATTCTGGATATGAGTGGAAGTGCGGTGAAGGCGTTTTTAGGATTTGTGGGATAAGGGATTACCATTTTAAAAGTCTTATAAATTCTTTTTTAGTTTCCTTTAATATAATTTTTAGACATTAATTGTTAGGACAACGTGTACCCAAAAACGCCAAAATTGACCCACATCTTTGTATTCTTCGGAAAAATAAAATTGGAAAGGAAAATTATTACTTTAATGATGACCTGATTGATTTATTAATAAATGTAGGTAATCTTAAAAAGGAAGAAGAAACAGCGGATTCGATCATAACTGAAAACGAATAGACAAAACAAGTACCCGAATCTCCAAAAATGACCCATGAAGTTGTGAACGTGGGTAAAAAAGAGGAAAACTTACCCATGTTGTTACGAACGTGGGTAAAAAGAAGGAAAAATGACCCACGTTATACAATTTCATTTAATAATCATTCGATATTTTTAAGGTCTTGTGTTTATAAATGAGTTCATATTTTTTATTCAGACTTTACCACTCTTCCTAATCCGATAGACCGATTCTGCTTATCTATTGCATAAATAACATAAACACCCTCAGGTGCATTCAATTGTAAATTTGTTTGCGACTTAGTCTCATTGGTCATCAGGGAAAATTCTTTACCCATGATATTTACAGCACGAAACTCCTTGTATTCACTGATCCCGGATTTGTCAAAACTAAAGATACCTGTATTAGGGTTGGGATAAAAGTTGAAATCGTTATTCCAGACAATTTTGGAAGATGCTAGCAGACTGTCAAAATTGACATCTTCACCCCAAATGTCATCTCCGTTTTTAATATACCTTGGTAAATAATAGTCGTATTTATTCCAACCGCCATTACATTCGTGATAAGTATCAAATGCTCCTTTATAACTAAAATAATTATTACAACCGTCAGTAGGTTGATTGATACAATTATCTGTTTGAGTGCCTGAAAGCGTGATTTTTAATTTTCTGTAAATTGAATCTAATACGCACAAATAAGAAGAGAAATTATCAGGGGTTGAACCGATATATTGATTTGACTTGCCAAAAGGAAGGGTAGTTTTATAATCAATCGTCTGTGTTTCGAAAGTTGTTTCTTTGTTCCATGCATTTCCCTGGATTTCATAAATATTTATTTCAACATCTCGGGTGACTTCGTCATTCTCATCAGATAAAATACTCAGACATTTTACATTTTTATAGTAATGTTGTCCGCCACCCGCCTGAAGTTCGTATTTATATTCAGCTGTATATTCATCACCCGGCTCCATGTGGAACATATCTCTTTGGGTTGGTTCCTGCACACCCGCTTGAGGATTGGATAATCCTACACGATCACATGAGATCCATTTGAATGGAAAAAATTGCAGATTTGGAAACGAAACCAAACCATGATTTTTACTGATCTTAATATATCCGGTCGTCCAGTCATAAGCGGGATTTAAATTATTAACTTCAATGGTCATGATCGTATCACTAAGACCTTCCCACTGTATCGTATCGACAGATATAAATTGTCCTTCAAAATAGCCTTTAAAATCTAAATACCATTTGGTCATTAATGGTACATTGTAATTTAATCTTAAATCTCCGCCCCAATTTTTGTCATATACTTTAGTTCCCTCATTATAAACTGTAGGTTGAAAGTAAAAATCAGTTGTTGCAGACAATTCAGCCTGAATAATAGCATACCCTAACCAATTATGATGCTCCAAATATTGACAATTCCAATCAGAAATGTTCTCATACCTGGCTGTTCTATAAGGATAATAAAACATGGTATCCGAAGTAATATAAACAGAATCAAAATCCATTCTGACGTGAGAACCTTTCGGTGAAAGATATCCACCTGAAACTCCATCTTGAGTAAAATACAAATTTTTAAACTCTGCAGAAACTGGTCTAAAATTTTGCCCGGACAAGAATTGTATACAAAACAAACAAGTAAGAAGCGTTAAAGTATTTTTCATAGGTATTGGATTTACAAAATTGAAAACGGACAATAAATCGAAATAATTAATTTTTAATTGAAAGACAAATAAATCAACAAATTAAAAAAAATCAGTCCCACTTCTCCTCTACATTCTTCTTCCAGAGTTTCTCCGCAAAATCTTTGAATACTTTCGGGCCTTTTTCAAATAATTTGTCAGCGGTAAAATCACCGCCATAATAATCATACTCTGAAACCTTCACTTTCGTTTCCCCTCGCATCGCATATTTCTTCGTGTTTTCGTACATGATGATCTTCATCTCACTCGGACTTACATCACCCCGGCAAGCTTTTCGGTACATGATCCAGATTTCGGGAATATTATCTTTATTCAGATCAGTAATCTCCAATGCATTTTCTACAAATGCGACATTCATATCCAGTTCGCAATCGTGTATAAAGTCGTACACTTTCCACACCTGCACGATCAGGTCATCACTATCCAGAAAGTGGTAAGCAAATAGTTCCGCATCAGATCCACCTGATTCGTGCGGAATTCCTTCTTTGATGAAACTACCTGTCTCTGATGTGATGACGATGTGCAACCCCTGATCATCCTGCCACTGTAGGGCTTGGGTCAGTTTGCCTTCATATTTAATATCTGCCGGAATGTCTTTTGATGATAATTCTTTCAAATTAATCTGCCCAAATAGATGTAGAGAAAGCATCATCATTAATGTCATCAATATATAAGTCCTAGTCATAATATTGGCCGGTATTTTTCATTAAAATTATTTTTGAAAAATTATCATGATTGAATACCCGGAACACAATCCACCATCCATTGAATATTAAATTTATCGGTGAGCATTCCAAAATATGAACCCCAGAAAGTATCTGCCATCGGCATGGTTTGCTGACCACCTTCTGAAAGTGCTGCATATATTTTTTCTGCGGCTTCTTTACTTTCTGCAGTAACAGAAATGGAAAAATTATTTCCAATGGTTAGTTGATTCGCCCATTCACCGCCGGTATCACTACCGTACAGCATAGTTTCTTTGCTGATGGGAAGGGTGATGTGCATGATCTTTTCTCCTTCGGATTCGGGCATTTGAGGTCCATCCGGATCTGCGGGCATTTCCTTAAATCTGTTGACCGTTTGGAATTCTCCGCCAAAAGCTTCTTTATAAAAATTAAATGCGGCTTCGCAATCACCGTTGAAAGTCAGGTAAACATTAACTGTTGTCATTTTTGTGCTGTTTAGGATTTTTAGAATTAATTAATTTTTTTTGCATTGAGTGGATTTAAAGCAAATAATTTATGCTCTTTTCTATTGAATTTAATTGTTGAGAATTTTTCCTGAGTTTAATCTACTTGAGTATTCAAACGACAAACATTAAACTTTAAAATTTCTATAACTAAAAGTACAAAATACAAACAGACCACTCACGTTTTATTTGTATGAAAAAACAGATTTTTATTTTGGCAATATTATGCATTGCATTTATTCCGAAGATCAGCATAGCTCAACAATATATCTGCGAATATGCAGGGAGCAGTCAAAGAAATAAATTGATGCTGAGTGCGCCTCCCAAGGTGGCACTCGAACGCATCAATGATATACTGGAGGTAGTAGGATTAAAGGGTAATTTTTCTGTTCTTTCAGCCAATATTGACAATGCAGTCGCACTGGTGCAGGGTTCGAAAAGATATATTCTGATCAATCCATATTTTATGCAGGAGATCCAGAATGAATCCCACTCTGTCTGGACGACTTACAGCATCCTTGCTCATGAGATCGGTCATCACCTCAACGGTCATACCATCGGTGCCCATCGCTCTGCTCATCAGGGAGAGCTGGAAGCAGATGAATTTTCAGGATTTATTTTAGGGAAATTAGGTGCAAGTCTGGCAGAAAGTCAACAAGCCATGGCAATGATCTCCGGTCATGAATCTACCTCCACTCACCCGGCAAGGAAATACAGATTAAATGCGATAGCTAAAGGCTGGAAGAGGGCTTCGCTATGAATATTGAAGAAAGAACTTTAGAAGATAATGACTTAAAGATGAATTCTCATGCTGCAAAAGCCTGCCTGCAGATAGTTGGTTAATCAGGCAGGAATAGAAGATCTAATAATTGACAGAAACGAATATTAATTTTAAATAGAAATGATTTTATTCGCATTGAGTGATTTTCTAATCCAAGTTAAAATCAATTTTTTATTATTCTTGTCAACTCTTTGTTTTTTCCACTTCTTTTAACAATAAAATAGGCTCCGGTTGGAAAATTATTAAAATCGATCATGATGCTTTCTTGTCTTTCAAACTTATTTTTATAAACTATTTTTCCATATAAATTATAGATTTCAATTACAACATTCCCACTTACATTAGAATTTTTCGATTTTATTATAACGTAATTATTTGTAGGATTTGGAAATGCTTCAAATTCAGAATTTTCAATTTCATTTTTGGAGCTAGGATCATCTAATAAAAACTTTATTATGCTGCTACTTTTCATGTTCCCAAAACCAGTATTTCTAATATTAGTATACAGAACTTTGTCGTTGTAAAATAGCCCAATTGGGTCGTCATATATTGCCGGATTTTCGATTACCATAAAACCGGAATCGTAAAAACTATTATCCAGTGTTCCGGTTTCAGATAATTTCAGAATGAAGGAATCAAAATTAGGCAGATTATTAACTTTATTAAAATATGATAATCCTGAAACTAAATATTCATTACTAGTGAATTGATATATTTTTCTGAAATATGAATAATCTAAACCTATCTCAAAATATATTTTACCATCATCACTAAATGTTGAGTCAATTGATCCAATTGAATTTAGTCTCACAATAGCTGATTTGCTAAAATCGTGATCCGTATATCCAACTATTACTATTTTTTGATTGTTATCAAGTAAAGAACCAAATCCTAAGGAAGAAATGCCAGGTTCGAAATTGATTAATGTATATCCATCATCTCCAAAGTCGCTATCTAAACTTCCATCTTCTAAAAATCTTGCAACTAAAAAATTATCAAGATTTCCAATGTTGCCAGAACCAGTAACTATTATTTTGTTTTCCTGCGTTAGATGCAGTTTTGATACATATGAATATTTGAAAAAATTAAAATCCACAAATCCATTAGATCCAAAATTTTGATCTTGTGTTCCATCTTTGGTTAATTTAATCAAAAATCCATCGGTGTCAAATGATTTGAAATATCCTCCTCCGATAATGATATCATCATTGTCTAAAATTATTGCATCTGTAATTTCCGTTGCAAAAACAATTGGAACTTCAAAAACACCCATATTGCCAAAGGAATTATCAATGGATCCATCGTGATTTAATCTGAATATATTGGCCTTTTCATCTATATTTGATGCGCCTCCAACAATTAATCTACCATCACTTTGACTCTTAATAAAGAACATATAATAATCATGAAATAACCCATAATTTTCCATAATTCCACCAACTCCGAAAGACGAATCCAATTCCCCGGAATCCTTAAATTTATAAAAACGTTGAGTGTAGCCACTATCTGACACCAATCCTCCACTTATGATTAAAGTCCCGTCATCTTGCAATAAGGGGAAACTATTAAAACCATCCTGTATACCTGGTATTGAAATAATTCCATTTTCTCCGTAGGCAGAATCAACTCTTATTGTTTGGGAAGAAACTGAAAACGTCAAAAATATAATTAAAATAAAAGTGAAGTAAAGGACAACAGGCGCTTTCATAAACAAATTTTTAAAGAGTTATTGTTCTCAAATATAATAATTGTATCCCAATGATTATATTTATTTAAATCATTGGATTATTTTATAATTATAGATTAAGAGGTGAAAAATCAACTTTTTAAAAAGAATGGAGTTTTCAATTATTTAGGAATTATTCTATAAATAAGAATTAAAAAGAAAATTCTGTGCAAACTCGAGAATAAACAGATAAATTGTATGATCTTATTTGCAATGATAGCAGGATGATCCGCCCTCTATTAAGATACATGTTAAATGCAATAGCTATAGGTTGGAAGAGGGCGGTGGATAGAGAATAGTGGAAAATTAGATGTCAGATGTCAGAAGACAGATGTCAGATGTCAGAATAATTCCGTCTAATCGTTAGATTCCAATCAGAAACTAAATTTTGTATCAAACGTCTTCTCACTTTCTTATCAGGAATCGTCGTTACTCAAAAAGGGACTTCCTCTAAGATTAAGCCTCCACAATTCAAAAAATAGAAATTAGAATAATTCTGTCTAAATGAAAAATTCCGAACAAGAAGGTAAAATATGAACCAACCGCCCTTCTCACCTTCTCACTTCTTAACCTTCTCACTTCTTAACCTTCTCACTTTCTCATCACGAATCGTCGTTCCTCAAAACGGGACTTCCTCTTAGATTAAGCCTCCACAATTCAAAAATTAGAAATTAGAATAATTCTGTCTAAATGAAAAATTCCGAACAAGAAGGTAAAATATGAACCAACCGCCCTTCTCACATTCTCACTTTCTCATCACGAATCGTCGTTCCTCAAAACGGGACTTCCTCTAAGATTAAGCCTCCACAATTCAAAAATTAGAAATTAGAATAATTCTGTCTAAATGAAAAATTCCGAACAAGAAGGTAAAATATGAACCAACCGCCCTTCTCACATTCTCACTTTCTCA
>Ga0247738_10000784_pt1 | contig 11623 bp, 11 predicted proteins | sample UWRJL013104B2_FD_180936 | JGI IMG/M metagenome (GOLD analysis project Ga0247738, IMG submission 180936) | Plant litter microbial communities from Arlington Agricultural Research Station in Wisconsin, United States - UWRJ-L013-104B-2 | ecosystem: Environmental > Terrestrial > Plant litter >...
CGGTGACACCACCGAACCTCCAGACACCCAACGGCACCACCTGGAGCCTGCTGCCGTCAGTGACGAGCACCAACCCCGACATGACGGGCACGACGGCGCCCGAAGCGGCCGTGGGAACTGCGACGGCGACCGTGCCGCTCACGGTCGCGAAGACCAGCGATGGCACCTTCTACGAGGATGGCGAGACCATCACCTACACGCTGCGGGCCACCTGCCCGGCGAGCAAGCCGGTCGGCTCGGTCTATGCGCAGAGCATGACGGTCACCGACACGCTTCCCGAGGGACTGACCTTCGTGTCATCGACCCCCGCCCCGACCTCGGTCGGCGCCGCGGGAGAGCTTGCCTGGGTCTACCCGGATGCCGCGAGTGTGCCGGTCGCCTGCGGTGGCACCGCGCCCGATGCCGCGCCCGAGACGATCACCGTTCTGGCCACGGTCGGACAGGTCGGGGGCGCGGGCTCCGTCTTCGAGCCCTACGAGAACGTGCCGAACTCCGTCACCGCGACGGCCGCACCGGTGGGCGGCGGCCCCGAGGCGACGGCCACCGGCACCCGCACCGTGGTGGTACTCGCTGTCGGCGACCCCGAGATTCCCGGAACCCACTCCCTCACCAAGAGCTCGTCTGCGCCGCTGAACCGAGCAACGAGCGGCTCCGCGGACTTCCGCGCCACGTACCCCGGCCGGTGGCTTCCCAACGGGGACAACAGCGCCGAGCCGGCATCAGTGCTCGATGCGGCTCCGGCGACCTACACGATCAGCCCCCGAATCCAGTACGACTCCTTCCAGTACGAGATTCACGACAAGCTTCCGTGCCTCGCCGACCTCTCGGGCAGCGGTGTCTACACCCAGAGCGCTGGAGTGTGCGCGGCACCGGCCTTCCACGTGCTGGGTGTTCGAATCGACTACTCCGGTGCGGCGGCAGCCGCCGGCTACCTTCCCCAGTACGTCGACGTGGACGGAATCTCGCACGACATGGAGTTCGAGACCAGCGGCGGCGGATGGGCGGGCTGGGTCGTGCCAACGGCGGACATCGGCCGCGTGGCTGAGATCGTGATCCCGCGCGACGCCAGCCAGCAGTCGCGACTTGGCGACAACATCCGTGTGTATGGCTATGCCGACCCGAGCACGCAAGACGGCCAGACCCTGCAGAACAGGGCGACGATCGACTGGTACCTCGGTGCTGCAGCGACCGCAATCGACTCGCAGACGTCGAACGCCGCAGACGTGTTCATTCTCAACTCGCCGCAGATTGGCATCGCAAAGTCGATGTCCGATGTCGGCGCTGCCAACGGAACGCAGGCGCGCGTGCAGCTGACCGCGACGCTCTTCAGCCCTGGTGTTCCGAGCGCCGATCTCGTGGTGGCCGACCTGCTGCCAGCCGGCACCAGTCTGGCGACCGACCCTGCGTCGATCACCGCGACCCTGACGAGCCCCGGCAGCGCGCCGGTCACGCTCACCGCCGCGCAGCTCGACATTGAGGTGCTCGACGACCACCAGCCGGGTCAGCAGTTGATTCGGGTGACCCTGCCCGTGGACGAGATTCCCGCAGAAGCGGGCAAGTTCACCCTCACGCTCTCTGCCTTCACCGTGAACAAGCCGACCGAGCCGGGGGTGTACACCAACGTCGCGCACGTCTTCTATGACGATGCAGACCTGCTGCCCTCCTGCGCGGCGGGCGCGTACTCGCCCGACGACGCCGGTGAGCTGCGCGCCTCGCCCACGGCCACCCCGGCCAACTGCGTCGCAAGCGCCACTTTCCGCACCGTCACCTCCAGCTCCGGGCAGTTTCAGCTGACCAAGACGGTCATGGGCGACTACGACACCGCGCCGCAGGCGTTCCCCGCGGTTGGCCACGTGAAGCTCACCGACGGACTCGCCGACTATGCCGTTACCTGGCAGAACACCGGTGCGCCCACCCTGGAGGGTGTCGTCGTCTACGACGTGTTCCCCCACGTCGGCGACACGGGAGTGAGCGCCGCGCAGGCGGGTGAGCTGCGCGGCAGCGAGTTCCGTCCGGTGCTGGCCTCGATGGGAGCTGCTCCCGCGAACACGGCTCTGGCCTACTCGGCCTCCGCCGACGCATGCCGACCCGAGGTCTACCCGGGCCAGGGCTCGTGCGTCAACGACTGGACCACCGATCCGGCTGATCTTGGCGGGCTCGAGAACGTGATGGCGATTCGCGTCGTCTCGTCAGCGGAGTACCTCACCGGCGAGGGGTTCAGCCTCGAGTTTCAGATGAGCGTGCCGACCATCGACAAGGACTCGATCGCCTGGAACAGCGTCGCGGCCTACGGTCAGACCACGGGCGGAGTGGCGCTGCTGCCCACCGAGTCGCCGAAGGTGGGCATCACCGCCTCAGACGACCGGTTCACCCTCGGCAAGACGGTGGATGAGACGGATGCCGCCCCCGGCGACCTGCTCACCTACACCGTGACCGTCGGCAATACGGGCACACGCGACAGTGTGCCGACCACGGTCACCGACTCGCTGCCGATGGGCCTGACGTTCGTGTCGGCCGATAACGGGGGAAGCTACGACCCCGCGAACCGCACCGTGACCTGGAATGTGCCCGCGCTGAGTCGCGACGACACGATCGAGCTGGTCGTGACGGCCACCGTCGACGCCTATCAGGCGGATGCGGAGATCGTCAACACGGCCGGCCTGGTGAACCCGGCCGGGTACTCGGTGCCGGTCATCGAGGATCCGTGCGCCACGTCGCCCGACGTCAGCTGCGCTCGCACGACCGTGCCGGTGACTCCGGCGGTGCTCGCGCACAGCGGCTCAGACTTCCCCCTCGCCGTGGCGCTGCTCGCTGCCCTGGCGCTGGGTGCGGGCGTGATGCTGCGTCTCGGCAGGAAGGCGGCCCGTCACCGTGCGTGAGGGCGGGAGCAAATCCCCAGTCACCGGAGACGTAAACTGAGCTAGTGCCTGTCGACCGTTCCTGGAGCCTCCCCGTGCTGCGCGCGTTGCCCGCAGCCGTGGTCGCTCTGGTGATCACGTTCTCGGCGGATCACTCCGCGTATCTGGGGCTGATAGCGCTGGGCGGCTTTGCCGTCTTCTCGGGAGTGATCATCGTCGCCGGGGCAGTTCGGGGCGCCTACCCGCGTGCTTCCTTCAGCATTCAGGGCGTGCTTCTCGTTCTTGGCGGCGCTGTCGCGCTCGTCTTCAACGATGCCGGCCTTCCCTTCCTGCTCGTGCTCACCAGCGTTCTGCTCGGCGTGACCGGACTCATCGAGCTGGTGACGGGCCTGCGCGCGCGGGGGCAGCTGGCCGGGGCGCGCGACTGGATCTTCATCGGCGGGTTCAGCATTGCACTGGCCGGCGCCGTGCTGCTGGTTCCCGCCGACCTTGTCGACGTCATCACCATCCCGGGCAAGGAGGTTCCGCCGCTCACCGCCTCGATCGTGGTCGTCGGGCTGCTCGGGGCGTATGCCGCGATTGTGGCGGTCTACCTCGTGATCGCGGGGCTATCGCTTAAGTGGGCGCCGCAGGCATCCGCCACTGTGACGGAGGCATGATGAGCACCGAACCCAGCAAGCGCGATCGCACGCGCCCGGCCGAGCTGCTCGGCCTCAGTGGCGTCATCGCCCTGTTCGTCGCCGTCGTCGTCGTCCTCTCCAGCCGCGACCTGCTGCTTGGCGTGATCGCCCTGGGCGCCACCTTCATCCTGTCGCTCGTGATCCTGGCGACGCTCGCGCTCACGGTGAGCGCGAGCCCCGAGGAGAGAATCGATCTCGACGAGCAGGATCGCGACCAGGGCCACTAGGCCTCGGGCAGAAAGTCCACCAGCTCGCTGGCCAGCCCGGCGTAGCCCGCCGGGGTCAGAGCTGTGAGTCGCTCCTTCGCCTCGCTGCCGATGTCGAGGCCGTCGACGAACGCGACGAGCTCGGCCTGGCCGATGCGGTGTCCGCGGGTCAGCTCCTTGAGCAGCGCATAGGGGTCGGCGATCGAGCTGCGGCCCGCGGTGATCTCTGCGCGGATCACGGTCTGAATGGCCTCGCCGAGAATCTCCCAGTTGCCGTCGAGGTCGGCGGCCAGCGCATCCGCGTTGACCGCGAACTCTGACAGGCCGCGGTCGAGGTTGTCGAGCGCGACGAGCGAGTGGCCGAGGGCGACGCCGATGTTGCGCTGTGTCGTCGAGTCGGTGAGGTCGCGCTGCAACCGGGACGTGACAAGGGTCTGAGCGAGTGAGTCAAGCAGCGCACTCGAGAGCTCCAGGTTGGCCTCGGCGTTCTCGAACCGAATCGGGTTGATCTTGTGCGGCATCGTCGACGAGCCGGTTGCCCCCGCCTGCGGAATCTGGGTGAGGTAGCCCATCGAGATGTAGGTCCAGATGTCGGTCGCGAGGTTGTGCAGAATGCGGTTCGCGTGTGCGATGCGCTGGTAGAGCTCCGCCTGCCAGTCGTGCGGCTCGATCTGCGTGGTGAGCGGGTTCCAGTCGAGGCCGAGACTCGTCACGAATTCGCGCGAGAGGGCGGGCCAATCCTGCGAGGAGTCCGCGGCGACGTGCGCCGCGAAGGTTCCCGTCGCGCCAGAGAACTTGCCGAGGTACTCGCTCGCGGCGATCTGCGTCGAGAGGCGCTCCAGCCGGCCCACGAAGACCGCGAACTCCTTGCCGAGGGTGGTGGGTGTCGCGGGCTGGCCGTGCGTGTGGGCGAGGATCACCGCATCCCGGTGCTCAATGGCAAGAGAGCGGATGCCGTCGACGACCGCGCGGAACTTCGGCTGCCACACCTCCGCCACCGCCGCCCGCACCGTGAGGGCATAGCTGAGGTTGTTGATGTCTTCGCTGGTGCAGGCGAAGTGCGTCAGCTCGGCGATCGAGTTGAGACCGAGCTCAGAGAGCTTGGCGCGCACGAGGTACTCCACGGCCTTGACGTCGTGGCGGGTGGTCGCCTCGAGCGTGGCGAGCTCGTCGATCTCGGCCTGGCCGAAGTCGGTCACAAGGGCGCGCAGCGAGCGGGCCTGCTCTGGGTCGAGACGGTGCGAGCCGAACAGCTCGCGGTCGGTGAGGAAGATGAGCCACTCCACCTCGACCTGTACGCGAGCACGGTTGAGACCGGCCTCACTGAGGTGGTCGCCGAGGCCGACGACGGACTTCTTGTAGCGACCGTCGAGGGGGCTGAGCGGCTGTTCTGGCAGGTGGGTCATCGGGGTCCTTGCGTGATTCCGGGGGTGACTTGGTTGAAGAGGGCGGTGCTGGCCCGCTCGATCATGGAGAGAACCTGATCGAACAGCGCCGCGTCCGAGTAGTAGGGGTCGGGCACGTCGACGATCGACTGCTCGTTGTCGAAGGTCAACAGCAGCTGCACCTTCGAGCGGTCGTGGTCGTTGCTCGCCCACGCCTTGAGAATGCGCTCCTGGCCGCGGTCGAAGACGACGACGAGGTCGAGCTTGTCGAACCAGTCGGGGTCGAACTGCCGCGCGCGGTGCTTCGATCCGTCGTAGCCGTGGTCCTTCAGCGCCACGACGGTGCGCTCGTCGGCGGGCTCGCCCACGTGCCAGTCGCCGGTACCGGCCGAGATCACCGCAATGGAGGACTCGAGGCCCGCCTTGCGCGCGAGCTCCTTGAACACGACCTCGGCCATCGGCGAGCGGCAGATGTTGCCGGTGCACACGAAGCAGACGCGAAAGAGCGCCGTCTCATCGAGCACCTGGCCGAAGTTCATGGGTCTATCCTCCCGCATTTCCCTTCCTGCACAGCCGGACTACTCCACCGCCTTCGAACGCAGAGCGTGATCTGGCCGGCGTGCCGAGCACCATGTGCGGATGGAGTTCGAGTATCAGAAGGCCCTCATCGACGGCGCCGTGCAGAACGTGGACCTGCTGGTCTCCCTGCTGCCGTCGATCCCGGATGCAACCGCGTGGGATGGCCTTGCCAAGGGAAACTACGCGACAGAGCTGCTGCTTCTGAGCAACTGCCTCACCCTGCTGCGCGAGAGCCTTGCCGCGGCCGCGACGCTGATGGATGCGGCGGTGTGCCCTGTCTGACCCGGTGCTCACCCTGTCTGGGGGTGGCACGACGACCATCGCGACCGACGTCATGCTCGGCGACGCCTACTCGATCGGCCTCATCGGCGATCTCGTTGTCGGAGTATCGACCGTGATCGACCTCGCTGCGAGCTCAAGCGACGAGCGGGTTACCGTCACGTGGAACGAACAGCTGTTCGAGGCGAGCCTGCTGGCGACCGACTCGAAGGGGCGTGCCGACTTCATCTCTGCGCGGCTCACCGAGGCGATCGCGGCCTACTCTGCGGCCAACGCCTCTGCGACCGGTTTCATCGAGGTGGGCTCCGACGCGCTGGCCTGGGCCATGGGCTCGTGGCTCGGAACGCTGCCGCTCTTCAACCAGCTAGCCACGTATGCAGTACCGGGCTATGGGTTGATGCTCAGTCTGATGCCGGATGTGCGAGAGCAGATCCGCGCGCACTTTGCCAGCAAGGCTGGTGAGCTGGCGCCCGATGACATCGCGCTTCCGCAGTGGTTCAACGAGCTCATCACCAACCCTCTCGCCACCTATGCGGTGCGCATGGCGGTATCCAGCGCAGACAACGGCCTCTCGGGTTTCGGCGGAGATCCGGCCGCGTTGCTCGCCTCGCTCAAGGAACAGGGCATAACCGGACAAGCGGCAGTGGCGGCCATCCTCTCCATGTGGACATCGGTGGCCGGCGTGCTGAAGGAGGGTCCGGTCAAGGTCACCCAGACTGCGGTCGAGCCGGTCGTTCCGCCCCGGAACAACGTCGAGCTGATGGAGGCGTTTCCCGTGGTCGGCGAGCCCGGTCAGCCGCAGATCCGCATCGACACCATGGTGGTCAACGGTGAGACCCGCTACCAGGTCATCGTCGGCGGCACCGTCGACTTCAACCCGATCCCGGGGCAAGACGCCTTCGACACCACCAGCAACGTCGCAGCTGTCGCAGGGCTGCCTGCCGGGTCCGTTCGCGCGGTTGAACTGGCGATGGCCGACATGGGGATCGACGCTGACAGCCCGGTGACGTTCGTCGGGTACTCCGCAGGCGGCATCGTTGCCGCGACGCTCGCCGCCTCGGGCGACTACAACACGCGCGGTGTGGTGACTGTCGGCGCGCCCGTTGGGCACATCATCCTGCCCTCGGGCGTTCCCGCCGCGATCATCGAGCACACCGATGACCCGGTGCCGGCCCTGGGTGGGCTGCAGGAGAACAGCGAGGCCCTGATCGTTCAGAACCAGGCCTTCCTCAACAAGCCCATTCCCACCGAGGCCCTGCCCGCGCACCGCATCGAGACCTACATCGAGACTGCGTCTGCGATGGACAACGAGATCGCCCTGGAGCTGCGGGACTTCAATGACGCGTTCTATGCCTTCAGTGACGGAGCGAACGCGGCCACCTCGACGTACTATTACGCCGAGCGGGAAGGCTGACCATGAGGCACATTGTGCTGTGCGCGTTTCGCGATGACCTCACTGCCGAAGAACTGTCCGGGGTGATTGACGGTTTCGCGGCCCTGAGTGACCTCGCGCTTGTGGCCGCTCTCGAATACGGCGAGAACGTCAGCCCCGAAGGGCTGGGCCACGGCTTCACCCACTGCTTCACGCTGGACTTCGCAACGGCAGAGGCTCGCGACCACTATCTCGTCGACCCGACCCACCTGGAGTTCGTCGAGGTGCTCACGCCAACGCTGAAGAGCATCCTGGTGGTCGACTACGAGCCGACCACCAGGTGATCCCTAGCGCTTGCGGCGGTTGTTGTCGCTGCCCGTCAGCGGGCGGGCGAAGAGGCCGAGAATCGCGGCGATGATGCCGAGCACGATCGCGGCGAGCACACCCCACCAGAAGCCCTCGATGTAGAGGCCGAACCCGATCTGGGTGCTGATCCAGCTGACGAGCAGCAGCAGCAGCGAGTTCACGACGAGGGCGAGCAGGCCGAGCGTGAGGATGTAGAGCGGAAAGGCGACGATACGGATGAAGTTGCCGATGATGCCGTTGACAACTCCGAAGATCACCGCGACGAGCAGGTAGGTGAGAATCGTCTCGGGCACTCCGCCGGGCGCGTAGGGACGCACCTCGACGACCCCCTCCTGGAAGACGCCGATGAGCAGCGTGGTCAGCCAGAAGGCAACGGCGTTGATCAGGATCTTGACGAGGAATCGCTTCATGGTGCAACTATGCACTGCCGCCCGACTGCCCGCAATTAGGCTGGATAGGTGAGTGGGTCCCGTGTTCGGCTGCGTGCCGAGGTTGAAAACAGTGTTCCGTACCGTCAGGGCAAGCCCGCGGCAGCGGACGCCTTCAAGCTGTCGTCGAACGAGAACCCCTACGAGCCCCTGCCGGCCGTCGTCGAGGCGATCGCCGATAGCCCGCTGAACCGGTACCCCGATGGCGCCGCCACGAAGCTGCGCGAGCGGCTGGCCGAGCGCTGGGGCGTCACCGTCGGTGAGGTGCAGGTGGGTGCCGGGTCGGTGTCCGTTCTGTCCCAGCTGATCAGCGCGGCAGCAGGACCGGGCGATGAGATCGTCTACGCCTGGCGCAGCTTCGAGGCCTACCCGGGGCTGGTCGCTGTCGCCGGGGCAACGAGCGTGCAGGTGCCCAACACCGCTGACCACCGCCACGATCTCACGGCGCTCGCCGCCGCCATCACCGATCGCACCCGTCTCGCGATCGTCTGCAGCCCCAACAACCCGACCGGCACGGCTGTCACGAAGACCGAGTTCGCGCAGTTCATGGCTGCGGTGCCGACGAGCGTGCTCGTTGTGCTCGACGAGGCCTACGCCGAATTCGTGACGGATGCCGAGGCCGTCGACGGCACCGAGCTCGTTCACCAGTACCCCAACCTCGTCGTTCTGCGCACCTTCTCGAAGGCCTACGGGCTTGCCGGCCTGCGCGTCGGCTATGCGATCGGCCCCGAGTACGTGATGGATGCCGCCCGGGTCACCGCTATCCCCCTGTCGGTCATCGACCAGGCGCAGCGCGCGGCGATCGTCTCGCTCGACAACGAGCCGGAGCTGCTCGATCGGGTAGCCCGCCTCAGCGCCCTGCGCGACGAGGTCTGGCGCGCTCTGCAGGCGCAGGGCTGGGACGCCCCGCGTCCGCACGGCAACTTCATCTGGCTGCCGACCGGTGCCCTCACCGACTGGGCAGCAGAGACCCTGACCGCTCACGGCATCGTCTCGCGGTCGCTCGGCGAGGGCCTTCGGGTGTCGATCGGAGAGCAGGCTTCTGTGGAGAAACTCCTAAGGGCTGCGCAGGAGGTTGTGTCGGAGCTACGAACGCGAGCCTCGACGGCCACGTTAGATTAGACAAATGTCTTACACCGACGCGACGATCCAGGTGCTCTCGCCGGAAGGCGAGATCGTCGAGAACGACAAGACGGCCCCGTACCTTCCGCTGGTGTCGAAGCTCAGCGATGCGGAGCTGCAGGAGTTCTACCGGCAGATGGCGGTCATCCGTCGCTTTGATATCGAGGCCGCCAACCTGCAGCGGCAGGGGCAGCTTGCGCTGTGGATCCCCAGCCTCGGCCAGGAGGCGGCCCAGGTCGGCTCCGGCTCGGCCGCCCGCCCGCAGGACCACATCTTTCCGGCCTACCGCGAGCACGTCGTCGCCCGCATGCGCGGCATCGACCCGATCAAGATCATCGAGCTGCTGCGCGGGCTCAGCCACGGCGGCTGGGACCCGAAGGCCAACAACAACTTTCACCTCTACACGCTCGTGCTCGGGTCGCAGGCACTGCACTCCACCGGCTACGCCATGGGCATCACCCTCGACGGTGCGCCCACGGGCGATCCGGAGAAAGACGAGGCGGTCGTCGTCTACTTCGGCGACGGCGCCACCAGCCAGGGCGACGTGAGCGAGTCGCTCGTGTTCGCGTCGAGCTACCAGACCCCGCAGGTCTTCTTTCTGCAGAACAACCACTGGGCCATCTCGGTGCCGGTGACCCGTCAGTCGCGCACCCCGCTCTACCTTCGGTCGAGCGGCTTCGGAATCCCCGGTGTGCAGATCGACGGCAACGACGTGCTCGCGAGCTATGCCGTCACCCGCACCAACCTCGACGAGACGCGCGCCGGTGCCGGCCCCCGCTTCATCGAGGCGCTGACCTACCGCATGGGCGCCCACACCACGAGCGACGACCCGACGAAGTACCGGGATGAGAAAGAGCTCGACTTCTGGACCCACCACGACCCGATCAGCCGCTTCGTGCTGTACCTGCGGGCGAAGGGCGCCGACGACGCATTCTTCGAGTCGGTGAAGCAGGAGGGCGAAGACCTGGCCGCCGATATTCGCAAGCGCACCCTCGCGCTGCCGGTGCCCACCTCATCCGCCATGTTCGAGCACGTGTACTCCGAGGCCCACTCCCTCATGGACGAGCAGGCCGCCTGGCTCGCCGCCTACGAGGCATCGTTCGAGGGGAGCGACGCATGAGCACCGAATCCCTGAGCATGGCCAAGGCCATCAACAACGGACTGCGCGCCGCGATGACGGCGGACGAGAAGGTCATCCTCATGGGCGAGGACATCGGTCCGCTCGGCGGCGTCTTCCGCGTCACCGAGGGGCTGCACGCCGAGTTCGGCGAGAGCCGCGTGCTCGACACCCCGCTCGCCGAGTCGGGCATCGTCGGCACCGCGATCGGCCTCGCGATGCGGGGCTACCGCCCGGTCTGCGAGATCCAGTTCGACGGCTTCATCTTCCCCGCCTTCGACCAGATCACGACCCAGCTGGCGAAGCTCACCTCGCGGCACGACGGCCAGACCACGTTCCCTGTGGTCATCCGCGTGCCCTACGGCGGACACATCGGCGCCGTCGAGCACCACCAGGAGAGCCCCGAGGCCTACTTCGCGCACACCGCCGGCCTGCGTGTCATCACGCCGTCGAACCCGCACGACGCCTACTGGATGATCCAGGAGGCGATCGCGAGCAACGACCCCGTCATGTTCTTCGAGCCGAAGAGCCGCTACTGGCCCAAGGGCGAGGTCGACCTGTCGGCGAGCGGCTGGCCGACCCACGCGAGCCGCGTCGTGCGCGAAGGCACCGACGTCACCCTCGTCGGCTACGGCCCGATGGTTGCCATGCTGCTTCAGGCGGCGGATGTCGCCGCCGAAGAGGGAACCAGCGCCGAGGTCATCGACCTGCGCTCGCTCTCACCCATCGACTACGCGCCGGTGCTCGCCAGCGTGCAGAAGACCGGGCGGCTCGTGGTTGCCGCGGAGGCCCCCGGCAACGTCTCCATCGCCTCCGAGGTCGCTGCGACGATCACCGAGCGTGCCTTCTACTCCCTCGAGGCCCCCGTGCTGCGGGTCACCGGCTTCGACGTGCCGTTCCCGCCCGCGAAGCTCGAATCGAACTACCTCCCCGATGTTGACCGCATCCTCGAGGCCGTCGACCGCTCACTGGCGTACTAGGAAGAAGCAGCAATGGCGAACTCAGACTTCCTCCTCCCCGACGTCGGCGAAGGCCTCACCGAGGCCGAGATCGTGTCGTGGAAGGTCAAACCCGGCGACACGGTCACGATGAACCAGGTGCTCGTCGAGATCGAGACCGCGAAGTCGCTCGTTGAGCTGCCGTCGCCGTTCGTCGGAACGGTGAGCGCCCTGCTCGTCGAAGAAGGCCAGACCGTGGAGGTCGGCACCGCAATCATCACCGTGACCGGCGA
>Ga0247738_10000785_pt1 | contig 11609 bp, 6 predicted proteins | sample UWRJL013104B2_FD_180936 | JGI IMG/M metagenome (GOLD analysis project Ga0247738, IMG submission 180936) | Plant litter microbial communities from Arlington Agricultural Research Station in Wisconsin, United States - UWRJ-L013-104B-2 | ecosystem: Environmental > Terrestrial > Plant litter >...
ATCTCCTCTTCCACCTTTTTGAATACTGTATTACCTGCATTGACCCGGGCGGTGCTGTCTATCTTGTTAGATTTTGATTTGATATCGTAACCAAATTCTTTAGGAGCTTTACTCAGATTAGTGTTGGCATTCGTCAGATTAGAGGAATCAATTCCATACAATTTATATTTTTCACCGTCATAAATATTCACAAGGACCGTCGGATTATCAGAGTTGATCGAATAATTATCTATGACCAGATCGGTGCCTAATATTTTATAATTTTCATCCTTGCCATTATAAACTGCACCTGCGTGAATACGAATGATGGCGTTGTTTTTATACTCATTGGTCAGAAAGTAAAGATTGCCTGCCCGGTCGACTGATGGCTTCATTTCACTTACATTCTCGGTCATTGTAAGTTGTTTCATTTCCCACCCATTGGTGCCATCATTTCTGGTCACCAGCTGCATAGAATATATATCAAATGAGCCTATGGGAAGAATGGTGTCCCCTTTGACTACTTCTGTTGAGGCATCAGGGCGGTTAGATGAGAAATAGATTTTCTTGTCTGCGCCTTCACCTGCTACGGTCACGTCCAGCAGATCATAGGGATCAGTGGTGATCTCATCGGTCTGTCTGGTACTCAATCTATACCTGAATAAATTATCGTAACCATCCATCGTACCATTGATGATGATGTTCTTATCATCCCAGTAAGCGATGCTGTAGATGCGCTGATATCGTTCAGGGATCAATTGACTCTTGGACTTTCGGGTTTGCAGGTCGTATTCTTTCAGATAAATGAAATCCCGTTTTTCATAACTCATCAGAAAGCTTTTTCCATCAGGTTTCCATGCGATGCAAGGATAATTAGGGTCGGGAGCCTGGATCTTGTTTTTAGCACCGTATTTTAAAATGGTTTTTGATTTGCCGGTGCCGACATCCACCAGCCTCACTCTTATCTTACTCATCTGATTGGTGACCATGAGGAGGGACTTTCCATCAGGGGAGTATGACATAGCGGTCACATTTTCATACTGTCGCTGTTTGGTGACCGGCTTTAATTTTTCTCTAGTCTGAGCGATCTGAGGTATCTTGGTTTCACTTTGATTTTTATAATAATTGTAAACATTCTGGATCACATTTTCATAGGATGTGCCCAACACATATTGAAATCCTTTGTCCAGATTCCTGTTGATCCTCGTGACATAGACAAGATTGCCAATCGTGTTTTTCCCATAATTAAAGCCTACATAGTTCCAGAACATATGTCCTGCAAGTCGTGGATCTTCTTTCGCGAGACGTTCAAAGTTTTTATTCTTTTTATTGCTGAAAGCCTTTGCGACTTTGATATCGTAAGCCGGACTCCATTCTTCGCCAAAATAAGAGATCAATCCATCTTTATACCATTGAGGTAAACTAAGCATGATACTGTTTTGGACCATTTCCTGAAGATTGGAACCGAATAAAATATTATTGAGATATACAGCTGCTATACCCTCTCTTATTTGTTTCCGAAGGTGATTGTGATTGCCATCGAATGCGATGAAGATCTTATTATCTATTGTTTTGGTTACTTCTTCATTATAAAAGAAGGCGTCGGTGATACCTATATTACTTTGCTTCAGGTCGGTCACATCCGCAAAAACGAGAAATTCTGTTTTTTCATTTGTTTTAAAATCAATCGTTTTGATGATCTCATTGAATTCCCTTTCAGCGATACGTACTACCTTATGACCTGCAGTTTTGCTCTTTCCATACCAGTTGACCGTGAAAAGGTCGGTCTCATAGTAAAGCCACTGATCAAAATCATCATGATATTGTACGCGGTTTTTTCCGAATTGCACCTGATTTGTCTGTCCGTACATGAAAGCCGGATATAACAAAGTGATGACCAGTAGATTACGGAAAAATATATTGATTTTTAATAAATACATTAAAAAAATTAATCATTTAATAATTCGAAAGTTAAGACTTTATGCGCATATTTGCATTTAAGCATCTGTTAAAACTTGTTTTTGAATCGCAATTCGCTATGATGACGGTTTATTCTTTTGTTTTTAATCCCTTTCAGGAAAATACTTACGTCCTGCACGACGAGAGTAAAGAATGTATCATCATAGATCCCGGCTGTTATGGTCATCAGGAAGAAATGATATTGCAGGAATATATCACCTCGTATGATCTCAAACCTGTAAGACTTATCAACACACATTGTCACATTGACCATATCCTTGGCAATGACTTCGTATATAGAACGTATGGATTGCGTCCGGAGTATCATGCTGCTGAACAATTTGTCATGGACAACATGGCGAATGTGAGTAAGATGTACGATATTAAGCTGGAACCTTCTCCCAGCCCCATCCGGTATATAGAAGAAGGGGAAATAGTAGCTTTTGGCCATTCAGAACTTTTATCCATTTTTACCCCTGGTCATTCTCCGGCTAGTCTTTCTTTTTATTGTAAGAATGACGGAATCTGCATTGTTGGTGACGTATTATTTTATGGAAGCATCGGCAGGACAGACCTGCCGGGAGGCAATTATGATACACTGATCGACAGCATCGTCGAAAAACTCATGATACTACCTGATGAAACCATTGTATATCCGGGTCACGGTGATTCTACCACGATAGGATATGAAAGAAAGACGAATCCTTTTTTGCAGTAATGTGGTCAGTGGTCAGAGGTCAGTCGTCAGAGGTCAGTCTTCAGTGGTCAGTCTTCAGTAAAGATGCGGGTCATTCCTTAGGGGTCAGAAATTTTTGATAAGACATCATTTTATACTGTAAGTTTATCTGATTATCCGATAACATATCTCATATCATCATTTTTACCACTTCCTCAGCTCTTTTCTTTGCCAGATTATTTTTCACGTTGAGCCATTTTTCACCCATGAGTTTATTCATCCCTTTATCGACGATGAAGTGTTTGACTATATTTGCGGCCCCTTGCATTCTTCTGGTCATGCTCTCATTTGCACGGAGACTGATGGAATATCCGCCATCCAAATATTCTATATAATGCCAGTACCCTGAAGGTATGAAGAGCGTATCACCCGGTTCAATAACAACTTCCATACCTTGCGCGAATTGTTGCGCCGGATATTGTTGGTAGTCAGGATGATTAATATCTATGTAGCTGGCTACGGTATACGGCAGGTGATAAATAAATTTACTTTGGTCCGGTGGAAATAATACCACCCGTTTTCTGCCATGGATCTGATTGAGAAATACATGACTCAGGTCAATGTCATAGTGAAGTGCGACTTTACTTCCCTTACCGCCAAAAAACATGAATGGAAAATCATTGTAAAAACCGTCCATAATGTCCGGCATTTTAAAATCTCTTTTCAGTTCAGGTGCATGCCTGAATAAATTAAAGAGAAATAACCTTAATTCACATGGTTCATCGGATACAAGTATATCAAGAAATTCGCCGAAGGGCATTTTTTTATCAGGCTCCATGTAGCCTTTACCGGGCTTAGAATAATTATTTGAATAAATAGGGACTTGTAATTTTCCATATTTATCCTTAAACCGATCGACGGTCCAGTTAAACAATGCCGGCCAATCTTGTGTAAGGTCGGTAAATACAACCGGTAATTGAGGCTTAAGATATTTTTGCTGAAATGTCTCCCGATCCAGACCTTCTACTTTTTCAATGCTTTTCAGTTGCATCATATCCTGTCCTTTTAAAGTCAATAATGTGAATTCGAAAGTTTAAATAACCGGATACACATTATGTTCAAAAAAACAGGAGAAATTATGCCGGAAAAACTTCCTGCCATCTTAAGACTCCACCTACCATATTTTTTACATTGTCAAAACCTGCAGCGGTCAAAACCTCCGTAGCCATGCCACTTCTTTTGCCACTTCTGCAGTGGATGATGATCTCCTGGTCTTTGTATTCTTCCAGCGCTGGAATGTTGTCCATAAATTCTCCCAGTGGGATCAGTTTTGCACCCAGATTAAATTCATCATATTCATATTGTTCACGAACATCGATAAATACGAAGGATTCATTATTATCCATCTTTTGCTTCAGATCCTCTACGGTTATTTCGCCCATTGCTTTCGTTTAATACTATTTGTTATTAAAGGTCAAAATTACATTGATTGTTACAATTTTGAAAGTTTTATTCACATTTGATACTAAACCGGACATTTGCCTCAACTTTTCCTTTAATTTTCAACTATTTTTGACAGATCAACTGCATCAAATGGACTATAAAAGCATCCTTGAAAAAATAAGGCTGGAGACGGTTCTTTATAAAAATGAAGGTTATTTGCCGGATTCTATTCCGGAATTATCTTCAGTGGACCCTGATAAGTTTGGTATTCACCTGCTCACGCAAGACCGTAATGATTATAGCATCGGAGATCATCTGGAGAGATTTTCCATTCAGAGTATTTCCAAAGTGATCACCTTATCATGCGCGATTTCCATCATAGGAGAAGATATATGGAATAGGGTGGGGGTCGAACCTTCAGGTAATCCTTTTAATTCACTTGTCCAGCTGGAGTATGAAAAAGGTAAACCCAGAAATCCATTTATCAATGCCGGAGCCCTTGTGGTGGCCGATATCCTTATTGAACATTTAAAAAATCCAAAGGAAGAATTGTTGGAATATGTGCGAATGTTGTCAGGATATGAATCTATCGATTTTGATGAGAAAGTCGCTGCATCCGAAAAAGCTACCGGGTACAGAAACGCTGCTCTGGCAAACATGCTCAAGTCATTTGGAAATCTGAAAAATGATGTAGAAACGGTTCTGGACTTTTATTTTTACCAATGCTCATTAGCAATGTCCTGTAAAGAACTTGCATATGCGTTTTTTTATTTTGCAAACGGAGGTTACACTTTTGACAATAAAGTAAAGGTACTCTCTGAAAGTAAAGTCAAGAGATTGAATGCCCTGATGCAAACTTGCGGCTTCTATGATGAATCCGGAGAATTTGCATACAAAGTTGGATTGCCTGGCAAAAGTGGCATCGGAGGGGGCATTATCGCCATTCACCCTCAGCATTATTGTGTAGCGACCTGGAGTCCGCGGCTCAATCCAAAGGGTAATTCTGTCATGGGCATGAAAGCGCTGGAAATGCTGACTACAGAAACATCAATGTCTATTTTTTAATTCAAATATTTTCCTAAATTTGAATGAATAATCCTAGCCTCAAAACATCAACAAATTGGCAGATCTAACCATACAGGAAGAACAAGCATGTAAAAACTGTGGACATAAATTCAAGGGTAAGTTCTGCAACAAATGTGGCGAAAAGGTGATCACCGACCATGACAAATCCGTTATCCATTTTTTTGAGGAGGCATTTCATTTTCTGACGCATTTTGAGGGGAAATTTCTAACTACCTTCAAAACGATCTTTACCAGACCCGGAAAGATTTCCGATGATTATTGTGACGGGATCAGAAAACCTTATTTCAAGCCACTTTCTTTCTTCATGTTATTGGTAATAGTATATCTCCTTTTTCCTCTGTTAAGCGGTCTGAACATGGAGCTGAAATTTTATTTCAATATGCTATTGCTTGGTGACGATTTCAAGCAAATGGTAGATGCAAAGATCGCTGCCAGTAGTAGTAATTTAGAAAATTTCTCGGAATTGTTTCACCACAAATCTGAAAAAGTCTCCAAGTTGCTGCTCATTATTTACATACCTTTTGCGGCCATTCTTTTAAAAGGGTTTTTTTACAGAGGTAGAAATCATTTCTTTGATTATCTGATCGTGGCGACAGAGTTTTGCAGTTTTTACATCATGTTTACTTATTTCATTCTTCCCGGTCTTTTATACCTGGTATTTGCTGTTTCTTTTGGAGGTTTCAATAATGTCCCTGAAGCAATCCTGTTTTATATAACTATTCTTGTGATCATGATGTATTCGTTGATTGCATTCAGTAGATTTTTTAAACAAAAAAGATGGATCGTATTTGTCAAGTTATTTGGTTTTCTACCGCTTTTCTTCTTTCTGGTCTTTATCCTTTACAAATGGATCCTGTTTTACCTGACCATGGCTATGATCGGCTGATTAGAAATTTACTAAAAAATAAATTTCATTTTAAATAAAATCTATTACATTTGCACCATGACCTCATTAAGTCAAAATATCTCTGCATTAAATGCAATAACTCTAATACCTTCAAACAGTTATTATTACTACCTCTGTGATTACTATTCAGGTCGTAGCTAAAATATAATTTTCATTATACAAGATAATAGCCCGGTTCTGGATAAGAACCGGGCTTTTTTTATATCCAAAAAAATTTAAAACATGCGTATTAAACCTTTGAGCCAGGTCTATGAAAACTACACCAAAGAAGATTTTGAAGTCTGGGAGACCCTGTATGTGCGCCAGCTATCCAATTTAAGATGCAGTGCCTCTACTTTATATCTGAATGCTTTGGATATCATTGGATTTAGTAAAGATGGAATTCCGGATTTTGACCTGATGAATAAAAGACTGGATGGAACGACGGGATGGAAATTAGTGGTCGCGAAAGAACTTGTACCAAATGAAGTATTTTTTGAATTACTTTCTCAAAAAATTTTCCCGGCTACCTGCTGGCTGAGATCTATGTCAGAGCTGGATTATCTGGAAGAACCTGACATGTTTCACGACGTATTCGGTCATGTGCCATTACTTACTCATCCAGCTTATGCATTATTCATGCAGAGTCTGGGAAAAGTTGCACTGAGATGGAAGGAATACCCTGAGATCATTGACCTCCTGGCGAGAGTTTATTGGTACACGATCGAATTCGGAATGATTAATGAAAATGGACTGAATAAAGTTTTTGGTTCCGGAATAATGTCATCGGTAAGTGAAACAGTCAATGCCGTAAGCAAAACTTCAGAAAAGCGAAGTTTTGATATTCAAGCCATGATCGATCTGCCATACCGGTCAGATATTGTACAACCGGTATATTTTGTGATAGATTCTTTTGAGCATTTAGTGTCCTGTGAACATGAGATCGAATCAGCGCTTAAAAAGATGCTGGTTGAAATTTAGCGGATAAAAAAAGGGTTGCTTCTTACCGCAACCCTTTCTTTATCTAAGATCTTTTTCTAGTTAAGTTTGGCAAATTTACTGCTTAACCATTCCTCACTGTCAACCGGCTTCCATCTGATCTGATAAATACCACTTGATAATTTATCAGTCGAAATATAATTGTTTTCGGTTTTGAGTAATTGTTGCTGGATCTTTCCGTTCGTATCGTAAATAATATATTCGATCGCTTCCTTGCTTTCAGTTTCAAAGTACAGATAGTTATTGGTCGGATTAGGATATACATTTCCTGCAATATCACTTCTTGTACTCGTGACATCACCATCACCGGTGAAGGTGTTGTTTAATCCTTTATTAGTAAACTGAACACGCAGATTCACTTTCAGCACGGTAGGACATCCATTTTCGTTGGTGATCGTTACAGTATATACACCAGACATATACCTGGTCACTTTTTTGATCAAAGGATTCTGAACTGTAGATGTGAAACCTAAAGGACCGGACCAGCTGTAAGCCAGGCCATTACTTGCAAAGAACTGTACCTGATTGTTTTCAAGGACCGGATTTGGTGATGCATATGCGCTTCCTTTAGCTGAAGGGAGCACAGTGACATTAAGTTCTGCATATCCGAAACAACCACCCTCATTGCTTATATATACATAGTATTTGCCTGCATGTGCTAATGTGATATTATCAATACGCGGATCTGCTTCATTTGCAATAAATCCTGCAGGGCCGATCCATAAGTATGAAGTGCCACCTTCTGCATGCAGCTGAAGGCTCTGTCCTTCACAAATTGTGTCAGGACTAGCTGCAGCTTTTGCATAGATCTGATCGTACACTTTTACTTCAACCGTATCTGTAGAACTGCAACCCGTAGCGGCTGTCAAAGTAACTACGTAAATTCCTGACATATGTATAGGAATGTTCTGGATAACCGGATTCTGCTCATCAGAGTAATAGGTAGCCGGTCCCGACCATGCAAATGTTCCTGTTCCACTTGCAGTTAACTGAATTTTGGAGCCAATACATATTTCTGTCAACTGAGGATTTGCAGACACCGCAGGAGGCAGATTGATGATGATATTCAGTGTTGAGATGGCGGTACATCCGTTGGGACTTGTTACGGTTAGTGTATATATGCCACTTTGAACAGCAGTCACATCTTCAATGACAGGATCTTTCAGATTACTTGTCCATCCGCCTGGACCGGTCCATGAATAGGAACCGGCACCTTCTGCATGCAGCTGAAGATCACTTCCCACACAAGCAGTCGAAAGTTCGTATGATGCTTCTGCTACAGGAGGATAGAAGATATCCAGTGTATCGGCAAGCACGACAGAACATCCACCTGTTGCTGTAACGGTAACCGTGTATTTTCCTGCCTGTTGATGATTAGCTATAAAAATGCTTGGATTCTGCAGTGTTGAAGTCCAGCCCTGAGGTCCGGCCCAGCTATAAGTTACACCACCCGTTGCCGATAGTTGTACCGTAGTGCCCACACAGGCCGGATTTGGCGCGATAGTCAAAGTAGCCGCAGGTCGTGGATTGACTATTACCGTAGCAGTGACCGGATTGCTAGCACAACCACCTGGTGTGGTAGCATTAAATGTAAAAGTAACCGTCACAGGCAATGTTGTTAAATTGTTGAGCATTCCAGTCACACTTCCACTTCCTGAGCCGGCAATACCTGTTACATTGGCTGTATTATTCCTTGTCCAGTTGTATACCGCACCCGGTAATCCACCGGCCGGTACAATTGCTGTGATTGCCTGTCCTGAACAAACCGTCTGTGTGGTAGGAGTTGCACTTAGATTAGCAGCGGGATTGACCACTACTGAGGCGATAATAGCTGTGCCCGGACATCCGTTAGCCGTAGGTATGATGGTAAATGTCACAGTGATTGCGGCGTTTGTCGTATTTACAAGCGCTCCTGATATATTTCCGCTTCCTGAGCCGGCAATACCTGTTACATTGGCTGTATTGTCCCTTGTCCAGTTGAAAGTGGTACCTGCTACATTTCCGGTCAAAACTACCGGAGTTATGTTGCCTGCAGAGCAAATCGTCTGGGACGCAGGGGTGGCCACAGCATTAGGGGTTGGGTTGACCGTGATCGTAAAAACAACAGGTGTTGAATTACATCCCTGAGGATTTTCAACGGAAGAAGCATTGCTCTGCACTGTAATGGTTGCGATCTGTGGAGTTGTACCGTTATTTGATCCATTGAATGAAGCTATATTTCCGGTACCGCTACCTGCAAGGCCTATGGAAGGATTGTAGTTGGTCCATGTATAAGTTGCGCCAGGTATACTTCCGCTGAAAGTGACAGGCGCAGTTGCTGTACCATTACAAACGGATTGATTGCCAACAGCATTTACAATAGGTACAGGAGATACGAAAACGTTGATGACAGAAGTGTCACTACATCCGTTGAGATTTGTTACAGTAACAATATAATCACCTGAACCGGATACCTGAATATTCGATATCAGAGGATTTTTAACATTGCTGGAATAACCTCCCGGTCCTGACCATGCAAACGTAAAGTTGTTGTTGCCATTGACTCCCAGTTGCAGATCCTGACCTGCACAGATCGGATTCGGTGTGGCAGTAGCGGTGGGATTTGGCAAAGTATTCACTAATAGATATATAGTGTCTATCTGTAAACAACCATTCTCATCTTCCAGTGTCAATGTATAATAACCTTCCCGGGCATTCCTTGCTTCATAGGCAAAAGTAGCAGGTGTAGTGCCACTTTCGATGACATTTCCATTGCTCAGACGGGTAAATGTAAACGGATAAATGCCTACAGATCCGATCTCAAAGTTCAACATCTGCAGATGACATGATGTGATAGTATCCCCATTTTCATAAGTAGTTCCATCGACCGTGAATTCGTAATTTAACTGTGCACCTACGACAACATCGAAAGAACATGTAGTGATGTTTCCTGAACCATCTTCAGCTTCAAAAGTATTGGTAGTAGTCCCATATGGAAATACTGAACCTGACTCCAATCCGGCAGTTTGTGTAACAATTAATGAGGTCTCCGGATCTGCAACTTCATAATGGATAATGCCATTCCAGATCCTTGGACTAAAAAATCCACCCCCATTTGTGAAAGGATAATCCAAACCAATTCCTTCATAAAATTCCAGATTTTCATCATAAGAATATAAGCTATCCTGGATAGTACCATCTGAATAGTTTAAATCTATTCCTGGTGTGGTTGAAGTTATATAAAACGAATATCGCTCTCCCGCGTTTATATGCACATTAACGTCAACTGGAATAGGGGTGGGGCTGCCATAGGGTTGAGCTACCACATCAGCTGCACCTATCAGATTCCATTCTGCCATATTGGATTCAAAACCAACAAAACTCCCCTGGCGATAATAAATAGCAATATTTGTGTTGTTTCGCGGATGTGCGTCAAAAGACGAAATTATAATATCATTCAATGCGACCACTTCAAACATATTTCCTCTGTGATAATTTTCGCCCATTAAAGTGGTTGGTAGTTCATCACTAATGTAAACTACACAATTGTCCATAGCCACAGGTGTTGAAAAGGTTACAATACCGGGTGCACATATAGAGACATCATCAGGGCATTCCATGTCAGGACCTTCCGTGTCATTGACTGTCACGGTGAACGCACATGTGTCAAAAACACATCCAATGTTTGAGCTGATCTGAACAGTGGTTATTCCCGGATTAAATATGCTTCCGCTTCCGGTGCCAGAACCGCTTAATGTTGTAGCTCCGCTGAAAGTAAAGGTCGTGGAGATTCCGGTACCGTCTACTGTGTAATTGACTGTAGCTGAGCATTCTCCGGAATCCATTCCTGAAATAATATCACCGGGACAAACTACTGCAGCATTTAAAGCTCCTACCGATACTGTAGCCGTGTCATAAGTAATACAACCATTTAACTCTGATTCAATGAAGAATGTAACAGTGATCAGGTCATTCATCGTGTTATTAAGCATTCCCGAAATATTTCCGGTACCGGATGCAGGAATTCCTGTTACAGTGGCGGTATTGTTGCGGGTCCAGGTGGTGGTAACTTCCGGATCAGTATTGAACTGAATAGTTTCAATGTTTTCACCACTGCATGTGATCTGAGTCGATGGAGTCGGTTCGGCTGAGAATCCGGGGTTGACTGTAATTGTGTAAGTCATTGGTTCTGATCCGCATCCGGATATAGGACATCCTGCAAGTAACTCAACTTCTGAAAGATCCAGTGCTCTGGAATACAATCTGAATTCATCCAGCTGGCCGTTCAAAGGGGAGCCGACATTTGAGCCGTAACCCATTATCTTAAACGGTCCTCCACCGTTTATTACCGGTGTAAAAGACTGGGGCACCGTTTCGACAAGTACTCCATCCAGATATGCTTTAATAACTCCTCCAGGCTGGTCATATACAAAAGTGCAGGTGTGCGGATCATTGGTCGCCCCTCCGTTAAGATACACATCTGTCATATCTGTACCTCGAAGTATCCAGTTATTTGCACCCGCTACACCATTGGTAAAACATCTGAAAGATCCTGCGGTAGCATCTCCGAAAATATAAAACAATGTTGTATTGGCAGAAATG
>Ga0247738_10000786_pt1 | contig 11587 bp, 7 predicted proteins | sample UWRJL013104B2_FD_180936 | JGI IMG/M metagenome (GOLD analysis project Ga0247738, IMG submission 180936) | Plant litter microbial communities from Arlington Agricultural Research Station in Wisconsin, United States - UWRJ-L013-104B-2 | ecosystem: Environmental > Terrestrial > Plant litter >...
GCAATCATATCTTGTGAAATCGAAGCATTTGGAATAATTGCTCTGATTTTATCAATCAAAGTCATATATTCTTCACGAGTGTGCAAACGATTCATTTCTTTTAGAATTCTGTTGCTTCCGGACTGAACAGGCAAGTGTATGTGTTTGCAAATATTTGGATATTTGGCAATAACATGCAAAATACTTTCATGCATATCCTGCGGATTAGAAGTCGAAAATCTGATTCTCATTTTTGGGAAACCTACAGCAACCATTTCAAGTAACTGATCAAAATCTACTGCCGTTGCTTTTTGCATTTCAGAGGCGTTTACAAAATCTTTTTTCAAACCGCCGCCGTACCAAAGATAACTGTCAACGTTTTGACCTAAAAGTGTAATTTCCTTAAAGCCTTTATCCCATAAATCCTGAATTTCTTTCATGATACTTTGTGGCTCACGGCTACGCTCACGTCCGCGTGTAAAAGGTACAACGCAAAAGGTACACATATTATCGCAACCACGAGTTATTGAGACTAAAGCTGTAATTCCGTTGCTCATTAAACGAACCGGTGAAATATCTCCGTATGTTTCCTCTTTCGATAAAATGACATTGATAGCGTCGCGGCCTTCTTCAACTTCTGCCAATAAATTGGGTAGATCTTTGTAAGCATCAGGACCAACAACAAGGTCGACTATTTTTTCTTCCTCTAGAAACTGACTTTTCAAACGTTCGGCCATACAGCCTAGAACGCCTACTTTCATTTTCGGGTTAATACGTTTTACTGCATTATATTTTTCCAGACGTTTGCGAATAGTCTGTTCTGCCTTATCTCGAATCGAGCAGGTATTTACCAGAACCAAGTCTGCTTCTTCAAGAGTTTGAGTAGTATTATATCCGTTAATCGATAAAATGGAAGCTACGACCTCACTGTCCGAAAAATTCATCGCACAACCGTAACTTTCTATAAAAAGTTTTTTTGTATTCTCAGGCTTATTCTCCAAAACAAGACTTTCACCCTGTTTGCTTTCTTCAATAATCTTTTCCATTGTATAATTTCAAAGTGCAAAGATAACGCAAAAGGTATAATTATGACAAGATGGCAGAAAAGAAATTTTAGATTTTAGACTTTAGATTTTAGATTGGTTTGTGGAGGCTTCAAAAGCTTTTTTATGATTTCAAAGCTTTTGCTAGCTTCTTCTTGAATCTTCAGCTCAGATTCAGGCTTAGCGAACTTTGCGAAAAAACTTTGCGAACTCTGCGGTTAAATTTAACGACTAAAAAGTCAAACATTAAAATTAATCTATCCCGAGGTTTTGGGCTAAAATTTACAATCTAAAATTTCTTCTAAGAAGTTTAGTGTTAAAAAATGTAGCTTTCCAAAGCTTATATATTTAAAAAGTTATACCTATATATATTATAGATTAGTTTACAGATAAATCTGCAATTTTTAGAAACATAATATCAAAATACCTCAAAAATGCATTATCAAGGTTGATATTTAAAAAAAACTTCTACTTTTGTTGCAGAAAAATAGATCAATGGCAAAGAATTTAGTAATAGTGGAATCACCTGCAAAGGCGAAAACGATAGAGAAATTTCTAGGAAGTGATTTTCAGGTCGAGTCTAGTTATGGGCACATAGCCGACTTACCATCAAAGGAAATAGGGGTAGATGTTGAAAATGGATTTAAACCTAAATACGAAGTTTCTCCTGATAAAAAAGCCTTAGTAAGTAAATTAAAGACACTATCTAAAAATGCCGAAATGGTTTGGTTAGCAAGCGATGAGGACCGCGAAGGAGAGGCTATTTCATGGCACCTGGCGGAAGAATTGAAACTAGATGTAAAAAAAACCAAACGAATTGTTTTTCACGAGATTACCAAATCTGCGATTCTTAAAGCAATCGAGAACCCAAGAGAAATTGATTATAATTTAGTAAATGCGCAGCAGGCACGTCGTGTTTTGGATCGTTTAGTAGGTTATGAATTATCTCCGGTTTTATGGAGAAAAATTAAGGGAGGACTTTCTGCCGGGCGTGTGCAGTCAGTTTCTGTTCGTTTGATTGTAGAAAGAGAACGCGAAATTCAGAATTTCAACGCAGTAGCCAGTTATTCTGTAGTGGCAGAATTTGTAAACGAAGCCGGAAAAGCTTTCAAAGCCAAATTGCCAAAAAATTTCAATACAAAAAAAGAAGCCGAAGATTTCTTAAAACAAAACATCGGATCACAATATAAGGTAGCGGATTTAGAAACTAAACCTACCAAAAAATCTCCAACAGCACCATTTACAACTTCTACACTTCAACAGGAAGCTGCCAGAAAATTGTATTTACCGGTAGGAATCACCATGCAGCTTGCACAGCGTTTATACGAAGCGGGACTTATTACTTATATGAGAACCGATAGTGTGAATCTTTCTAAAGATGCAATGGATGCTGCCGAAGCTGAAATCATAAAATCATACGGAAAAGAGTTTTCAAAACCTCGAACTTTTGCCAATAAAAGTAAAGGAGCACAAGAAGCGCACGAAGCAATTCGTCCGACGGATATGTCGCGTCATACTGTAAATATCGACCGTGATCAGGCTCGTTTATACGATTTGATCTGGAAAAGAACATTGGCGTCTCAAATGAGTGATGCACAATTGGAAAGAACAAATGTAAAAATTGAAGCTAATAATCACGATGAACTTTTTACAGCTTCTGGAGAAGTTTTACTTTTTGAAGGTTTCCTGAAAGTATATCTTGAAGGACACGATGATGATGAGGAAGAACAAGAAGGAATGCTTCCTGCATTAAAAGTAAACGAAAAGTTAGTAAACAATTATATTACTGCTACAGAACGATATTCCAGACCACCTGCAAGATATACAGAAGCATCTTTGGTGAAAAAATTAGAAGAATTAGGAATTGGTCGTCCGTCTACTTACGCACCGACTATTTCGACTATCATCAACAGAAATTATGTTGAAAAAGGAACTCTTGAAGGTCAGGAACGTAATTATACACAGCTTACTTTGCAAACTGGTAAAGTAGGAGAGAAGCTGTTGAAAGAAAATACAGGTTCTGATAAAGGAAAATTAGTTCCTACAGACATCGGAACAATTGTTACTGATTTCTTGGTGAAAAACTTCGGAAATATCCTTGATTATAATTTCACGGCAAAAGTAGAACAGGATTTTGACGAAATTGCCGAAGGAAATATTGATTGGGCAACCATGATGCAGGAATTCTACAATAAATTCCACCCGAATGTAAAAGAAGTTGAAGCTAACGCAGAACGCGAAAGTGGAGAAAGAATTTTAGGTAAAGATGCAGATGGAAGACAAGTATCTGTTCGTTTAGGAAAATTTGGTCCGATGGCTCAAATTGGAGAAGCAGATGATGAAGATAAGAAGTTTGCAAGCTTAATGTCTGATCAGAATATTGGAAACATTACACTTGAAGAAGCTTTAAATTTATTTTTACTACCTAAAAGTTTAGGTGAATATAAAGGAGAAGAAGTAGAGGTGAGTAATGGTCGTTATGGCCCTTATGTACGTCACGGAAGTGTTTTTATTTCCCTGCCAAGAGGAGAAGATCCACTTGGAGTTTCTAAAGAAAGAGCTCAGGAATTAATTGACGAAAAAGCTCTTGCTGATGCGCCAATTGCAGTATATAAAGGAGAAGCTGTTCAAAAAGGAGTGGGGCGTTTTGGTCCTTTCATTAAATGGAACGGTCTTTTTGTAAACGTAAGCAAAAAATACAATTTTGATAATTTATCGCAACAAGATGTTGAAGAATTAATTGAAGATAAATTACAGAAAAATATAGATAAAGTTCTTCACAATTGGGAAGACGAAGGAATTTTGGTTGAAAAAGCACGTTGGGGCCGTTCGGTAATTACAAAAGGTAAGATCAAAATTGAATTAAGTAAAGATGTTGATGCTACACAATTGACATTGGCTCAGGTTCAGGAAATGATTGCAGCTAAAACTCCGGCAAAGAAAACACCAGCAAAAAAAGCAACAACCGCAAAAAAAGCACCGGCTAAAAAAGCAGCTGCAAAAAAGAAATAAAAAATGGAATTTGATTTTCTAGAACCAGTTAACGAAGGAATTTTAAAATTCATTAGTTCGTTGTCTTCTCAAGAATTGGGTAGCAAAATTGTTTTGCACACACAGGATCAGTTTCCGGATATTAGCAAAATTACTATTGCTATTGTTGGAGTTTTAGAAGATCGTAGAAATATTGATATTGTAAATGAGGTAAATCTTACAGCTGTTCGTAAAAAGCTTTATGGAATGTTTCCAGGTAATTGGGATGCGTCTATTGCTGACTTGGGAGATATTCTTGCAGGCGATTCTGTAGAGGATACTTATTTTGCACTTAAGAAGGTAACTTCGGCATTAATTAAAAATAAAGTGATTCCTATAGTCCTGGGAGGTTCACAGGATTTAACCTATGCTTTGTATCGTGCTTATGATGATTTAGAGCAAATGGTTAATATGGTTGCTGTAGATAACAGATTTGATTTTGGCAAGGAAAATGAGACGGTTTCGGCCAATTCGTATCTCACAAAAATCATAATAGATGAGCCAAATAATCTTTTTAATTATTGTAATATCGGGTATCAAACCTATTACAATTCTCAGGAAGAAATTGATTTGATAGAAAAATTGTTCTTTGATGCGTACCGATTAGGTGAAATTTCGAATAATATAGCTCTGGCAGAACCTGTTTTTAGAGATGCTGATTTAGTTAGTATCGACTTGAATTCAGTAAAATCCTCTGCTTCGGGTAATAATGTTAATTTTGAACCTAATGGTTTTAATGGTAAAGAAATCTGTGCTTTAGCAAGATACGCGGGAATTAGTGATAAAGTTTCATCATTTGGAATCTTTAATCACAATAATACCGTATATGAGTCTGCGATGATTGCGCAAATTATTTGGTATTTTATAGAAGGGTTTCATTACCGTTCTAAAGAGTATCCTTTTGGAAGCAGAACGAACTATTTGAAATATATAGTTCCAATGGAAGATGAAGAATTGATTTTTTATAAAAGTGACAAAACAGATCGTTGGTGGATAGAAATTCCATTTGAATCAAATGGTCACAATAAATTAAAAAGAAATACGTTATTACCCTGTTCTTACGACGAATATTTGTGTGCCTGCAACCAAGAATTGCCGGAAAGATGGTGGAAAGCACAGAGAAAAAACGCTTTGTAGAGCAAAATTTTAACTAAAATAAAGAAAACAGATTTTTTATAAAAAAATGTTAAAATAATTTAGTAAGGTAATATTTATAAAATATAAAATTTAACGTTTTACGTCGATTTTTTGCGCTAGTTTATCGACAAAATATTTTTTTTTTATTTTATTTAACATTATTTTTGAACGGTGAAATAAATTTCGTGAGTAGTGTTGTTTTTTTAATAAATAATAAATACGTTTACGGACTTATAATAATGAATAGATAATCCCAAATTTATATGAAGAAGTTTATTGCATTTGCAGCAATGTTAACACTAGTAATCGGCTGTGGTAAGTCAGGTGACAAAGGTGAGTTAGTTGGTGTTACAGGAGGGAAATGGCATCCCGAAAAGCCATATGGAATGACTTTAGTTCCAGGTGGATCTTTTATTATGGGTAAATCAGATTCTGATTTAGCTAATGTAGAAGACGCTCCAACTAAAACAGTAACAGTACGTTCATTTTACATGGACGAGACTGAGATTACAAACAGTGAGTATCGTCAATTTGTGGAATGGGTAAAAGATTCTACAATGAGAGTACGTTTGGCTATTTTGGCTGATGAAACTGGTCAAAAAGCATCATCAGATGGTAAAGGTAAAAAAGCTGGAAGTATTGCTGATTATGCATTTAACGATTCTGAGCCAGATAAAATGACGGCTTACGATAAGTATATGTATGATAACTACTATAGCGTTGGAACAAAAGATGATCCTTATGCTGGTAGAAAATTAAACAAAAAAGTTAAGTTAATTAAAGATACAAAAGGTTATCCGGATGAGTATTATACTGAGGTAATGGACTCTATGTATTTGCCAATTGAAGAATCATATAATGGTTTAAGAACAGTTGATGTAAATAAATTGAAATTCCGTTACTCTTGGATGGATATCCAGGCTGCAGCAAAAGCTAAAGTTGGAAAAAGAAAAGACTTTGTAAAAACAGAGCAAGTGAGAATTTATCCTGATACTACAGTATGGATTAAGGATTTTGCTTACTCATATAATGAGCCAATGCATAATGATTATTTCTGGCACAAAGCTTACGGAGATTATCCTGTTGTTGGAGTTACATGGAAACAAGCTAAAGCATTTTGTGCTTGGAGAACTTTGAATAAAAACAGCTACATTAAATCTAAGAAAAAAGGACGTGATTTAGTAAACTCTTTCAGATTGCCAACTGAGGCAGAATGGGAGTATGCTGCTAGAGGTGGTCTGGAATCTGCTACTTACCCTTGGGGAGGTCCTTATACTAAAAGCGACAGAGGTTGTTTCTTAGCAAACTTTAAACCAAGCAGAGGAGATTATGCTGCTGATGAAGCTTTGTATACAGTTGAGGCTAAATCATATGAAGTAAATGGTTACGGATTATACAACATGGCAGGAAACGTTTCAGAATGGACGGATTCGGCTTATAATCCAAATGCTTACGAATATGTTTCTACAATGAACCCTAACGTAATTGATGGAAACAACCAAAGAAAAGTGGTTCGTGGAGGATCTTGGAAAGACGTTGCTTACTTCCTACAAGTAAGTACTCGTGATCACGAATACGCGGATTCTGCTAGAAGTTATATTGGTTTCAGAACTGTACAAGATTACATGGGAACTCAAGTAACGGGCGGAAAAAAGAAAAAGTAAATTATAATTAAATCAATAACCAAATCGAATCTATTTTAAATTAAAACCTAAAAAAAAATTATCATTATGGCATTATTAAGTAAAAAAGCAATGAATTTCGCTTATGGTATGGGAGCGGCAGTAGTAATCGTTGGAGCATTATTCAAAATTACTCACTTTGAAATTGGACCATTAACAGGTACTGTAATGCTTTCTGTGGGATTGTTAACTGAAGCGTTAATCTTTGCCCTTTCTGCTTTCGAACCAGTTGAAGATGAATTAGACTGGACACTTGTTTACCCGGAATTAGCTAATGGACAAGCTAGACAAAAAGCTGACAAAGTAGAAACTCCTTCTGATGCTCAAGGATTATTGTCTCAAAAATTAGACGTAATGTTAAAAGAAGCTAAAATTGACGGTGAGTTAATGTCAAGTTTAGGAAACAGTATCAAAAATTTCGAATCAGCTGCTAAAGGAATTGCTCCTACTGTAGATTCAATCGCTTCTACTAAAAAATATAGCGAAGAGTTATCTATGGCTGCTGCTCAAATGGAATCATTAAACAGCTTATACAAAGTTCAATTAGAAAGTGCTTCAAGAAATGCTGAAGCTAATAAAGAAATTGCTGACAATGCATCTAAATTAAAAGAACAAATGCAATCTATGACTGCAAACATTGCTTCTTTAAACAGTGTTTATGGTGGTATGCTTTCTGCAATGAGTAACAAAGGATAATTAGTTTTTGACTATTATATTAAAATTATTAATAAGAACTAATTAGAAAAAAATGGCAGGAGGAAAATTAACCCCTAGACAGAAGATGATTAACCTGATGTATCTGGTTTTCATCGCAATGTTGGCAATGAACGTATCGAAAGAAGTAATTTCTGCTTTTGGTTTGATGAATGAAAAATTTGAAGATGCAAACACTTCTTCAGTTGCAACAAACACTTCATTATTAACATCTTTAGATCAAAAAGCTGCTGAAGCAAAAGGAGAATTCGCTATTGCTGCAGTAACTGCTCACAAAGTAGAAGCTATCTCAAAAGGATTTTACGATTATATAGCAACTTTAAAGGCTCAATCTATCAAAGGTTTTGAAGTAGAAAAAGAAACTGGAAAATTGCCTTATGAGGCAATGGATAGAGGAGATAATATCGACGACTGGTTCACAGGAGACGGTTACACTAAAAAAGGTAACGATATTATTGCTGCAATTCAAAAATACAAAGCAGACATGAAAGCTGCTTTAGGAACAGATAAAAAATATGCTCCAATTATCGCAGAGATTGAAAAAAAATTCGATGTTTCTGATGTAAAAAATAAAGAAGGTGTAAAACAAAAATACTTAGATTACCACTTTAAAGGTTTCCCTGCAATTGCTTCGGCTGCAAAACTTTCAACTTGGCAAAATGACGTTAAAAAAGCTGAAACTGATGTTTACAACAGTGCTCTAGGAAAAGCTGCAGTTGCTGCTGCTTCTTACAGTAATTATCAAGCGATCGTTGTTTTAGATAAAAATGCTTATTTCCAAGGAGAAAAAGTAACTGGTAAAGTAGTTTTAGGTCGTTATGACGAAAACACAAAACCAACTTCATTCCAAGGTCCTGGACAAATTGTTAATGGACAAGCTGTTATTTCATTAACTGCAGGTGGTGTTGGAGAGCAAGATATTAATGGACAATTTACATTCTTAGAGGATGGTAAAAACATTCCACTTAAATTTGCTGGAAAATATGTTGTAGTACCAAGACCTAACTCAGCTACTATTTCTGCTGATAAAATGAATGTTGTTTATAGAGGAGTTGTTAACCCAATTTCTGTATCTTTTGCTGGTGTTGATGCTAACAAAATTGTTGCAAGCGCGCCAGGATTAGCTTCTGCTGGTAAACCAGGTAAATATAATATGAGCCCGGGTCAAGGAACAGAAGCTACAATTTCTGTTACCGGAACATTACCAAACGGAGATAAAGTTACAGATAAGAAAACATTTAGAATTAAAGGTATTCCTGGACCAACAGGTACAATTAGAGGTGAAATGGGTGTTGTTAAAGGGCCTAAATCTAACTTAGAAATTGCTACAATTGGTGCTAAATTACTTGATTTTGATTTCGAAGTTGGTTTAGATGTTGTTGGATTTAACTTAAAAGTTACTGGACAACCTACAGTTGTTGTTTCTGGTAACAGATTAAATGCACAATGTAAACAAATTCTTTCAAGAGCTGGAAAAGGAGATCAGGTTACTATTTCTGAAATTAAAACTAAACTTGTTGGAGCTGGTAGTTATTTATTACCAAGAACTGCTCCGGTAATTTACGAAATACAATAATAAAGTAGGTAAAACTACGTTCAATATCTTATAATGATACCACGATGAAAGTAAGAAATTTTTTAATAGCTATTGTTTCTATTGCAGGAGGATTTGCTGCTAACGCGCAATCTAATTTGCTTAATGCAAAAACACCTGCACAAATAGGACTTAAGACTCCTGCACAGCTTATCTCAGATAATGACAAACCGTTAGCTTACGGTTATGTAGATGACAGAGATGTATTGATGGGAAAAACTACTTGGGAAATCATTGATTTGAATGAGAAAATTAATTTTCCATTATACTTTCCGGTAGATACTGCTAACATTGGTGCTGACAGACGTTCATTATATGACGTTTTGACTAAAGCTATGAAAAATGGCAAGATAACTGAAGTGTACTCTGATAGTTATTTCAATACTAAAAAATCTTTGAAAGATATTGAAGGTTCATTATCTCGTATTGATACAACAGATGCTGGTAGAGAGTTAATCAATCAATATCCTGATGACTACAAAACACGTGTTGTGAAGAAAAAAGTAGTTACTGGTACTGGTAAAAAGAAAGTGGTTACTTATGTTGATGAAACAGTTGGGCCAACAAGAACAGTTCCTGCTGAGTATGTCTTAAGACAGGATCTTACTTCTGCAGATGTTACACAATACAAAATTAAAGGATACTGGTATTTTGACAAACGTCAAAGTGAATTGAAGTATCGTTTATTGGGTATTTGTCCTGTAACTCCGGACGTTTATACTATGAACAGTGACGAAAAGGATTATATTGAATTGTTCTGGATTTTCTATCCTAATTCAAGAGAAGCTTTGCATGAAGCAAAAGCTTTTAACGATAGCAATTCAGCATTACCAATTTCTTTCGATCAAATTTTAAATTCAAGACGTTTTAATGCTGTTGTCTACAAAGAAGAAAACTTGTACGGAGATCGTGAGATCAAAGAATACATGAAAGATAACGCACAAAATCAGTTATTAGAATCTGAGAGAGTGAAAGAGAAAATCCGTAACTTCGAGCAAGATATGTGGAACTACTAAGTTCTAAATCAAAATTTTATAAAAAACTCTTACTATATTTGTAGTAAGAGTTTTTTTTTGCCCCATCTTAATTAACATCATTGATAACCGAAATTGAGTGGATTTAGTTCATATTCTCTTTTGAAGTAATTGTTAAATTTTATTGTTTTTTTTGTTTATGTAGGAAAAATAACAATAAAACATGTAATTTTACGTTTAATATGTTTTAATGATATGATGATGAATGCAAAGAAAATTTTAGTCGCTATTGTATGGGTATTTGGAGGTTTCGTTTCTAATGCACAGTCGAATCTGCTTAATGCAAAAACTGCTGATCAAATTGGGCAAAAAAGCCCTGCCCAGCTTATTTCAGATAATGATAAACCATTGTCTTATGGTTATGTTGATGACAGGGATGTTTTAATGGGAAAGACAGTTTGGGAAATTATTGATTTAAATGAAAAAATCAACTTCCCATTATATTTCCCCGTAGATACTGCTAATATTGGTGCAGACAGACGTTCCTTATATGATGTTCTGACCAAAGCAATGAGAGATGGAAAAATAACAGAAGTGTATTCGGATAGTTATTTCAATACCAAAAAAACTTTAAAAGACATTCAAGGTTCATTATCTCGTGTTGACACAACAGATGCGGGTAGGGAACTAATTAATCAATATCCTGATGACTATAAGACACGAGTAATCAAGAAAAAAGTAGTAACAGGAACTGGTAAAAAGAAAGTAGTAACCTATGTTGATCAGACTGTAGGTCCAACAAGAACGGTTCCTGCAGAATATATTTTGAAGCAAGATCTTACTGCTGCAGATGTTACACAGTATAAAATTAAAGGGTATTGGTATTTTGACAAACGTCAAAGTGAGTTGAAATATCGTTTATTAGGTATTTGCCCTGTAACTCCGGACGTTTACACCATGAATAGTGACGAAAAGGATTATATTGAGTTGTTTTGGGTTTTCTTCCCAGATGCACGGGTTGCATTGCATGAAGCAAAAGCTTTTAATGATACTAATTCTGCTGTACCAATTTCTTTTGATCAGATACTAAATTCAAGACGATTTAATGCAGTTATTTATAAAGAAGAAAATATGTATGGAGATCGCGAGATCAAACAATATATAAAAGATGATGCGCAAAGTCAATTATTTGAATCTGAAAGAGTAAAAGAGAAAATCCGTAATTTCGAGCAAGATATGTGGAACTACTAAGTCTCTATATTACATTATAACAAAAACTCTTAGTACTTTTGTATTAAGAGTTTTTTTTCTTTTACCTATTACAATATGCTTGATTATTTAATTGTCGGATCTGGATTAGCCGGAATTTCATTTGCTGAAATAGCCCTTAAAAACAATAAATCTATTTTAGTAATGGATAATAAATCGCAAGCT
>Ga0247738_10000787_pt1 | contig 11584 bp, 9 predicted proteins | sample UWRJL013104B2_FD_180936 | JGI IMG/M metagenome (GOLD analysis project Ga0247738, IMG submission 180936) | Plant litter microbial communities from Arlington Agricultural Research Station in Wisconsin, United States - UWRJ-L013-104B-2 | ecosystem: Environmental > Terrestrial > Plant litter >...
CGGCAACCCGCCCTACTCGAAGGGGCAAGAAAGCGCGAACGACAACGCAGCCAACATTTCGTACCCGCAGTTAGACGCGAGAATCCGCGAGACCTACGCGGCAGGCTCCACCGCCACCAACAAGAACTCGCTGTACAACAGCTACATCCGCGCTTTTCGTTGGGCCAGTGATCGCATCCGTGGTGCCGGGATTGTAGCCTTTGTGTCCAGTGCTGGGTGGATCGACAGCAACTCAGCGGACGGGATGCGTGAATGCCTCGAGGGCGAATTCAGTGATCTGTATATTTTCCACCTACGGGGCAACCAGCGCACGTCCGGTGAGGCATCCCGTAAGGAGGGCGGCAAAATCTTCGGGTCGGGAAGCCGGGCCCCAATTGCCATCTGCGTTTTCGTCAAGAAACCAGAAGCTCCGCAGCCGGGCCGCATCCACTTCCATGACATCGGCGACTATCTGGATAAAGAAGAAAAGCTACAGATAATTCGAAATCTCGGCTCGATCGACGGCATTGCAGAGGCTGCCGGCTGGAGCGCCATCAAACCGAACGACAACAACGATTGGCTAAAGCCACGCGATGCAGACTTTGATTCCTTCATCAAGATTGGTGACAAAACCGATCTGAACGCCCCGGCTATTTTTGAGGTCTTTTCTCAGGGCGCTCAGACAGCACGAGACGCCTGGTGCTTCAACTCTAGCAAACGAAAAGTTGGCGAAAATATCCGTCGGATAATCACGACTTACGACTCAGAGCGTGCGCGATTCAGGGAGCTTGGCCGGAATTTCGCATCTGCAAAGGCGCGGGATCAATTCGTCAGCACTTTCGTAGAAAATGATGATCGACTGATCAGCTGGAGCCGATCGCTCAAAGCGAACGTAGGGCGAGACCGAGAAATTGAGTATGACGAGAAGCATCTCACATTGGCGTTATATCGTCCATTCCAGAAGCAGTGGATGTATTTCGATAGGTCACTCAACGAGTATGTCTTCAAGATACCGCAGTTCTTCCCGGGGAATGGCGTCAGCAATCTAGCGATTTGTACGGTCGGAACCGGGGAGGACCAGCAGTTCTCGGCGCTGATGGTTGCCGCAGTTCCGGAGTTCAAGACCCACTACAACGGTCAAAATTACCCGCTGAAATTCTATCCTGAGCCTCGTGATACGCCCCCCGACCAGCATGAGTTTGCCATTGACGAAGGCGGTGCTGGAACCTCCCAAGACGCCATCACCGATGAAGGCCTCGCGCATTTTCACGCCGCCTATCCCCGTCAGGAGATCAGCAAGGAAGACCTGTTCTACTACATCTACGGCCTGTTTCATTCTCCCGATTACCGCGAGCGGTTTGCCAACAACCTCGCCAAGCAGTTGCCGCGGATTCCAGCCGCTAAAACCTTTGACGACTTTGCCGCCTTTCGCGATGCAGGCCGCGCTTTGAGCGACCTGCATGTGAATTTCGAGACAATCGAGCCCTACATGGTGACCTTCAAGGAAGGGGACCACCGCCTGATCCCGGAGGCGGAAGCGAACCCGAAGAAATTCTACCGCGTCACAAAGATGAAAATCGGTGGTAAGGGCAAGGAGAAGGACCGGTCCACGATCGTCTACAACGACCACATCACCATGCAGAATATTCCGGTAGGCGCCTATGATTATGTCGTCAACGGCAAGCCGGCCCTCGAGTGGGTGATGGAGCGGCAGGTCGTCAAGACGGATAAGGAAAGCGGCATTGTCAACGACGCTAATGACTATGCCAACGAGACCATGGGCAACCCAAGGTACCCACTCGAGTTGTTCCAGAGGGTGATCACCGTAAGCTTGGAAACGATGAAGATCGTGAACGGGCTGCCTGCTCTTGAGGTCGATTAGTGACAATGAACTCGCAGACGTTGGCGACAAAGACGTTGACTACTATCGCTGTGATCTCAAGTTCATAGCCCTAAGGACTGCCAATGGATGGGTGCGCGCGTCTGGCGAACTGCTCGAGCCCATCATCATCGATCTCTGGGCTGAGGAGAAGAAAGGGTGCGCGTTCTCGTTTCATGATCAGACGGCCTAACGCGTGGTTGAAAAACAATCCACCAGATCGACAACGCGAAATCTTGCGCGGTTCCAATGCTGCACCGAGCCGCCGCGCTGGAACAAGCGCATCAAGCACCTGATCCGAGCAAATCCCTATTTCATGAATCTCGGCAAGCGCACTTTGATCGTGCGGATGTGCTTCCCGAACTTGCTCAATATGATAGCATGGCCGCGTTGCAGACGCTTGAACCGATCCGGCCCCACCAAGAATTCCCGCGTCACGCGGACCGAACCGGCGCCGGTTGGTTTGTTGCCGACAGTCTGCGCTGTCATTTCCGGTTTGGCGTAGGTGCCAGCGATTTGGGCAGCAAGTTCGGCGTCGTCAGGACTATTGAGACGATGCACGATAACGGTGTTGATTGACGCGAGTATCTGGTTACGGAACGCCTTTCCGTCGATGCCTTCAACGCTTTCCAGGTCGGCGAAACTCTGCCCCAAAAGGACCACACGCCCCTCAAAACCGCGCCCTTGGTTGACGATGGACAGTATCTGTTTGCCGGAATAGGTCGACAGCTCATCAAGCACGATCAACCACGGCTCACGGCCTCCGGCTAATGTCAATCGGATGTCGTTGATGACGAGCTGGCCCAAGTCCTTCGAGAAGTCCCCATGGGCAAGCGCCGGCAGTGAGAAATAGACAAAACCGCCAGATCCTCGCGCCTCAGGCAATGTCAGCACTGGTCGACCGCCGCCCGCGTCGAACAGTGGGGCCAGCGAAGACTGCGTGAGGTTCTTGATGGTCCCGATGAGGCTTTCGACACCAGCATCTTCCGCTGCACGCTGGCTTTGGACTTCTAACAGCAAGGCTTGCGCATCTGGAATCCTGCGCTTGTTCTTCCGGATGACTGCAATCATCGCATCGACGCTCAGCAGGTTGCCTAGCGTCAGCAGGTCTAACGGCTCTCCAATGGCCATAGCGACTTTGACCGCGGTCTGCATGTACCCTTTCTGCAAGACTTCATAATATGGCTCGGAGTACGGCCGGAGCGACGTAATCAGGTTGGCCAGCGCTGTGAAATCGCCTGCCGAAATAGGGTTGTAAGCACAGGCGTCGTCCACTTTGCCGCCAAGCTCGTGATGGAACAGAAACGCCGGTCGACCCAATTGCTCGGCATAGGCCTTCAGCCTTCGACCGAGATCGATATCACCTTTGCCATCTAGAAAAACGACGGGGTAACCACGCTGGAGATGCGACACGATAATGTTGGATCCGGTGACCGTCTTCCCCGAGCCTGTCGCGCCAACAATCAGCACATGATGGTTCGCATCACGGTCGGTCAGGACAATGTCTTTCCCAGTCTCCGGGTCGATACCCAGGATACTCCCGTCATGGTAGATGGTGGAAGATGATGCGCTGAGCTTTGACCGGATTCGAGCAATAGGCGCGGGCGTCTGCGGCTTCTCCGTTGGGAACGGTGGACTGTTGCGCTTATCTTGCAAGACTAGGCGAACGCCACTTCCGATAGCCAGACCGAGGGCCAGAGCAGACGGGGCGATATCGCTCCGAAACGTCAAGTTGATCCAGCCTTGCAACACATCATGAGCCGAAGAAATGACTGTGTATCCCGCATATAAAGCAGGCATGAATTGCTCCTGGAGTAGGAGTGCTGCGAGAGCCACCAAGCCAAGTAGAAGAAATACAAGTGCATGGCTGGAGCGCCCAGTCGCCCAAGCAATCAACCAGGGGATTGAGGCCCCAATAATGGCTACCGGGCCCATGGAGAGAAAGGTGACCAGAGACGCGATGGCCAGCAGGCCTCCCAACACAAGCGTGGCATCGTCGGCGGGGCGAGGGTTGAGGTTACTCATGATGAACTCCGGAATTTGAGGGGGCTGGTTTTGCCGTGCGTCGCAAGGGCGGCGTCCACTTGACGATCTTGATGTGAGATTGGCCGGAGGCAGCGCGGGTCAGAACGGGCCGCATCGCTTCGTCGGTGATGACGTACCAAACCTCGTCCAGGGACAGGTTGGACGCATGGATGGCTATGATGCCTGTCAGGCGCCGCTGAGATTTCTGCGTCAGCTCCAACTCGATGCCAACGTGACGACCGTCGCGGAGATGCATGACGCCATCTGGCACATGGCCTCTGATGGCATCGGGTTGCGCGAGAAGCTGGCGTTCCGTTTCAAAAGCCCCAACGAAACGGCGTTCCAGCGAGAGAGCCAGATCGGGAAGCAGCCCATCATGGCGAAAAGTCCCAACCCGAATTCCCGTCATGGGCGGGATGGTGTCGCCAGTGAGACGACAACCTTCCCTGGTCACCACCAAAGGACGGTTGGTCATGATGCCCCGCTCAATGCGCCTGAGCAGCCCTGCCTCAACCAGTTTCCGCACACGTCGCGCGGCAGTCGAAAAGTCCACCTTCCACAAGTCCGAAATCTGATCCACGCGCATAAACCCGAAAGCATTGATCCGACTGAGCAACCGGGCATCTCTCTCCACTATCTTCATCTTCATCTTCGTCACTTTCTGTCTTTCTCTCCGCTACCCACCAAATTCAGCAGTCATTTTCCTCCGCCGCCGCCACATCCTTCTGAGCTGCCTCCTCTTTGATCCTGACCCCGTGCAATTGTCCTTGAGTGCGCGGGGTCAGGATCAAAGAGGAGGTTGCGGCCCTGTGTTTTCAGGGTGCGCGGCGGCAATTGCTGCCCACCACTGGTGGGCAGCTTGCTGGGCAGGCCGTCGTTTTGATTTTCGGCTATCGGGACTGCTGGTTTGCGTCCGCGGATTTTGACTTGTCGGCTTCATAGTCGGGCCGAAGGACCGTGCCGACTAGGCGCAGAATCTGGGCATGAAGGTCAGCGTTGCGAGACTGCTCCTGGGCTAAAGCACCGGCCTGGGCCTCGAGCTTGGCCATAAGTTCCATGCGGTCGATCTGTCCCGCCGCTGATGCTCGCATTTCATCGCGCAGGGCGTTTTCGGTTTGTCGAGCCATCGCGAGGTCATACCGGTTGGCCTCGAGATCAAGGCGAAGCTGTTCTGCTGCCGCGTGATGTTGGTCCCGCTCCATTACAGCTGTGGCAAGACCAGCGAGCAAGGAATCACGATGCTCTTCCGCATCAGTCATCCGCGCAAAAAGTTCGGCGCGGTCTGTTTCTGCTGCCTCCAGTTTTCCCAAAGCCACGGACTCCGCCTCGATGGCTTTGGCAAAAGAGGCCTCCAGCAGTTCAATCTGGATGCGGCTATTTTCTTCGCTGCGCTGAAGGGCCAGTCCCTGGTCTGTGACGATAACCCCAAAAGCGGCTTTCATGTCTTCGATGAGGGCCGCCGCCGCCAAGGCCAGGGCACGCCGTTTCTTGTCGACTTCGAGGTGAAGCTCATCGAGGTGTGTCAGCAGCCCAGCAATCTCCTTGGAGGGAGGTTCGGCTTCTCCAGCGACTGACGCAATATCCTTGGCTTTCCGGCCAGCGCGCAATTCTGAGAGAACTTGCTGCGCAACGCCACGCCCGCAGATCCCTGCTGCCACCACGGCATCGATCACGACCCCGGCCGGCGCGTCCTGTTCGTCGGTCGCCAGCTCCTGCTCAATCTTCGTAATGCTTTTGCCGATCTGCCCACGATCATAAGCCATGACACACCTCGATTCCGGTTTTTCAATTTTTCGATATTTTGGATTTTCGGGTTCAGCGCTGCTTGAGCGTTATTGGAGGCTAAGCAGATAGGCCCCAGCCATTGCAAAGAGCAGCCAAGAGAGGTGGGCGATTGGCAGCCACGTCTCGATCACGGCAGCTGTCTCGATCAAGACTTGCCGGGGGGGATTGAAATAGTACGCAACTCGAAAGGCACAGAAGAAAAGGCTGGCGCACAGAAACAAACCGAAGTTGCGCATCAGCAGGACACTGCTGTCTTCCGAGAGCTGGTCTACAAGCGCCCAGGTCAAAAGTTTCTGTCGTAGGCAGCCAAAGTCCGGCGCTCCCTCTAAGCAAAGGATGGGGTCGCCAGCTTCGAAGTGAAGCAGGATTGGCAGCAGACGGATGGAAACTTCGCCGGACCAGGCGTTCCCTGCACTGCCGACATAGTCCAACTCGGGGATCCCGATGAGAAGGGCCGCCATACCGGCGATGGTCACCAGCGCCATTAAGAGTGTCGAAACGAGTTTTTGAACGCTTTGCATTATCGAGTTTCCTTTTTTGGCCAGCAGCAAGCCGCACGGCGGCCCTGTGACCGCCGCCGGAGCTGCGCTGATCGTTTGTTCAGAAAGATGGGGCCGTTTGAATGGCCTTTGGGGAGAGCGGTGGTTAGCCCTGAACGACTTCGAAGTGCTCTTCGATCACGTCGTCCATGTCCTCGGCTTCCATGATCGCAAGAGCCTCATCGTTACCGATGAGCTTGATGCCCTCACTCGGAATTTGCCCGCCTACACCATCGCGCCCCCACATCGAGAAGGCATTGCCGCGCCCGGCAAGGAACCATTGTCCCGATGCCGTACGGAAGAGCCCCGTCTCGTGCCAGCGGAAGTCGCCGCCATAAGCTGTGCAACGGATGTCGCACACATGCTCAGCCGTGTTCGTGTCGAACACGCGTCTGCCGATTATTTTGCGCATCGAAATTCCTCTCCGTTCTGGTTTCGACGCTGGGATTAAGGGCACCGAATTCCGGCTGGGTCAAGGGTTTTTTCGCTGTGAAAACAATGACTTAGCGTCATGGATTGAAATCACTATCCTTCGGAATCTTGAAGGATAAGGACCTTAATCCTTACCTCTATCCTTGCGCTGAGCATGGATAGACACAGCGATCCTTTCGAACCGCGCTCAACCGCGCTAACGAGAAATTAACCATGATTTCTGGAAATCGGGCGTAATGCCCTCTCGCCCGGTCCGACCTCGGGCAAGAACGAGGCCGCCAAGCCATGGCGAATCGCAGACATGGTGCATCTGGACGGGTGCCTAATCCATTCGGTTCCTCTTCAGCGGAGTACGCCGCGCGGCCTCGGAAAGGCCGGGGTCCAAAAGTCGCTGCCGGATGGATTGTGGGCCCCGCTCGCTGACAGTGGTGATGGCTCCTCGCTCCTTCGGTCTCATCCTCGGCCTGCCAAGGCAGGGCCCAGGATGAAACAGCGTATCGAGCCATCACGGCTGTCAACGCGCCGTCCGATATTGGGTAAGCCTAGGGCCAAAACGACAAAGGACATGTGCGCCAGCACGCTCTTCGGCAGACCGTTCCTGCCGGCGGGCCAACGGGCCGGAGACTCCACATATCGGAGACTCGATGGCCCGCCCGCAGCGAAAGCTGCGGAAAGCCTCAACAGGCCGATGGACGAAATGTACCCACCGATGTATCCAGAAAGGGCAATGAAACCGGGCTCTCTTCGAACGCCTTGGAAACCTCCGCACTCAGCAAGGCTGGCTGAGAGTCCCTTCCTCTCCGCCATTTTCCCGTCATGGCTATAGGTCTTTGATTTTCCTCATCTTCTGGAAAGTCGAAACTGTGATGTTCCTCAGAGCACCCGAGCGCGATGGCTCCGGTGCAGGATGAGTTGTCGCGTATCATCATTTGCCCAGACGCGATTTCGGCTTAGGCCTCGACGTCACCGTGGAGATCTGGGGGCGTAGGGCGAGAGTAGGGCCATATGCTCCTACATTGTGCCGCTGGCGTTTTCATGTGTAACGTTTCGGTCGTCATGGTTGTTTTATGGCAGCCTCATCAAGGGCCGTGATGAGAAGATCGGGCGAAGCCATGCCGATACTTAGTGGTAGGGTGAAACTGTGCTGATCACGGCATTTGTTGGTGGGGTATCCTTCCCCAATCTGTGACTTTCATCAGAAATTGACTGAAGCGGATCTTGCCTGTGAAGACTTCCAAGCGACGCTCGCCTTCGGGGCGCCCCACCATGATGGATGTTGCCGCTGCAGCAGGGGTATCACAGGCAACCGTGTCGCTCGTGCTCAGTGGTGGCAAGAGTGGCCGGCTCGCAGATGAAACGCGAAAGCGGGTCGTCGAGGCCGCCCAGCGACTGGGGTATAAGTTCGTACGACGCGGGCAACGCATCGCCCCGGGCGGCCAGTCCACCATTATCTTTATGGCCGACGAAACCATCACGGATCCCTGGATGTCCTTGGCCTTCGAAGGCGCGCGCGATAAGGCGCTGGAGGCCGGAATAAATATGCTCATGGGCGTTAGCCACGGTGACGCCGATGTGGAAACCAATATCCTTGCCGGCCTTGGAAATTTGCCAATCCTGGGACTGATCTACGGCACCATCCTCGCACGCCAGGTCCAAATCCCCCAGTCGCTGGCCCGGCATCGTTTGGTGCTGGTCAACTGCTATGACCCCGAGCACCAATTCCACTCTATCTTGCCCGGCGACGTCTTGGGCGGTCGTGCGGCTACGGAGCACCTGCTGCACAGAGGTCGCACTCGCATCGGGTTCATCAATGGCCAGCAGGGGGTCGACGCCGCGCGCGATCGCTTGAAAGGATACAAGCAGGCTCTGTCGAGTAATGACGTGCCGTTCGATCCGGCCCTTGTCCGCCCTGGGAACTGGGAGCCCTCCGCTGGCTATCAGATGACCAGGGAGTTGATGGCGCTTGACAATCCGCCCGACGCAATCTTTTGCGCCAACGACATGATGGCGGTCGGCTGCTACGACGCGCTACGCGAACTCGGGCTGGCAGTGCCGGACGACGTTGCCGTCATCGGCTTTGATGATCGCGAGATCGCACAATATATGCACCCGCCCCTGACCACGCTGGTGCTGCCGCTTTACGAGATGGGACGCGCTGCCGTGGAACTGCTTCTTGACGATGCGGGCGGACTTCATTCGTCCCCCAGCCGGATCAAGGTCGAATGCGAACTGGTCGAGCGGCAATCAACCAGCACGGTCGCCCAACTGACAGAGCGGCGTCTCGCGGCGCGCTAGTCTGCTCCGCCAGCGGCTGGGGGGGCCGGGCAGTCTCATTCCGAAGAACGGAGGCTGCGGAAGCGGTCAAAGGCCACGGCTATGATGATGAACGAGCCGACGAAGGCCCCTTGCCAGAACGTGCTGATGCCCAGGAGGATGAGGCTGTTGCGGATGACCTCGATGAGGAGGGCGCCGACAATGGCCCCGAATGCCGTGCCGGTGCCCCCGGCCAGATTGGCACCGCCGATAACCGCCGCAGCAATCACCGACAATTCCATGCCCTGGCCGAGATTGGTGGTAACCCCGCCCAACCAGCCGACTTCCAGCACACCGGTTATGCCGGCCGTGAACGCTGAAAAGATATAGACCGAGACTTTCAGCCTGCGCACTGGAATGCCGGTGAGCTGGGCGGCCTGCTCGTTGCCACCCATGGCGAAAAGATGTTGCCCCCACCGCGTCCACTTGAAGAGAAAGGCCGTTATTGCAGCGAGTATTGCGAGCACGATCAGCGGGTTGGGCAGGCCGAGCGTGGAACCGCCGCCGAGAGACAGAAGTAGCCGCGTGTCGGGGCCGAATTCGTAGATCATCTTGTTGTCAGAGAGGACCATGGCCAGCGATCGCACCACGGAAAGGGCGCCCAGTGTGACCACGAATGGCGGCATCCCGGCATAGGAAATCAGGACGCCGTTGAATGCGCCGACCAGGATGGCCGCCAGCAGTGCAGCGGGGACGCCGATCCATATGGGTTGTCCAGCTGACATGAGCACGGCAACGACCATGGCCGAGAGGACAACGGTGGAGCCCACGGAGAGGTCGATGCCGCCCGAGGCAATGACTGCGGTCATGCCGATAGCGATGATGCCCACGAAGGCGAAATTTCGCGATACGTTGAAGAGATTGCGCTCACTGGCAAAAGTGTCGGTCAGCAGGGAGAGCGCCAGGCAAGCGAGAACAGCGGCCAGGAAGACCCAAAATGTCTGGTGGCTGGTGATACGGGCCAAGGCGCTCCGATGTTCCGAGCGGTCGATGGCCTCGGACAGGGTATCGGCGGACATGTTCGACTTCTCCGGGGTCATGCGAGTTCGATGGCGCCTGTGATGAGGCCGGTAATTTCCTCTGGTGAGGTGGTGGCAATACGCTTGTTGGCGACTAACCTTCCGCGGCGGAGCACGGCGATGCGATCGGCGACATCGAATACGTCTGGCATGCGGTGGCTGATCAGAACGACAGCGATCCCATGGTCGCGCAGCTGGCGGATGAGGTTGAGCACTTCGGCCACCTGGCGCACGGAGATTGCCGCGGTCGGCTCATCCATGAGCACGAAACGGGCATCGCTTAGAAGTGTCCGGGCAATTGCGACGGCTTGCCGCTGGCCGCCCGACATGCGCCTGACAAGGTCTCGGGGGCGGGTTTCGGACTTGAGCCGCTTGAATAGCTCGGCCGTACGGTCACGCATTCCGGCATAATCGAGGATGCGAAAGGGGCCGATCTGGCGCATCATTTCGCGCCCGAGAAAGACATTGGAGGCGGCCGAAAGATTGTTGCAGATCGCCAGGTCCTGGTAGACGACCTCGATGCCAGCGCGCTGGGCTTCGATCGGCCTGCGGAAGTCGACTTTGCCGCCATCGATCGACATTTGACCCGAGGTGGGCGCGAAATTCCCCGCTATGACTTTTACCAGCGTCGATTTTCCCGCTCCATTGTCTCCCATCAGCCCCAGCACCTCGCCCGACTTGATCGTTAGCGATACGTCGATCAATGCATGGATTGCGCCGAAATGTTTGCTAATATTATCTAATTGGAGTGTGCTCATCCGCTTCCCAATCAGTCGCTGTCACCCAAACGATTGATGCATAAACTGTCTTGTGCTGCTTATTTGCGGCTTAAGCCTTGGCTGGCAGGGACCTTTTTCGCCGCTTCATTCACCACAGAATACAACTTGACGCCCGTCATATTTCGATGATGATATTATCACATAATATCAAATTCGCTATGCAGAAAGTCTTGCGCGCTCGGAGTGCCGAGCGGCGAAATCACGCTGGAGGAGTAGTGAAGCGCGTTGCGTCGCGTCGGGTGGCCGTTGGCCTCCTGCTCGGCGTTCACAACATGGGAGGAGTAGAAGATGCGGTATTTCGGTGCGATAGCGGTGGCCCTTGCGCTTGCGGCCAGCGGTGCGGCGGGTGCTCAGGCTCAGGAGAAGAAAACGTTGGCCATAGTGGTCAAGGGTTTGGACAATCCCTTCTTCGAACAGATCAACCTGGGCTGCCAGGACTGGGCCGCGAAGAACCCGGATTCTGAGTATGAATGCCTCTATACCGGCCCGGCATCCAGCGCCGACGAGGCCGGGCAAGTGCAGCTCGTCGACGATCTTTTGACGCGGGGCGTCGCTGCAATTGCCATCTCTCCATCCAACGCGCCGGCAATGGCCAATCGTCTCCGGGAAGTTGCCCCTAAAATCCCGGTTATGACCATCGACGCCGACCTTTCTGAGGCCGACAGGTCACTGCGCGCCACGTTCCTCGGCACGGACAATTATCTGATGGGTGTCATGATGGCCGAGCAGGCCAAGCGCCTCAAACCCGATGGCGGCACGGTGTGCCTGCAGTTGGGCAATGTGGCGGCCGACAACATCAATGCGCGTGCGGCCGGGTTCCGCGACACCATAGCC
>Ga0247738_10000788_pt1 | contig 11579 bp, 10 predicted proteins | sample UWRJL013104B2_FD_180936 | JGI IMG/M metagenome (GOLD analysis project Ga0247738, IMG submission 180936) | Plant litter microbial communities from Arlington Agricultural Research Station in Wisconsin, United States - UWRJ-L013-104B-2 | ecosystem: Environmental > Terrestrial > Plant litter >...
TCCGTAAGGCTGTACAGGATATCCTTCATCATCAATATTTAACAAACTTGGTCCCGTATAAGCAATCTCCATCCAAACCGAAGCAGAACCTGGACCACCATTAAATGAAATAACTAAAGGACGTGAATCTTTATCCTTTACATCAGAACGCTCATAATACGTGTAGAATAATCCGGCAATTGCTTTTCCGTCTTCGTCCCATACAGGCATAGTACCTGTTGTTGCTTTATAAGGAACTTTTTGTCCTTTTATTGTGGTGGTGTGATTTGTGATAACCTGAGAATCCGGATTGAAAGTAAGGTTTGCAGCAGAACTTTCTTCTTTTGCGACCGGCGGTTTATCGGCAGCTTTTGGTTTTGATTCCTGAGCGTATGAAGTAAAAAATCCAACTAAAAGGAATGAGATTAAAGTTTTTTTCATAGAAGTATTGGTATGTTATTATTTGGTATTTTGATGTTCTAAACAGTAGACTATAATTAGAGTTTTTAAAGATATAAAAAAATAGTAAGTGATGATTTTAGTCTTCAACAAGACCTGGATATTTTATGAAAGTGTTTAGTGAGAAAGTCTCTGATTTTCTATTGAATAACCTTCTGTTTTGGCTCGAGAAAAAAATATAATATTGAAGAATGGCTTTAATCAAAACTTTACAGTTTAATTATTTTTTTCGATTAAGCAAATAGCAATAAGTAAGATGAGTTAATAAAACAATACAGATTCCCAGACTCCAATAAATTTCAAAATAAGCAAATGCATTATAAAAGCAGAAATGGGAATTTATATTTTCATCAACTCGAAAATAAAGAGGGAAGACAATTAAAAAAAGCGATAGAAATATTGATAGAATTATAAAACGGCCATATTTAATTTTAAAGTGATCCGCAATGCCATAACATAGCATTTGAATAATTAATATTATAAGGAAAAACTTCTCCATGATTTAAATTTTATTGACAAAGCAATTGCATTCTTTATTAAATAAAGCAATTAAAAAGAAGGTTTAATTAATGTAGAAATACGCTGTATTTTCTAAAATTTTATTTTCTTTAGTTTGAAAAAGCACATTTTCGCTTATTTTTCTTTATCAATGTAAATTTTTCCTTGTTTAAATTGACCAGATATGTTTATTTTTCCAAACTTCTTATTATCGAGGAATATGATACTGTCATTTATTTTGTAATTTCCATAATGATGAGTTCGTCCTCCCCAGCTTCCACTTTTAATGATATATTTTCCATCTTCTTTTAAGTCGATAATTAATCCATTTCCACTTGCGTGAAGGTATGTTTTAGAATTTTCTAAACTTTCATAATAGAGATAAAGCCCTAAAGTGAAAAGGATAATGAAAGAAGCTAAAAAAGTTGGAAGTAAATTATAAATGTTTTTATGCCTTTTGAAAATTTTAAAATTTTCAGGAATTACATTTGATAATAAGATAATTTCTAAAACGCCTAAAATGATGTAGAAAAAAGGAGCAAAAACATTATCTGCCTGATATGATCTGTAAAGGATAAAAATAAATAATCCTCCCACAATAGTAAGTTGAATTATTCTTTTAGTCTGGTTTTTCTCTGCCATTAGATTATTTGCTTCTTTGAGATTCAAACCAAATTAATTGATTTTTAATTCTTTCAATAATATCTAAATCATGGTCACTGTGAATATCTCTCAAATTATAATTAGGATTTCTAGGATCATTAGTTTCCTGAAATTCATTAACACCTAAATTAAAAAGTGCTTGCCCAAATCTTAAACTTGGATTTTTTTCTAAATATTCTTCTAATAAATCAAGTATGATCCTATGTTCTTTTTTCATTTAAATTAATTTTCTTTATTTTCTAAATTCTCAAAAAATTGTATTGGGTCAGCAATAAATTTCATTGCATTTGAATTTTTCAAACTCTCCATAATATATTGCATTTCTGGTTTAAAAAATTCTCCTTTTAAATCAATCAAAACAAATTGATTTTTTTTACAGAAATTTAAAATTGCGTGAAGTACAATAGTAATATTAGATGCTTTTCGTAAGTCAATACGAAACTGAAATTCTTCAATTTTGGTTTTATCATCACTCAAACAAATGCAGGCATCATTATCTTCATCGTTATTTCCGTTTCCTTTCCAATTCAAATAAGTTTCATTGCCCCAGTTTGCTTTTGGAATAATTTGATCAAGTTCAGAAATAATCGAAGGAATGTCAGCTTCAAAATTTTTCCAAAAAGAATTTGTCTCGGGTAAAAATTCTGTTTTATTATTTTTAAAAATGCATTGATAATTATTATCGATGGATTTTTCAGGAACTACGATTAAAAGGTATTGCCAAATTGCCATTTTTATTTTTTAGAATTGATTGCTGTAAATAAGTGATAAACCTCTCTTTAATAAGGCTAATTTTAAAAATATAAAAATACTAAATAGTAAATAAGTCTTTAGTTTTAATAATAAAAAAAAGCTACAATTTAGAGTTGTAGCTTCTTGTTTCATCGATTATTCGTATGAATATAAAGTTTTTGTGACAATAGGTTTTGCCTCAGGATAAAGAATATTGGTTTGTGTACGTTTTGATTCGGTTAAATAACCATCTGCATCATAAACATATTCATAATCATATTTAATTTCATATTCTGTTTCGCCTCCGGATACAGCTTTCTCTTTCCAGTCTATTATATGCATCCAATTATGGATATAACATCTAAAAATAGGATCTCTTTTTTTATTTATGTTCAATTGCTGGCGCGAGCGACCATGTTATAATAATAATTTTAATGCATTTAATCTTTCAATTTTATTTGATTTTATAATGTTTTCATAAAGATTTTCTAAAGCAATAACTTGTTTTTCTTTATATCCACTTTTATTTTTAACATTCCAGAAAGTATTACCATTGTATATTAGAAGAATTTCAATATCATCAATTTCGAAATCAACGAAGTCTAGTTCTAAGTCAATTTCATCAGATAGTCTAAAACCATTAATCTCACTAGCATATTCATACCAAATTTTATCTTCTGGATTTATATCTGCAATTATATTTATGTCTAGAGTTTCCTTATTAACCTTAAATGTTTTAAATAATAGATTATAAAATTTTGATGCTTTAATTGAATTGTCAATTTCATCAATTTGACTATTTCCTTCTTCTGGATTAACTTTTCGTAATATATTTTCCAATAACTCTTCAGATTTTTTATTAAGTAATGTTAAGTTATCAAGAGTATTTAAAACTATTTTTGTTTCATGTAATTTGAGCCTTTCATTAAGAAAATTAAACATCATGCCAGCCCATTGTTTTTTGAGATTTAATTCAATTTCTCGTGCAAATTCGAATGGAAAAAAACCATTATTTACAGAAGATAATCTTACTGAATTAATGAATTCGAAAATTTTTCTAGCATACTTTTGATTTTCTATAGATGGAAAAATTATTTTGTCAATGATATCTTGATTGTCTTTGTTTTTTTGATAAAGGCGGTGATCTTCGTATACTTCCCTTTTTATAAAAGTAAATACAGGTAGATTTTTTATACGTGCCGCTTCATATTCAGCATTTGTAATCGATTTTTTTGGATCTGAAATATAATTCCCTCCAAATCTGCCTCCGATTATTAGAATAAACATGTTGCAATTTTCTATTTCATTTACGCAACATTCATGTGTATGTAAATCAGGGTGATAAAAAATATCGCCTCTTTCGCTTAAAATAGCTTCATAATTACAACCTGTAATAAATTCAGAGAGATTATCTCTAATCTGTGATAAATCATAACAAGTTGAGCTAATAAAAATTCTAGGATTTGCCATTTAAGTTATATGTTTAGTTTTTTGATTTATTTCACTAAATCAAACGTAATGTTTTTCCTTAAAAAATGCTAAAGAAAAAAACACAAATTACATTTTAAAAATCACTGATAAAAAAATGTGTTGGCAGTAGTTTTATTTCTTATTAATTTTTTTAGATATTACTAAAATAAATGAAGCAAAAATTGCAGTAGAAACACTTGCAATAATTCCAAAGTAGAAGTCATTAGTTCGTGAAAAATCAAAAATGGGTTCTGAAAAAGTATCATATTTCTCTTTACCTACAAAAGTCAAAGCTGATGCCAAAAGCGTAGTAATTCCTGCAATAACAGCAAAACTTTCTGAAGTTCTTCGTGTAGTTTTACTGTCTTTTTCACTTAATTCTGAAAGTTCATTTCTTTTTTCAATAAGACTTTTGATTTCCTTCTCGATATTAACATCATTAGTTTTTCGCTCAGCATCAGTTCTTGTCTCAAACTCAATATTATCGATGCTGGTAAAAAGTTCACTTTTAAAATATATTTTTTTAAGTTCGGAAATTATTGTTTCTTTTATTGTTTTCTCTAAAAGAGGGTTTGAAATAGTTTCAGAAACTAAATCTTCAATAATATGATTCACGGTTATTTTGTCATTATCTATTTTTGATTCTCTAGTTTTCGAATTTATTACTGTTTTGATTTCAAAAGTCGTTAATTGTCTTCGATCTCCAATCTGATGAGATAAGATTTTAACAATTTCTCTTTTAACTTTATCAATATTGTTTTCTTTGCTTTTAATGTATAAGTATAGTGAAAGGGGAATTGAACCAATTGACGCTACAGTACCTATTATTGAGAAAAAGTCCATTTAGTATTTTTATTTTATGTTGATTTTGAATTTCTTTGTGTTCACGAACAGGATGCTCACGCTAGCTGGATTAGTCTTATTTATGTCTACTTTAATTAAAATTTATTCTTTTCGTTATTAGCAAGAATTAGAAAATTAATTTGATGGATTTCTAACTTTAATTTTCGTGCTAAATTCTCTAAATAATAAAATTTCATCTTCTTTTAAGATTAACTTAAGTCCTTTTTCAGCTTCAAGAAGATCAGAAAAAATATTATCCGTTTCATCTAATTCTTTATAAACTATTCTTTTTTCTTTTTTCATATGAGAGAATAAAGCTTTATCAGATAATCGCATTAAAGAATTTGTAGTTAAAGTTAAAATACTTAAAGCATCATTTATATCATCTTGATCACTTTCACTAAGCTTTCTTTGAAGTATTCTCATAAAATCATGATATATGCTTTCTTTTAAATCATCTGGATTTTTTATTTTGTCTTTATTCTTAAAAATACTGACAACTATATCTGCATAAATATCTTCATCACGAACAATGCTTTTAGTAATTTGTATAGTTTGATTAAATATGAAATTAATTGCTTCATAGACTCTATAAAGGCTAGGGAAATCTGTGTATATTTTAGATGATTGTTCTGAATTTAATTTAAGTAATTCATTATATTGTTTTAGAAGTTCAGTATGTATCGAAACAGTGATAGGCGGAAGAGTTTTTAAATATTCCTTTAATTCTTTTTTTGTTTTTCCAGATTGAAAACACTCTGAATGTAATTTTGTTAATATTCTATCTAATTGATTTGAATATATAACATGATAACTTAATTCATGTGAAATATCGTATGTAATTAGATTATTTAGACTGTTTGAATTATACTGATATGAAATTAATACATTTCTTATTTCCTTTATATAGTTATCTCTTTTACTTAACTTATAAAGTTGAAAGGCACTTACCAAAGTTAAAGTAGAAATGATTGTTCCAATCGTAGTTGAAATATTTGCTAAAGTTTCAAAATTAATCAGTAATGCATTCATAATTTATGTTTTTTTAATATTTAGAATTCTAACTTCTGTTGAGAGTTTATAAAAAAAAACTATCCCAAAAACGCCTTCAACTCCTCATAAGTCTTAATCTTCACACTAACTTTTTCCTCATTAATAACACTCTCAATTTGTTCCGGAATAGGAAGCGTAATTCCCAAAGCAGGTTCAACAACATCTAAAAACTTAATAGGATGTGCAGTTTCTAAGAAAACACCAATCGCATTTTCGTGTTTTTGCAGTTCTTTTTTTAATCCTAAATATCCAACAGCGCCGTGTGGTTCTGCGATGTAACCATCAACTTTATAAATGTTTTTTAAAGCTTCCAGCGTTTCTTCATCAGTATAACTGTAAGATGAGAAATCTTTTTCGAAAGCTTTTAAATCATTGTTGTATAATTCTTGAATCCTGATAAAGTTACTTGGGTTTCCAACGTCCATGGCGTTAGAAATTGTGGCTTTAGAAGGTTTCGGGTCGTATTTTCCGCTTTCTAAGAATCTTGGTACAGTATCGTTTACGTTTGTAGAAGCAACGAAATGTTCAATTGGTAAACCTAATTTCTTTGCCATAATTCCGGCACAAATATTCCCAAAGTTTCCACTCGGACAAGAAAAAACCAATGGTTTGTTTTGGCTTTTCAACGCTTTATAAGCAAAGAAGAAATAGAACATTTGCGGCAGCCAACGCGCAATATTGATAGAATTTGCCGAAGTCAGGTTTTTATGCGCCAGAGTTTCATCTAAAAACGCTTTTTTTACCATATCCTGGCAATCGTCAAAAACACCATCAACCTCAAGTGCTTTTATGTTTTTTCCTAAAGTCGTTAATTGTTTTTCCTGAATGTCGCTCACTTTTCCTGACGGATATAAAATCACAACATCAACGCCGTCAACGCCTAGAAATCCGCTCGCTACAGCTCCGCCCGTATCTCCCGAAGTGGCTACTAAAACCGTATTTTTACTGTCTTTTTTATCTTTATTAAAATACGCCAGGCAACGTGACATAAATCGCGCTCCAACGTCTTTAAAAGCCATAGTTGGTCCGTGGAATAATTCTAACGAATAGATTCCGTTTTCAACTTCCACTACCGGAAAATCAAAAGATAAAGTATCTTTTATAATTTCTCTTAAATTGTCTTCAGGAATTTCATCGCCCACAAATTGCTGAATCACATCAAAAGCAATATCGTTATGGCTTAAATTTTCGATTACATTAAAAAATGCAGGATTTAATGGTGTAATAGTTTGAGGAAAATATAATCCTTTATCACTCGCTAATCCTTGTATCACAGCTTCTTTAAAAGAAACTTCCGGTGCATTATGGTTTAAACTATAGTATTTCATTGGTTGTTTTTATTTAACCGCAAAGGTCGCAAGGAAATTGTTTCTTTTGAAAACGCAGAGATCGCAACGCTTTGTGGTGATGTTTTTTGTTTTTTAATAATTTATTATTCTGTCTTTTTTGTCATTCCGAGGAACGAGGAATCTCCGCGAGAAGCTCGACAAAGATTGACTCACGTTACGGAGTTACTAGCGGAGATTCCTCGTTCCTCAGGAATGACAAACGTTATGTTTTTTATTTGCGTCTATGCTTTACGGGACTTAGACTTCGCTCAGCCTGACAAACGGAATTATTTAAATTAACAATCTCACAATCCAATTTGTGTAAATTCGTGCAATTCGTGTTATATAATTCTTACGCCATCAGGATTAATTTTCGAGACGTGAATTTCATACGGCAAATTCATATTCTCGTAAACATCGCTCATGGCTTTGGCGATTTGGTCGGCGGTATTTTTTCCTCTGCTTAAAGCAAAAATCGACGGACCAGAACCCGAAATCCCGGAACCTAAAGCGCCGTTTTCAAGAGCCGTTTGTTTGATTAAATCAAAACCAGGAATCAAAACGCTTCTTAGAGGTTCAACGATTTCGTCATGAAGCGATCTTCCAATCAAATCATAATCTTTTGTGTATAAGCCTGCTATTAATCCACCCACATTTCCCCATTGCATAATGGCACTTTTTAGGGAAACCGTTTGTTTCAATACCGAACGCGCATCAGAGGTTTTCAATTCAATTTGAGGATGAACCACCGTTGCGTATAATTCTTCCGGACTATCAATTCTGATAATATCAAGCGGAGCATAACTTCTTACCAAAGTAAAACCGCCTAAAAGGGCAGGAGCAACGTTATCAGCATGAGCATTTCCGCTGGCTAATTTCTCGCCCTGCATGGCAAATTGCACCAAATCTTTACGCGAATAAGGTTTGCCTAATAATTCATTAATACCAAAAACTGCTCCGGCAGAACTTGCAGCACTGCTTCCAATTCCGCTTCCGGCTTTGATATTTTTATAAATTTCAATTTCGAATCCAAAATCAATCGGATTAAAATGGCTTTCATAAGCTTCTAACATGGCTAAAGCCGCAACTCCCGAAACATTTTTTTCGGTTTCCAAAGGCAAATCGGCACCCACAATTTTTGTGATGCGAACTCCTTTTTGATCGACTTTTCGAACAATCATTTCATCACCCGCATTGTCTAAGCAAAGTCCCAATACGTCAAATCCGCACGAAAGATTCGCGATAGTTGCCGGGCAAAATAGTTTAATTTCCATTTTTTTAAAGGTTCTGAGTTGCTAAGGTTCTAAGATTCTAAGATTTCTTTGCAACTGTTTATTTTTTTAGCTTCTGAGACTCTAAGTTTCTAAGATACTAAGAAAAAAAACTCAGAACCTTAGCATCTTAGAACCTTAGCAACTTTAATTGTTTCCTATTCTAATTACATCCGCAAAAATTCCTGATGCTGTTACCGCAGCTCCGGCTCCCGCGCCTTTGATCAATAGCGGCTGATCTACGTAACGATCTGTGTAGAACAATACGATATTGTCTTTTCCTTCCAGATTGTAAAACGGATGATCTTTTGGGATAAATTGTAATCCTACGCTTGCTTTTCCGTTTTCGAATTGTGCGACGTATTTCAATCTTGAATCTTTGGCTAAAGACTCTTCATAGATTTTTTCGAAATGAGCAGCATGTTTGGTTAGCGAAGCAAAAAAGTCTTCGTTGTTTGTTGTTGCTAAACAGTCAGCAGGTAAGAATGATTCGTTGGCGATCGCATCAATATCCATTTCGTAACCGCTTTCGCGAATAAGAATCAGGATTTTACGTGCAACGTCAATTCCGCTTAAGTCGATTTTTGGGTCTGGCTCTGTAAAACCTTGTACTCCGGCTTCTTTCACGACATCGTGAAAAGAATTGTTCTTATCAAAATTGTTGAAAATAAAGTTTAAACTTCCGGATAAAACCGCCTGAATTTTATGCACTTTATCACCAGATGCAATTAAGTTTTTTACTGTATCGATAATAGGTAATCCCGCACCAACATTGGTTTCAAACAAAAACGGCGCATTATATTGGCGTGATAGACTTTTTAGTTTTTTATAATTGTCGTACGCAGATGAACAAGCAATTTTATTACAAGTTACAACGGCAATACTTTCCTTTAAGAATTTTTCGTAAGTTTCAGAAACACTTGCATTTGCTGTAATATCCACAAAAATACTATTACGTAAATTCAGTTCTCTGGCGCGTGCGATAAACTCTGTCGGAATAGCGTGTTCACCTTTATCTAATGCCGATTTCCAGTCTTTTAGAGAAATTCCATCTTCATCAAAAAGCATTTTTCTGGAATTCGATAAAGCAATTACACGAACATTAATTTTTAAATTTTCTTTTAAAAACTTTCTTTGATTGTGAATTTGTTCGATGAATTTCTCACCCACATTTCCAACGCCCATTACAAATAAATTCAGCTGTTTGGTATTTTCTTCAAAGAAGTTTTCGTGCAAAGTATTCAATGCTTTTTTAACATCTCTTTCGTTGATTACAGTCGAAATATTACGTTCAGATGCACCTTGCGCAATAGCACGAATGTTTACGTTGTTTTTACCCAAAGTACTAAACATTCTTCCGCTTAAACCTTGGTGATTTTTCATGTTTTCTCCAACCAAAGCAATAATGCAAAGATCTTTTTCTACAATGGCAGGATCAATTTTGTTTTGAAGAATTTCTACTTCAAAAGCTTTGTTGATCGCAGCTTCGGCATTATCAGCATCAGAGTTTAAAATTCCGATGCAAATCGAATGCTCAGAAGAAGCCTGAGTGATAAAAATAACATTGATTTTTTCCTGAGACAATACTTCAAACAAACGTTTTGATGAACCGGAAACTCCAATCATCCCCGGGCCTTCAAGCGTTACAAGTGAAATATGATCAATATGGCTGATTCCTTTTACAACAGTATCTTTTGATGAAACCTGATTAGAAATTAAAGTTCCTACGGCTTCGGGCTCAAAAGTATTTTTGATTAAAATTGGAATATTTTTTCTTAAAACAGGCTGAATCGTTGGCGGATACAACACTTTGGCACCAAAATGCGATAATTCCATCGCTTCCTGATAAGAGATATTTGCAATAGGCTGCGCTTGTTTTACAATTTTTGGGTTTGCAGTAAACATTCCGTTTACGTCAGTCCAGATTTCTAGTTGTGATGCGTTAAGCGCTCCGGCAATTATAGCCGCAGTATAATCAGAACCACCACGACCTAAAGTTGTAGTAATTCCGTCAGATGTTTGAGAGATAAACCCTGGTAAAATATTGATTTGAGATTGATTTCCGCCAAAATATTCCTGAATCAATTGGTTCGAAACTTCAAAGTTTACAACCGCTTTACCAAAATTGTTATTCGTTTTAATCAGTTCGCGGCTGTCTTTGTAAACCACATCCTTATCAATTTGCTGATAAGCCTGCGCGATGATGTAAGACGAAAGTAATTCTCCAAAACTTAAAATAGTATCAGCAGTTCTTGGAGACAATTCGCCCAATAGAAAACAGCCATCTAATAAAGTTTCAAGATGATTGATGATTCTTTTTACGTGACTTAGTAAACTGCTTTGTTCGCTTACCGGAATAAGATCTTTTAAGGTATCAAGGTGTTTTTTCTCGATTTCAGCAACAATATCTCTAAAGCTTTCGTCGTTGGCTGCTGCTTTTGCTGCAGCTGACTGCAATAAATCCGTTACTTTACTTAAAGCTGAAACAACAACTACTAGTTTATCTTGTTTAGAATTCTGGTTTATAATTTCGAGAACGAGTTTTATATTTTGAGCATTGGCAACCGAAGTTCCGCCAAATTTTAATACTTTCATTTTGATGTTTTTTAATAAGGTGCAAAGATTTTGAGTAACAAAGGTTCAAAGGTTATCAACTGTGAACTGAAACTGAAAACTGCGACTATTTTTTTCTTTGTAAATGTTTTTTATGTACCCATCGTCTTTCTTCTTTCAGGAAAAAAGTATAGATAACCAAGGATTATATGTAAAATGTATACCCCTAAGGGGTAGTAGTAGTTGTAGTAGAAATTGTTGTAGCAGCAATTGCAACCCCGGTTAGAGTTGCCATTGTAGAGTGATATTTTGCGCTGTTACTTTTCATTTTGATTTTTCAAAAGTACAGTTTTTTATAAAAGTTAAAAAACTGAAAATCCTTTTTACGAATATTTCAATAATTCAAATGTAAGCATTTTAATATTGAGTAATTGTTAAAATTAAAACTCTAAATATGGCTTATTCATATAATTAACGCTTTTTCTATAAAGGCTTTAAAGTTTTTGTGGTGTTCATTTTATTAGAAAGCAGATAAAAAACAACGATTTTATCCTATATATTAAGTAGGAAATGTTTTTTATGTTTTTTGGATAAAACCAAAAAATGACATTTGTGATAATTAAAGAACTGATTTTGGTACGATAAGCATTATGAAATAAATAAAGCAAACGAGGCGAGATGCTATAAAATTTAATTATTATGAACAAATGTTGCTTTTTAATATTGATTT
>Ga0247738_10000789_pt1 | contig 11558 bp, 11 predicted proteins | sample UWRJL013104B2_FD_180936 | JGI IMG/M metagenome (GOLD analysis project Ga0247738, IMG submission 180936) | Plant litter microbial communities from Arlington Agricultural Research Station in Wisconsin, United States - UWRJ-L013-104B-2 | ecosystem: Environmental > Terrestrial > Plant litter >...
CGGGATTGAAGCTATGGAAATGCGTGGCGATCCTAATGCGAAGTTGGGCTTTGAGACAACGCCGGGATTGCGATAAAAGCCATAGGCAGCTGTTTCATTGTGATATATCGCATCAACCGCCGACAGCGATCGGCGCAGACGGAGACCGTGCATGGACGGCCATGGGCAGATATCGACGGGGCGCGTACCCCGGTTGAGCATGGAAGGCGCCGGCGCCATCCTGCTCGATGTCGCCGGGCCGACTTTCGACGAGGCTTGCCAGGCGCGCATTTGGGCGCTCGCCGCCCAGCTCAGCCGCCGTCCGGGCATTTCCGAAACCGTTCCCGGCATGAACAATCTGATGGTGGTGTTCGATCCGCTCACCGTCGATCCGCTGGCGGTGGAGGCGGATATGCGCCGCGGCTGGCAGACGGTCGTGCCGGAGGATACAGCCGGCCGTACCGTCGACGTGCCGGTCACCTATGGCGGTCCGGGCGGCGTCGATCTCGCCGAATTCGCCGCCGGGAAAAACATGACGATCGGCGATGTGGTCGCCCGCCATACGGCGCCGCTCTATTCGGTAGCCGCCGTCGGCGCCATGCCCGGCTTCGTCTATCTCTCCGGGTTGGACCCGGTGCTGGCCCTGCCGCGCCGCCATGTTCCGCGCACCGCCGTTCCGGTCGGCTCCGTCATCGTCGGCGGTGCCCAGGCCGGTATCATGCCGCTGACGGCTCCCTCCGGCTGGCATATCCTTGGCCATACCGACCTGCCGCTGTTCGATCCGCACCGCGATCCGCCGGCGGCATTCCATCCGGGCGATCGCATCCGCTTCGTTGTCCGGGAGATCCAGGCATGATCGAGATCCTCTCCACCGGTGCGGTCAATTCGGTCCAGGATCTCGGCCGTTTCGGCTATCTCGATGCCGGGGTAGGCCGCTCAGGCGCCATGGATGCGCCGGCGCTGGAAGTGGCCAACCTGATGGTCGGCAACCCGGGCGGCTTTGCGGGCCTCGAGATCGCCCTCTTTCCCTTCCGGCTGAAATTCCTGGCGCCGACCGTCTTTGCGATAACCGGCGCCGACTGCCCGGCAAGCCTGTCCGGCAAAAGCCTGCCGCCGTGGTGGACGATCCAGGCCGCCGAAGGCGACGTGCTGGAACTCGGCCTGCCGCGCTCGGATGCCCGCGCCTGTCTGGCATTCGCCGGCGGCATCGACGTGCCCGATCTGCTGGGGTCGAAATCGACGGATCTGAAAAGCGGCTGGGGCGGCCATGAAGGCCGCGGCCTGAAGCGCGGCGACCGCCTGTCGCTCGGCGAAACGACCGCGCATCGGCCATTGCCACCGGGCGGCTTCGGCCTCGATCCGCTGGAATTTCGCCCCGCGCCGGCGGCGCCTGCGGTGGCAATCCCGGTGCGCGTCCTGCCGAGCGCCGAATCCGCGGCCTTTTCGCAAGAGGCGAGATCGGAATTCTTCGCCGTCGCCTGGCGCGTCAGTGCCGAGGCCAACCGCCAGGGCTACCGCCTCGAAGGCCCCGAACTGCATCCCTCGACGCGGCTGGAACTGTTTTCGCACGGTATCATGCCGGGCACCGTCCAGGTGCCGCCCTCCGGTCAGCCGATCATCCAGCTGGCCGAGGCCAATACCTGCGGCGGCTATCCGAAGATTGCCAATGTCATAGAGGCCGATCTCTGGCGCCTCGGGCAGACCCCGTCCGGTTCCGCCATCCGCTTTATCGCCGTCGATCGGCCGCAGGCGATCGCCGCTCTTCGGTCGCAGCGATCGGCCATCGTCCGCGCCGGCGCCTTTGCAGCCCTTGTGCGCAAGGACAAGGTCGAACCCGGCCTTTATACCGGCCTGCAGATGGCCCGCCCGGCACGGGGCGGAAACGCAATGCAGATCAATCACAAGGGAGAATGACATGGTGGACAAAAGCGAACGGCCGGTGGCCCTGATCACCGGCGGCGGCCGCGGCATGGGCGAGGCGATCGCCCGGGAACTGGCAGCGAGCGGATACCGTCTGGCGCTGATGTCGCCATCGGCAAGCTGCGAGAAACTGGCGGCCGAACTTGGCGGCGTGGCGGTGCGGGGCGTCGCCGAAAAGGCCGAGGACATCCAGGCGATCTTCGACATGACGATGAACACCTATGGCCGCATCGACGGCGTCGTCAATCATACGGGCCATCCGCCGAAGGGCGACCTGCTCGACATTCTTGACGAGAACTGGACGCTCGGCTCCGACATGATGGTCTTGAGCCTGGTGCGCATGGCCCGGCTGGTGACGCCGGTAATGCTCAAACAGGGCAAGGGCGCCTTCGTCAACATCACCACGTTTGCCGCCTTCGAGCCGTCGCTGATCTTCCCGGTCTCCTGCACCTACCGGGCCGCCGCCGGCGCCTTCACCAAGCTGTATTCCGATCGCTATGCGGCCGACAATATCCGCATGAACTGCCTGTTGCCGGGCTATGTCGACAGCCTCAACCACAAGCCGGAGACCGCCGACAAGATCCCGATGAAGCGGATCGGCTCGGTCACCGAGATCGCCAAGACCGCCGCCTTCCTGCTGTCGGACGGTGCCGGCTATATCACCGGCCAGAATATTCGCGTCGATGGCGGCATCACCCGCCACGTTTGAGACCCCGGAGTAATTCGACATGAGATGGAAGCGTACGATCCAGCTGCTGGACGTTCATTGCGAAGGCGAAATCGGCAGGGTGGCGATCGGCGGCGTGCCGAAGATTCCCGGCGCCACGGTGGCAGCCCAGCTCGAGTGGCTGAATACAGATCCGAAAGGCCGCGAACTGCGCCGGCTTTTGTGCCTGGAGCCGCGCGGCGCGCCGATCGGATCGGTCAACCTGCTGCTGCCGGCAATCCACCCGGATGCCGATGCCGCCTTCATCATCCTGCAGCCCGACCAGGCGCATGCCAGTTCCGGGTCGAACTCGATCTGCGTCACCACCGCGCTTCTGGAATCCGGCATCGTCGAAATGCAGGAGCCGGAAACCGTCGTGACGCTGGAAACGGCTGCCGGCCTGGTCAAGGCGGTGGCTGCCTGCCGCGACGGGCGCTGCGAAAAGGTGACGCTGACCATGGTGCCGTCCTTCGTGCATGCACTGGACGTCGCACTCGACACGCCGCAATGGGGCCGCATCACCCTTGATCTCTGCTATGGCGGCATCTTCTATGCGCTGGTCGATGTCGGCCAGGTGGGCACCACGATCGACAAGGCCAATGCGCGGGCGCTGGTCGAGGCCGGCATGGTGATCAAGGACCTGATCAACCAGGCCATGCCGGTGATCCATCCGGAAATCCCGGCGATCTCTGGCGTCGCCTACGTGATGTTCCGCGACATCGATCCGGACGGCGCCGTGCGCACCTGTACGACGATGTGGCCGGGCCGCGTAGACCGCTCGCCCTGCGGCACCGGCAATTCCGCCAATCTGGCGACGCTGCAGGCCCGCGGCAAGGCCAAGGTCGGCGATCGCTTCCTGTCGCGTTCGATCATCGGTTCCGAGTTTCAGGTGGAGCTTTCGGCGATGAGCGAAGTGGCCGGCCGTCCGGCGATCATTCCGAAAATCACCGGCCGCGGCTTCACCTTCGGCCTGTCGCAGGTGGCCCTCGACCCGTTCGATCCGTTTGCCGCCGGCTTTGCGCTCACCGATGTCTGGGGTCCGCAGGCGGGCGCCATCGGCGACGCCTAAGCGTCCCGCTCAGGGGTAGATGACGCCCTTGCGCAGGATGACATTGGCATAGAGCCGCGGCTCGCCGGTCTGCACGATCGCGTGGGCCGCGCGCACCCGGTCGTAGAATGCCTTGCCCTCGAGCGGCGTCACCGCCCGCAGCGGCTCATGCCGGTTGCAGCAGGCAACGATCTCCGCATGAACGGGGTCTACCTGGTTGGGATCGTGTCCGACGGTGGAGCGGAAGATCGCGTCGGCGACGAAATCGTCGATCGGCAGCACGCTGAGTATGGCGTCGAGCACCGGCACCAGCCCATGGCCGTCCAGCCGGATCAGCCGGCGGCCGTGTTCGAGGGCCGGGTAGTTGCCGTCGACGATGGCGATCTCGTCGCCATGGCCCATGGCCCGCAAGGTCGCCAAAAGGTCGGGCGAGAGCAGCGGATTAAGTCCCTTCAGCATTGTCCATGTCCTTGAAAAGTACGCTCTGGTCGATGAGGTAACGGGCAAAGATCGGCAGGCTGGCGCCGCCGATGGCGCGCGCCTGGGCGCCGACCGCACCCTCGATGATATCGGGTTTGACGATGCCCTGCAGGTCGAGCCGCTCCACGGCCGCAGAGGTTGCCTGCACCAGCCGCCGGCGTACCCAGCCCGGAAAGCCGCCGTCGATTACCGCAGCGGAAAAGTCGAGGATGGACACCGAGGCGACGATGGCCTGCGCCAGCGCGTCGGCACAGTCCTTGATCCAGAGTTCCATCGGCGCGCCGAAATCGATCCATTCGTCGGCGGAGTACCAGAGCGGCTGCGGATCGATGCCGCGCTCGCGCAGGAGATTTTCGAGCACGAAGATCGAGGCGATTTCCAAAAGCTGGCAGGTTTCACCGTGCTTGTTGCGCACCGGCAGCGGCCCGATCGCGCCGGCGGTGCCGGTGCGCCCGACGAAAACGGCGGAGTTGAGCACAATGCCCCCGCCGATAAACGAGCCGATGTAGAAATAGACGAAATCGGGGTAGCGCGCGCCGACGCCGAACACCAGCTCTGCACCGCAGGCACTGGTGGCGTCGTTCTGCAGGTAGACCGGATATGCGACACTGGCTGCGACTTCCGCCTGCAGGTCGAATTCGCGCCACGCATCCATCGTCCCGCTCGGCGCACCGACTTCCTCGGCCCAGTTCCACAGCTCGAACGGCGCGGCAATGCCAATCCCGGCGACACTTTCGCGCTCCTGACCGGTCATGCGGCCTTCCAGCTCGCTGATCCCCTCGGTCACGAAGGCCAGGATAGCGTCCGGCATCGGGAACGGATAGGTGCGGTGCAACTGCAAGCGGATGCGGCCGACGAAATCCATCAGTACCATGTCGGCACTGCGTCGACCGATCTTGACCCCGAAGGAGAGGACCGCGTCTGGGTTGAGATGCATTGGAACGGAGGGCTGGCCGACCTTGCCGCGCACCGGCGCGCCGCGGGTGAGCAGCTGGTCCTTTTCAAGCGACCGCATGATCACCGACACCGTCTGCGCCGAAAGCCCGGTATGGCGGGCGATCTCCGCCTTCGACAGCCCGCTCTGCCGGCGCACGACAGACAGCACCAGCCTCTCGTTATAGGCGCGCACCCGCGTCTGGTTGGCGCCCCCGCCGCTGCTGATAAGCTGCGGGAGAGCTGGCTCGGAGAGATGGTAATCGCGTGTCGTCATCGAGCCGTCCTCCTTCCGTGTCGTTGCCGCTTTAGTATGCAGATGATCAAACAATGTCACAACGCATTAATAATTCAATCCGATTTATTTATTGACAAGCTCAAACTTCTAATGTTCTTAATGGCGCTGTGAGGACGGAGTGCACCCGAGGAGAGGGGCATTCCACCCGGCGCCGAAACCGCCGCCGGGGAGATATTTTTCGGCCGAAAACCTTGGCCCTGAACCTTTCTGGGAGGAAAGTCATGAAGAATTCGCTTGTTACCCTGGCCCTGTCGACGCTCGCGCTCGGTGTGGTCTTTGCAGCCCCCGCCAGTGCCGCCGACGTTTCCGCCTGCCTGATCACCAAGACCGATACCAATCCGTTCTTCGTCAAGATGAAGGAAGGCGCCACCGCCAAGGCCAAGGAACTCGGCGTCAACCTGAAATCCTATGCCGGCAAGGTCGATGGCGACCATGACAGCCAGGTTGCCGCCATCGAATCCTGCATCGCCGATGGCGCCAAGGGTATCCTGATTGCCGCTTCCGATACCAAGGCAATCGTCGACCAGGTCAAGAAGGCCCAAGCTGCCGGCCTGCTGGTCATCGCCCTCGACACGCCGCTCGATCCGGCAACCGCGGCCGACGCCACCTTCGCCACAGACAACCTGCTTGCCGGCAAGCTGATCGGCCAGTGGGCTGCAGCCACCATGCGCGAAGGCGCCAAGACCGCCAAGATCGGCTTTCTCGATCTCGTCCCGTCGCAGCCGACCGTCGACGTTCTGCGCGACCAGGGCTTCATGATCGGCTTCGGCATCGACCCCAAGGATCCCAACAAGATCGGCGACGAGGACGATCCGCGCATCGTCGGCCATGACGTCACCAACGGCAACGAAGAAGGCGGCCGCACCGCCATGGAAAATCTTCTGCAGAAGGATCCGTCGATCAACGTCATCCACACCATCAACGAGCCCGCCGCAGTCGGCGCATACCAGGCGCTGAAGGCTGTCGGCAAGGAAAAGGACGTGCTGATCGTTTCGGTTGACGGCGGTTGCCCGGGCGTCAAGTCGGTGGCCGAAGGCGTCATCGGCGCGACCTCGCAGCAGTATCCGCTGATGATGGCGGCGCTTGGCGTCGAAGCGATCAAGAAGTTCGCCGACACCGGTGAAAAGCCCAAGCCCACAGAAGGCAAGGACTTCTTCGACACTGGCGTATCGCTGGTTACCGACAAGCCGGCCGCTGGCGTCGAGTCGATCGACACCAAGGTCGGCACCGAAAAGTGCTGGGGCTGATCGTCTAGAGCTTAGAGCTCGCGATCGGTGCGGAAGGGCGGCGGATAGCCGCCCTTTTCGACCACCGGCAGGGCACGCTGGAACCTTTGGGAGGAAAATTCGCCATGGCAGGTATCCAGGAATTCGAAAAGACGCTCGATCAGAGCGACCGATCGGTTGCTTCTTTCGAAGAGCAATCGGCGCTGAGACGGGTGCAGCATTTTCTGCATTCGACGCCGGCCGCCGTTCCCTTCATCGTTCTGATCTCGGCCATCATCATTTTTGGGCTGGCGATCGGTGGAAAGTTCTTTTCCTCCTACACGCTGACGCTGATCCTGCAGCAGATCGCCATCGTCGGCATTCTGGGCGCCGCCCAGACGCTGGTGATCCTCACCGCCGGCATCGATCTGTCGATCGGTGTCATCATGGTCATCTCCGCCGTGGTCATGGGCAATTGCGCTGTCACATATGGCATTCCCGCGCCGATTTCGGTGGCCATCGGCCTTGCGGTCGGCGGATTTTGCGGCCTTCTGAACGGCTTTCTGGTGGCCAAGATGAAGCTGCCACCCTTTATCGTCACCCTCGGCACCTGGTATGTGGTGATGTCCTCCAATTTCATCTATTCGGCCAACGAGACCATCCGTGACGCGGACGTCGACGCGGTGGCGCCGTTCCTGCATTTCTTCGGCGCAAGTTTCAAGGTCGGCTCCGCCGTCTTCACCCTCGGCGTCATCATGATGGTGCTTCTGGTTCTCGGGCTCTGGTACGCCCTCAACCACACCGCCTGGGGACGCCATCTCTATGCAGTCGGGGACGATCCGGATGCAGCGCAATTGTCCGGCATCCAGGTCGACCGGGTCTTGCTCGGCACCTACGCGATCGCCGGCCTGATTGCTGGCCTTGCCGCCTGGGTGTCGATCGGCCGCAACGGCTCGATCTCACCGTCGGCGGCTGTCACCGACTACAATCTCCAGGCCATCACCGCGGCGGTAATCGGCGGCATTTCGCTGTTCGGAGGCCGCGGCTCGATCCTCGGCACGCTGATCGGCGCGATGATCGTCGGTGTCGTGTCGATGGGACTGAACATGCTCGGCGCCGACCCGCAATGGAAAGTCTTTCTCACCGGCGTTCTCATCATTTCGGCTGTTGCGGTCGACCAGTGGATCAGAAAGGTAGCAGGCTGATGGAACCCCTTCTCACCGCCCGCGGCATCGTCAAGCGCTATGGCCGTGTCACCGCTTTGGACCAATCCGACTTCGATCTTTATCCCGGCGAAATCCTCGCTGTCATCGGCGACAACGGTGCCGGGAAATCGTCGCTGATCAAGGCGATCTCCGGAGCCATCCATCCCGACGAAGGCGAGATCCGGCTGGAAGGCCAAGTGGTCAATTTCCGCTCGCCGCTGGAGGCGCGCAAGGCCGGCATCGAGACGGTTTACCAGAATCTTGCTTTGTCGCCGGCCCTTTCCATCGCCGACAACATGTTTCTGGGCCGCGAGCTGCGCAAATCCGGCCCGCTCGGCTCGATCTTCCGCATGCTCGACCGTCCGGCCATGGAAAGGATCGCCCGCGACAAGCTGTCGGAACTCGGGCTTATGACTATCCAGAACATCAACCAGGCGGTGGAAACCCTCTCGGGCGGCCAGCGCCAGGGCGTCGCCGTCGCCCGCGCCGCCGCCTTCGGCTCCAAGGTCATCATCCTCGACGAGCCGACCGCAGCGCTTGGCGTCAAGGAAAGCCGCAAGGTGCTGGAGCTGATCCTCGACGTGCGCTCGCGCGGCATGCCGATCGTACTGATCTCCCACAACATGCCCCATGTCTTCGAGGTTGCCGACCGCATCCATATCCACCGCCTCGGCAAGCGGCTGTGCGTGATCGACCCCAAGCAATACACCATGTCCGACGCGGTCGCCTTCATGACCGGCGCCCGGCCGGCACCTGACATGGACGTCGCCGCTTGACGTCAGAATTGCAAGCGCTGGCCGACGAACTGGTCGCCCGGGCGCAGGGTGCCCGGCGCTTCATGGTAGCCATCGCCGGTCCTCCGGGGGCCGGAAAGTCGACACTTGCCGAACGCCTTGCCGAAACGCTGGTACAGCGCGGCGAAACGGCGGCGATATTGCCGATGGATGGATTCCATATGGACAATGCCGTGCTGGAACAGAAGGGTTTCCTCGCCCGCAAGGGAGCGCCCCACACATTCGACGTCCGCAGCCTGATCGACGTGGTAAAGGCCGTGCGGCAGGCGGATACGGAGGTGCTCGTGCCGGTCTTCGACCGCGCCCGCGAACTGGCGATCGCCTCGGCCCGCATCGTCTCGGCCAATGATCGTTTCATCCTCGCCGAAGGCAACTACCTGCTCTTGAACCAACCACCTTGGGCCAGTCTTGCCGCCTGTTTCGACTTCTCGATCCTGATCGCGCCGCCGCTTGGCGTGCTGGAGGAGCGCCTGGCCGCGCGTTGGCGGGGATATGGGATGGATGCCGCGGGCATCCGCAGGAAACTGGAGGAAAACGACCTTCCCAACGGCCGCCTGGTACTCAGTGCCAGCCGAAAGCCGGATCGCACCGTCGCCATTGTCTAGCCTGCCTGCGCAGGCGACGGCGAAGGTGTCTCCTTTCGGTTCGCCTAAATCCCCCAAAGATAAAATTCGATACAATAGCTTCAGCCAATATCAGGGGACGTTTGCTACCTTTCGATGAAGCCGGTGGAACCCTCGTGATTTCGTATACGAAGGACGCCATTCGACCGCCGCATGCGGGACGGGCAGAAGGGGGTTGACGATGGCCATATTGATTGTCGAGGACAACGCCACCAATGCGATGATCCTGAAGCATCTCGCTCGCAAGGCAGCGGATGTCGAGGTGCTCATCGAGGCCGATGCAACCGCCGCCCTGAAGCTTTGCCACAACACTTTCTTTGAATTGCTGATTGTCGATCAGGTCCTGCCGGGCATGACCGGCCTGCAATTCGTCAAGGCGATCCGACAGCTGCCACGCTACGACAGCGTGCCCACCATCATGGTGACCGCCGATCAGGACCCGAAATTGCGCGAGGAAGCCTTGCGCATCGGCGTCACCGATTTTCTCACCAAGCCGGTCGAGACCCTGCGTTTTCGTGCCATCGTGTCGACGTTTCTCGATCGATCCGCGCAGCCCGCACGCGCCTACGGTTGATGAGGGGGGCGCTGTGATCGGAAACGTTCGCTCCCGCGGCGACATCATCCGCAATGCCAGCAAGACCACGGTCATCCTGCAGGTATTGTCCGGCCTGCTGCTTCTCGTTCTGATCCTGTTGTTTGCCGATATTTCCAGCCGTTTCCGCAAGCTCCAGGACGGCATCCGCGAAAATGCTTTGTGGTCGGTGTATCAACTCGATCGAGAGGCGCGCGCCCTCGACTACAGTCTCGCCGAATATCGTCGTGTACCAAACGCCGGCATCCAGGCCTTCGATCAGATATCGTCACACTTCGACGCGCTTGATGCGCAGGTGGCGACGGTGCGGGCGTCACGCTTCGGGAGCTATTTCGCCGGTGACGCTGACGTGACGCGGCGGCTCGCGGAGATCGAAACCTCAATAAGCGCATACCAATCGCTCTTCGATCAACGGACTTTTGGCGCAGCCCCGGACCCAGCCCGGCTCGACGCCTTCGATCGGGATCTGGAACGCGTTTCGCAGCATACCGACGCGCTGCTGGCCTATACCAATGCCAAGCTCAGCGCCGAGCGTGCGGAGAGCCGGGAAATGATCATGGAGCTCGAAAGAACCTCCGGCGTCATGTTGCTGCTGCTGATGGCTTCGGTGATCTTCCTGGTGGCGACGCTGCGCCGGCAGCTGAAGTCGGTGCGCGAAGCCGGCCTCAGCCTCGAGGGGATGACCCGTGAATTGTCGCTCGCCTATGACGCAGCGGATGTCGGTAACCGCACCAAGTCGCAGTTCATGGCCACCATGGGCCATGAGATCCGCACGCCGCTCAACGCCATCCTCGGCATGGCCGAGCTGCTGGAATTCTCCGAATTGCCGGAGGAAGCCGCAGCCAGCGTCAAGACCATCCGCTCCTCCGGCGAAGCCCTGCTCGAAGTCATCAACGAAATCCTCGACTTCTCCAAGATAGAGCACGGCAAGCTGGAGCTGGAAAAGCGCGCCGCTGATGTCCGCGCGCTGGCAGAGGGCACGGTCAGCATTATTCGCGGGCGCGCCACCGACCATGACAACACCGTCGTCCTCGATATCCCGGATTCTTTGCATGCGCTCTACGTCTGGACCGACCCGACAAGGCTGCGCCAGGTGCTGCTCAATTTGCTCAGCAATGCGGTGAAGTTCACCAGCAAGGGTACCGTGACGCTGCGACTGCGGGAATTCTATCGCGACGGCGCGCTGATGCTGCGCTTCGAGGTCGAGGACACCGGTATCGGCATTGATGAGACTGGGTTGGCCAAGCTGTTCAAGCCGTTTTCCCAGGTCGATGCCAGCATCAGCCGCAAATATGGCGGCACCGGACTGGGACTGACGATCTGCAAGGATATCGTCGAAAAGCTCGGCGGCGAACTCGGCATGAGCAGCACGGTCGATGTCGGCAGCATTTTCTGGTTCGAACTGAGCGTCGATGCCGCCCGCAAGGACGAAGTGAAATATCAGGCAAGCGGCCGCGACATGGCGGCGCTGCCGCGGCTCAGAGTGCTGCTCGTCGAGGACAACAACGTCAACCAGAAGGTGGCCAGCAAGTTTCTTGAACTCCTGGGCCAGGACGTCGTGGTCGCCAGCGATGGTGCCGAGGCGGTGACGCTTACCGAATCCCTCCGCTTCGACCTGATCCTGATGGACATGCAGATGCCGGTGATGGACGGAATAGAAGCCACGCGCGCAATCGTATCCCGTGGTGGCACGGCCGCCGCAACGCCGATTGTCGCCATGACCGCCAACGCCTCCGACGACGATCGCAGGCACTGCCTCGAAGCCGGCATGGTCG
>Ga0247738_10000790_pt1 | contig 11556 bp, 9 predicted proteins | sample UWRJL013104B2_FD_180936 | JGI IMG/M metagenome (GOLD analysis project Ga0247738, IMG submission 180936) | Plant litter microbial communities from Arlington Agricultural Research Station in Wisconsin, United States - UWRJ-L013-104B-2 | ecosystem: Environmental > Terrestrial > Plant litter >...
GGTATGTAGATATCAGAAATAAAGAAAGAGTTGGAATCAGGGCTGAATTTGGTGCCAACTATAACCTGAAGGTAGGTTCTAAGTTGTATTTGAAGACAGGGGTGAGATTGGCGGATAAAGGTTATAACAGTAAAAAATTAGATATTTTAAAATGGGGATTGGAAGAACCTAATGGAGTGTATGATCCTAATGCAGTGCAAAGCAACAGTGATCTTAAGTCGATCGTTTTTAAATACCACTTCTTCTTTGTCGAAGTTCCAGTTGCTTTGAGATATGAGTTTTATCAAAAGGGCAAATTCTCTATTTATGCTGAAGCTGGTGGATCAGCTGCTTATTATCTACAATCGGTCACGGTTCAAAAGACTAATTTAGGTAGAAAGAAATTTAATAAAAAGGAAGATGCAATCAACGATTTTCATTTCTCTGCTATCATAGGCGCTGGTGTAAATTATCAGGTGAATGGCAAAACACAGCTTTTTCTACAACCTAACTTCAATTACCAACTGACAGACCTTGTCAATACTCCTGTTAATGAACATCTCTATACAGCCGGACTGGAGATCGGTTGCCGTCACGGACTCAATTAGCATTGACTCATCATCGGATTTATTAAATACCTATATATATTATAGGAAATAGAAATTTCCATTTTATAAAATTAGCTTACAAAGTGGTTGTTGTTTGCAGTTTGTTGTTTGACAGATTTTTGTGCTCATATAGACTTAATAATTGAAACTTAAAAACTGGTCAAATCTATTTCCGTTGAGTATATAACCCAAGTTTCGGTAGTCAATGGCATCCTCCTGTTGCTGTTCTTACTTCGTCGCTCACTGTTTTTTGGCATTTTCTACGCTCATTCACTAAATTTTATATGGCTCATCCCGATTGATTCGGTAAGGCCAAGGCTTCTCCGATCTATTTTTTCATCAAACTTTAAATTGTTATTTATCAATGCTATACTCTTAGTGACATTAGAGATGTTAGATGACTTTCGATCAAGAAAAGGATATTTTTTTCTTTGAATTTTAATAAAGAAAATAGTATTCATTTGACCAAATGATTCCGCATAAGATTATCTACTCCTTGCAGTAGTGATCACCTAGCGCGGGACTTCCGATACACTCCAGCATCTACCTTCAAACATCATCCATCTTCCATTGCATATTAACTACAGATATTTGAATATATAAAATATATGTGTTGATAAGCACTTCCTATCTTTTTATTCTTCAAATCATAAAGTATTACTCCTTATATATATGTGTTGTTTTGTGGCTTACTGATAACCTTAGTTGCGTTTCATTTGCTTTATTATTATGATATTTGCGGCGCAATTCAAGTAAAACAATTGCCAAAAAAACATATATCGGCCTATGACTGAAGACAAAAGTACGATCATAGAAAAAGCAATAAGCGTATTTGACGCTGAGATCCAGTGTCTGATAGACGTAAAGGAGCAGTTGAATGATCAGTTTGCTGAAGCTGTTTCACTGATCTACCACAATCCGGGACGATTGGTCGTGACCGGCGTAGGTAAAAGCGCCATTATAGCGCAAAAGATCGTAGCTACTTTCAACAGTACAGGAAGCCCTTCAATATATATGCATGCTGCCGATGCAATCCATGGAGATCTGGGTATCATACAGGAACACGATATCATCATTGCCATATCAAAAAGTGGTGATACTCCGGAGATAAAAGTATTAATCCCTTTTCTCAAAACTATGGGAAATAAGATCATCGGAATGGTCTCCAATCCTAATTCTACCTTAGCACGCGAGGCTGATATCACACTTTATATACCTGTACACAAAGAAGCAGATCCGAATAACCTTGCCCCGACATCGAGCACTACTGCACAAATGGCTATGGGTGATGCACTTGCGATCACTTTACTGTCAGCCCGGGGATTTTCAGACAGAGATTTTGCAAAATATCATCCAGGTGGAAATATTGGCAAACAACTGTACATGTGTGTCAAGGATCTTTGCCACTACAATGATCGGCCAAGTGTGGGCATCAATGCCGGAATCAAAGAGATCATCGTAACTATTTCATCAGGGAGACTGGGTGTGACAGCAGTAGAGGACAATGGTCAGGTAGTAGGGGTCATCACTGATGGTGATCTCAGGAGAATGTTGGAGACAGTCACAGATACTTCTTTAATCAGAGCAGAAGCCATCATGACCAAAGCGCCTAAGACCATCCAGGGTGATGAGCTGGCAGTAAAAGCACTGCAGGTCCTGCAAGAAATGAATATAACACAACTTCTTGTAATGAATGAAGATCTCTACATAGGTGTTATTCACATACACGACCTGCTGAAGGAAGGTTTTGTATAAAGGAAGGAAGTATTGAATAACGTATATATATAAAAGTTTTTACCTTCACTATAAATAAATATAAATTTCAACTGATAAATCAATGATACGAGCAGGTATAACAGGCGTTCAGGGATATGTACCGGAAACAGTACTTTCTAACAAAGACCTGGAAAAAATGGTAGACACTAATGATGAATGGATCGAATCACGCACAGGAATAAAAGAAAGAAGGATCTTCAACAGCCCGGGAAAAGGAGCAAGTGATCTGGCTTTGCCGGCTGTACTTGGACTTTTGGAAAAAACAAACACGAAACCTGAAGAAGTAGAGATGCTGATCCTTGCGACTGTAACGGGTGACTTTGTGTTCCCTGATACTGCAAATATACTTTGCGATAAAGCCGGACTTGTAAATGCATATGGTTTTGATGTACATGCAGCCTGCAGCGGATTTCTATTTGCGCTGACCACAGGCTCCAAATTTGTGATGACCGGCACTCATAAAAAAGTGATCGTCGTGGGTGTCGACGTGATGTCTGCAATCATTGATTATACTGATCGTGCTACTTGCATCATCTTCGGAGATGGTGGTGGAGCTGTGATGCTGGAACCGGTTGAAGATGGCACCGGTATTATTGATTCAGTGCTGAAGGGAGATGGATCAGGAAGACATTTATTGCATATGAAAGCAGGCGGATCTGTGAAACCGGCTTCACACGAATCGATAGACGCACGTGAACACTTTGTATATCAGGAAGGTAAACATGTATTCAAACATGCGGTGCAGGGGATGACATCCACAGTAGCAGAAGTCGCCAAAAGAAACAACCTTTCGATGGATGATGTCAAATGGCTTGTACCTCATCAGGCAAATATGCGCATCATCACCTCAGTTGCTGAGCAGCTCGATTTTCCAATGGAAAAGATCATGATCAATATACAGAAATACGGAAATACTACTGCAGGTACTCTACCACTGTGTCTCTGGGAATGGGAGGACAAGCTCAAAAAAGGAGATAACGTCATTTTGACCGCTTTCGGGGGTGGGTTCACATGGGGAGCTACCTTATTAAAATGGTCGTATGACAGTCCAAAATAAGGGATAAGACTATTTTAATTATGAATCAATTTGAAAAAAGTATTAATTTTATAGCTTTGCGCCCTAAAACAAAAAAATAATTATATGGCAGATACAGGAGATATCAGAAAAGGATTATGCATTGATTACAACAATGATATTTACGTAGTAACTGATTTTCAACATGTTAAACCTGCAAGGGGTGCTGCATTTGTCAGATCTACTTTGAAAAGTATGACGAATGGAAAGACAGTGGAAAACACCTGGTCTTCAGGTCATAAGATCGATGTAGTTCGTGTGGAAAGAAGAAAATTCCAGTTTTTATACAAAGACGAAAGTGGACTGAACCTCATGGATAACGAATCTTATGAACAGATCGCTATTCCTGAAGATATGGTAGACAGCCCTCAATTCCTGAAAGAAGGCATGGAGGTAGATATATTATATCATGGTGAAAAAGAAATTCCTCTTCGTGTAGAGTTGCCTCAATACATTACTGTGCTGGTTACTTATTCTGAGCCGGGAGCAAAAGGTGATACAGCTACCAACGCTAATAAACCTGCAACAATAGAAACAGGAGCAGTGATCAAAGTTCCCCTATTCATCAATGAAGGTGATATGGTGAAAATAGAAACCCTGACAGGTGCTTATGTAGAGCGCGCTAAATAATACTAAATACTCTTTCACTACTGAATACACAAATTAGTTATTATGACATATAAAGAAATTCAAGAATTAATACGACAGGTGTCAAAGTCTGATCTTGCTGAAGTTAAAGTTAAGGACGGCGAATCAGAGGTGACCATCAGAACCAAACATTTCAGTTCGGGTAAAGGTGGTACTGTGATGTATCCGCAGATGAATATGTCTCAACCTGCCGCATTACCTCAACAATCTCAAAGTTCTGCTCCTGCTGGCAGCGGAGACGGTGAGAAATCATCTGAAACAAAGTCTAATTCAGGCCTTAAAGAGATCAAATCTCCTATGGTAGGAACATTCTACAGATCGTCAGGTCCTGATAAACCGGCCTTCGTAAAACCAGGCGATTCAGTTTCAGCCGGTTCTGTAGTGTGCATTGTAGAGGCAATGAAATTATTCAACGAGATCGAATCAGAAGTAACCGGTACTATCGTGAAGATCATGGTAGAAGATGCTTCTCCGGTAGAATACGATCAGGTATTATTTTTAGTTGAATAATATATGACACCGGAATCAGTGAAATACCTTCACTTCCGGCATGTATTTATTTTCACAAATTGAAAGAATTATATGTTTAATAAAATACTGATCGCCAACCGGGGAGAGATAGCTCTCCGCATCATTCGTACCTGTAAAGAAATGGGTATCAAAACGGTAGCGATCTATTCCACAGCCGACAAAGAAAGCCTTCATGTGAGATTCGCTGACGAAGCAGTTTGTATCGGTCCGCCTCCATCCAAAGATTCATACATCAACATTCCACGTATCATGGCAGCAGTGGAGATCACCAATGCTGATGCAGTACATCCGGGTTACGGATTTCTTGCTGAAAATGCAGATTTTGCTGAGGTATGTACTCAATATGGGGTGAAATTCATCGGTCCAACTCCTGAACAAATCAGGAAAATGGGGGATAAAGTCACTGCGAAAGAAACTATGATCGCAGCAGGCGTACCTGTAGTGCCCGGTTCTGACGGTCTGGTTCCGGATGTGGCTACCGGTAAGAAACTTGCTAAAGAAATCGGTTATCCTGTCATCATTAAAGCTACAGCAGGCGGTGGTGGAAAAGGAATGCGTATCATCTGGAAGGATGAAGAATTCGAATACAATTGGGATAATGCCAGAAATGAAGCCAGAAATAGCTTTGGCAATGATGGCATATATATTGAAAAATACATAGAGGAACCACGCCACATTGAATTCCAGATCATCGGTGATCAGTATGGTAAGGTAGCTCATTTATCAGAACGTGATTGTTCGATCCAGCGAAGACACCAGAAACTTGTAGAAGAAAGCCCGTCTCCATTTATGACCCCTGAACTGAGGGAAGAAATGGGAAATGCTGCAATCAAAGCAGGTGAAGCTATTAATTACGAAGGTGTTGGAACAATAGAATTTCTGGTAGATAAACACAGAAAGTTCTATTTCATGGAGATGAATACCCGAATTCAGGTAGAGCATCCTGTGACGGAAGAAGTTATAGATCATGATCTGATCAAGGAACAAATTAAAGTCGCAGCAGGAATTCCTATTTCAGGTAAATCTTATATTCCTACACTTTGTGCTATGGAATGCAGGATCAATGCAGAGGATCCATTCCATGACTTCAGACCCAATCCGGGCAAGATCACCTCATTCCACAGTGCTAAAGGACATGGAGTAAGGGTGGATACACATGTATACGCCGGCTACACAGTACCTCCACACTATGATTCCATGATCGCCAAGATCATCTGTAAAGCTCAGACCAGGGAAGAAGTTATTCTTAAAATGCAACGTGCATTGGATGAGTTTATCGTGGAAGGAATCAAGACTACAGTGCCTTTCCATCAGCGATTATTGAAAGATCCTAAGTTTATCGCCGGAGACTTCAATACCAGTTTTCTGAATGATTTTGATCTGACTGAATAAAGATAAAAATTAAAATATATTTAAAGCCTTGAAGCACAATCTTCAGGGCTTTTTTATTAAAAATAAATTAATATCCAAAATTTGCTTTGAGGTAAGTTGTTGTCCCTATAGATTTGCGCGAAAATTAACAGCTATTACATGAAATATTTTTTACTGATTTTCAATTGCTTATGTTGGTTGATTTGCCTAAACGGGCAGAATAGCGTAGATTCTATGAGAACCCAAACCTTAAGACCGGTCAGGATAGACGGTGTCAGGATAATTCAGGATATTAAAAGACTCGAGCCTGTACATGGAACGTACATATATTCCGGGAAAAAAAATGAGGTGATAGATCTGACACAGCAAAATGTGGCTTTGTCAGAAAAATATGGCCGCCAGATCTTTGCTAAAATTCCGGGAGTGTTTGTATACGATATGGATGGCACCGGCAATCAGGTCAATGTATCCACCAGAGGTCTTGACCCACACAGAGGTTGGGAATTCAATATCAGAAAAGATGGAATTATCACCAACACTGATATGTACGGATACCCTGCGAGTCACTATAATGTACCAATGGAAGCTGTAGAAAGAATCGAACTCGTGAGAGGTACTTCTTCTCTGCAATATGGCGGACAATTCGGTGGAATGCTTAATTATGTTACCAAACAACCGGATACTACCAAAAAACTATCTTTTGAGACCGTAAATACCATTGGTTCATTTGGACTCGTCAGCACATACAACAGCATTTCAGGTAAGGTAGGAAAGTTTCGATATAATGCCTGGATGAATAAAAAATCCATTAAAGGATACAGAGATTATAATGACTCCAGATACAATGCGGAGGCCATCTCCCTATTTTATGATTTTAGCCGAAATCTGACTTTAAAAATTGAATATACCCATTCGAACTACATAATTCACCTGGCAGGAGCATTGACTGATAAGCAATTTGCTGAAGATCCGACTCAGGCTAAAAGAACACGTAATTATTATAATCCGGACATTCATGTTCCATCCATTACACTGGACTGGAAAATAGGACCTTCCACTCAACTAAGATTCACATCTTCAGCAGTTCTTGGGTTTAGAAACAGCGTTATGTTTGACAAACCAACAAATGTTAAAGATACTATCGTGACCGCTACACTTCAATATAACAATCGCCAGGTGGACATTGATGAATACAAGACTTTTATGTCAGAACTGAGAGTATTACATTCTTACAAATTCCTTAATCAAACAAGTTCCCTTTCAGCAGGTGTACAATACATGAACAATGATCTGCACCGTCAGCAATTAGGTAAAGGCACTACAGGCGCTGATTTCGACCTTTCACTGGTAACACCGGGATGGGGACGCGACCTTCATTTCAAGACAAAAAATATTGCAATATTTGCTGAAAACAGATGGGCCATTGGTGACAAATTTTCTGTCAATACAGGTGCAAGAATGGAGATCGGCAGATCTGATCTTACCGGAAAAACCACTTACTATCCTGAAGAAAAACTTCCGAATACGATCGACCACAAATTTCCGATCTTCGGGATCAACTTCCAGTATAACGTTTCCAGCAATACAAACATATATGGTGGATGGTCACAGGCTTACAGACCCGTTATCCTAAAAGACATCGTACCTACATCTACCACAGAAAGGTCTGATAGTGATCTGAAAGATGCTTATGGCTACAATGCTGAACTTGGCTACCGGGGAAGTTGGAGCTTTTTAAAATGGGATGTGAACGCATTTTATGTTCAATACAAAAATCGTCTTGGAACTATCGCTTTGACGGATAGCGCAAATAACCTGACAATTTTCAGAACAAATATCGGTGATTCAGAAACCAAAGGAGTTGAATGCTTTCTTCAGGCTGACTTCCCGATCGGCAAACGTTCAAGTTTGTCTTTATTCACATCTACCTCTTATATGGATGCGAGATACAGAAACGCATCTGTAAGATCTGGCAGTGAAAACGTAAGCATCGATGGTAATAAAGTAGAAAGTGTGCCTGAGATCATCTCGCGAAATGGGGTCACATTCAGATATGCCGGCTGGAGTCTGAGTGCCTTGTATAGTTATACTGGGGAAAGTTTTGCTGACGCACTAAATGCAGTAACTCCCAACGCTTCTGCATCGACGGGACTCGTTCCATCATATTCTCTGGTAGATATAAATCTTGCCGTGAGAATTTCTGAAAGATTAAAACTTCAGGTGAATGCGAACAACATTCTGGATGAATCCTACTTCGCTAAAAGACCACAATTCTACCCGGGTCCGGGCATCTGGCCATCTGACGGAAGATCGTTTTCGGCAACAGTGTCCATCAGGATCTAGCTTAGGTAGTTATTAGTGATCAGGTGATGAGGCATAGTTTGCATTAGAGTGTGCGATGTGGTTTAAAATTATTCTCTCAGATAAAATCCGTATCGTAAACTCATTGTAACTCTTTTATAATGATCCATTAATGCCTCGAAGTCAATCCGATACAATCCGGAACATATATCCCGAATCTTATTAACTTATATGTAATAAAGCCAATGCAAGCCTCCACAGAACTCATATTTATTACCCTTTGAGGTAATAAAAGATTGCATTTCTTATAGTCTTAAAAAACTTTATTGTGTAAAAATAATCGTGTCAAGCTCACCATTTGCATTGACATGTTGTAAAATCATCTTCTCCCGGGTGGATACTGCCAGCAGCCATAATTTATTCCATTTTTTCATTTTTTCTGAAGAAGAAAAATCTATGATCAGGTTTATATCTTCACCGGATTGCGTCATCACCCATGTCCCGGAAATAACAGATGGACCGGTGTTAACATGCAATTGAATATTTGTAAAATCATAGTTGAAGGTTTTAAAAGAATCTGTTTGATTCACGCCACCCTCGATGAAAGAACTAAGTTTCCAATTTGTATCAACTATAATATCTGAGGTTCTGGAGATCTCTTTATCACAGGAAGAAAAAAGTGTCAAAAAGGTCATTAAAAATGCAGAAATAATAATTTGCTTCATATAATAAGATTTGGGTCAAAATATGAAGATATAACGCTTTTCAAACTTCTATTTATTGTAATTTTAAAAACAAGGTAAGAATTAATTAAAGCATAATTATTTCTTGAATTCGATAGAAAACGTAGAACCTACATTAACCTGTGACTGAATATTCAGTTTTAATTTGTGCACATTGATGATGGCGTCTGTCAGTGAAAGACCAATGCCGTATCCCTTAATATTGACCGTTTGATTATTTCTGTAAAATGGTTGTAAAATATGTTCCATTTCCTCTGCTTTGATACCATAACCATTGTCCTGAAAGCTTAAAGCTGTTAATTCAGAATTTACTTTGATCAGCACATTCACTTTTTTATCCGGTGAAAACTTACAACAATTATCCATCAGATTAATAAATGCCAGTTTTAGAAGAGCTTCATTTCCTGTCACTTCGAGATCAGATTCTGACTCCGGATGACCTATTATATCAAAGTTGATCGTATAATCCGGATTGGCTCTTAATAATTTTGACTGACATTCAAGAATAGCCTGATCCAGTTGAAACCGGTTGACCTCCAGTGTAAAACCCTCTGCCTTCATTTTCGCCATTTGAAGAAGATTCTCCGTGATGTCTGCGATCTCTTTTACATCTTCTCTGAGAGATGTCAGTGTATTGCGATATTCATCCACAGTTCTGCTGGACTGCGAAAGGACCACATCTACCTGGGAAAGCACTACGGAAATCGGATTTTTTAATTCGTGTGAAACATTACTGATAAACATCTTCTGGAAAGTAAATGAACTTTGGATCTTAGACAACAGATTGTTGATGGAAGATATAAGATGTTCAATCTCATCCTTAGATTGAGAAGATTTCAGTCTTCCTTCCATCTTTGCCATATCCAGTTTGTCCATCTGAGTCACAATCGAAAACAATGGATTCAGGGCTTGTCTTGTATAAAAAAATCCACTCAGTGCGACAAATACAAGTCCTAGTATGATCGCTATTGTGATGATCCTCCTGAGGTCCATCAGTTCTTTCGAATTAAAAAATGAAGAAGCGACCACATAATAACTACTGCCCTGCTGAGTCTTAAAAGGGATTCCATAATAATAGATGTCTCCTTGTCTGTACGTATTTTCCCGTGTCGAAAAATCAATAATATTAAATGGAATGGCTATGTTAGAATTTCTGTTGAATGCAAATACCTTTTCAAATTTACTGTTGAATATGATTACATTGTCACTGATCGGCAGACCTTCTTGGTCATTTTGCGGCGTAATGTCTTCGATCTTATCCAGGTCACCATCATGCAGCACCATTTCAGCTGTCATGTGTGCTTTAGTCTTCAGATTGTTATAATACTCGTTGTCGGTGATCCTTTTGAATCTGTTGTATACGAAAAACATTGAGAAAATCAGGATCGTCGCAACTACTATGAAAAACTGGAGAGTAAGCCTAATCCTTATTTTCATTGATCAGCGTTTCACTTTTAAAAATATACCCTACCCTGGAAAGCGTGTGTATCAGTTTTTCGGTAAAATCCTTGTCTAGCTTATTCCTTAGAAAATTAATATAAACCTCCAGTACATTTGTGCTTGTCTGAAAATCCAGGTCCCAGATCTTTGTCATCAATTCATTTTTCGAAATAGTCTTTTCCGGATTTCTCATGAAATAATTGAGCAGATCGAATTCTTTCGGTGTCAGAAATATGGGTGTGCCTGCTCTTGATACCTCTTTAGTTGCGGGATTAAGCTCGACATTTGAGTATTGTAAAATCTCAATTTCTTCCAGTACGGGTTGAGAAGTTCTTTTGATCAAAGCCCTTATCCGGACGAGTAATTCTCTGAAATCAAATGGTTTGGTGAGATAATCGTCAGCTCCTGCTTCGTATACTTCCAGTTTTTCCTCCACCAGGCTCATTGCTGTCAACATCAGCACCGGCGTGTTGATATTTTTCTGACGGATCGCTTTCAACATCTGAATACCTGAATTCTGAGGCATTTTGATATCTGAAATAATGACGCTGTATTGATTTGAAAAAATCAGTTTTTTGCCTTCCACTCCATTAGATGCTATATCTACGTTGTATCCATTTTCTTCCAGACCTTTCTTTAAGGAATTGGCTAATTTTTCTTCATCTTCTACAATTAAAATCTTCATATATAACGAGGTGTATAAATCATTCCGGGTATAAAGATAACTAATAATTTATATATATAGAAATATTATATATTAAGTGGGCGCACGAAAAGGAACGGGAACTTTTGATGTTCGATTATTCGCAAACTTTTCCACGCAATAAATTCTGGTTAATTTACTGCCGCTTGTTTGTTAAAAGTGTCTGTTCGTTTGTAAATAAGATACAGGCATAGAGGTATAAGGTAATCCCCCATTCTTTCTACAGTTTCAAAAATATCATATGGGATGCCTCTCAATGGATAAATGGATTCTGTGAAGAGCTTAAAGACCAATACAAAAAACATCAGGCCCATCAATCCAGGACGAAAGAGAACTAAGGCTGCCAGAACTAATTCAAAAGCCCCAAATAAATACATACCA
>Ga0247738_10000791_pt1 | contig 11553 bp, 7 predicted proteins | sample UWRJL013104B2_FD_180936 | JGI IMG/M metagenome (GOLD analysis project Ga0247738, IMG submission 180936) | Plant litter microbial communities from Arlington Agricultural Research Station in Wisconsin, United States - UWRJ-L013-104B-2 | ecosystem: Environmental > Terrestrial > Plant litter >...
GGCGCAGCGCGTGCTCCTCCTCCGCGAGCAGCGCGCGCGAGCGCCAGAGCCCCAGCTGCGCCCAGCGCGAGGGATGGCCCTCCGCGCGCCGCTCGAACTCCTCGAGCGCCACGGCCGCCTGCGCGGGCCGGCCCGCGGCGGCGGCCGCCTCGATGTAGTCGGCATGGTGCCGCACGAGAGCGGGATTGCCGAATTGCGCCCCCACCGTGTCGGCGAGGGAGAGCAGTCGTGCTGCCTCGTGAGGGTCGCCGTCGATGAGGCTCAACTCCCCCTTGAGCGCGAGCAGGCTCGCCGCGACCCCCGGATTGTCCTCGTGCGGGTGCTGGGAGAGCCGCTCGGCGAGCAGGTCGTGGGCGTGGGCGGTGAGACCCTCGGCGTAGGCGAGCCAGGCATCCAGGTAGCTGTGGGCGGGCAGATGGGATCGCGTGATGCGCGACGAGCGCCACTCGACGATCGCGGCGCGGGCGCTCGTGAAGTGCCCGGCCCTGATCTCGTTGTCGGCCAGCAGGTACCGCGCCGACTCCATCCAGATGGGCTCGGGGGTCGGGCGCTGGCCGAGCACGATCGAGAACAGTCGCCTGGCGCCCGCGTAGTCCTCCCACAGGCACGCGGTGCGGCCGGCGATGATGAGGTCGGCCACCCGGCGGTTGGGGGAGCGCTGCGGGCCGAGCGGATTCGCGCGCATCCGAGCACCCCGCCCATCGGTGGCCTCGATGAGCCCGAGCGTGCGGTCTTGGAAGTGGGTCGCCGCGCGGGAGACGGCGGGCAGCAGCGCGCGGGCCTGCTCGAGCAGCGAGCGCGCCTGTTCGACCTCCCAGCGCAGCGCGAAGCACAGGGCGGCGACGGCGAGCAGCTCGGCGGCGACGCGCGGGTGCTCCGACGAGTAGACGGAGACCCAGGCCTCGAAGTCGAGGTCGGGGATGCGCTGCGTGCGCATGAACTCGATCTTCAGCCGCAGCACGGCGAGGCCGAGTGCCGCGACCGAGCTTCCCGTGGCACCGAGACCGGCCTCCACGTAGCGCGCGGCGAGGGGCAGCTCGCCGCGGAGGAACAGCGCGTCAGCGAGGTCGGAGAGCGCCCCGAGCATCTCGGGGGCGCCGGTCGCGCGGCGCCGGGCGTGCTCGGCGAATTCGACAGCGGCGGCGATGTGGCCCTCGCTCGCGAACCACACGGCAGCGTTCATGATGGCGCACGCGGTCACGGTGTCGCCGTCGCCCAGAGTGCCGTGCCACAGGGCGAGCAGCTCGTCGTGGCCGCGGTACGCCTCGGCGGCCGTGGCGTGGTGCTCCCGCCGCGACTTGCCGCTCATCGACCAGTACAGCTGTGACCGCAGCAGCGCGCTGCGCACGGACACGAACTTGCCGCGCACCTCGACGAGGCCCGCGAAGACCAGGTCGTGCAGGGCGTCCTCGTCGTGGATGCCGCCCGCCGTCGCCACGCTCCGCAGGCTCAGCGGGGCCGTGCTGAGTCGCTCGAGCATGGCGCGCTGCGACCGGCCGAGGCTCTCGAGCGCGTGCGAGGCGACCGCGCGCGCGGTCGGTCCCGGCACGACCGGCATGGCCACGGGATGCTCGCCGGAGAGCTGCTCAGGCCGCAGCTCCGCGAGGGTCTCGATGAGGGCGCGCGGGTTGCCGTCCGACTGGGCGGCGACGATGGAGAGCGTGCCGGCGTCGACGGGCGCGCGCGTGGCGTGCGTGGCCAGGTCGATCGCCTCTGCGGGATCGAGCGGGCCGAGGGTCTCGTGGGGGAGCCCACCGAAGGGCCCCGTGGGGTCGAGTCGCCTCGCCGTCGCGATGAACCGGAGGCCCGTGCCGCCAAGCCGCCCCGCGATGAAGCCCACGAGCAACTGACTCTCCGGGTCCATGAGGTCGACGTCGTCGACGAGCAGCAGCATGGGCGGCAGCGACAGCCCGCGGATGAGGATGAGCAGGTCTCGCGCGGCCGCGAACATGTGCTCGGGCTCGGTCGAGCGCAGCACGAAGCGGCCGCCGAACTCGATGGCGCGCGAGTCGTTGATCGACGAGAGGATCGCCGAGAATCCGGAGAGCGGCCACCCGGATTCCGCGGGGTTGATGCGCAGGAGCACGGCGTCGATCGTGCTCTCGGCCTGCGCGGCCTCGAGCAGGTGCGTCTTGCCGATGCCCACGTCGCCCGCGAAGACAACAGAACTCTCATGGACCGCTGCGCTGATGCGCGCGATCTTGTCTCGTTCTGCGCGTCGGCCGGCAGTACGCATGATCTGGTGGTCGCTACCTCTAGGCGGCTGCGAGCGTGTCGGGTTGGCTGATCACTGGTTGCGCTCCGAGGTCAGGAGAGGGCATCCACCTTAGAGAGAGCTTTAAGGCGAACTTCTGGTTATTACCGGTATATCTCCGGATCCAAAGTTCCGCAACGACTTGACTTTATCTCGAAAGTGCGCGTCACCCGTTCGGGGGTGGAACGCACTGCCGCTCAGCTGGGCTGAACCGCCACGGGCTCGGTGTCCGCGATCGGGCTGGCGTCCTTGCCGCGGAGGTCCGGATGCCAGCGCCGCAGCACCGTGGGAACGAGGAATCCGACCGCCGCGAGGGAGGTCGCGACCCAGAACGCCCCGATCGCGCCGTTCGCGTCGATGAGGAAACCCGCCGCTGCGGAGCCGAGTGCGGCGCCGATGAGCTGGCCCGTGCCGACCCAGCCGTACGCCTCTGCGGTGTCGCTGAACTTGACGCTCGAGGAGACGATCGCGAACATGACCGCGAGGGCCGGGGCGATGCCGATGCCGGCGATGAGCAGGGTGACCGCGAGCCACCAGAACTCGAGCCCGCTGCCCTGCACGAGGGTGAAGAGCATGGCGAGGGTGAGCCCGACGAGCACCGCGAACATCCGGCGGGCGAGCGCCCACGGCCCGATCGGCACGTGGCCGAGGGCGAGACCGCCGATCACGGAGCCGATGGCCCAGATCGCCAGTACGGCGCCCGACTGCGGGCCGCCCTCACCGAACACCGCGACGACTCCCGCCTCGACGGCGGCGCACGACCCCACGAGCAGGAAGCCCGTGATCGTCGAGAGCAGCACGGCGGGCCTGCGCAGGACGACCCCCATCTTGCGCTTGCTGCGCGGGATGCGCACATTGCCGACCTCGGGGCTGGAGATGAACCAGATGCCGCCGCCGATGAGGAAGGCGCCCGCGAGGCCGATCGCCAGCACCGACGAGATCTGCACGGCGACGAACGTGGTGAGCACGGGCCCGGCGATCCAGATGATCTCCTGAGCCGTCGCGTCGAGGGAGAACAGGGGGGTGAGCTGCCGGGAGTTCACCATCTTGGGGTAGATCGTTCGCACGGCGGGCTGGATGGGCGGCGTGCTGAGCCCGCCGATGAAGCCGACGATCATGTACAGCGGCAGGGTGAGGGGCGCCAGCGCGATCGTGAAGATGCTCGCGGCGCACACGATGAGGGTGAGCACGAGCACCTTGCGCATGCCCCACACCCCCATCCACCGGCTCGTGAGCGGGCCCGCGATGGCCTGGCCCAGGCTCGTGGCACCGAGCACGAGACCGGCGGCTCCGTACGAGTTGAGGATGTGCTCGATGTGGATGAGGTAGGCGAGCGAGAGCATGCCGCTGGGGAAGCGCGCGGTGAGTTGCGCCGCGATGATGCGGGCGACGCCGGGCGTCTTCAGGAGGTCGAGATAGCTCTTCACGAGGTCACCAGCTTAGACCGGGCGCCCGACGCTGCACGGGCTGTCGGTGGGCCGCACTACCGTCGCAGTACCGCGGGCCGAATCGGCTAACAGCCTGTGTAGAACTACGACAAGTTATCCACATCTGTGGACGACACGCCCACTACATCTGGGGTTACCGAACTGTCGGTGGAACTAGATATAGTGGTCACACAGCAGGGCCGGGGGCAACGGCTCGGGCCATTTTTCGGGCATTTCCGGGGTGTATAGAGCGTTGGAACAACGCAGAGGGAGTTTATTTTCGTGACCATCACAGTCGTCAAGCGCAGCGGCGAGCGGGAGCCGTACGACGCCAACAAGATCAACCTGGCCATCGAATCGGCCAGCGCCGGTCTTGACGAGAACATCACGTGGGTGACGCAGATCGCCTCGGAGCTCGAGCTCACCCTCTTCGACGGCATCACCACCCAGCAGCTCGACGAGGCGGTCATCCAGGTCGCCCTGCAGAACGTGAAGGACGACCCGGCCTTCGACATCGTCGCCGCCCGTCTCCTGCTCAAGACCATCTACAAGCGCGTGCTCGGCGACTACGAGACCGCCGCGGAGCTCAAGGAGCTGCACCGCTCGCACTTCGTCACCAACGTCACGCGCGGCGTCGACGAGGGACTGCTCGACCCCCGCCTCACCCAGCTGTTCGACCTCGACTACCTCGCCACCCAGCTCGAGCCCGCACATGACGAGCTGCTCAAGTACATCGGCGTCGTCACGCTCAACAACCGCTACGGCATCAAGGGCCGCAACGGCGACGCCCTCGAGGTTCCCCAGTACTTCTGGATGCGCATCGCCATGGGCCTCTCTCTCAACGAGGCAGACCCCACCAAGGCCGCTCTCGCGTTCTACGAGAAGATGTCGAGCCTCGAGTACCTCGCGGCCGGCTCCACCCTCGTCAACGCGGGCACCATCTACCCCCAGCTCGCGAACTGCTTCGTCATGGAGATGCAGGACGACATGGAGCACATCGCCAAGACCACGCGCGATGTCATGTGGCTCACGAAGGGCACCGGCGGCATCGGCCTCTCCGTGACCAAGCTGCGCGCCCAGGGCTCGCCCATCCGCAGCAACAACACCACGTCGACCGGTCCGATCCCCTTCATGCACACGATCGACTCGATCCTGCGCGCGGTCAGCCGCGGCGGCAAGAAGTTCGGCGCCCTGTGCTTCTACATGGAGAACTGGCACATGGACTTCCCGGAGTTCCTCGAGCTGCGCAACAACTCGGGCGACCCGTACCGCCGCACCCGCACGGCCAACACGGCCGTGTGGATCAGCGACGAGTTCATGAAGCGCGTGCAGAACGACGACGACTGGTACCTCTTCGACCCGCTCGAGGTGAGCGACCTCAACGAGCTCTACGGCAAGGCGTTCTCCGCGAAGTACAACGAGTACGTCGCCAAGGCCGAGGCCGGCGAGATCCGCATGTTCAAGAAGATCACCGCGCGCGAGCAGTTCAAGTCGATCCTCATCTCCCTCCAGACCACGAGCCACCCGTGGCTCACCTGGAAGGACACGATCAACAACCGCGCCCTCAACAACAACACGGGCACGATCCACCTCTCCAACCTCTGCACCGAGATCACGCTCCCGCAGGACGAGGACAACGTCTCCGTCTGCAACCTGGCGTCGATCAACCTGTCGCAGCACATGATCACGCTCGAAGACGGCGGGCTGGCCGTCGACTTCGAGAAGATCGCCGTGTCGGCCCGCCTCGCGGTGCGCCAGCTCGACAACCTCATCGACATCACGCGCAGCAGCGTGAAGGAGGCCGACTTCTCCAACAAGGAGAACCGCGCGGTGGGCCTCGGCGTCATGGGCTTCACCGACATCATCGAGAAGCTCGGCATCAGCTACGAGAGCGAGGCCGCGTACGACCTGATCGACGAGATCATGGAGCACGTCTCCTACGCGGCGATCGACGCCTCCACCGAGCTCGCCAAGGAGCGCGGCTCGTACGCCAACTTCGAGGGCAGCCGCTGGTCGGAGGGCCTCGTGCCCCTCGACTCGATCGCGCTCACCGAGGCCGACCGCGGCATCCCGATCAAGGTCAACCGCACGACCCGCTTGGACTGGGATGCCCTGCGCCTCAAGGTCAAGGGCGGCATGCGCAACGCCACGCTCATGGCGATCGCGCCCACGGCATCCATCGGTCTCGTCGCGGGTACGACCCCCGGCCTCGACCCGCAGTTCTCGCAGATCTTCAGCCGTGCCACCAGCAACGGCAAGTTCCTCGAGGTCAACCGCAACCTCGTCGCCGACCTGCAGAAGCTCGGTATCTGGGACTCCACGCGCGAGGCGATCCTGCGCAGCCAGGGCGACATCCAGAACGTGGCTGCGATCCCCGACCACCTCAAGGAGGTCTACAAGACGAGCTTCCAGCTCTCGCCGTACGCCTTCCTCGAGGTCGCCGCTCGCGCCCAGAAGTGGATCGACCAGGCGATCAGCCGCAACATGTACCTCGAGACGCGCGACCTCGGCGACATGATGGACATCTACTTCGCGGCGTGGGAGCGCGGCGTGAAGACGACGTACTACCTGCACATGAAGCCGCGCCACACCGCCGAGCAGTCGACCGTCAAGGTCAACAAGTCGGAAGACATCGTGGCCTCGTCGTCGGCGCCCGCCGGCGAGACTGCCGCAACCCCCTCGTCCGCACCGGCCCGTCGCGGCTTCGGTGGACTCGCCCCGAAGGCAGGCAACTGATGAACGAGCTTCTGACCGGCACCGACGAGTACTTCGTTCCCACCGACCCGATGGACGACCTGCAGTGCGAGAGCTGCCAGTAATGGGCATCCTCGGAACCGGCCTGCAGGACGGCCTGCTGCTCAAGCCCATCAAGTACCAGTGGGCCATGGACCTCTACGACCAGGCTGTCGCCAACACCTGGTTCCCGAACGAGATCCAGCTCGGCGAGGACATCGCCGACTTCAAGAAGATGACCGACGAAGAGCGCCACGCCGTGACGTTCCTGATGAGCTACTTCAACCCGAATGAACTGCTCGTCAACAAGGCACTCGCGTTCGGGGTCTACCCGTACGTGAGCGCCGCAGAGTGCAGCCTTTACCTGGCGAAGCAGATGTGGGAAGAAGCCAACCACTGCATGAGCTTCGAATATGTGCTCGAGACGTTCCCCATCGACCGGGAGGCGGCGTACAACTCGCACGTCGACATCCCCTCGATGGCCCGCAAGGAGGAGTTCGAGCTCAAGTACATCCGTCGCATGACCGAGCAGACGCTCGACATCACGACGACGGAGGGCAAGAAGGACTTCGTGCGCAACCTCGTGGCGTACAACGTCATCCTCGAGGGCGTCTGGTTCTACTCGGGCTTCATGGTTGCGCTGTCGTTCCGCCAGCGCAACCTGCTGCGCAACTTCGGCTCGCTCATGGACTGGGTGGTGCGCGACGAGTCGCTGCACCTCAAGTTCGGCATCAACCTCATCCTCACGGTGCTGGAGGAGAACCCCGATCTGCAGACCGAGGAGTTCGCCGCCGAGATCAAGCAGATGATCCTCGACGCCGTGGAGATGGAGGAGGAGTACAACCGCGACCTGCTGCCCGGCGGCATCCTCGGCCTCAACGCCACCTACATCAACCAGTACGTGAAGTACCTGGCCGACCGCCGGCTCGAGGAGCTCGGGTTCGAGGCGCACTACAACGTCTCCAACCCCGCCAAGTGGATGGCTGCCGCCAACGACACCCTCCAGCTGGTCAACTTCTTCGAGTCGACGAACACGTCGTACGAGTCGAACGCGAGCGCCACGGTCGGCGCGAAGTCGGAGTAGTGCCGGAGCTCATCGAGGTCGACTGGCTCGACGCCCGTGCCGTCGCCCAGCGCGACGCCATGAACGCCGAGACCGGCGCGATGTACGCGGCGTTCACCGGGGGCAACACGCCCGAGGTGAACGCCGCGATCGACGCCGCCCTTGCCGTCGACCCCGCGACGATCGTCTACACGGTCATCGCCGTTGACGGCGGTCGGGTGCTCGGCCACTCGGCGCTGCGCCCGGCCTCGAGCGGGGTTCTCGAGGTCAAGAAGGTGTTCGTTGAGCCGGATGCCCGGGGCACGGGTGTTGCGCGGGCGCTGCTCGCCGACCTTGAGCGCTACGCGCTCGTCCACGGCGTGACCTCCCTGGTGCTGCAGACGGGTCCGCTCCAGGTGGACGCCATCGCCCTCTACGAGAAGGTCGGCTACGTGCCCATCGAGCCGTTCGGCGCGTACGGCGTCATCCCGGGCGCCCTGTGCTTCGAGAAGTCGCTCTGAGCACGCCCCGGAGGCCGGAGGTCCGGTAACTCAGGAAACTCCGCTCACGGCTCTGCGTTATGCGCGTGACAGCGACTCCCGAGACCGGAGTTCCCTGAGTTGCCGACGGGCGAGGCGTCACCGGCTCGGTGCTAGCCGGGGATGACCACGGTGGCGGCCTGCACCCGCTCGAGTGTCTCGTCGACCACGTCGGAGACGGCGCGCGAGTGGTCTCCCGCCCACCAGGCCTCCGCGGCGAGCTCGTAGACCACCATGCTCATGCGCGCGGTGAGCACGACGGTCAGGTCGTCGGCCGCGAGGCCCAGGCGCTCGCCGAGGGCGTGCTCCAGGCGGTCGCGCGACGTCATCATGACGTCCCACAGCTTGGCCCGGGGGCCGGGCGTGTTGTCGACGATGCGGCGCACTTCCGCGACCCGGTCATCCGTCGTGAATCCCACGAGCGTGCCCTTGACCGCGGCGCCCAGGGACTCCTTCAGGGGTTCGTCGCCGGGCCGCTCGCGCAGGTGGTCGCCGATCTCGGTGAATCCGAGCAGCGGCTCGAGGATCACGAGGTCTTTGCTGGGGAAGTAGCGGTAGAGCGTCGAGCTGCCGATTTCGGCCCGCTCGGCGATCTCCTCCATGGTGGTCTGCTCGAAGCCGTGCGCGAGGAAGAGGTCCAGCGCCGCATCCACGATCTGCTGCCGTGTTCGCGCCGCCTTCTTCTCGCGGAGTCCGGTCGCTGCCATGCGAATACCCTACGACAAAAGTTCGGCATTGACTTTGAAATGGGTTTGGTTCCATAGTGGGAGTCACTCCCAAATTGGGGAGAAACCCGAACAACACAAAGGAGTGTTTTCATGAGCAGTATCGACGTGCCGGTCGCCGCCATCCCGGCAGCAGCACCGCCCGCCACCCCGCTCGGACGACTCATCACCGCGATGCTCTCGTCCAACATCGGCGCCCTCGTTGCGCTGCTCACCCCGTTGCAGTTGCTGCTCACGCTGCACCTCACGCGGATCGCGGGCACCGACGCGGCCCTCTCGTTCGGCTTCGTCACGGGGCTCGGCGCGCTCTTCGCGCTCATCGCCAACCCCCTGGCCGGCCGGATCAGCGACCGCACCGCCGCGCGCTTCGGCCGCCGTCGCACGTGGATCCTCACGGGTGCGCTCAGCGGCGCCCTCGCGGTCTTCGCCCTCGGCTTCACGACCGAGGTCTGGCAGGTCGCGGTCGTCTGGAGCCTCACCCAGGCGCTCTTCAACTTCCAACAGGCCGCCACGAGCGCGCTGCTCGCCGACCAGGTGCCGGCGCTCAAGCGCGGAACCGTCTCGGGCACGGTCGGACTTGCCGCGGCGCTCGGGCCGTTGCTCGGCATCGCCGCCGTGAGCGCGATCACCGAGCCGATCATCCAGTGGGCGGTGATCGCCGTCCTGGCCGCCGTGCTCGGCGTGGTCGCGGTCGCGCTGCTGCGTGACCCGCAGCACACCCGCACCGCCGACCAGCAGACGCTCAGCTTCGTCGAGCTCGCCAAGTCGTTCTGGCTCAACCCGCGGCGCCACCCGGCGTTCGGCTGGGCCTGGGCGATCCGGTTCCTCATCACGTGCGCCTACGCGAGCGGCACCTACAACGCGTTCTTCATCATGGACAGGTTCGGGATCGCGCCGGACGCCGTGGGCGGCGTGGTGCTCACCCTCTCGCTCATCTCGGTGCTGCTGCTCGCCGTGACGAGCGTCGTGGGCGGCCTCGTCTCCGACCGGATCCGCCGCCAGAAGCCGTTCGTCATCGCGGCGGGGGTTCTCGCGGCCGGCGCGCTCATCACGATGTCGTTCGCGCAGTCCCTCGAGGTCGTGTACCTCGCGACCGCCGGCATCGGCATCGGCATGGGCCTGTTCTTCTCGATCGACAGCGCGCTGTGCGTGCGGATGCTCCCCAGCATGGAGAACGCGGGCAAAGACCTCGCGATCATCAACATGGCCAACACCATCCCGCAGTCGTTCGTGCCCTTCATCGCGCCCGCGCTGCTGCTGATCGGCAGCTACTCGGCGCTGTACATCACGCTCGCCCTGTTCGCCATCGCCGGCGCCCTGCTCGTGCTGCGCCTGCCCGAACTCGGCAACGAGGGCGACCCGCGCTGGTCGCTCATCACCAAGCCGTAGCCGACACCCACCACACCCCCAAAGGAAGACACGAATGAACACCCTCTCCATGTCGAGCTACAGCGTGCGCGAGCACCTGGGCCCGAGCCACTTCAACTACGTCGATGCCGAGGGCAACGACCAGACCTTCGGGTTCGACTACCCGCGGCTGCTCGAGCTGCACGAGTTCCCCGGGCGGGCGCGCGCCGAGTTCGGCGTCACCGACATCGAGACCGTGCAGTTCCAGTTCACGGGCGGCCTCGACGACCCCGAGCTCGACCTGTTCGCGCAGGCCCTCGTCGACTCGGGCGTGCGGCTGCTCAATGTCGCGGTCGACGTCGGCGACCTCCTCGCCGACGACCCCGCGGAGGATGTGGCGCTGCTCAAGAAGTGGATCCTGCGGTTCGCGGCGATGGGCTCCGCCTTCGTGCGCGTCAACCCGGGCTCGCCGTTCAGCCCCCACCACGGGGAGCAGCCGCCCGCCTCGCTCGTGAGCGCGCTGCAGGAGCTGGGGGCGTTCGCCACGGCCAACGGCACCCGCCTGCTCGTGGAGAACCACGGCGGCCCGAGCAGCGACCCGGTCTGGATGACCCGCCTGCTGGATGCCGTGGGCAAGCAGCACCTCGGCCTCTTGCTCGACCTCGGCAACTTCGACGCGCTGCTGCAGTGGGCCATGGTCGAGTTCTTCGGCGGCACCAAGCCGGAGGGCGACCCCGACCTCACGACCCTCTACGAGGGCATCGAGGCGCTCGCGCCGTACGCCGAGCTCGTGCACGTGAAGGCGCACGAGGTGCGGGAGGACGGCACCGTGGGGCACATCGACCTGCCGAAGTCGCTCGCGATCCTCGCCGCCCACGGCTACGACGGGCCGCTCACGGTCGAGTACGAGGGCAACGGCGGCGACCCGTGGGCGAAGAGCGCCCGCGTGCTCGAGATCGCGCGGACGGCGAGCGCCTCATGACCCACGTCGACGTGCTGATCATCGGCAGCGGCCCGGCCGGCTCCACCTACGCGCGCACCATCGGCGACGCCCTGCCGACCGTGAGCATGCTCATGGTCGAGGTGGGTCCGGAGGTGCCGGGTGAGCGCGGCAACCACACGCAGAACATGTCGGACGAGGCGCGGACGGCCGCGCAACTGCTCACCCAGGGGCCGGACGCGGGCATCGAGCGCGCGGCCGCGCTGTCGGACGTCGCGGACGGCATCGACCCGAGCGTCGAGTTCCGCCAGACGATCCTGCCCGGCCTCTTCTTCGCCGACCGTAAGCGCGAGGTGCGCGAGGGCGAGGTGGGGCTGCCGGCCGCGAGCATGGCGAGCGGCGTGGGCGGCATGGGCATCCACTGGGGCACGTCGTGCCCTCGGCCGCAGGGCTCCGAGCGCATTCCGTTCATCCCCGCCGACGAGCTGGATGCCGCACTCGACGCCGCCGAGCGCCTGCTGCACGTGACCAAGATCGACGGACCGG
>Ga0247738_10000792_pt1 | contig 11548 bp, 8 predicted proteins | sample UWRJL013104B2_FD_180936 | JGI IMG/M metagenome (GOLD analysis project Ga0247738, IMG submission 180936) | Plant litter microbial communities from Arlington Agricultural Research Station in Wisconsin, United States - UWRJ-L013-104B-2 | ecosystem: Environmental > Terrestrial > Plant litter >...
GCCCGCCGCCACCGCGCGCGAACGCGTGGTGATGGACGCGCTGGTGCGCCGCCACGGCCACGCCTCGGCTGAGCGCGTGGCCAGCGGTACGGGCTTGCTGGAGACCTGTCAGATCCTGTGCGAGGCTGATCGGGCCGACGCCAGCGCCTTCACCAGTGCCGCCGCAGTGAGCGAGGCCGCTCTCAAGGGCTCACACCCGCAGGCGCTGGAAGCCTTGCAGATCTTCTGCAGCGTGTTGGGTGCCGTGGCGGGCAACCTCGCGCTCACGCTGGGCGCGCGCGGCGGGGTTTACATCGGTGGTGGCGTGGTGCCGCGCCTGGGCGCCTGGTTCGACCGTTCGCCGTTTCGCGAGCGCTTCGAGGCCAAGGGCCGCTTCGAGGGCTACCAGAGCGAGATTCCCGTGTGGGTGATCACCTCGCCGCAATCCCCCGCGCTGCTCGGTGCCGCCTGCGCCCTCGACACGCGGCCCTGATCATCCCTGGCGCGCGACCTGCGCGGCGCCCAGCGGCGGCACCTGGCCCTCGCGGTCCTGTCCCGGGTACACCATGAGGTGCGGCACCGGGATCTGGATGCCCTGGGCATCGAAGGCCGCCTTCAGGCGGCGCAGGTACTCGCGCTTGATGCCCCACTGCTCCAGCGGCAGGGTGCGAAAACGGCAGCGGATGATGACCGCCGACTCCGCCCAGTTGTCCACGCCGGCGATCTCCATGTCGGCCAGGATGCGGGGCTCGAACGCCGGATCGGCGCGCAGCTGCGAGGCCACGTCGCGCATCACGGCCATCACGTCCTCAACGTTCTCGCGGAAGGCCACACGAATGTCCATCACCGCGTTGCTGAAGTCGCGCGTCATGTTGATCACGGTGTTGATGTGGCCGTTGGGCACGTAGTGCACGTTGCCGTCGTAGTCGCGCAGCTGCACGTAGCGCAGCGTCACCACCTCCACCATGCCGGCGTGATCGCCGATCTTCACCACGTCGCCCTGGCGGATCTGGTTCTCCAGCAGCAGGAAGAAGCCGGTGAAGTAGTCCTTCACCAGGCTTTGCGCGCCGAATCCCACCGCCAGGCCCACCACGCCCGCAGCTCCCAGGATCGGCGCCACCGAGACGCCCACCTCGCCCAGCACCAGCATGCCGGCCACCAGGCTCACCACCACCACGATCAGGTAGCGGAACACCCGGTCCAGGGTCTGTGCGCGTTTGGCGGCCTCGCGGTCGTCCAGCCGGCTGGCGATGCGCACGCGCAGCGTGCCCACCACGCGCTGCAACACCACCACCAGCAGCCAGGCCACCAGCACGATGAGAACGATGCGCGTGAGGCTGGCGGCGGCGCCGCCCAGGCCGGTCCACCAGCGGCTGGCGATGTCGATGAAAGGGTCGTTCATGGTGCGCTCCAGAAAAGAAAAAGCAAAGCGGGCGCCGGCCTTGCGGCCGGCGCCCGCCGTGAAAGGGTTTACGTGTTGGGAACGGCCGCCAGGGCGGCCAGGAACCGTTCGCGCCACCAGTGCACGTCCTGCTCGCGAATGCCCTGCAGCAGCGCCTGGTGGCGGCGCTGGCGTTCTTCCAGCGGCATCTGCAGCGCGCGCTGCATGGTCTCGGCCGTGCGCGTGGTGTCGTAGGGGTTGACCAGCAGGGCCTCGCGCATCTGCTCGGCCGCGCCGGCAAAACGCGAGAGCACCAGCACGCCCGGGTCGTCCGGGTCCTGCGCGGCGATGAATTCCTTGGCCACCAGGTTCATGCCATCGCGCAGCGGCGTCACCAGCGCCACGCTGGCAGCGCGGTACAGGCCGGGCAGGCGCTTGCGCGCCACATTGCGGTGGATGTAGCGCACCGGCATCCAGTCGAGCTCGCCGAAGTTGCCGTTGATGGCGCCGCACAGGCTCTCGAGTTCCTGCAGCAGCGCGGCATAAGCGTCCACCGTTTCCCGGCTGGGCGCGGCGATCTGGATCAACGTGGCGCTGCCCAGGTTTTCCGGGTAGGCCTGCAGCAGCTGGCGAAACGCCTTGAGCCGCTGCGGCAGGCCCTTGGAGTAGTCCATGCGCTCCACCCCCAGCAGCAGGCGGCGGCGCGAGTACTCGCTGCGCATCTGCTCGTACATCTCCTGTGACTCGCGGCCTTTGCCCAGCTCGATGAACTCGTCCACGTCGATGCCGATCGGAAAGGCCTGCGCCCGCAGCGTCTTGCCGAAGGCGCGAAACTCGTGCTCGCCCAGGATGTCGGCCGGCGTCTCGGTGCCCACGTAGCGCGCGAAATGCGACACATCGGCCTCGCTCTGAAAACCGACCAGGTCGTAGGCGAACAGCGAACGCATCAGCCAGTCGTGTTCCGGCACGGCGGCCAGCATCAGCGGCGGCGGTAGCGGAATGTGCAGGAAGAAACCCATGCGCTGCTGGCAGCCCATGGCGCGCAGCTCGGCCGCCAGCGGGATCAGGTGGTAGTCGTGCACCCAGATGATGTCGTCGGGCCGCAGCAGGGTCTTGAGCTTGTGCGCGAACATCTGGTTCACGCGCCGGTAGCCGCCGATGTAGCCGGCGTCGAAGTCGGCCAGGTCGAGCCGGTAGTGGAACACCGGCCAGAGCACGCCGTTGCTGTAGCCCAGGTAGTAACTGTCGTGGTCATCGCGGCTGAGGTCCACCGTCGCCAGCTGCACCTTGCCCGCGCTCTGCACATGCAGTTCACCTTCGCCCGGCGTGCCGTCTTCCACCACCTTGCCGCTCCAGCCGAACCACAGCCCGCCCGAGGCTTCGAGCGCCTGGCCCAGCGCCACGGCCAGCCCGCCCGAGGCGGTCTTGCGCGGGTCGGCGATGCGGTTGGAAATGACGACAAGGCGGCTCATCGGAGCGCCTCCGCGCAGCGCGTTGCGGCCATCGCCTTGGGAGCGGCCCGGCGGCTCATATGACGCTGTCCCAGCGGGCAGACAGGCGAACCGCCGCGTTGATGACGCCCACCATCGAGTAGGTCTGCGGGAAGTTGCCCCACATCTCACCGGTGGTGGCGTGGGTGTCTTCCGACAGCATGCCCAGCGGATTGCGCGCGGCCAGCATGGTCTCGAAGATGGCGCGGGCTTCTTCGACGCGGCCGGTGCGGGCGAGTGCGTCGATGCGCCAGAACGTGCAGATGTTGAAGGCCGTCTCGGGCTTGCCGAAATCGTCGGCGGCTTCATATCGGCGCATGTACGGGCCATCGCACAGGTGCTTCTCCAGCGCGTCCAGCGTCGCGAGGAACCTCGGGTCCATCGGATCGATCATGCCCACCTCCACCATCAGCAGCACGCTGGCGTCGAGGTCGCGCCCGCCGAAACTCTCGGCAAAGGCCTGGCGCTCCTCGCTCCACGATTCGCGCAGGATGCGCTCGCGCATGGTTTCGGCGTGGGTTGCCCAGTAGGTGGCGCGCCCAGGCATTTCCAGCGTGCGCGCGATCTTGCCCAGCCGGTCGCAGGCGGCCCAGCACATCAGGGCCGAGCTGGTGTGCACGCGCGCCCGCGTGCGCAGCTCCCACATGCCCGCATCGGGTTGGTCGTAGATGCGCAGCGCGCGCTCGCCGACCACTTCGAGTTGCTCGAATTCCGCCAACCCTGCCGGGTGCAGCAAGCGTTCGTCGTGAAAGGCCTGCGCGGCGGCCAGCACGATGTTGCCGTACACATCGTGCTGAAAATGTTCCTGCGCCTGGTTGCCCACGCGCACCGGCCCCATGCCCCGGTAGCCGGGCAGGGTGTCGCAGATGCTCTCTGGCAGTTCGCGCTCCAGGCCGATGCCATGCAGCGGCTGGATGTGGCCGCCGCCCGCACCCACCACCACGTTGGCGAGCCAGCTGAGGTAGTCCTCCATGGTGCCGACCTCGGACAGGCTGTTGAGCGCGCGCACCACGAAGAAAGCGTCGCGCAGCCAGCAGTAGCGGTAGTCCCAGTTGCGCTGCGTGCCCGGCGCTTCGGGGATGCTGGTGGTCATGGCCGCGACGATGGCGCCAGTGTCCTCATACAGCGAGAGCTTGAGCGTGATGGCCGCGCGGATCACCGCTTCCTGCCATTCCAGCGGCACCGCCAGGCGCCGGCTCCAGTTGCGCCAGTAGGAGAGGGTCTCCTGCTCGAAGTGGCGCGCGGTATCGCCGATGCCGGTCTCCAGCGTCTCGTCCGGGCCGAACATGAAGTTGAGTTCGCGCGTGAGCAGGAAAGGCTCGCGCGAGAGCACGTGGCTGATGGACGCATCGGTGTGCAGGCGCAGCGTCTGACCCTCGCCCACGTAGCGGATGTGGTTGCTGCCCGAGGTGATGGTGGGTGTGACACGGCCCCAGTCGAAGCGCGGCAGCAGGCTCACGCGGATGCGCGGCGCGCCCTTGAGCGGGCGCACGCGGCGCACCAGCTGGGTCGGCCGGAAGTAACGCCCGCGCGAGAGGAAACGTGGCGCGAAATCGGTGATGGACAGGCCGTTGCCGTCGTGGTCCCACAGCTCGGTCACGAGCACAGCGGTGTTGTGCTCGTAGCGTTGCGTCGCTTCGGCCAGGCCTTCGATCTCGATCGCGAAGGCGCCTTGCTCGGCGTCGTCACCGCCCAGCAGGGCGTGGAACACCGGGTCACCGTCGAAACGCGGCAAGCAGCTCCACACCACTCGGCCGTGTGGGTCGATCAGCGCGCTGAAGGCGCAGTTACCGACCATGCCCAACGACAGCGAGGCGGCGGCGGGAGGGACAAAACCGGGGGTAGGACTCATGGGCGTTTGTTGGGAAGAAGAAGGGCGTCGGCCAGCCACGTGCGCAGGGCCTCCGGGTTGGGGCACCGATGGCGGGCCAGGCTCGGACCGTCCCCCACCTTGATGCCTTCGCCACCCAGGCGCTGCACCACATCAAAGCCGGCCTCGTCGGTCACGTCGTCGCCCGCGAACACCGGCACGCGGCCTGCAAAGGGGGCCTCTTGCATGAAGGCCTCGATGGCGGCACCCTTGCTCACGCGGTTGGACTTCACTTCCACCACGGCCTTGCCGTGCAGCAGTTGCAAGCCGGGCTCGTCGGTGATGGCCTGCGTGAGTGTGCTCATGCACAGCGCTTCCAGCATGGGCGCCTGCCGGTAGTGCAAGGCCATCGACGTCTGCTTGCGCTCCAGCAACAGGCCAGCGTGGCGCGCCACCAGCTGTTCGGCGGCGGCGATCGCGCGCGCCAGCCCGCTGGGGCGCATGGTGGCCGCGCCACCCTGCGGCGACAGGCGCACCGCGCCGTGTTCGAACGCCGCAGGCCACGGCCAGGGCGACGCGAGCATGGGCTCCAGGTCTTCGCGGGCTCGCCCCGTCACCAGCGCCAGCGCGCCATCCAGCCGCTGGTGCAGGCCATTCAGCAAGGCCACCAGCGCCGGAGGGATCTCCACCGCGTCAGGCCGTCCGGCCAGATCGGCGAGCGTGCCGTCGAAGTCCAGAAACAGCGCAGACCGGTCGGTCAGCAGTTTTGGCAGTGTGCTCATTGGCCCCTACCGTAACAGGGTGAGCGATCCCATGTCGTGAAAAATCGTTTTAACCCACCTCGCGGGTGAGAGACTCCGGCGCCGGTTGACGGCGCGCCAATGCGCTCAATCGCCCGTGGGCTCGGGCGTGGCGTCACCCAGGGCCTGCGCCACGGCGGTGACGCGCGCGCGGTGGATGCGCTCGCCCACGCGCGCGCCGGTCAGCCCGTCGGCCTGGGCCTGGGCCGCCACCACGGCGGTGTCCACCGAGCGCGCTGCCGCCAACGCCAGCGCCAGCCGTTCGCGCTGCGGGTAGGGCTGTTCTTCCAGGCCCAGGCGGCCGCGCGCGTCGCATTCGCAAGCCAGCAAGACCTCGTGGAAGCGCGCCGGCTTGCGCAGCGCGTCGCAGCGCTCCAGCAGGCGCTCCACCGCGCCCGCGCTGAAGTCGCCGCTGCGGTGGATGTTGCCATGTTCGCGCGCCACCACGTCGGCCAGCTCGCGACAGTCGGTAGGCACGCGCAGGCGCTCGCACACGCCCTTGAGCAGGCGCGCGCTGCGCTCCTCGTGGCCGATGTGGCGCGGAAGCACGTCGGCCGGCGTCGTGCCCTTGCCCAGGTCGTGGCACAGGCAGGCGAATCGCACGGTCAGCGGTGTGGCCAGGCGCGCACTCATGTCCAGCACCATCATCAGGTGCACGCCGGTATCCACCTCGGGGTGGTACTCGGCGCGCTGCGGCACGCCCCAGAGCCGGTCCACCTCGGGCAGCAGGCGCCGCAGCGCACCGCACTCGCGCAACACCTCCAGCATGCGGCTGGGGCGCTGCTCCTTGAGGCCACGCGCCAGCTCCTGCCACACGCGCTCGGCCACCAGATGATCGACTTCGCCGTTCCCGACCATGTCGCGCATCAGCGCCATCGTCTCCGGGGCCACCGAAAAATCGGGGAAGCGCGCGGCGAAACGGGCCAGCCGCAGGATGCGCACCGGGTCTTCCGCGAAAGCGCCGGTCACGTGGCGCAGCACGCGCGCGCGCAGGTCGCGTTGCCCATGGTGCGGGTCGATCAGCGGCGCGCTGGCTGGGTCGTCTGCGTGTTCAGCGGCCACGGCCATGGCGTTGATGGTGAGGTCGCGCCGTGCCAGATCGTCCTCCAGCGTGACGCCTGCCTCGGTGTGAAACGCGAAGCCGTGGTACCCCGGCGCGGTCTTGCGCTCGGTGCGCGCCAGCGCGTACTCCTCGTGGGTCTGAGGGTGCAGGAAAACGGGGAAGTCGCGACCCACGGGCAAGAAGCCCTCGGCGGCCATGGACTCAGGCGTGGCACCCACCACCACCCAGTCGCGGTCCGCGTGCGAGACGGCGGGTTCGTCAGATGCGCGTGCCATCAGCGCGTCGCGCACCGCGCCACCCACGAGATAGGTTTTCATGGGGGAAGAGTTTAGGTGGTGCGGCCATCGGCCGCGATGAACTCAGCCGCGCCCCGGTTCTGGAGGCGTGTCGATCTTGCCCAGCAACCACTGCAGGCCAGCAAGGTGCTGCTGGTCGTGGCTGCAGAGATAGTGAACCAGGCCGCGCAAGGTCACCGGCCCATAGCCCTCGAACAGCGCGGTGCGGTCGAACTGATCGGGGGTCAGCCCGCTCAACAGAGCCACGGTGCGGGCCCTAGCGGCCCGGAAATCGAGCAGGGCTTGGGCTGCATCGGACGTGCCGTAGCCGCGCTCATGGACCAGGGCATCGGTGTCGACGGACGCCAGCGTCGGATGGGTTTCATTCAACGTGCGGTGAAACCGCAGTTGGTACCCATCGATTTCGATGTCGCGGACATGGCAAACCTGTTCGAGCGCGGTCAGCGGCTCGCTGGGCACGCCGATCCAGGACGGCGGCGCCCAATGCGCGAACCCGCTGGGAATGGCCGCGTAGTGCGCTTCCAGCTGGCTGGGAAACGCTTCCAGCGCGCGAAGGGTGACGGCGTTCATCACCCGCTCAGCGCCCCAACCGATAAGGCTCGTCGAAGTCGACGAAATCGTGCTCGGCCAGCGCGCCCTCGACCCAGGCCTTCACGCCGGGCAGCGCGCTGACGCGGGCCACATACGCGGCGAGATCGGCGGGCACGGGAAGCTCGTAGGTGGCAATGCGCATGCAGACGGGCGCGAAGTACGCATCGGCAATGCTGAACTCGCCGAACAGCAAGCCGCCAGCAGGCTGGGCCGCGAGCAGGTCGCTCCACAGGCCGCACAGCCGCGCCACATCGGCGCGCACGTCGGGCTTGTCGCGCCAGATCAGGCGGCCGATCTCGGGCAGCGACGCCTCGATGTTCATGGGGCAGTGGTTGCGCAGCGCACCAAAACCGCTGTGCATCTCGGCGCAGACGCTGCGGGCGCGTGCCCGGGCTTTCACGTCCTTGGGCCACAAGTGCTTGTCGGGAAACTGTTCGGCGAGGTACTCGGCGATCGCCAGCGTGTCCCAGATGGCAAAGCCGTCGTCCACCAGAACCGGCACCTTGGCGACGGGGCTGACGGCGCGCAGCTCTTTCTTGAAGACCGAATTCACGTCGAACGAGTCGAAGCGAATCATCTTTTCCTCAAACGGGATGCCCGCCTGCTTCATCAGCACCCAGGGGCGCATGGACCAGGACGAATAGTTCTTGTTGCCGACGTAGAGCTGCAATGCCATGGGAGGGGTCTCCTGAAAGAATCGCCCATGGTAGGGCGTTTCCCGACCGCCATTGATGCCAAAACGCCGCGCGATTGATTCGCCCTTCCTCGGGTGGCCTCAAGTTGGCGTTTCCCCCAGATAAGTCTGGCGCATCGCCTTCACCGTTTGTGCATACAGGTCCTTCGAGGTGGCGAGCCAGTCTTCTGACGCGGGCCACCTCTGGCTGTTGGCGACACCCGGGTAGATCTCGGTGATCAGGAATTGATGCAAGGCATAAAACCCGGCTTCACCCGCATCGCCCACCAGCTTGTGCAGTTGGGCGCGAAAGGCGGTGAAATTCTGGCCCACCATCTGCTCTTCAATCTGAACAAAACGCTCCCCCATTTGGTCGATGTAGGCCGTCAGGCATTCCTTAAGGAGCCCGTTGCCAAGCCGGCGTATGTGCTCCATCCGCTCAGCATGGATCAAGGGCACGCCGTTGGCGGTCGCGGCCATGCCGTTCTTCTGCCCGCTGGTGGAAAGGGAAGGTGACGGCGCGCGGATCGGCTCGGCACCTTCGCGGCTCAGCACCTTGACCAGCTTCGCGCGCAAGTCATCGGCAGATACCGGTTTGGAAATGAAGTCATCCATGCCCGCCGCCAGCGCTTGCGCCACATGCTCGTCGCTGGCGTTGGCGGTGAGGGCGATGATGGGCAATCGCCGCGCCGCCGTTTGGCCACTGCGCAACTCTCGTGCGGTCTGCATGCCGTCCATCACCGGCATTTCCATGTCAAGCAAGAGGGCGTCGATCGTTTCGTCTTTGCTCACGTGCTCCACCGCCTCCAGCCCATTCTCAGCTTCCACCGCCTCAATCCCGATGGCCCGGAGATAGGTCACCGCGATTTTTCGGTTGAATGCGGCGTCGTCAACGACAAGCACCTTTTTGCCCACCAGCACGGTGGCCGCAGCGTCGTCCAATTGCGCTTTGTCTGTGGCGGCTTGCATGCCCGCTTGCAAGGCCTTGATGAGTTCCAGCCGGGTGCAAGGCTTGCTGACAAAGCCGTTCATGCCGACCTTTTCTGTTTTGACGTGCGCCATGTAAGCCGACTCTGCGGTGTAGGCCACGATGGCAACGCCTTCGTGGCCGGGTGCCGCGCCCTGGCGAATCTGCTCGGCCGCCGCGTAGCCATCGAGCACGGGCATGTCAAGGTCCATGATGACCAGGTCGTATGCGCCTCGCCTGAGCTTCGCGATGGCCTGCGCACCGTCTTCGGCTTCGTCGTGGAGCGAGCGCAGGCCATCGAGCATGGCGCGCGTTGATTTGCGCAGGAAGGCCTGATCGTCCACCACGAGAATGCGCTTGCCCTCAAAGTAGGGCGCCGCCCGGCTCAGTACTTCGCGTTCATGCTGCTCGATTTCTGCTTGGGCGATGGTGGGGAAGCGCAAGGTGAACTCGGTGTATTCCCCCAGCACCGAATCGCAAACGATGTCACCGCCAAAAGCCTGCATGGTGCGCTTGCAGTAGGCCAGGCCCAAGCCCGTGCCCCCTGCCTTGCCCGAGGTGACGAAAGAGCCAAAGAGCGTGCCCAGCACTTTGGGGGGAATACCCGGGCCGGTGTCGCGCACCGCCACGCTGGAGGCATCCACCGTGATCATGATGGTGGCTTGCGGGTGCTGCTTGAAGTAGAAGAGCGCGTTTTTGATCAGGTTGAACAGGATGAAGACGTAGGCGGTTTCGTTGACCTTGATCGTGAAGTCGTGATTGACCTGCACCTTGACCTTGGCGCGTTCACCGGGTGTGTCAAAGCTGTATTCCTCCACGGCCTTGTAGGTGGCCTTGCTCGCTTGCAGGTACTCAAAGCTGGCCTGGTCGATCGGCTTGCCGCTGACTTCGTCCAGCGTCATCGCGACGATCTGCAGGCCGCGATCAATGCAGGTTTCGCCCTGGGCCACGTGGCGGTAAAGCGTGCTGAGGTCGGCCTGGCTCAAGGTCGGGGGAGCGGCCTCCGGGGTGGCATGGGCGACGGGGCGGGGCAACAGGTTGCGGATGCCGTGCAGGCTGAACCGGATCTGACCCAGGGGATTGCGCATTTCGTGGGCGATGGAGCCGGCAAGCGCCTTCAGGCTTTTTTCTTGCTCTTCGGCTGCAATGCGCATTTGACGGAGTTGGATGCTTTCTTTGAAAGATCCGCTAAAAACACTTCCTGCCACAAGCGCAAACATCAATAACGGTGAAAACTCTATCAATGTCGCGATATTTATCAGAGTATGCCCCACCGGGGCTGCGTACAAATACAGGAAATATCCAATCAAGCTACCCGTAAGAAAAGACACTGTCACAGACGCAATGCCGGGTAAAAAAGTTACCAGCAGAAATATCAGCATAACCTCACTGGTCATGTATACCCTGCTGAAATCGTTCATCAGCAATAGGAAGGTGAATATCGTGGGCAAAACCAAGGTGACTGTGGCATACCAGTACAGCGGTTTCCATTTATTCAGTGATTCGGGAATTCGTTCATGAAAAATAAGAGGAACACAGACCAGCGCGCAAGCCAATCTTAAGCTGAGGCTTTCATATGTTTGAGGGAAGATGTAAGTCCAGATGCACCAATACAGTGGGTGTCCCAAGGCGCCGATCCATCCCATCGAGAAAAGATTTTTTTGAAAAATGGAAAATCCGATATTATTTCTTTCTGCAAATTTTTGAATAAATCCATAAAAGATGTTGATCATGATTTTCCGATTTTCGGCTTAATTGTTAAAACTTAAATTCCATTGTGGCAAATGCCATTCCGGCGCTTCCTTGCCAGCCTAGGCAGGTGGGATTTCCCCTTAAAAGTCCTTGTTGCAAGGCTCTTGTAATTCCGGTTGGAATTGAGGCGGTTACGATGTTTCCAGTTTCATGTGAAATCGTGTGGATTTTTTCTCCAATACCCACCATGCTTCCATATTGCGCCCACTGTTTTGGTGATGAGGTGTGTGTAAATGCCAAGTCAATGTGATTTCGTGTGGATTCTCTGAGGTTGAAAGCATTTACTGCTTCAATGGCTGCAGCCTCATGCAATTCGCCGCCATGGGAGTTGAATTGGTACAGTCCTCCAGTTGGAGTCATCGCTTGCGTGGGTGCGCAAAACGACTCCCAGCCTGGCAATGAAATCGTGCACAAATCACTAAGGTCAGGCCGGCTGATAAAGGAGAAATTGAAGTTGTCCGGATCCTCGTGGCTCAGCAGCGTGACGGTGGTGGCCTCGCCCACGGTGAAGCTGGGGAACTTGTAGGCCAGCTCCTCAGAGTCGTTGAGCATGAAGTTCTTGGGAAAGATGTGGCCACCTTCCACCAGGTTGAACTCCATGTTCACGATGGCGGCCTTCTTGATCGCCCCGGCTTTCATCTTGTCGTTGACGATGTCCATGCTGGTGACCCATCCCATGCAGGCATCGAGCACATCGAAGTTCCGGCACTTCAAGCCGAGGCTGTGAGCGACAAAGCAGCTGTTGG
>Ga0247738_10000793_pt1 | contig 11540 bp, 18 predicted proteins | sample UWRJL013104B2_FD_180936 | JGI IMG/M metagenome (GOLD analysis project Ga0247738, IMG submission 180936) | Plant litter microbial communities from Arlington Agricultural Research Station in Wisconsin, United States - UWRJ-L013-104B-2 | ecosystem: Environmental > Terrestrial > Plant litter >...
CGTTCATCCCAGAAGGCGATGGGCAGCGCGGTCTTCTGCGCCAGATTGCGGGCAAAGGCGCGGGTGGACTGGACGCGCGGGCCCTCGGAGCCGTCCATGTTGAGCGGCAGGCCCAGAATGATGGCGGCAATCTGATTCTCGCCGATCAACTGCACGATGCGCTCGGCATCCTGGGTGAACTTGGTGCGCTTGATGGTTTCGAGCGGCGTGGCTGAATAGCGCATGCCATCGCTGATGGCGACGCCAATGGTTTTGGTCCCCAGGTCGAGTGCCATGACCCGGCCGGTGGCCGGAATGGCTTCGAGCGGATTTGCAAAGTCGTCGTCGGTCATGCGAAAGAGAACAAAAAGAGATCAAATGGCTTGCCAGCAGAACAAATCATGCACATACTCCTGTCTGAGGTGGACTTCTACATCAGATACGCAATCGCACGAAGTTGCGAAGAAGTTGAATTGAATTAGTGCATGGAGCGCACTATTCTGTGGGGCGCAGCTATGCCGACGATAGCCAAACTCGGGGCAATCCAGATCAGGATCTTTGCGGACGACCACCACCCACCGCATTTCCACATCTGGACCCCGGACGGTGAGGCTCTGGTTTTGATAATGAACCTGACAGTTTTGCGGGGGCATATCCGTAAGCGTGACCTCGGACTGGTGCTAACCTGGGCCGAGCGCAACATGCCCTTGTTGTTGAGTGAGTGGGACCGGCTGAATGGTTGAAGACGAATTCATCGGCGTGGGAGCACCTTTGCCACGGATTGCCTCGGCAAGACCCGGAAGCGGGCGGCGGGTCCATGTGCTGTGGCGAGGCGGTACCGAGGAGCTTATTGATTTGACGCCGGCTATGGCCAGCCATCGCCACTTCATTCCGTTGCGCGAGGATGATGCGCTGTTTCAGCAGCTAGCCGTCAGCGAATTGGGCGACGCCCTCGAATGGCCCGGCGGAATCGAGCTTTCGGCCGTTTGGATAGAGGAGCTGGCGCCGGCCTCCCTGGACAATGCTGAATTTCGTCAAGCGATGGACGAATTGCAGTTCAGCCTGGATGGAATGGCCGCGCGGCTGGGCGTTGCACGGCGGCTTGTTGCAGATTACCGGAAAAACAAGCCAATCCCTCCGGCCATAGCGCTGGCCACGCGATATCTCATGGAAAGACATCGGCGTACGGGTTAGTCACGGCATATGAAACTCACCTGGTTCGGCGGCACGACGATCCGCATTCATATTGGCGGTGCGATTCTGGTGGTCGATCCGGCCGGTGCGCCGGAAGGGATTGATGCGGCGGAGCTGGTTTCGGGCGCTGATAGGGTCATTGCCGGCTTTGGTGCGGAGCTGTCGGCGGTCGATACGGCAACATGGAAGCGGCGCAAGCTGCCGCGGCTTCTGGATGAGGGTGATACGCCGCTGCCGATCGAGGTCTGGTACGCAGGCACTGGTGCCATGCTGATCGACGCTGTGGGCGAACCGCCACTGCTCCTGGTGGCCGGCAATGTGCCGCCGCTTGGGCGGTGGGCCGAGGGGGCGGTGGTGGCGCTGTTCGGCGACGGCGAAACACTGGCCACCCTGGGACAGGCGGCGCTGGACGACAGGCCGCCACGGCTGCTGGCGCTGGCCGGCAGCGAGGCGGCGATGGATGTGGCGATCCCGGCGCTGCGCAGTTCTTTGGATGGGACGGGACTGGTTGCCCTCGAGGCGGGGCTCGCATTGGAAATCTGATCCGACGCATCAGCCATTTTCATTGTCTTTTGTGCCGGGCGGTTGCTAATAACGGCCTCAAACGAGCCGCTGTTCTGGAGTTTCCCATGTCTGTCGACGCCGCAACCGTAAAGCGCATCGGGCGCCTGGCGCGTATCCGCATCGAAGAGAGCGAAGTCGCCAGCTATCAGAGCGAACTCAACGCCATTCTCGGATTCGTTGAGCAGCTCGAGGAAATAAATGTCGATGGCGTCGAGCCGATGACCTCGGTCACGCCGATGACGCTGCGCCGCCGCGACGACGTGATCAGCGATGGCGGCTATGCCGACAGGATCGTCAGCAATGCACCGCTGACGGAAGACAATTTCTTCATGGTGCCGAAGGTCGTCGAGTAAATGGCGGTCAGCATCGCCATCGAGACGCCGTTGCAGGACGATGTGCGGAAGCTCGTCGCCAGGCTCAACGATCATCTGATTCCGCTGTCGCCACTGGAATTCCAGTTCAAGATGACCGTCGAGCAGATGGCCGGCGCCGACACGACACTGTTCGTGGCGCGGGACGAGGCGGGCAAGGCGGTCGGCATCGGCGCGCTGAAAGTGCATTCGGCCGAGCTGGGCGAAGTCAAACGCATGTTTACCGACCCCGAAGTGCGCGGCAAGCGCGTGGGCTCGGCATTGCTCGAGGCCATCGTGGCGCTGGCGCGCGAAAAGGGCCTGCCGACGCTGATGCTGGAAACCGGCACCGGCGACGGCATGGCGGAAGCACACAGGCTTTATACGCGTAGCGGCTTCGTTACGCGTGGCCCGTTTCTCGATTATCCCGACAGCGAGTGGTCGGCCTTCTTCGAGCTGCCGCTCAAGGTGGAGGCAAACGCGTGAGGGCCATTTTGATCGCCACTGGCCTGACACTGATAGCTGGCGCCGCGCTGGCGCAGGAAGACATGGTTATCGACCAGACCAAGATCTATGTCAGCGATGCCAAGGCCTGCCAGGCGCTGGAGAAGCAGGGCGTCGACGCCTGGATGGACATGGATTTCGTGAGCCTGAGTTTCTCCGGCGGCATTCAGTCGATGGAATTTCACTGCAATTTCTACGATATCAAGAGCCGGCCCAATACGCCGGTGCTGTTCGTGGACGCGGTCTGCGAAATCCCCGGCGACCTCTATCCCGATATGCTGGCCATCGCCCCCCATGATGACAGCGCCATCCGCGTTTCGTCCAGCAACGACGCCATGTTTTCGATGATCAATGGCGTCGAGGCGGACACCGACAGCCCCTATCCCGTGGGCACCACGATTTATCACCGCTGCGACAATCTGAGCGAGATTCCGTTTTGACTGACCTGACCAAACTCAGCCTGGCCGATGCAAGCAAGGGCCTCAAGGCCAAGAGCTTCACTGCCGCCGAACTGACCGGCGCCTATCTCTCGGCGATCGAGAAGGCCAATCCTGCCCTCAACGCCTATGTGGCGGTGACATCAGAGCAGGCGCTCGACATGGCCAGGGCCAGCGATGAAAAGCTCGCCAAGGGGCAGGGCGGTACGCTCGAAGGCATTCCGCTTGGCATCAAGGACCTGTTCGGCACCAAGGGTGTCCACACGCAGGCGGCCAGCCACATCCTCGACGGCTTCAAGCCGGAATACGAGTCTACCGTGACCAGCAACCTGTGGCGCGACGGCGCCGTCATGCTGGGCAAGCTCAACATGGACGAGTTCGCCATGGGCTCGTCCAACGAGACAAGCTATTACGGCCCGGTGGTCAGCCCGTTCCGCGCCGAGGGCAGCAATGCCAATCTGGTGCCGGGCGGCTCTTCGGGTGGCTCGGCCGCGGCGGTTTCGGCATGGCTCTGTGCTGGTGCGACAGCAACCGATACTGGCGGTTCGATCCGCCAGCCGGCGGCCTTTACCGGCACGGTGGGGATCAAGCCGACCTATGGCCGCTGCTCGCGCTGGGGCGTGGTGGCGTTTGCCTCCTCGCTCGATCAGGCGGGCCCGATTGCGCGCACCGTGGAGGATGCGGCGATCATGATGACTTCGATGTCAGGCTTCGACCCCAAGGATTCGACCAGCGTCGATCTGGCCGTGCCGGACTTTGCCGCTGCCGTCGAACGTGGCGTCAAGGGTCTCACCATCGGCGTACCGCGCGAATACCGTATGGACGGCATGCCGGCCGAAATCGAAAAACTCTGGGCGCAGGGCCTTGAATGGCTCAAGGCCGAAGGCGCGACGGTCAAGGACATCTCCCTGCCGCACACTAAATACGCGCTGCCGGCCTATTACATCGTCGCGCCGGCCGAGGCCTCGTCGAACCTGGCGCGCTATGACGGCGTCAAATATGGCCTGCGCGTGTCGGGCAAAGACATCACCGACATGTACGAACTCACTCGCGCTGCCGGTTTCGGCCGCGAGGTGAAGCGCCGCATCATGATCGGCACATACGTGCTGTCTGCTGGTTACTTCGACGCCTATTACGTCAAGGCGCAGAAGGTCCGCACGCTGATCAAGAAGGATTTCGAGGACGCCTTCCATGCCGGCGTCGACGCTATTCTCACGCCGGCCACGCCATCGGCGGCGTTCGGCATTGGTGACGAGGCCTTGGCCGCCGATCCTGTCGCGATGTATCTCAACGACGTCTTCACCGTGACCGTGAACATGGCGGGCTTGCCCGGCATCGCCGTGCCGGCAGGCAAGGACGGGGCAGGGTTGCCGCTCGGGCTGCAGCTTATCGGCAAGCCGTTCGATGAAGAGACGCTGTTTGCGGCGGCGCGGGTCATCGAGAAGAGCGCCGATATGGACTTCTCGCCGAAACCCTGGTGGTAACTGCTTTGGACGGCGCCACTTGATCGTGGCGCCGATCCGCCTTATTTGGCCCCAATGCACAAATTGAAATTGGTTGTGACGTCGCCGCGCGTGGCGTCCGGGCCGACAAGGGTTTCACCGATGGCCTCTGACATCTTTACCTCGCTCGACTGGTCCGAGCCGCCCAAGGACATGAGCAAGCCACTGCAGGCATTGTGGTGGCTCAAGAAGGGCAGCCTGCGGGTCGGCCCCGAATGGGAGCAGGCGCACAACATCGTGCAGGCTATGGAGGGCGTGCAGGCCTTCGACTGGGTGCATGCGCTGATGCACTGGATCGAGGCCGATATGGGCAATGCCGACTACTGGTATCGCCGCGCCGGCAAGCGCCGCGCCACGGCCAGCGTCGCCAGCGAGTGGGAACATATCGCCGCGGCGCTAAGCGAAGTCACCAAGCACTAGGGCGGAAGTAACCGCGCAGGATCAGCACGCCTGTTGCCATGTACCAGATGGTATGCGGCCAGGCGGCGACGCGCTCGATGGTGCCGCGACCGCCCGGATAGATGCCAGCGACATAGAGTATGAAGGCGGCAAGGGTGACGAGGCCCGTTGCCAGCGTGAAGAGCGCAAAGCCGCGATAGCTGGTCCAGATCACGCGGCTCAGGGCCAGAAACCCGAAGCAGGCGACGAACAGCGCCAGCGTGGCCCCGATCATGTGCAGCGGCAAAACGGTATCGAGCGGGAACAGCCCGGCCAGCATGCTGCCATCGCCGCCCAGCGCCAGCAGCCAGAGCGCGGTGGTGGTGAGACGCCCCTTCGGCCAGAGGCTGCGGGTGAACCAGACGCCAAGCACGACAAGCACGCCATTGATCGCCATGCCGGCGTTGAACACCAGATTGAGCGGCGAGCAGACCGGTTCAGTGCCACCGGGCGCGGGATTGAGGTAGCCGCCGCAACTGGTGACGCCAAGCAGGCTGATATCGTCGAGCACCAGCGAATAGGCGGGCCACGCCGCCTGCGCGATAAACTGGGCGATGAAGAACTCGACCGTCAGCAGCCAGAAAATGGCACCCAACCGGATTTGACTATGCATCACCGCACCTCCCTTGTGGTCGCAGTGGGCTGCGGCAGAGGGAGCTTGTCAATTCACGTCTGGAGCAGGCCTGTCCCGGCTGCCGGCAAAATGCCCGAGCAGGATCAGGCCACCGGTGACCACATACCAGAGGTTGTGCGACCAGGCGCCGATGCGCTCGATGACGCCCCGGCCGAGGCCGAGATAAAATTCGAGCATGTAAAAGCCGAAGGCGGCGAGTGAGGCCAGACCGGTCGCGATGGCATAGAGGGCGAAGAGGCGATTGGTGTTCCACAGCACCACGCCCAGCAGCAGGATGCCGAGGCAGGCGACGAACAGGGTCAGCACCGCACCGGCCAGATGCCCTTCGAGGAACACATCGACCGGAAACAGGCCGACCAGCAGGTCGCCGCCGCCGCTGCCCACGGCCAGCAGCCACAGCGCGGCAGTGGTCAGCGGGCTGGCGGGCCACAGCCGACGCGTCAGCCACAACCCGCCGAGAATGAGCAGGCCGTTGAGGACCATGCCGGCATTGAACACCAGATTGCGGGGCGAACAGCCGTAGCCGGTGGGCGTGGTGTTGCAATCGGTGACGCCGAGCAGGCTGATATCCATGTCGACAATGGAATAGGCCGGCCAGGCCGCCTGCGCGACGAACTGGGCGATGAAGAACTCGATGGTGAGCACCCACAGAATGGCGCCAAGGCGAATCTGGTTGTTCATGATGAGGCCCCCCTCCACCACAGGAGGTGGCGGCGGAGAGGAATTGTCAATTGAACCTCGGGCGAAGCGGCTAGCGGTTGTCGTATTCGCTGCGCACCAGTTCGAGCCCACGCCGGGTGATGCGATAGGGTTGCCCACCGGACGACTTGATCGCCTTCCTCGCCTTGAGCTTGCGGAACAGGATCAAGCTGCAATTGGTCAGCAGCCAGCCTTCCCGGTTGAAAAACTCGAGCCCGGTCACCTTGCCGGATTCGTTCCTGAGCAGCGCGATACGACCGCCCTGTGCGAGGGCGTGCAGCACCCGCTGTTCGTCTCGTGAAATGTCCATTGAATTGTCAGTTGCCAAGTGGCGGGCAGAGCCCGCGAACAGACATGATCGGCCGCCGGCATCACGCAGGGCGGTCGACTGGTTCATTCCCCGTCACAGATTGACGGGGCCTCAGGCGGTTTCAGACTGACTAAACATTCGCGTTTGATAGCGCCGACTGGACGAATTGCGCAAGACGGGCGGTTGAAATCCCGGCCGGAGCGGTGCAAACCAGCAACAGCAAACGTGACTGGAACCTGCCGTGACCGCACCAAAATCGCCCGAAGCCTGCGAAACCAAGGACGATGTCCGCGCCGAAATCGACCGCGTCGACCATGCTCTGCTGACCCTGTTTGCCGAACGGCACCGCTACGTGACGCGCATGGCGCAGATCAAGACCGATCCGCATGAGGCCCGGGACCCGGCGCGTATCGAGGCGGTGATCAGCAAGGTCAGGGACCGCAGTTTGGCTCTTGATCTTGACGAGGATCAGGCCGAACTTGTGTGGCGGACCCTGATCGACTGGAACATCAACTACGAGAAGGGCATCATCGCGGCACGCCGCCGCGGCTAAGCATCCCACGGGTCGGAGGTCACCATGCCGGGCATTTCTATTCGCAAGGCCGAAACGACCGATGCACGCCGGCTCGCCGATATCGCCTATCGCGCGTGGGAGAGCGGCATTTTCCCGCTGCTGACCGAGCAGCCGGGAATGAAGGACGCCGAGCAGCGCCGCCTGACCCAGGCGGTCGCCGAGACGCTGGGCCGCATCATCGTGGCCGAGGTGGACGGGATTGTCGTCGCCTGGTGCTCGCGGGCCTCGCGGCGCGCCTACATCCCCTATCTTTTCGTCATGCCGGAGCTGCAGGGGCATGGGCTTGGCTCGATACTGCTGCGCCGCATGGAGTCGATGCTCGAACTCGAAGGCGCCGAGCGGGTGCAACTCGAAACGCCAGCCGACAATGTGCGGGCGGTGAAATTCTACGAGCGGCAGGGCTATCGCATCCTGGCGTTGCGGCCCGATGGCCGGGCGGCGCATGAGCCGTTCATGAGCGTCCACCTGGAAAAGCGTCTGCGGCCGTTCGAGGGCGAAATCGACGAGGACTGATCTCAGTCTTACCCCCGCCCCTTGTGGGAGAGGGATAGGAAATCCGCGTCCAGCGGATTTTCGAGGGTGAGGGGTGCTGCGTCACCCCATGCCAGACACCAAGCCCCCTCATCCACTCTTCGGGACCTTCTCCCACGAGGGGAGAAGCGGGATCGGTGAGTGTTGCAACACGGCGGCAACACCAGTAATCACTTACTCAACTTTCGCCTTGCCTCTCAGGACTCCCAATTGACCCTCATCGACACGCGCACGCCCAATCCCAAGAGCTTTATCGCCGGCTCGACCGGTGACTGGGAAATCGTCATCGGCATGGAAGTCCATGCCCAGGTGACATCAGAGAGCAAGCTGTTCTCGGGGTCCTCGACCGAGTTTGGTAATCCACCGAACTCCAACGTGTCGTTCGTGGATGCGGCCATGCCCGGCATGCTGCCCACCATCAACGAGGAATGCGTGCGCCAGGCCGTGCGGACGGGTCTTGGCCTCAAGGCACAGATCAACAAGCGCAGCGTGTTCGACCGCAAGAACTACTTCTATCCGGATCTGCCGCAGGGCTACCAGATCAGCCAGTTCAAGGACCCGATCGTCGGCGAGGGCCTCGTCTATCTCGACATGCCCGAAGGCCAGATCGAGATCGGCATCGAGCGCCTGCATCTCGAGCAGGACGCCGGCAAGTCGATCCACGACCAGCATCCCAATATGAGCTATGTCGACCTCAACCGGTCGGGCGTCGCACTGATGGAAATCGTCAGCAAGCCGGACCTGCGCTCGTCGGAAGAAGCCAAGGAATATCTGGGCAAGCTGCGCACCATCCTGCGGTACCTCGGCACCTGCGACGGCAATATGGAGCAGGGCTCCATGCGCGCCGACGTCAACGTATCGGTGCGCCGGCCGGGCGGCGAATTCGGCACGCGCTGCGAGATCAAGAACGTCAATTCCATCCGCTTCGCCGGTCAGGCCATCGAGTATGAAGCGCGCCGCCAGATCGACATTCTGGAAGGCGGCGGCAAGATCGACCAGGAGACGCGTCTCTACGATCCCAAGAACGGCGAAACCCGCTCGATGCGATCCAAGGAAGAAGCGCACGACTATCGCTATTTCCCGGACCCCGACCTGCTGCCGCTCGAATTCGACGACGCCTTCATTGCTGCCATGGCCGAGGGCCTGCCGGAATTGCCGGACGAGAAGAAGGCACGCTTCGTGGCCGATTATGGCGTCACGACCTACGACGCCATGGTGCTGACGCTCGACCGCGAAACGGCCGACTATTACGAATCCTGTGTTGCCTTTGGTGGCACCAAGCGCGACGGCAAGGCCGTTGCCAACATGCTCAATGCCGACGTGGCAGCTTTTGCCAACAGCCAGGGGCTGGCTGTGTGGGAGACCCACATCAAGCCCAGCCAGATTGCCGGTATCGTCGATCTGGTCGCTGCCGGGACGATTTCCTCCAAGGGCGCCAAGGACCTATTGCAGGTGATCATCGCTGAAGAGCCCGAAGGCGAGCCAGCCGAGATCGTCGAGCGCCGCGGCATGAAGCAGGTGACCGACATGGGGGCGATCGAAGCCATCATCGACGAGATCATCGCCGCCAATCCCGATCAGGTCGCCAAGGTGATCGCCAAGCCGACCATGATCGGTTGGTTCGTCGGCCAGGCCATGAAGGCCTCGGGCGGCAAGGCCAACCCGCAGGCACTGAACGACCTGATGAAGAAGAAGCTCGGCATCGAATAGGCAGGAGGCGGCCGTGGCGAAGGGTTATTGGGTGGTCAATCTCGAGGTCACCGACCCCGATACCTACAAACGCTACCAGGCATTTGTCGGCCCATTCCTTGAAGAATGGGGCGGCACAGTTCTGGTGCGGGGCGGCACGCGGATCGTCAAGGAAGGCAATGCCCGCACCCGCACGGTAATTGTCGAATTCTCCGACTTTGCCATCGCACAGGCCGCCTACGAGTCGGCCGCCTATCAGGACGGCATGCAGGAACGGCTGGCCGCCGGCGTGGCCGATTTCGTGATCGCGGACGGATTCGATGACTGAGCCCGCGCCAGAAAAACCGGCGTTTCGGCTTCCGGGCGGCTTCATCGTCCGGGCGCTGACGCTGCTGCCGGTGATCGCCACGATGGTGGCTTCGCTGGCACTCATGATCTATGGGTTCATCGACACCTGGCGCTTTGCCCGAGAACTGCTGTTTCCCACGCACGCGGTCGTGCGTGATGAAATCCTGCTGCATGCCATCGAGATCGTCGACCTGTTCCTGCTGGCCACGGTGGTGCAGGTGGTCTCGCTGGGGCTTTACCAGCTCTATTTCAATCAGGACCTTCAACTGCCGCGCTGGCTCAAGATCGAAACGCTCGACGACCTCAAGTCCAAGCTCGTAGGCGTCACCATCACCGTGCTGGCCGTGTATTTTCTCGGCCGCGCCCTGACGTGGGAAACCGGCCCGGACATCGCCTATCTCGGGGCAGCCGTCGCGGTGGTCATCGTGGCTTTGACGTGGTTTCTCAGCAAGATCGACCCGCACTGACGGCAAAGCCGTCACGGCTTGCCTGTCGCTAGGCCCTGGTCGGAGGCTGGTCGGGACCGGGCTGTGGCGCCGGCTGACCCGGTGTTGGATCTTCCACTGGTTGTGGCGTGTCCGGAAGCTCCTGGGGATGCGGCGGCACGGGATCGACCGGCTGCGGCTGGGGTGGCTCGGGCTGTGGCACGATCTCGTCGGGCGCCTTGGGGTCGATTTCGGGCTCGGGCTGGTTCATTGGACGCTCCTTGTGGAAACGCAACGGCCAGGCCGAGCGGCAGTTCCCTCAGGATGCGGCCGGAACCCGTCGGCGGACCAGCCTTCCATCCATGAAGATCAGGCCGGTGAAGATCACCAGAATGCCCACGATGTGGAGCGTGTCGAAACGCTCATGCAGCACCAGCACGCCGAGCAGTATGGCCGAGATCGGGGTGATGAAGGTGTTGAGCGAGATATTGGTCGCGCCGACGCGCGGCAGCAGCCAGTAGACCAGCAGGAAGCTGAAGCTGGTCGAGAAGGCGGCGATGCCGAACAGCGCGCCCCATGTCTCCATGCGAGTAATGACCGGTACGCCGCTGAACAGCAGGGCGATCGGCACCGAGAACAGGGCGGCCGCGGTCAGGGAACAGGTGGCGACGGCTGCGGAGTCGATGTCCTTGAAGCGGCGCGCGTAGTTCAGCGTCAGCGCGTAGCAGAGCGTGGCGCCGAGCGCGGCCAGCAGGCCCAGCACCTGGGCGGAGGCACCAACGCCGAGTGAGGGCAGGGCCAGGATGAAGGCGCCGACAAAGCCGATGATGACGCCAACCACCTTGTTCCAGGTGGCCTTCTCGCCACCGGGCCAGAGCTGGGAGACGATGACCGTGCTCATCGGCGTGAGGCCGTTGATGACCCCGACAATGGAACTGGCGACGGTCTGCTCGGCGAAGGGGAACAGGGTGAAGGGGATGGCATAGTTGAGGATGCCCAGCACCAGCAACTGGGCGTAGATGCGCCAGTCGTTGGGGAGCGTCTTGCGCATGGCGAGGAAATAAACCCAGCAGATCGCCGCGCCGATGGTGACCCGCCCGGCCGAGACCCAGAGCGGGCTGATTTCCCGGATCAGCACGGCATTGAACAGGAACGAACAGCCCCAGACGGCGCCGAGCAGGATGATGAGCAGCCAGTAGCGCAGGGACATGCTTGTTTCTCCGTATGCGCCGCGTCAGGCGGCAGCGCGCCGCCAGATGCCCGCGATGCGGCCGTCGATGAAGAGCAGACCGAGGAAAATCACCAGCATGCCGCCAACCTGGATCGGCAGGATGGTCTCGCCCAGCACGGTGACGCCGAGGA
>Ga0247738_10000795_pt1 | contig 11537 bp, 11 predicted proteins | sample UWRJL013104B2_FD_180936 | JGI IMG/M metagenome (GOLD analysis project Ga0247738, IMG submission 180936) | Plant litter microbial communities from Arlington Agricultural Research Station in Wisconsin, United States - UWRJ-L013-104B-2 | ecosystem: Environmental > Terrestrial > Plant litter >...
TTTAATTTTCGCATTAAAAAATTTGACGAACTTTCTATTCTTGGATGGAAATAGTTTTCTGAGAGAAATTCTCCTTTACTATTAATGACTTTTGAAGCAAATCTTACTGTAGTAATTTTTAGTTTTTCTATTTCATTTAAATTTTCATAAAAAGTAGCGATACAATTATTTTCCAAAACATCATCATCACCTAAAATCATTATCCATTTTTCATTACTTGATAATTTTATGCAACGTTCCCATTGTTTTACTAAAGATGATGCTCCTAAGTTTTCACTAAACTTATAATAACTAAAGTCAAATTTTGAAACGTATATTTCCAATAAAGTTAGAGGATCATCCAGACTTGCGTCATCTCCAATGTATACTTTAAATCTTTTATCTGTCTGATTAGCCAATGACTCTAAAGTTTCCCTTAAAAAATTAATTTTATAATAAGGAATAATTATTGCAAGCATTAAACTAAAATTTAATTTTTTTTAATACTAGTTTCGTAAAACTTAAAAGATGTAATTTTCGCAGACTTCTTTTGAAAAAATTTCCTAATCTATAAGTATTTGATTTTTTCGTATTGTTGTATTTTGTAACAAAATAAGAACTTTTTCTGTAATATCTGGAAATTAACACCAAAGACATTCTATGAAATTCTTCTTCACTAAGGAATTTTTTAAAATATTCGTATGCCTTTAACTGATCATCAAGTATATCCTGACTTCGTGTTTTACTAAACATATTAATACGATATAAAGCAAGAGCTTTGTCGATAAATAGAACTTTAGGATTACTTTTAAACAAATTAACCCAAAAAATCCAATCTTCTTGAGCTGTCATATGCTCAGGGAAACAAATATTTTCCAATAATGTTTTTTTTATTAATGCGGTATGTATTGGAATCGAAAAAGTTTCATTCCATTGATACAATAAGTTTTCGTATGTAAAAATTGCTTGGTTTAAAATGCAATATGGATCAGTTGTTATTTTTGGGTTATTTCTAAACATCCTGAAATTAGTAAATACAATTTGAACACCTTCGTTTATAGTATTGCTTATCAACTGTAACGATATTTCTAATTTATCGTTAGAAATTAAATCATCTGCATCAAGGAACTGTATATATTTACCTGTTGATTTTTCTAATCCAAAATTTCTAGTATTACTAACTCCTTCATTTTTTTTAAAAAAATATTTAAACCTACTATCCCTTACAACCCATTTTTTTGCTATTTCATCAGTATTGTCAGGACTTCCATCGTTGACTATAATACATTCCCAACTCTGATAGGTCTGATTTAACACTGATTTCAAAGTTTCATCTAAATATTGAGCTTGATTATAACAAGGGATTATTACCGATACAAGTGGTTTCATAAATGAGTATTAAGCATTAATATAAATTCTTCTTATAAATTTTACTAAATTAAATAAGTCAGTTTTTATCAAATGCCATTTAAATATTTTAAAAAATAATGCAAAATTTTTATTATCAAAAAATTCCTTTTCGGATATTAATATTATTCCAAGTCTTTGTTTCTTGGTAAATCTTGACAAATACTTATCCGAAAGCAGATTATAAAACTGTAAAGAAGCTTGCTTTTTTTGCTCCAAATTATCTCTTTTCCCAGAAATACTCCAGTTTGATTCTCTGATATAAATTAGTGACGAATTTATTGAATAAATACATTGAAAATTTGAAAACTCTAACCATGCCTGATCATCACTATGCCATGCTAATGGGTAATTTTTAAATTTAACCTTTAAGTAAACTTCTTTTTTAAAAATATATTCAGAAAGAGAACTTCTTGTTTTTCCTGTATGCTTTCTCCAAAAAGAATCTGTTGCTTTTTCAAGTCTAGGATGCTTGTAAATATCTGAAACTAAATTACCATCTTTATTGATAATCTGAGATCCAAATCTTATTACATTAACATTTTTCTCCTTTATCTCTGATAAGTTGTCATAAAAACCTTTTACAACATTTGAATCTAATACATCATCATCTCCTAAAATCATTAACCATTTTTCATCATTTGTCAATGATATGCAACGCTCCCAATGTTTACTCAATGAAATTCCTCCTAAATTCTCATCAAATCTATGATATATAAATTCGATCTTTTTATCCCATCTTTTTAATACACTGATAGGACTTTCAGGACTTGCATCATTACTTATATATACTTTAAATCTTTTATCCGTTTGATTTGCTAATGATTGCAATGTGGCTTCAAAAAAATTGATTTTATAATATGGTATAACAATGGCAAGCATTTTTACTTAAAAATTCTTTTTAATAATTTAAATGGTAATAGTATAATATGACCCATTTTAAATGAATTACTATTACGTACCCAGTCCTCTATTTCTTTTCTATTTATTTCCCCTCCATCAAAAATCGAAATTTTCTGTTCCTTAAAATCACTATTACATGCAATTGCAATAAGGTATAATGGACTAATAACATTATCAGTTGTTTTAGAATAATTTCCAGAAAAAATTTTCATCCCATTTTGATCACATTCTTGTTGAATAATAGATACTCCACTACAATATACCTGAGTAAGAATTTGTGTTCGCTTAAAATTATCAAACATCAATTTGATGAATTCATCTTTATATAATTCCTTAACATGAAACTTATTATGAAAATTTCTAACATCGGAATAATACAATTTATCAGGTGTTGAAATAATTAGCAATCCATTAGGTTTTAAAACTCTTTTTACTTCGAGCATCATTTCATCATGCTTATCATGATGCTCTAACGTCTCAAAGCTTATAACAACATCAATACTATCATTCGCAATAGGTATTTCACTAGCACTGCCGATTCTGAATTCAAGATTTTCTTTTTTGTATTTTAATTTTGCTTGCTCAACGCTAAAACTATCTATGTCGACACCATATACAAATGAGGCCTTTTCACTCATCAAATTGCTACCATATCCTTCTCCTGAAGCAATATCCAAAACAACCTTATCCTCTATATAAGTATTAACAATAGCGTATCTGTGTAAGTGCTCAATTGCATCTCTTGTAAATATAAAAGTTTCTAATCTTTCGCCTGTCCAATTTTTCATTTTATTTATTATTTCCAATTTAGTAAAGGGCGAACTATACCAGGAAAGCCGCCCGAGTAATTTCCTCTTGCAGTTTTACTTCCTATTTCATCAATGACATTAAATCCAACCACATCTAACTCATGAAATTCAACATGAAACGGATTATAACGCATAACTGCAAAACTACAGGAATAACCACCCTCAGCTAAAAAATTCCCAGGAATTGTTATTGCTTTTGAATAAATTCCTATTGGTAAAGAATCTACTAATGTTTGTGAATCTTTATCATGAGAGCTTAAAATATGAATATCATGACTATTAAACAAATTAAATCCGTGCGTAAACAATTGATTTTCTTTTAGTATTTCATAGGTAAATTCTATTTCAATTTCATCTGTTATTGCGTGATTAAGAGCTATCTCATTATTCAATTTTACAACTTTAACTTCTAACAATCTTAGAAAATCACAACACGGCGCATTCTCTTTTGACCAAGTACGAAAAGAATTATTATTTTTCCCACTTAAATACTCCTCTATAGCATTATCGATACTTCCTTGATAAGTTACTTTGCCATTTTCCATAACAACCCCCTTTGTACACAAACTCTTCACTGCCGCCATATTATGACTTACAAATAAAACAGTCCTACCGCCTTCACGAGAAATATCCTGCATTTTTCCAATAGCTTTCTTCTGAAATTCGGCATCACCAACAGCCAAAACCTCATCGATAACCAAAATTTCCGGTTCTAAAAATGCTGCTACGGCAAATGCCAAACGAACAGTCATTCCAGAACTGTATCTTTTTACAGGAGTATCTATATAACGCTCGCATCCTGAAAATTCAATAATTTCGTCAAGTTTTGAAGATATTTCTTTTTTAGTCATTCCTAGAATTGCCCCGTTTAAGAAAATATTTTCTCTTCCTGTCATCTCACCATTAAACCCTGTTCCTACTTCTAGAAGCGATGCAATACGTCCGCGAGACTTTATTCTTCCCGTAGTTGGAGCTGTAACTTTTGATAGTATTTTTAAAAGTGTTGATTTTCCTGCTCCATTTTTACCAATGATTCCTAAGACTTCCCCTCTTTCAACTTCGAAATTAATGTCTTGTAAAGCCCAAACATAATCAGAAGTTCCTTTGATTGAACGATCATTTACATCTCCTATTTTTAAATACGGATTTTCTTTTCCTCGAATCTTGTGCCACCACCGATTGATATCATGACTGAGAGTTCCGGTACCTACTTGCCCTAAACGATATTGTTTAGAGATATTTTCGGCTTTTAATATTATATCTTTTTTCAATTGTAAATCTAAAATAGTAAATGAAGTAAACAGTTTTTAATATTCAATTCTAAACAGTATCTATAAAACTTTTTTCGGTTTTGTTGAAAACCAAAAGTCCTATAAAAAATACTGCAATAGTAACAGCCAAAGTATACAATAATCCTAAAACCGAAACTTCTCCCACATTTAAAAGCATATAGCGAGCTGTTTCTATTATATATGCTAATGGATTATACTCTACTAGCCAGCCATAGCCAGGCAATTTATCTTTAATCAAACTCATAGGATACATTACTGCAGATAAATACATTAATAACTGTATCCCAAAACTAATTAAGTGACTAAAATCACGGTATTTTGTGACCATTGCCGAAATAAGCATTCCTAATCCCAAACCTAAAATCCCCATGATAATAATTAAGACAGGAAAAAATAAAATCAGGCCATTTAACCCCAAATTTGCTCCTTGAAAATAATAGAAAATATAGAATCCGATAAAAATAAGAAACTGAATTCCGAATTTTACAAGATTCGAAATTACAACAGATAAAGGAGTAATTATTCTGGGAAAATATACTTTTCCAAATATGGCAGCATTCGCTTTAAACGTGTCTGAAGTGCCCGTTAAGCATGCTGTAAAATAATTCCATACGGTTATTCCAGCCAAATTAAATAAAAATGGAGGAACAGTACCTGTATCAATACCGGCAACGTTATTGAAAATTATTGTAAATGTTACGGAAGTAAATAAAGGCTGAATTAAATACCAAAGAGGGCCTAAAACAGTTTGTTTGTAAACGGTAATAACATCACGTTTTACAAAAAGCAATAGCAAATCTCTATATTGCCAAACTTCTTTAAGGTTTAGGGAAAAGAATTTATTTTTAGGTGTTATTTCAAACAACCAATCATTTGGGGTATTGTTGTCGTTCATTTTATTTTAAACTAATTAACCGAAATAGTTCTTAAAAAGCAAGACTTATTTAATTAACAAGATTTTTATTCGCTTATAAATTATTATAAAAGCAAAAAGGCGTTTTATAAAAAAACACCTTTTTAATATCATTTGAATCCTAAATTCAACTTATCATAAGAAACTACTTATCTAAAACTTCAAAAGCAGAATTCATACTTTTAAATTCAGGGACAATTTTCTTCATTTTAGTAACAATATCATCATTATCATAAAAATCAGCAATACCTATCAGCTCGTCGATTTCAATGTGTAAATTTTCATACTCGTCTTGTATTTCCTGAGCAATCATAATTTTGTTATGGTAGGTTGGTAAAGTCTTAGAAGTATCATTTAATAATTCTTCATACAATTTTTCACCGGGTCTTAAACCAACAATTTTAATCTTGATTTCTTTATCCGGAATAAATCCTGCCAACTTAATCATTTTTTTAGCAAGATCGATTATTTTTACGGGTTTACCCATATCAAAAATATAAATCTCCCCTCCGTTACCCATAGCACCGGCTTCTAACACTAACTGACATGCCTCGGGAATCGTCATAAAATAACGAATAATATCCTGATGCGTAATGGTAACAGGACCACCCTCCGCAATTTGTTTTGTAAACAAAGGTACAACAGATCCGTTTGAGCCTAAAACATTTCCAAAACGGGTTGTAATAAACTTTGTTGCTCCCTCAACACTTTCTTTTTGATTTTTCAAAAATAAAGATTGCACATATTTCTCTGCTATTCGTTTACTGGCTCCCATAACATTACTAGGATTTACTGCCTTATCAGTAGATACCATAACAAACTTCTTCACGCGATATTTACAAGATAAATCTGCAAGATTCTTAGTTCCTTTAATATTCGTCTGAATAGCTTGGGATGGGTTTTCCTCCATCAAAGGAACATGTTTGTAAGCTGCCGCATGAAAAACAACATGTGGACTATAATTTTTAAAAACTTTTTCTAAAGCTTTTTTACTTCTAACATCTGCAATTACTGCTACAATTTTGGCCTGTGATCCTAAAGAAAGAGTTTCTAAACATAAATTATGAAGAGGTGTTTCAGCGTGATCTAAAATAATAACCACCTTAGGATTAAATCCTAAAACCTGCCTAACTATTTCGCTCCCTATTGATCCGGCAGCTCCGGTAATAAGAACTGTTTTGTCTTTTAATTGTTTAGAAATAGATTTACTATCCAAAACTATAGGTTTTCTTTCAAGTAAATCTTCAATCTGAATGTTTTTAACTTTTTGAGAAATTTCTTTTTGATTTTCCCAATCCGAAATTAATGGTACAGTATATACTCTGTAATTGAATTCAAGACATTGATCTACTATAATTAATTGTTCTTCTTTTGATAAACTTTTATCTGCTATAATAACACCTTCTGCTGCTACAGAACGCATTAAAGCAGGTAATTTTTTTCTTAAAATCAGAATTGGCAAATCCAGCATTCTCTTAGATGCATTCTGATTATTTTTATCGACAAAACCAACAATTTTAAATCTTGAAGGTGTTTCAAATTTTAAGGCATTTGCAACCGATATAGCATTAGCATCAGTTCCATAAATTACAGTTCTAATCAACTTAGAATTGGTTTTTTCAGAAAAATACAATTCGAAAGTTTGTTTTACAACAACACGGTATAAAAATAAACCACAAAATGATAAAACAAGATTTATGAAAAGTGCTGTATTTAAAAAAGCTTTATGTCCGGTATACAATTCAAAAACTAAATTGAAAAATAAAAAAAATACCAAAACCGACATTTGAGAAAACAGCAGTTTAATAGCATCTATATAAGATGAGTGTCTAATAATCCCGGAATACGTTCTAAACAGCCAAAAGAAAAATACATTTATAACAATTAAACTCGAGACAAAATAAAACTGATGTGAGGTAATAATATAACCCAATGCCGTCCCTTCAAACAACATATAAGTAAATGTGAATGAAAAAATCAGCACCATTACATCTATAGCAATAATAATCCATCTAGGCAGATAGCTAAGATTATTAATGCTAGTTCTTAGATTTCTCGGTGAGAGAAAATTATGCAACAAAGAGGCTATTTTGGTTTGTTTATCTGTATTCAATTTGGTTTAGTTTAATTTTGTAAACTTTGTCTGTCTTACAAAAATACAAATTAAAGGTTTTAAAAAATTATTTATTAGTGCAAATTAGATTTTAACACCTTTTTTCTTTTGTTTTAAAAATTCTATCAAATAAGTACCATATCCGGATTTTACTAAAGGTAAAGCTAGTTCTTCAAGCTGCGCATCATTTATAAATCCTTGTCTCCATGCAATTTCTTCAATACAGCCCACCTTTAATCCTTGCCTTTCTTCAAGAACCTGAACAAATTGTCCTGCCTGCATTAAACTATTAAAAGTTCCAGTATCCAGCCAGGCTGTACCTCTACTTAAAATACCAACTTTTAAAGCCTCTCTTTCTAAATACACTTTATTAACATCAGTGATTTCATATTCACCGCGAGCGCTTGGTTTTATATTTTTGGCAATCTCTACAACAGAGTTATCGTAGAAATATAATCCCGGAACTGCAAAACTAGATTTTGGTTCTTCAGGTTTTTCTTCGATAGAAATTGCTTTAAAATTTTCATCAAATTCCACTACTCCATATCGTTCCGGATCTGAAACATGATAAGCAAAAACAACACCACCGTTTGGTTTTGTATTTGATTTTAAAAGTTCCTGCATATTAGATCCAAAAAAGATATTATCTCCTAGTATCAATGCTACATCATCATTACCAATAAATTCTTCTCCAATTACAAAAGCCTGAGCTAAACCGTTAGGAATCGCCTGTTCTGCATAACTAAATTTACAACCTAAACTAGAGCCATCTCCTAACAGTTTTTTGAAATTAGGTAAATCATGTGGAGTAGAAATAATCAATATTTCACTGATCCCAGACATCATTAAAGTAGACAATGGATAATAAATCATTGGTTTATCATATACCGGCATCATTTGTTTGCTCATCGCAAGTGTCAATGGATGTAAACGCGTACCAGAACCTCCCGCTAAAATAATTCCTTTCATATATTTTGATTTTAGACTTTAGATTTAAATTATAGATTTCTTAATTACTGAAATGCTAAAATTAAATCTTAAAATCATTTTTACTTACACAAACATTTTTTTTAAACTCTCTTTATAATTTGGAATATCCAGATTATAAATGGTTTTAATTTTTTTCTTATCTAATAATGAAAATTCAGGGCGTTTTGCAGGAGTTGGATAGAATTCCGATGATATCCCGCCAACATTACAACTGTATCCTCCAAATTGCTTTATGCTCAACGCAAATTCATACCAACTTATTTCACCTTCATTCGAATAATTATAAATACCAGGAATCCATTCCGGAAATTCGAAAATATGAATCATGGCCTGAGCCAAATCAGCTGCATACGTTGGAGAGCCTATTTGATCGTTTACCACGTTAATAGCATCTCTTTCCTGCATTAATCGTTGCATCGTTTTTACAAAATTATTTCCAAATTTACTGTATACCCAGGATGTTCTTATAATAATTGAATTTGGATTTTCTTTCAAACAAGCAATTTCCCCGGCTCTTTTACTAGCTCCATAAACATTCACAGGATTAGTCTCCTCGTTTTCATTTAGGGCGATTGAAGAAGTTCCATCAAAAACATAATCTGTAGAAATATGGACTAGTTTCACATTATTCTCTTGAGTATATTTTGCAATTAATTCTACTGCTCTATCATTTATGGTAAAAGCCAGTTCTTTTTCAGCTTCTGCTTTATCAACTGCTGTATAGGCACCACAATTAAATATTACATCAGGTTGAATTTGATTGAGTTGAATTTCAAGAAGTTCTAAATCATCTAAAGTGATTTGAGTCCTATCAGCGAAAACCCATTGATATTGAGGATAATTTGATGATAAAACAGCTAATTCAGAACCTAATTGTCCATTTGCTCCAGTTACGAGAATCTTCTTCATTAAAATAAACTATTACAATTATCAATAAAAGGAAGTATTTGATCTTTTTCAGAAACAATTGCATCTTTTAAATCCATTCCCCAATCAATATTTAAAGATGGATCGTCAAATTTAATTCCACCTTCAGAAGCTTTATTATAAAATTGATCACATTTATACATTACAGATGCTGTTTCGCTAACTACCGAAAAACCATGAGCAAATCCCTGAGGAACCAGTAATTGCTTTTTATTTTCAGCTGATAATAGAACACTAAATGCTTTTCCGTAAGTAGGAGAATCTTTTCTTAAATCTACAGCTACATCAATAATTTCACCTTCCAAAACACGAACTAATTTTGTTTGTGCAAATGGTGGATTTTGGTAATGCAAACCTCTTAAAGTTCCTTTTTTAGAAAAAGATTGATTGTCCTGAACAAAATCAATAGTAATACCTAAATCTTCAAATTTAGTTTTACTATAAGATTCAAAAAAATAACCTCTTTCATCTCCAAAAACAGTTGGTTCTACAACTACTAAATCTTTTATAAACGTCTCTTCAATTTTCATATTAAAATCAATTCTTATTTATTTTTTTAAAGAAGTCAACTATAACTTCTCTAATTCTCTTTTTATCTTCTATTGACAAATTTGATCCCGAGGGTAAACATAATCCTTTTTTAAATAAATTTTCGGCAATTTTATTACCGTAATAGGGGTATTTTTCGAAAATTGGCTGTAAATGCATGGGTTTCCAAAGTGGGCGACTTTCTATATCTGCATTTTCAAGTGCAAGTCTCAAACTTTCTTTATTTCTATTTTTATGAGATTCAACCACAATAGTACTTAACCAATAGTTCGAAAAATAATTTTCATTAATATGCTCAAAAACTTCCACTCCTTCAATATCCCTAAATATCTCCTTATAAAAACTATTTATCTTTCTTCTGGAATCTATATTTTTATCTAAAATTTTCATCTGTCCCAATCCCACTCCTGCACAAATATTACTCATTCGGTAATTATAGCCTATCTGACTATGTTGGTAATGCACCGCATCATCTTTAGATTGGGTTGCATAAAAAATAGCTTTCTCTTTTAATTCTTTTGAATTAGTTATTAAAGCGCCTCCACTTGATGTTGTAATTATTTTATTTCCATTGAATGAAAAAACTCCAAAATCGCCAAAAGTACCGCATTTTTTCCCTTTATAAGAACTTCCTAAAGCTTCGGCACTATCTTCAATAATTGGAATATCATACTTATCAGCAATAGCATGAATTTCATCCACTTTATATGGATTTCCATAAAGATGTACTGCTATAATTGCTTTTGGCTTTTTGCCTTTTATAATTCTATCCTTAATTGCAGCTTCTAAATATTCAGGACAAATATTCCAGGTGTCTAATTCGCTATCTACAAAAATTGGGATGGCTCCCTGATACAGAATTGGATTGGCCGAAGCCGAAAAAGTCATACTTTGACAAATAATCTCATCTCCTTCCTTCACTCCTAACAAAACCAATGCTAAATGAATAGCTGATGTACCTGAATTGAGTGCCGATACAAATGATTTTTCATCTAGATAATTTTCTAAAACACTTTCAAATTCGTCAACATTTGGCCCTCCGGAAGTGATCCAATTGGTTTGTAAAGCCTTTTGAACATACTCTTGTTCAAAACCGCTTTGTTCAGATAAGGATAAATAAATTCGTTTATTATCCATTAATTTTCCAATAATCTGAAGGATAACGAATATCATCATCACCAACATTTGCTAGCGGCAATGTTGAAAAAGAAATTAGTTTTGAATCTTTTTCTAAAGATTCTATAGCATTCGCATAACCCGCTGGAATATGAACTATCTTACTGTCATTAGCAGAAACAAAAATAGTTTCTACTGTTAATTCTTTCGAGGGATTTTCCCAATTATCAATTTTTATAAAATGAATATTGAAAGAACCTGTTAAACAATAAAAGTTTTTGGTATCTAATTTATGTCCTTGCCAGGCACGAGTAGGATTTCCTTCAGAATTACTAATGATGTAAAATCTCTCGATATCCGTAAACTTAAAATCATTAACATACGAAATAGTTCCGCGATGATCTGAAAAATTCCCTCCCTGAATTATTTTTGGAATCATGCCTTTAATTTTAAATCGCTTTTATTTAACAAATAAAACTTAAGGGTATATAATAAAAGTAATGGTGATATCACAATTACAAATAGTACTATATCATTAA